>Ga0105105_10000111_pt1 | contig 36989 bp, 38 predicted proteins | sample PPLLaktember2015_4_FD_79108 | JGI IMG/M metagenome (GOLD analysis project Ga0105105, IMG submission 79108) | Freshwater sediment microbial communities from Prairie Pothole Lake near Jamestown, North Dakota, USA - PPLs Lake P8 Core (1) Depth... | ecosystem: Environmental > Aquatic > Freshwater >...
TATAATCAGGAATTAGATAAAGTCAACTGCATCAGTTATTCAGCTTAGAGAAATTGCGGATTTGTTTCGAGGCTGTGTGATCAACTTAGAGGTTATTCCATCCATCAGGGTGTAATCATTGCGGTCCATCGCCACAATCACGCTGGATGGCCTCAATTCAATCGCTGGTCAGGACCAAAGGTAAGCGGAGTATGCGAAAAGTGGAACCGACATGGCGACTGCCATAATAAGGCAGAACAGCCAAATCCTGTGCGCCAACTGTTCCTGGTCGAATAAAAGCCAGTCAATCAGAACAGATCTGTATCTTTGAAAACCAAAAACAAGAAAGGCTCCGGCTATGACACCGAGGAAAATAATCACCAGTGTTTTTCGTCTTGCAGCAGGATCGGCTTTCTGAACTGCGGCCATTCTAAACTATCATCCTAATGCTGAAATCTTACACGCATTGGTCAGTTCGTGTCAATTCCGCCCTGGACCATTTTTAACTGCGGTTTTCGGTGATGTATGCCGTGAAACTCATGTTTTCGGAAAGCGGATATGCTGAGTGAGGGACGCTGTCAGTATCCAACTTTTATAAAGAACTTGTTATCATGCGATAGATAACAGAGAGTTAGCTAATCGGTGGACCACCTGATTATTTTACCTTTTGGAAGCTCCCCAATACCTGAGAACCCATTTTTGAGCTGCTTATAGTTCTTCGCCCTTGCATTTTTGCCTCCCCCTTTTTACACGACAAACTAAATTGAGCATTGGTAGTCGTGTAGTTAAAAAAATATGTATCATCATCTTTTTTGATTTCCCCTGTTCTTTCTTCGCTTTTGTTTTCATCCCCCCAGACATGAGTAAAGTAGACTTTACCAGCGCTTATTTTATGAATCAAAAGTATTTGTTCGGAATTTCCCCAAGAGCCCTTCCACATTCCCAACAACTCTCTGTATTCGGCATCACTTCCTTCAACATCAAGAGGTGTGGTTGGCTCAGCAACACAGAAACCGTTTTCCACCAAGAAGAATACGAGCATTGAAATGACAATCGTGATTGCTGAAAATGATGATCTTTTCATTAAAACCTCCCCTTATTCGATTTTGTTATTAGCCGCACCGCCTTGTTAGATCTTCGCCTTAGGCAAAAACGATTATTTTTTTGCCGTAACATTTCAGTGATAAATTTGGAACTTCTTTCTTGCCGAAAAAGTTGTCTTACGTGGAACCCTCTGAAAATCAATATCACTTAAAAATCGATTTTGTGGTTTGTCGGATAAATTCAAAGTATCCAACCACCCAAGATCATATCAGATTATCCCTTTATATCCAGTGCCATAGGAGAAGAAGGGTTGCCTTTCCCGGGGTAGAAGCCTTCTGCCTCACGTTTTGAAAAACCCAACCAACAGGCCCGATGACCGTGCGGTTCGCGTTCCTGCAACTGGCTCTTTTGGCCCGGAGTCAGGTTTAAGCGAGTGTTAGAAGACATATAAAACATAAAGCCTTCAACAACCATACTATTTCAAATCTTTTTTCCAATATAGAAAACATAGCCGTAAAACTCTTTATATTTGTAATATAATTCGGCTTCATGTCTTTGGTTTTCTATAAGTTCTTCGGCAGTTTTATTGCCTGCATATTTTTTTAAGAAATTTTTTTGTGCAGAAATTTGTGGATCATAAAAATGTTCAGTCCAACAATTTTCAGGCAGAACAAAGGTAGCAATTGGAATATATCCAGCTTTTTGCATTTGTGCGACCTTCCTTGAAATGGTATCTATCTCCGGATAAGCATTCTTCCAAAACTCGTCGATTTCGACAGGTCGCTCTTCAGTAAACCACGAGGCCTCAGAAACTGCAATATAGCCTCCAGTTTTTAAAAAATTACGCCATTCATTCATGCCACGTTCAAACCCGATATTGTAGATTGCTCCTTCCGACCATATTAGGTCTAATTCTTCACGCTGAAAAGAAAGGTTGTCCATCGAACCAACAATACCCTTCATCCTATCCTGAAGATTCAATTTATTAGCATTAATGTTAAACAGATCTACAAAGGTGGGAAACAAATCGATACCAGTAATATGTCCTGGCGTATGATAAGCCATTACAATTGTCTGACCGCCGGTTCCACAACCAATATCAGCAATGCGGGATTCGCTTGTCAGATTATCAATAAAGCTCAAGGCTTTAATAGTTACTTCAGGGCTACCAGGCCCTTGTCGTTCTATACTTGAAAAATATTCGCAGATTAATTTGAAGTCAAATTCGTGAATTGATTTATTTTCATCACTCATGGTTTATACCTCTTTAGCGATATCATATCACAAAGCTGTTGTTTCTGTGATTTGTCGGATGGTATTCAGGGCATCCAACTATTCTAAATCATAGCAGATTTATTGTGTGTATTTAACCCTTCTGTCATCCATCCATGTGTAAGGGCCGCCTGATAATACCAGTGTCCAATCGAATTTATTGGATATAGCGATTGCGCAATTCAGTCCAATTTTCCGTTTTCATCAGCTTCAATAAAGCCTTGTTTATCGGCTTTCGGAGCGGACTGTTTTGCGGCAAGGCGATGCTGACGAAATATTCGTCATAGATTCCGGGCAGAACCTGCACTCGGCCCGGGAAGTCTTTTTTGGCTTGATATTTTAGTATCTGTTCGTTCAGAACGAATGCATCGATCTTTCTGCTGGCAACCGCTGCCAGTCCATCTGGTATACCTTCAAAGGGAATTACTGCTATTCCTTGTTTAGTCAAAAAATCGAAACCTTCCGATTGGGATATTGATCCGACTTTGGCATTGAATAGATCGTTAAGGCCGTGAACCTTGCCCTTTAACTCATTGATGGTCAGCGATGTCGTAATGTTGGCCGTAAAGCTGGCGATAAATATGATTGAAAAAAGCATCCAAACAAGTGCGACGATTCGTCCGCCCGCTGTTTTGGGTGCCTTGTCTCCATAGCCCACCGTGGTCATGGTCACGATCGCCCACCAGATGCCGTGGCCAATTCCCCTCGCAGTGCCGTCACCGAACATATCGTCGTTCTTGCGCCTTTCAAACAGCCATACGAATATTCCAGCTGCCATGGACAACAACACCAGCAACCCTATCGCTTTCAGAACATGCTCTGAGAAAATGCTCTCAAAAACGCGCAGCCAGCGGTATTCGGTGCCTTCTACCGGTACCGCAATGGACAGCCCCGATTTCAAATAGGATTGACTGAAATCCATGGTAGATTCAAACCGCTCCCCTACCGCCAAGGAAGGAAAGACGTCTATTTCCCCCCTTTCCAAGGCACCTATCAGATTCTCCAGACTGCTAAATTCTCTAAATTCGAATGGAGCGTTTAAACGCTGAGCCACGGCTTGCCAGAGCTCAATGGCGAATCCTTCCCAGCGGCCATCGGCGGTTTTCATGTACAGTGGCGAGGCAGCTATCACCCCTACTTTTAGAACACGAGGGGTTGGGCTTTCATTCTGAGAAAAAGAGGTTGCAGGGAAAAGGAAGAATACCCATAAGGCAATCATTCCGAAGACTATTCCATGGAGGGCTCTGAGATATGGATACATGGTTTTTGTAAATTTAGGAAGTAATAATGCCAGGGTTCTTCTCCACCCTCCGGAGGATGACCTTGACCAGGGGTAGAGAATCAAATAAAATCGGCCCTTGGGTGGAGCCCCTATCACTGCAGCTCGCTACCCTCAAACTCGCAGATCGAAACCAGGATGTAACCGTGTGCCTCGCCGTCAATACCGATGCAAAAGGCCGTTTATCGGAGGATTCCCCGGATGTGGACAAGCTGGACTTTATGCTGCTACACTGGGTCGTTGCGGAGTATATGTCTATACGCCTGCGGGCGGCGACCGACGAGCTGGTCTTCAGCAAGAAAAAAATCAAACTGCTGCTTTCAAAGGTCTGAAGGTTTACCTGCAACTCAGTTTCTTTTCTACTTTCTGTCCGCAATCATATCCTGATCTTGCCCATTTTGGACTCTTCGAGCGTTAAATTGGACATTTGCCCCTTATCCAAAAAATAGAACTGACAATCGGGTCCTTGGTGTTGTGGTTTTAGTGGTCAGTCTCATTTAGAGCGCCGATTTTTCCGCCATGAAGTGGACCCCCAACCGCCTCCGGTAGACTCTAAGCTCCGAGCTCATAATGCCACTTTTCTATTTTGTTGAGAAGTAAAATTTAACTTTCTATTTTGGCGAATGAGTGCTAACATATTAAAAGATCGGATACGCCGCTCTATGCCTGCAGAAGAATCCCCGTTCTTCTCCTCACAATAGACGACGTATCCGATCCGTTTAGAGAATAATGTCGCGGTGGAGGCTTGTCAAAACCTCAAAAGCATCTTGGAATCCACTGCTCCGCAAACTCCACCAGGCCGTTTCCAAACCCTATCAAGGCCAAGCCAACCACCACCCGGTGAATAAGTTCCTCGGCCTTCGGATACGATTTTCCCTGCCATTTCAGGAAGGCGACGGAGATAGCGCCTGCGATAGCCCATCGGAAGCCGGCAAACACCATCATCAGAAGGCCACGTGATTAAAAAGCGGGAGAGAAACTCGCCCGCTCGGTAAAAAAATAGGTGTTGAGTGGGAACTTCTATTCTGATTTCTTCAGCGCTATCCCAGCCCTGGTTTTCCGCACTGTGAACTTGTCCTTGGCTCCAATGCCCAAGCTTTCAACCAGCTCTTTCGAAAGAATGACGCTGCCTCTCTTGCCAACGCCGATTGCCTTGACCTTGGCTACCTTTCCACCGCCCCGTCTTTGGATGGCCGGCACTTTCCCTTCGGCAATCAGAGCACCCATGTAAGCGGTCTTGAGCTGGGTGGAGGTCTTGAACCCCATCTTTTTCATGATCTCGGCTTGGGGAATTTCATCGTCGATCATTTTGATCAATTTGGCGGTGTTTAATGCTTTCTTTCTGGACATTTTGTGGGCTCCTTTCGGCCGGGGTGTGTTTTCCAACTATTTGGAAACTGGCCGGGTTTATCAGAGTTGAATATGCAAATGCAAGCAATCATCGCAAAGGCACAAAATAAACCGCAGAGCGGCGGCGCGGAAATCCGGGGGTCGGATCACCCGAGATTTCCATCGATATCCATATTGACAGGAAGCGACAACTGTTGGAAACTAGAAGAACTGGTCCGGACCTGATCCGAAATACGCATTCGGGTTGAAGGGATCAATTTCGATCATAGCGAGCGGGAGCACGCCAAGAACCGGCGGGCGGGATGGGTGGCTCAATAAGGGGTGAACGGTCTATGCGATCCAGTTTCGGCGCTTTGGTATTGATTGTCGTAGGGGTTCTTTTTCTCTTGTCGAATCTCGGCTGGGTCCCGCAAGTCTGGCCGCTTCTTCGAAAGTGGTGGCCGATCACCCTCATCATCGCGGGTGTCATCATGCTGCTGGAGCGCCGGGGGAAATAGCCGCGTCAAGCTGAATTACATCAAACCTTGAAAACAGGAAGGGCAGCGACCATTCTGCCCTTCCTGTGAAATTCATTCTTAGGTGGAAATGGTTGAGTTGCTTCAGACTCTCTTCAACGCAATTCCCGCCTTTGTTTTCCGAATCGTAAATTTTTCATCCGCGCCAATTTCTAGCCGATCGACCATCTCTTTTGATATGATGATACTGCCGCGCTTACCGACGCCTACGGCTTTAGCTTTGGTCGCTTTCGATCCCCGGCCGCCGATGATCGGGGTCACTTTCCCCGCTTCGATCAGGGCATTCATATAGGCGGTTTTAACCTGAGCCGAAGACTTGTAGCCGAATTCTGACATAATTTCTGCTTGGGTTTTACCGGCCTCTACTGCCTTGATCAGCGTTTTTGAATCGGCTTTCTTTTTCTTGGGCATTGCGCTTCTCCTTTAGTATTTTTTTATTGATATCGTAAAACGTGGCAACTTTTAACAAGCAATTTAACGCAAATCAAGCTTTTTAGTGAACGCCAGACGCCTCTGCTCGTCTCATCATTTCGAGCACCTCCCGTAGTATTGCGATGAAGCGACCTGTCCTTCAAGAAGGATGTTCCGGCTATGCACCGATCGGCCGGATTTATCGATTGCGGTCGTTAGGATCTTTCCTCCGTCAATCATTTCAACCAGAGTCATGCCGCCGTTGAGAGCCGGCATCATTTCAACTTCGAATTTTCCTTGATCGGTTAGCTGTTGGGCTGTTCCTTTTAACGTGTCGACGACAAAGACCAGTTTAAATTCGTCCTGCACCTTGTGAAGTCCCTTTTCATTGCCGTAGGATTCATACTGGCACGTGTAGGTCACCGTTTCACCTAAAACGGACGTCGACGTCATCGCCAAAACGGCGGCCAGAAAAATGATTCCAGATAGCATCTTCGCGTTCATCTCTTCACCCATCCGACGGAATTGAAATTCCGGTGGTTCCACCAAAATCATTAACGGCAGGCGGATCGTACGGCTTAAGGGCCGAGTCCGTTGATCAACGCCAAGGCGTTCTGGCCCAGCACATCGTAGTTGTAGCCGCCCTCGAGGACGGCAAAACAGCCGCCGCCGTTTCGCCGCGCAGCATCGCGCACCATGCGCCCCATGGAAAAATAATCGTCGGTCAGCAGCAGACCGCCCCAGTCCTGGCGATGGTTGTCGAAGCCAGCCGATATGCCGATCAGGTCCACCGGAAATCGTCCCAACTCCTCCGCCACTTCCTGCAGATAAGCCTCACGGCCGATCGAGCCGGGGTTATGAATGCTGACATAGCTTTTGCGGCCCAGGATGTTCTCGGTACCGTCGCCGAAGTGCAGGTCGAAATCCAGGATGTAAGCCGACCGGATGCGACCCTGTTGCTTCAGGGCCTCGATGGCCACCGCCATGTTGTTGAAAAAGCAAAACCCCCAGCAGGAGCCTGCCGAGGCATGGTGGCCGGGCGGACGAATCGCGGCGAAACAGGGTTCGGCAAGTCCGAGCGCCGCCGCCTGGATGGCGCCTCCGGCGGCCAGTGCGGCAATGTCGTAGAGCCCCATGCGCCGGATGCGTTCGACATGGGCCGGGGTGTGGACGGCAAGGATCTCGACCTCCGCGGCCGGACGAGCCTCCACCCATTCCACGTAAGGTTCGATCACCGATAGGATGGCTTCCATCCGCCCGGCAGCGGCGGCCGGGTCGTCGGTGTACACCTGACAGAAGTCGGCATGAAAGACCACCTTCATCACGGCCTCCTTGCGTGTCTTCGGGCCAGACGAGCAACCGATTCCACGTGAAACGTGTGCGGGAACATGTCGATCGGCTGGATTTCGAGCACCTGATAGCTCGCCTGGAGCAAACCCAGGTCGCGTGCCAGCGTCGCGGGGTTGCAGGAAACATACACCATCCGTTCCGGCGCCCGCCGCAGAACCTCCTGCACCACCTCTTTGGCCATGCCGACCCGGGGCGGGTCGATGACGACCACGTCCGGCCGCTCTTCAAGGCCGGGCAAACAGTCCGAGATGTCGCCAAGGAGAAACCGGCAATTCGCGATGCCGTTGATCCGACAGTTGGTGCGGGCATCGGCCACGGCACTCGCAACCATCTCGATTCCGATGACCTCCCGGCAGCGGTCGGAGAGCAGGATGGGAATCGTGCCCGTACCGCTGTACATATCCAGCACGGTCTCGCCGCCGTTGAGCCCTGCGAAATCCGCTACGATGTCGTAAAGGCGTTCGGCGCTGCGGGTGTTGGTCTGAAAGAACGAGGTCGCCGATATTGCGAAATCGAATCGACCGATGCGGTCGCGCAAAGCGGTCTCTCCGGCGATGGGCCGTTCGAATTCCCCCACGGCGATGGCGGCCTTGCGGGCGGTGACATGGTTCACGACTCCGATGATCTCAGGAAACGCGGCGCACAGGCGCTCGGCCAGCGGCCTCAATGCGGCGAGGTCTTCAAATGCGGTGACGAGGTTGACCAACCAGCGACCCCTGGCCGTCGAGCTGCGCAGCACCACGAACCTCCAGAAACCCGCGTGGCTGCGCAACCCGTAGACCGGGCGCCCCGAGGACTGGATCCCATCGCGGATCTCGGATAGAATTCGGTCGCCCGATCCCGGCTGAAGCAGGCAGGCCTGGGTGTCGATCACCTTGTGGAAGGTTCCCGGCACGTGCAGCCCGACGGCTAAGCCCTTTTCGGCCGACGGGTCCTTCAGTTCGGCCGGCATCAACCAGCGCCGGTCGGAACACGTGAACTCCATCTTGTTGCGGTACGCGAAAACGGCCGGCGACGGGACGGTCGGGTGAACGGGCACGTCTTTGATCCCGCCGATGTGCTCGAGGGACTCGGCCACATGCCGGCCCTTGTACTCCAGTTGTTTTTCGTAGCGCAGGAACTGCCAGCTGCAGCCGCCGCAGACGCCGCTGTAGCGGCACGGCGCCTCCACCCGATCGGGCGACGGTTCGGTCAGCTCCACCAGGTAGGCTTCAGCGAAATTCTTCTTGCGGCGCGTGATCTGGATGACGCCCCGGTCCCCCGGCACGGTGTTTTGCACGAAGACGGCCAGACCGTCGAGCCGGGCAATGCCGCGGCCCCCGAACGCCAGGCCGGTGATCTCAGCTTCAATCCGCGGGTATTTCTTTCTGCTCATCGTGAGGGTAGACTAAGAAATGGCGCCTGGAACTGCAAGCGAATTTATCATGAGGCAGGCATGAAGACCCCCTTCCAAAAGCAGGCGATCGAGGAACTGGAATTCCGTGCGGACGGCTTGCGCCTGCGCGGAGCCCTGCACCTGCCCGAATGCCGCCCGGCACCGGTGGTCGTCGGATGCCACGGCCTGTTGAGCGACCGGCGCTCGCCCAAGCAGAAAGCATTGGCGGAGGCGTGCCAGCGTCGGGGCCTGGCCTATTTTCGATTCGATCATCGCGGCTGCGGAGAAAGCGACGGCCGCCTGGAAACGGGCCTCTCCCTGGAGAATCGCGTCAACGACCTGTTGCACGCCGTCCGGTTCCTCGATCGGCGTCCGGACATCCAAAAACGGCTGGGACTGTTCGGCAGCAGCATGGGCGGCGCCGTGTGCATCCGAGCGGCCGCGTCGGCGGGCGCCGCCGCGATCGTCACTTGCGCCGCTCCGGTCCGCAGCCGGCCCCTGAAAGCGGTCTTCAGCACCGCCGAGCCTCACGGCCGCAGAACGCCGCTGCTGCATAAGGAATTCGACCTGGCGGACGATCTTCCGAAGATCCGCAACCTTCTTCTCTTCCATGGGGATGCGGACGAAGTGGTACCCGTCGCCCACGCTTATGAAATCCTCCAGGGCGCCGGCGACCCCAAGCGCCTGATCATCCAAAAAAGCGGGGATCACCCCATGAGCGATTCCCGGCACCAGGAGGAGTTCATCCGCGAAGCGGCGCTCTGGTTCGCTCAGGCGCTTGCCATCCCCGCCGCAGAATAGCCTGCGCCACGGCTCTGCGGCGGGCCGCTCAGCCGGCCTCAACCACCTGTTGGCCGTCCACGTAAACCGCACGGACGTGTTTCAAAGAATCGGGCAATTCGGAAGGGGCGCCCGGGACCACGGCGAAGGTCGCCGGCCGCCCCGGCGCCAGGAGGCCGAATCCGCCTCCGGTCAGCCCGGCACCGTTGCAGGACGCGCAGCGAATGGTCTCGGCCAGCGAAAATCCCGCCGCCATTAGGAGTTTCATCTCCTCGACCACTGCGGAGCCGTGATCCACGCCCGGACTGCCGGAATCGGTGCCCAGAGCCACCGTCACGTTCAGGAGGCGTGCCTGGTGCAGCTGCTCGAGCTGATGGTCGACGGTCCGGCGGGCCACCTGCGCCCGTCGGTCGGATGGCTCCGGATTGCGGGCAAAACCGTGCATCGGAGCGACCGTCGGCACCCAGATCACCCCCTGCTCCGCCATGCGCTCGAGGTTTTCCGTCCCCATGAAAAACCCGTGTTCAACCGAGCCGCATCCTGCCGTAACCGCGATCCGCACGGGTTCTTCGCCGTTGGCGTGGACCATCACCGGAAGCCCTTTCCGCACGCAGGTCTGCACGGCGGAGATCATTTCCTCCTGGCTGAACTGCGGCGCGGTTCGCCGGCCGAACTCGGTTAGGCTGTTCACCCCGGAGTTGATGATTTTAACGAGATCACACGGACTCTCGTCCCGGAGAATGGAAGCCCCCAGCTGAAGGCCCTCCACCGGTGGCCGTCCGATGAACCGGCCGTAGCGGCCTTGACGATGCCAGGCTCGGCCGGCCGCAACGACCCTTACGGCCGGCCCGGCGCGACGCTGAATCCCTTTGGTAAACCGCAGCGCATTGCCCCGCGCGCCGCCCGCGTCCCGAACGGCCACCACCCCGCACCGCAGATACTCCCGCAGGTTCTCTTGAATCGTTCGAAAAACGACTTCAGCCGGCGCCTGGCGCAGGCGGATACGCTGCTCTTCATCCATGGAACTCGACATGGAGAGATGGACGTGGCTGTCGACCAGGCCGGGAAGCACGGTGCATTCGCTGAAATCCGAGCCGGAATCCTGCGGATGTTCGACCGAAGCGCCGGATGTCGCCTGCGCCTCCGTGATCCGGTGGAGGACCCCTTTCACGATGTCAAGCCGGATCCCCTGCCGGATCGGCCCGCCGCTTCCGTCGATGAGCCAGCCGACGCGGAACGTGGCCGAATTCCCGGCCGCATTCGGAGGCATCGACGGGTGCCAAGGCCCCACGGCAGCTTGAGCGCGATCGGTGCGAGCCACCCGCCGCGCCAGCGAGCCCTTCCATCGTTTCAGCCAAGCGGCCATCCGATCCATGGCATTCATACCGGTGGCCTGTCATCTTCCATTCCGCCCAAATGCCGCGCGATGAATTTCCGCACCGCACCGGGATAGGCCGGGTCGAAGCTGGACTCGCTGTGCCGCGCGCCGGCGGCTACGAACAGATCGACGCGGTCGGGGGGAAGGCTGGCTTTGAGCTTAAGGGCAAAGCTCAGCGGAAACCGTCGGTCGTCGGCTCCGTGGATGATCATCACCGGCATACGCAAAGACGGAGCCAGTCGGGTGGGGCTTACGTCCTTCAGCCGGTTGCGGTAAAACAGGTTCATCCAGAAAACGATCAATGGTCCGAAGGCCATTCCGAAGAGGGGATTGAACCAGCGGTAGAGGCTCAAGAGCGCCTCACGGGTGTCCGCATAGCACGCTTCCAGAAACAGCAGGCGGACCTGCTCGGGGTGGCGGTGCGCCGCGAGAATGGCGGCAGCGGCCCCGGCCGAATGGCCGTAGAGCAACACCGGCTCGCCGACCCAGTTCAGCACCGCCGCGATGTCCTCGGCCATCCGTACGGCGTTCATGAAGCGCCGAGGGCTGGAGCGTCCGTGATCGCGGGCGCTGTGGATCACGCAGGTGAATCCCCAGCGGCCGAAATGGCGGGCGCGCTGAACCATGCGGTCCCGGTTGCGACCCCAGCCGTGGGCCAGCACCACGATGCCCCACGACGTCCCCTCGGGCTCCACGCGCCAAACCTCCAGCCGGCCGCCCTCGGCGGTCGCAATCGTGGCGTCGCTGACCCGGCCCCAATCCGGCGGGTCGCGGAACGGCTGGCGGGGGTGTTCCTGGACCAGATAGGTGAGAACCAGCGATAGCAGCAGGTAGGCGACGATCAAACCACCGATGGCGTAAATGAGTGTCTGCACGGGCGAATCGCAAGCAAAGATGGCTTAGGGCGTATGTGCCAGGCCGAGCAGCTCCCGCCTGAGCACATCCAGCGCTTTCAGGGCGAACATCTGTTTGTTCATCGAACGGCGGCCGAAATTTAAATGGAAGCGGTATCCGAGGGCCTGATCCGGCGCGGCCAGCCCGATACATACGGTACCGACCGGCTTTTCGGAACAGCCGCCGGTGGGGCCGGCGATTCCGCTGGTGGCAATGCCGTAAGTCGCCCCGGCCAGTCGGCGCACGCCGACCGCCATTTCGCGGGCGGTGTCCGGGTGCACCGCGCCCCCATGCGCCAGGGTCTCTTCGGCCACACCCAGCACGCGCGTCTTGGCCTCGTTGGCGTACGTCACCGCCGCAAGCAGGAAATAGTTCGAGCTCCCCGCCACCTCGGTCAGCCAGTGCGAGATCAGCCCCCCGGTGCAACTCTCCGCCACGGCCAGCGTGGCGTTGCGCTCCCGCAGCAGACGTCCGACGACAGCCTCCATCGGCTCACCGTTGTCGGCGAAAACCAGATCCCCCAAGCGCTCGCGTACCCAAGCCGCCGCTTGATCAAGCGCTTCGGCCACTTGCACGGCATCCAGCCCGCTGCCGTAAAGCTTGACCTGTATTTCGGGGAACCGGGCGCGCAGCCCTAATCTAACACCGGGGAATTGATCCCCCAGACCGTCGAGCCGTTCGCCGGTCAAGGATTCCGTCAGCCCGAAACAGGACAGGGTCTTGACCCGCCGGATCCCTCGGCGGACGCCCAGCCGATCCGCAACTCTCGGCAGCACATGGTCGGCCAGCATGCGTTTCATCTCAAAGGGCACCCCCGGCAGAAAGAAGAACCAGCAGCGCCCGATTCTCAGCTGAAAGCCGGGCGCCGTACCCACCGGGTTGAAGAGTACCTCTGAACCGGCAGGCAGCAACGCCTGTTTGTGAATGGAGCGATTCATCGGACGGTTGCGCCGGCGGAAAAAATCCTCGATCGACGCTAAAGCGGCCGGATCCGTTTGAAGACCAACGGCGGCGGCCTCGGCCGCCGCCTGCGCGGAGAGATCGTCCTCGGTAGGCCCCAGCCCGCCGGTCACGATGGACACGTCGGCACGTTCGCCGATCTCCTTGAGGACAGCGATCAGCCGATTCAGATCATCCCCCACCCCGTTCAGCCGCACCACTTTCACGCCCGCATGTTCCAGCTGTTCGGCGATGAAGGCCGAGTTGGAATCGACCAGAGCGCCGGTGCGAATCTCTTCACCGGTGGCTAGAATTTCAGCGATCGGGGTGAGGGTCGGTTGAGGCTGCATCCCGGTTTCCATATGTTTTTTCTTTATCAGAGCCTTCCAATCCCTGGCAAGGCCTTAATTCCATGCTGCTGGGGGTATTGACATCACCGCGCTGAACTCGTATAAAATCAGGGACCTTGAACCTTTTTTTTCGAAATCTTCGTCCCGATTAGGATGCGCACTTGCTAAAGGGATCTTTGCGACGGTTGGATTGACCCCTGACGACACGGGATGCCGGGTTGAATGGTGGCGCAGTGAAAGGTTACAGGCCTGAAACAACGGCGGCAACGGGAACGGCCTCGAACAACACATGGATCGAACGTTCGGGGGTGGAGCGGCGTTCGGGCGCAGACAAACGCCGCGACGCCAGTCGAGTCTACTTTAGCCGAGGCGGCAGGGAGCGGCGCAGTAGCGAAGACCGCCGCCAGACCGCAGAGCGCCGGGACGGTTGGCTGCAGATCGCAAAATGGCGCAGCGCCTGTGTTTTTGATTCCGGCAAATAGAATCGATCCATCGCCCACCCGGCAGGGATTGGCGCTTCAACCCGGCCATTTAGGAACAGGAGGGCTGCCATGATCACTTGTGCGGACACGTTGCTGCTCGTCGTCGACATCCAAGAAAAGCTCATACGGGCGGTGCATGCGCGCGAGGAGTTCCTGATGCGGGCGCAACAGCTGGTCCAAGGCGCACGCGTGTTGAATGTTCCGATTTTGTGCACGGAACAGAACCCCCGGGGTCTGGGAACCACCGTTGCTGAAGTCGCTGCCCACATGCCGGGTGTTCAACCCGTCAGCAAATTCAGCTTCGGTTGCTGTGCTTCCGAAGAGTTCCTGCGCGCCCTGCAGACCAGCGCCCGACGCAATGTCTTGCTGGCCGGCATCGAAACCCATGTCTGTGTCTACCAGACCGCGATGGGGCTGCTGGGCCGAGGCTATCACGTGGAAGTCGTCGCCGACGCCTGTTCGTCCCGCACCCCGGAAAACAAGCAGATCGGCCTCGCCAAGATGCGTGCGGCCGGCGCTGCCGTTACGAGCGTTGAAACGGCGTTGTTTGAATTATTGCAGGTTGCCGAAGGCCCGCTTTTCAAGGATATTCTGAAAATTGTCAAATGAGGGCCGAGGCCCGGCAATCGCATTGAGATCCAAGAGAAGATCGAATGCTTGATCATCGCGTTCTTGTGATCGGCGGGGGAATCGCCGGACTGACTGCAGCCAGAACGCTGGCGCTGTTCGGGATCCATGTCGACCTGGTCGAACGCCTTGCCGTTCTCGGCGGCCACGCCGCCCAATTCGCCTGCAAGGCAACCGACCGCTGCGTCAAATGCGGCGCCTGCCTCGTTACGGAGGCGCTCAGCGCCGCAGCCTCGAATCCGCACATCACGATTCATACCGCAAGCCGTGTGGATGGGTTCCGCCAAGCTTCCGGGCGCTTTGAATTCACGATCGACCGCGAGGAGGCTGCGGGGCGCGCCGACGGCCGGCCCCCGGAAACCGAGCGCGGCGCGATCCCGCCTATCCCCGTTACAGCCGATGCCGTGGTTCTCGCCGCCGGTTTCGATGTGTTCGACCCGCAAGACAAGGCCTATGGCCATGGCATTTTCCCCAACGTCATCACGAATCTGGAACTGGAGCGCAGCCTGCGCCGGAAGGGCCGGCTTAACCGCCCATCCGACGGCGCTCCGCCGCAACGACTGGCTTACATCCAATGCGTCGGCAGCCGCGATGCCAAGCTGGGCCATCTGTGGTGCTCGCGCTTCTGCTGCGGAGCCGCGCTGCGCAGCGCCCGGCGCATCCAAGCGCTCCGGCCGCAAACCGAAGTCACCGTTTTCTACATCGACATTCAAAGCATGGGCCGGGACTTCGAGTCCTTCTACCGTCAATGCCGGCAGGAGGTGCGCTTGATCCGCGCCATCCCGAGCGAAGCCTTCGCGCTGCCAGGCGGAGGCATCCGCCTAATCTATACCGAAGGCGCACTGCATCCCAGCACGGAGGCGGTCTTTGATCTCGTGGTGCTGTCCGCCGGCATGGTGCCGCCGGCCGGGCTGGGTGCGCTGGCCGGCCGCCTGGGAATGAGGCTGGCAGACAGCGGCTATGCCCTAAGGGACGCCGAAACCGGAATTTTCGCGGCCGGCGCGGTGCGGGGGCCCATGGGCATCGCCGACAGCCTCGCGGACGCCCGCGATGCGGCTGCGCGGGTGCTCGCCTTTCTCGGCCGCCACCGCAACCCGCCCGAAAGGTTCCCGGATCCCATCCATCCGCCCTGCAGCCAGCGGGTCATCCCGCACGCATGAGCTCCGGCGAGGCGAGATGAAACCATCCCTCAAGGTATGACGATGACGCCCCTACGGATCTGTGTGCTCGGCAGCAATGCGTGCGCCTGGGAAATCGCTGATCGGCTGGACCGGGCCGAGGTGAACGTTCTCCTCGTCGCCGCGGCGGAAGCGGACGACCCGCGTCCGCGCAGCCGTCGTTTTGCTGAGTTCGCCCGCGTGGAAACCCTTTCCGGCGTACGCCTCACCGCCTGCAGCGGCCAGCCGGGACGGTTCGAGCTGGTGTTTGAGCGCCCGGGAGCCTCCATTCGACATACGGTGGCGGCCGTCGTCCTGGCCGAATCCGACGAACGCCGCCCCAATGAAGCCCTTTATGATCTGAGGCCGGCCGATGGTATCCGGCCGCTATCTGACCTTCTGAATGCCGGCTGCCGACCGCCGACCGCCGCGACGCCATGGAAGCAGGTGGTTTTTTTGAATGGCCTTCGAACCGAAAGCCACCCCGCAATCACAGAGAGCGTCATGCGGGCAGCGCTGCAGCTGCAAACCGAGCACGGGGCGCAGTGTTGCATCCTGACCCGCAATCTGAAGGTCGCCGGCGACGGCCTCGAAGCTCTGTCGCGGGAGGCGAGAGCCGCCGGTGTGCTGTTCTTCAAATTCGGAGACGTCGGCCCTTCGCTGCTTCAAGACGGAGACGGCCGCGTCCGCGTGCACCTCGTGGACGACCCGACCGGCAAAGAGTTCGCGCTCACGCCGGACCTGGTCGTCATCGACGAAGCCGTCCGGCCGTCGCCCTACGCGGTCGAGCTCGGCCGCCTTCTGGGGCTTGAGGCCGACCCGCTGGGATTCGTGCAAGGCGACAATGTGCACCGCCTGCCGGTGGCCAGCAACCGGCGCGGGGTCATCGTTGCCGGCCCGGCGCGGGCGGTGGGATCGGACCCGGCCGTCGAAGCCTCAAATGCCGCCCTGGAGGTGCTTTTGAATCTGGGAGCGCCGGCGGCCGATCCTTCGACGGCGGCGCTGATTGAGACCGGCCGCTGCATTCGCTGCCTCACCTGCCTGCGGCTCTGTCCCTACCGGGCAGTGGCGCTCGACGGCCGCCCCCAGGTGCTGCCGGCCGCCTGCGAACGCTGCGGCATTTGTGCCGCCGAATGCCCGCGGGAGGCCATCCGCATCGCCGGGCTCGAACCCGCAGACGTCCAGCGCCTCATCGCCGCCGGCCGGCCGGCTGATCCGGCCGCCGGAAGACCCTCCGTGGTGGCGTTCTGCTGCCGCCGCTCGGCGGCACCGGCGCTTCGTGCGGCCGCCGCTGGGGGCAGTCGCTGGGCGGCGGCGCTGAACCTCATCGAGGTGCCGTGCGCCGGCAGTATCTCAGCGGGGGCCATTCTCTCCGCGTTTCGTCAGGGGGCCGACGGCGTCCTGATCCTTGCCTGCCACGCGGACAACTGCCACTCGCGGCATGGCAATCAGCTGGCGCACCAGCGCGCGGACCAGGCGGTGGAGTTCCTGAAGCGCTGCGGCGCCGGGGGGGACCGCCTGGTTTTCAAGACCCTGGCCTCCAACATGCCGGCCGAGGCGGCGACCCTCATGACGGAGTTCAGCGCCGCCCTGGCCGGCCTGAAACCCAGCCACCGCTCTTGCGCAGCACCGCCAAAGGAGCTCTTATGACGACCCCCACCGATCTGTCGACCCTTCGACCCCGCGACGGCGCGCGCTGGCCGTTTGCGCAGGACGTTTGCATGACCTGCGGCATCTGCGCCTGCACTTGTCCCGTCTCGGGAGTGGATGGATTCGATCCCCGCAAGGTCGTCCGTCTGGCGGCCATGGGGCTGGAACAGGAACTGGTGGAATCCCGCTGGCCTTGGATCTGCACCCTTTGCGGCAAATGCGAACATGCCTGTCCCATGGAGGTGCGCATCCCCGACGTGGTGCGCCGCATCCGCTCGCTGCGGGAGCGTGATCACGTTCCGGGCGTCCTGCACAAGGGGCTTCAGGCTGCGCTCGAAACCGGCAACAACCTGCGGCTGCCGAAAGAGGACTTTCTCTTCATCCTGGAAGACGTGGCCGGAGAAATCCGCGAAGAACACGGCTTTGAAAAACTTCAAGTGCAGGTGGACAAAAAAGGCGCGCGCCTGCTGACCACCATCCACAACAAGCTGGTCAACACTCATACCGAGGACTTGAAGCACTGGTGGAAAATCTTTCACGCAGCGGGAGAAAGCTGGACCGTCTCCTCCGAAAACTGGGAGGGGACCAGCTGGGGCTATTTCACCGGCGATGACGCGGCCATGAAAACCATGGCCGGCCGGATCCTAAACCAGATGGAGACGTTGGGGATAGACACCCTGATGTGGCCGGAGTGAGGGCACGCCTACCTCGCAACCCGGTCCGGGTTCGAAACCTACTTTCCGGAAGCGCTGAAAAAGTTCCGTTTCGTCACGGTGTTCGATCTGCTCATGGATTACATCCGCCAGGGCCGTATCCGCATCGACCGCCGACGGTGTCCCCAGCTCGTCACCTACCACGACCCCTGCAACTACGGCCGCAAGGCCCAAATGCGTTTCGGCCACGGATTCTTCGAAGAGCCGCGCTGGATCCTGAGCCAGTGCGTCGAACGCTGGGTGGACCTCTATCCCAACCGCATGAACCAGACCTGCTGCGGCGGCGGCGGCGGGACGCTCACCACCGGCTACAACGATGAGCGCGTGTTCTACGGCCGCCGCAAAATGGAACAGATCCAAGCAACCGGCGCGGAGATGATCGTGGTCCCCTGCCACAGCTGCCATGGCCAGCTGGAGAGCATCAAGCAGCACTACGGAATGGCGGGACTCGATGTGAAGTATCTTTGGGAGCTGGTGGCAGACGCTTTGGTGATCGAATAAGTTTACTTCACACCTCCGACCTCCGCCGTCCCACAGCAAACTTGCCCCTTCCGTCTTCCATCGCAGGCTTTTCTCTTGACTCCATTACAATGTAGCTTTAGTGTAGCTCCGTTATGCGTGCAATCGCCCATGTGGCCGCCGTCATTATCGATTCGCCCAGGAGACACCCCTGACGTGGCAGAGGAAAAGAAAACGGCCCGGAGCCTCCCGAACGAAAGCGACGAACCCGCCGATGAAACCGTAGCGGGCCTGCCGCCGGCGACATCCAATACCCGTGTCAAATTCGAAATCTACGGCGAGGAAATGATCGAGAAACGAGTCAAGGCCAGCGGCAACAGCGGCAGAGTTTATCTGCCCCCGGACTGGGTCGGGCACAAAGTGAAAATTATCCGGATCGACTGAAGGGGAAAGAACCGCCGTGGAGAATATGCGCATCCGCAGACTGAAGAAAGAAGATTCCGAAGACGTCGACCGAATTTATGCGGCGATCACCCGCAAACCGATCAGTGCCGATTTCAAACGCGTGGTTGCGGACCACGCCGACCGCGAGGACAGCGCCTGCTTTGTCGCCGAAATCAACGGCAAGGTGGCGGGATTCATGATCAGCTACATTTTGACCGCAGGATTCGGCATGACGCAGAGCGCGTGGATTCCCACCATGGGGGTGAGCCCGGATCAGATGGGCCAGGGCATCGGGGCCGCCCTGGCCGAAGAGATCTTTGCATTCTACCGCAGCCGCGGCATTGAAAATGTCTACACCTCGGTCCGCTGGGACTCGACGGACCTGTTGTCCTTCTTTAAAACCCTTGGTTTCGACCGCAGCAATTTCATCAATCTGCGCAAGGTTATAAAATAAAACATGGTTTTCTATCGGCTCTAAGACAAAGGGCATAGCCGAACAGGGCCGCCCCGACAGCACCGGCGATCTGGGTGTCCCAAGGAGTCTGCAAGCGTTCGATGCCGATCTTCTTCATCAGCCGGTCCATGACGCCGCGATTCTTGGCCAGGCCGCCGGTGATGGCAAAGCCGGGCCTGATCCCGATCCGCTCCAGCAACGCAAAGATGCGGTCCGCCATGGCCCCGCAGTAAGCCGCGAGCACTTCCTCCGGGGTCCAGCCCCTGCGCAGCCGACCGATAGCCTCCGACTTGGCGTAGACGACGCAGGTGCTGGAGACCGCGGGGGGTTCCTCCCCCTTGAATTCGAAGGACCGATCTCCGACGTCGGTGATGGGCACCCCGAGCAGTTCAGCGAAGACTTCCATGCCTCGACCGGTGCCGGCCGCGCACTTGTCGTTCATCAGGAAGTTCGTGACCTTGCCCTTCTCGTCGCACTGGATGCACTTGATGTCCTGTCCGCCGACATCCAGCACCGTGCGCACGTCGGGACCGTAGATGAAGCTCGCGCCGCGGGCGTGGCAGGCGATCTCAGTAATGGTGCGGTTGGCGAAGGGGACGTTGACGCGGCCATAGCCGGTACCGATGCGGTAATTCAAGTGCTCCTCCGGCATGTCGACCGCTTCCAGCGCGAACGCAAGGGCACTGCGGGCGCTGTTAGGGCTGTCGCAGCCGGTCCGCATGCTGGCGTAGCCCAGGATCAGGCCGTCGGCCACCAGTACGGCCTGGGAGCTGACCGAGCCCACATCGATCCCGGCCGTGATAAACCTGGCTGTATGCCAGTCCAGCTCGGGGTTTTTCCAGTTCGTCTCCGTCCAACGCCAAAATTCAGGTTGCTTATCTTCCACCATGATAATTTCCACTGGAGATAAAAACGCTAACAGGCGGCCGCCCCGCCCGCTTTCGGCATGGATCGGTTCACCGAATTCCTTCAGCCGCCAACACGGCCGCACCCGCGGCAGCGCCGAACTCAGGGTCATCGGGCGAGTAAATCTGGCTCACCTTGAGCTGCCTGATCATGGAGCCTAAAAAACCCGGGCTGCGGGCCAGCCCCCCGATCAGGACCACATCCTCATGGATGCCGATGCGCCGGATGATGGAAACGATGCGGCCGGCGATGCAATCGTAAATGGCCTTGCTGATATCCGGCTTGGCCGTATTGGAATGGATCAGGCCGACCACTTCGGATTCGGCAAAAATCACGCACTGCGCGTTCAGGGGGATCTCCCGGTCGGACTGCAGGCAAAGCGACCCCAGTTCCTCAACGGTCACCTCAAGCGCCCGCGCCATGGCCTCGATGAAGGCGCCGGCGCCGGCCGCACATTTTTCGTTGAGGGCGAAGTCTATCGGGTTGCCCCGATCGTCCAGCCTGGCCGCGCGTCCCTCTTCGGCGCCGACGTCGGCCACCGTGCGCGCGCCCGGAAAAAAGTAGAAGGCTCCCTTGGCCATGGCTTTGATCTCGTTCACGGAGGCATCGCCGATCCGGACGGCGTCCCGGCCCACGCCGGTCGTGTAAATCCGCCGAATATTTTTGCGGGGGATGCCGGCCGGCTGCATGGCCCGGACCAGCGAGTCTTCGATCGCTTGGCCCGGGTCGAAGCCGGTCAACCCCATCCCCTTCCCGATGATTTTTCCGTCTTGCATGATGAGGGTCTTGGTGTTTTTGGCACCGCAATCAATTCCCGCCGTAATCATTTTTTAATATAAAACCTCCACTTGCACATCACCCCATCTTGCCGGGGATCGGGCGGGGCGAACAGGCAACATGTTTCGATGCGCGGGTCGATCTGCCGCGCAAAACTGCTGAACTCCCGGCGGTGCATCTCACGGCAGTTGTATTCCTGCAGGCCCCGCCGTGTCCGTGCCTCTTGAGTGGGGCAGGACGGCACGCTAATCACCACCTCCTCGGGGCTCTCGGCGATGCGATAGCCCACCAGAATGCACCAAGGCCAATAGCGCAGCGCCTGCACAAACCCCTTTAACCCGCTTTCGGCGATCTCGAAGCGCTTGACCAGGTCTTTGGCAGCCAGCGCTGCGATACGGTCCCACACCTTTTCATTCAGCCGATCGGCCGTGGGTTCGTCGAACTGCTCGGCGATGTTGAGGTACCAGAAGGAATCCATCACCCGGTAATGCCAGAGCAGAAACTCGATATAGCTCCGCAGCTGCTGCACCGGCATGTCTTCAAAAACGTCAAGGTTCATCCCCCACCTCCTTCTGAAATCCGCCGTCGCCCGGGCGGCGGCCGACCACCAGCAAACTGGACAGCAGCGCGCCGACGACGATCAGGGCCCCGACCATCAGAAACCCGGCGCAGAAGGAATGCCGATGACTCGCCCACCCGATCAGGGCCGGCGCCGCGCCGGCACCGAGAATAAAGCCAAACGGCGTGACCATGGACACGGCGATGTTGCGTGCGCCGGCCGGGGCGACCAAGCCGATCGCCGCAAAACCCGCCGGAAAAAAACACACCGCCAGCGCCGGCTGCAGAAACACCAGGTAAGGCAGCCAATCCGTGGAGACCAGCCCGAGCACCATGGTCAACAGCCCGTTGAGCACCAGCACGCCCAGGATGGTTCGTTTGGGTCCAAACCGGTCGGTGAACCAGCCGCTGCCGAATGCGGCCAGCACCCCGGGTATCCGTGACAAGGCGAGCAGCGTGTTGGCGAATTCGCGTTCGAGGCCGTGCGCGCTCACCATGAAAAGCGGCAGCATCGTGTATATCCCCAGGCTGCCGCTGATGCCGAGGCCGAAGAGCAGAATCATCAACCAGTAGGACGGCTGGCGGCTCAACACACCGATCGATCGCAGGTTGGGCGCTTCGCCGGTCGATGCGCCCGTCCGGCCGAAGAGCGCGAAAACCATTCCGGACAGCAACGCCGCCGCGCCCAGCACGGCCAGGACGGCTTTCCACGAATACAACCCGAGCACGGCCTCGGCGAAGACCGGCGCCGTCACGAAGGCCAAATTCGGCGCGACCTCATGAATGGCGATCGCCTTGCCCCAATGCCGCGGGCTCACGAATTCCGTGATCGCGGCGATGGCCGATGGAAGATACAGTCCGGTGGACAGCCCCGTCAGGAAAAGCCCGAACCGGAGCCCCCAGATCCCCTCGCTGGCAGCGGTCGCCAGAAGTGTCCCTCCCGCACAGACGATGGACAGCACCATCGTCCAGCGATGGGTCAGACGCGCGGACACGAACCCCGAGCCGATGAGGGTGATGAAATAGCCGATCGAGAGAATCAAGAACAGCGACCCGGCTTCGGCATGGCTGATGCTCAGGTCGTTTTCGATCGCCGGCATCAACGGCGCCTGAACGATCCGCGCCATGAAATTCATATAAAAAAGCAGGGTCAGCAGAAACAACGGCCCCAGATGGGACCGGAAGGCCTCGGTACGCCCCATTGCGGCGGCCCCGGCGCCGGTGGGCGGCGTCAGGCTCATCAACCGACCCCCATGGCCTGCGGCCGGCGGCCCTGCGCGTGTGCCCGGACGTGGATCAGCTCGGCCACGATGCTGACCGCGATCTCCTGCGGCGTTTCCGCGCCGATCGCAATCCCGATCGGGCAGTGGACGCGCCGGAGGTCTGCGGCCGAAGCCCCTTCTTCCACCAGCGCGGCATAGATCAGGTCCCGTTTGCGTCGGCTTCCGATCATGCCGAGGTAGGCCGGCCGGCTCGTCAGGGCGCGCCGCAGGGCGTCCCGGTCGTGGGCGTGCCCGCGCGTCACGATCGCCAGGTAGGTCGCCGGCGTAACGGCGATCCGATCGAAGGCTTCCGCCACCGGGCAGACCAGGAGCCGGTCGGCGGACGGAAACCGCTCGGGATTGGCGAACTCCTCGCGGTCGTCGATCACGCATACGCGAAAGCCGACCGTGCGGGCCAGCGGCGCTACGCAGGTCGAAATATGACCGCCTCCGAACAGCACGAGCACCGCCTCGGGTTCCACCGGTTCGACAAAGAGCATCGCCGGGTCCGCTCCGGCTGCCAGGGGTTCGAGCGCAAACCCGCGTGCGCCGGCCCACCGTTTCAGGCCGGCGCCGGCTGCCTCGAATCGCCCGGCGGCATCGCCGATGAGGCTGCCCTCTTCGGTCAGCAGCGCCCGTTGCACGCCGCGCCGGTCTTCCGCTACGACGGTAAGCAGCACCCCGCGCCGGCCCTGCGCTTTCATTGCGTGAAGTGCCTGAAACACGGACAGGGCGCCGGCGTCCTCCGGAAGGACGGGTTCGATCAGAACATCCACGTTTCCGCCGCAAAGCATCTCGCCGCCCGCCACATCCTGACCCGACAGGCGGACCGCCAGCACGGCGAGCCGGCCGCTGGCCGCCACCTCACGCGCCTTGCCAAGGACCTCGTGCTCCAGGCGCCCGCCGCCGATCGTTCCCACCAGACGTCCATCGGCTTTGACGAGGAGTTTCGTTCCCACGGCACGCGGCGCCGAGCCGGCTTGGCGGATGATCCGCGCCAGAACGCATTTGTCTCCGCCCGAGAGGGCTCGCTGCAGTTCGTCGTAAACGTCGATCATCCGCTTCGCTCCTTCAGCACGGCCCTGCGCCGGTCGTCGTGCACGGATTCGCTGAATTCGTGTCGGAAACCCGTTGCAGCCGCCATCCGCTCCGATCGAAAAGGGCCGTTACCGGCGGATCATCCAGCACGTGGCCGACCGCCACCCGTCGGATCGGAGCGCAATCGATTCGTCCGAGAAGCTCGCCGATCCTCAGACCGGCCGCCCGGCGGTCGGGGGCATCGGCCTGGTTCAAAAACGCCAGGCAGCAGCAATCTGCCGGTGCACCTTTCAGTATACCGCGCCGGTGCGTAAAAGCCGCAGCAACGGCTTCTTCGCTGACCGTCGCGCCCGGCGCCAAGCCGGTGATCCGCGCGAAGGCCTCCGCCCGGAAGACCCAACGGTCCGTCAAGGGTTTGCCGATCGCGCGCAAGCCGATCATTCCCACCAGCCATCCGGAGCCGGACGGTATCACCGGCTCATGCGCAGCAGGCGCCTTGAGCGGCCGTCCGGCGGCCCCGTCCGCTTCGACGAGGATCCAATCGAACACCCGCGAGGCCTGCAGCCGGTCGATCTCCTCCGGGGCCAGGCCGGCAAGTTTTCCGGACTCATCGATTCGGCCGGAAGCGGCGGCGATATGCCGGTGTTGGCCGAGCGTCCCGGCTGCCTGCTCCAGGATCCGCTCCGCGGTCGGCGCCAGGATGCAGATGGCGCACTGATCCGCCAGGGGCGGATAGATCCGCGTGGTGGTGGTCGTCAGAACGGTCTGGCCGCTCCCGGCCAGTTCGCGCGCCAGTCGGTACATGAGGCTCGTCTTGCCGCCCGCCCCCACCAGGCTGACAATCCCGCCGCCTTCCAAAAGCAATGCCTCCCGCACGTGTTCCGACGCACCCATTTCCATTCCTATCCGAAACCGGGCTATCCGACTCCGAAATAAGTTCTTTTCCCCACCATCCTAACGGTTGTAGGTCCTCAGCACGGCTTCCAAAACCGAGCCGGCAATGGCCCGGGCCTTGTCGGAAATGCTGAAGCAAAAGGAGGCTTCGCCGCGCGGGTCGATGTCTCCGATCTTCAGCCCGCGGGTCACCCGCGTGCCGGGGCGGATCACCCCCCGCAGGACCCCGCCGATCCGACTGTGAACCTGTGAGGCTCCCACCTGCCCGACGACTTGCCCCTCCTCGATCCGATCTCCGATCCGGCTGGAGGTTCGAAATTCGCCCTCGGCCGGAGCTCGCAGCACCCGTTCGGTAGTCCGTCCAGCGATGGGTCCGGGAATGCCGGTGTTGGGCGCCGCCGCCCCGGTCGTTAAAATGCGGCCGAGGTGATGGCCCCGCTGCGTCTCGATCACGAAATGAACGTCTTGGCCCGCGACGAAACCGGGTCCCAGCCCGATGACCAGGCCCGCCTCGTCCTTGCGGGTCCCCAGGTTTTTCTTGGCCAGGATGGCGTCCACCAATACATGGGGCCGGATGTGGCGCAGCGCGTTCCAGGCCGGATCGACCGTCACGGCGATCTTGCCGGCGGCCCAGATCGTGTGAAAATGCTCCGGCCTCTCAGCCCGCAAAGCTTCGACGCCCTCCACGACTTTGGAACCGTCGTAGACCGCTTCGCAGAATGAAACCTCACGCCGCACCGCCAGCGGCGCGGCGATCTCCATCAAGAAAATGTTTGCGAAGCCGGCCTGAAAAAGCCGCCAAGCCGCCGCACTGGCCATCTCACCGGCGCCCTTGAGCCCTATGAGGAGATCGGAACGGAGCCTTTCCACTCGGATTTTCTTCATAACCATCGAATCGACGCCATCGCCTGCGGCCGGCGCTCCAGATCGTGCTCGTCAGCCCCCAACGACATCCTCCCGCTCGAACCTCCGAGCGGACGTTTCCCCGGCCTTCTCATGGGCCTCGATCCACTGCCGAACCCGAGCCTCGCCGTATGCCGTTTGCATGGCGGTCAGAATCCGGTCGTGCGGGATGTCCGCAAACACCCCGTGATCGGTCACGTATTCCATAAACTGGCAGTGGTCCTCGTTGAACGGCTGAAAGATGGAGTCCTCCCGGCCGTTGAATTCCAGCGGCAGGACGCGGTGGCGGCGGCATAGCTCGGCGTTGAAGGCCGGGGTCGCCTTGACCCATTTGCCTTCCAATAAAAATTCAGTGTAGCCATGAAACACGAACAGATCCGAGCCCAGGAATTCCAGGAACTGCCGCGTCGTCAGATGGTTGCGCACATCGGCAAATCCGAGCCGCGAGGGAATCCCGATCGCCCGCCCTAAAGCGCACAGCAGTCCGGCCTTGCCGATGCAGAACGCCCGCCCGCTGGCAAGGACGGTGCTCGCGCGGAAGTGCTCCGGTTTGTGAAACGGCAGATAGGGGTCGTACCAGATTCCGTCGCGCACGGCGTAGTAAAGCCGCACCGCCGCCGCCACGCGATCTTGTCCGCCATCGGCGCCGGCCACGGTACGGGCATGGGCCTGAATGCGCGGATGATCGCTGTCGATGATCGCCGTGGGGGCGAGATACGCGTCAACGATCGAATCCATTTTCATGCCATCTCCTCAATCGGCAAGCTTTAATTAGCAGAAGCGGTGGACAATCGTCAAAAGGGTATTTTATAGTGTTAGCTGTATCCACCTTTTCTAAGGAGGCATGGTGAAGGAAGGCTCCATCGCCGGGATCGTATTGGCGGCCGGGGAGGCAACACGCTTCGGCGGCTGCAAGCAGCTGGCGCAGCTGCAGGGCAAGCCGCTGCTGCAGTGGGTTCTGGGTGCGGCGCTGGCTTCGGACCTGGACGCCGTGATCCTGGTCTTGGGCAGCCGCCACCGGGCGGTGCGCTCGGCGCTAAAGGCCGAACTCGCGCATCGCCGCCTGCAGGTGGTGATTAACCCTGATTTCGCCTCCGGCCTAAGCACCTCGCTCAAGGCCGGTCTTAACCGGGCCTGCGACGAATATTCCGCTGCCATGTTTCTGCTGGCGGATCAGCCTTTCATCACCTCCAACCTCATCAACCTGATGCGGGCGCGTTTCCTCCGCGCCGGCCGCCGCATCGCCGTGCCGGTCTATCGGGGCCGTCGCGGCAACCCGTGCATTTTCGAACGTTCGCTTTACCCGGAGATGGGCCGGGTGACCGGCGACCGGGGCGCCCGGGAAATCATTGGCGCTCATCCGGGCGACGTCCTTGAAGTGGAGGTGTCCGATCCGGCCGTCTGCAGGGACGTCGACTGCCCGGAGGATCTGAGCTGCTTCAAGGAGGATGCACCCTAAACCCATTCCTCCGGCGATCTTATTCCGATCGGCCTGCTTGAGAATCCAAGCCTCGCGCTCCCAGCCAGATGGCCGCTTAAAACGCTGCCCGAACCGCATCGCGGATCATTTCACCAAGCCCGGTAAAAAAGTGGCAATGGCGGGAAAAATCGTCAACAGCACCAGGCACACCAGGCAGGCTGCGAGATAATAGGTGACGCTTTTGTAGATGGTGGCGATGGAGATGTCCGGCGCCAACGCTTTTACGACATAGACATTGACGCCGACCGGCGGCGTGATGGCCCCCATGGTGGTCACCATGGTGAGCATGATGGAATACCAGATCGGGTCGAACCCCAGCCGGACCCCCAGCGGGAAAAAAATCGGGATGGTCAGCACCAGGAACCCCAGGGAATCCATGAAGCAACCGCCGACCAGGTAGATCAGCAAAATAATGGCCAGAACGACATAGGGCGACACCGGCAGCCCGGCGGCGTATTCGGCGACCTCGAAGGGCAGCCGCGTGACCGCCAGAAACCGGCCGAAAATGATGGCGCCGGCCACCAGCATGTAAACCATGCAGGAAATTTTAAGCGTTTCCGTAAAAGAGCGCAGGATCCCCTTCCAGTTCAAACGCCGCATGATGAAGGCCACAGCCGCCGTAAAGAAAACCCCTACGGCGCCGGCTTCGGTCGGCGTGAAGATGCCGATGTAGAGCCCGCCGATCACCAGTATAAAAATCGCCAGGGCCTCCGTGATTCCCCACAGCGAGGCCAGTCGTTCGCGTGCGCCGACTTTCGGGCCGGCCGGGCCGTAGTGCGGGTGAATGCGGCAGAGAACAATGATCGTCAGGATGAACAAGGCGCCCAGCAGCAGCGCCGGAAGAATGCCGCCCAGGAACAGCTTGGCGATCGACTGCTCGGTCTGCAGCCCGATGATGACCATCACGACGCTGGGCGGCATGACGGTCCCCAACGTGCCGCCGGTGGCGATGGTGCCGCTGCTCAGCCGCGCGTCGTAGTTGTATTTTTTCATCTGCGGCAACGCGACGGTGCCCATGGTGGCGCTCGTTGCGGTATTGGATCCGCAGATCGCTGCAAACAACTCGTCCGCGCCGATAGTGGCAATGGCCAAGCCGCCGGGCCAGTGCCCCATCCACTTGTAGGCCGAGTCGAAAAGTCTCTCGGCGATCCCGGCATTGAAGGCCAGATATCCCATCAATATGAAGAGCGGAATCACGGTAAAGCCATACTTGGAGAAGGTGTTCCAGATGTCCGCACCGATCATGTTGACCGCGGCCGGAATGGACACCACCCAGGCAAAGCCGCAGAACCCGACGGCAGCCATCGACAGCCCGACCGGGCTCCCCAGAACAAACAAGACCAGCAGCAGGATCAGGATTCCGGCGACGCCGACGGCTGCAAGCTCCATCTTAGTGGTCTTTCGGTGCCGGGCGGGTGGCTTTCAGCATCTCGACCGCCAGGACCAGGGCGATGAGAAAACATCCGAAGGCGACCGCGTAGACGAAAGGGTGATAGATGATTCGCAGGGTTTCGGTGAGCTCGCCGGTGCGCTGCAGCGTGTTCCCCCAGCGGATGAGCTGCCAGCCGGCGACCGAAAAAAAGACCGCCCCGATCAGCGCGTTCAAGAACTTCAGCGCGTTTTGAGTCTTCTTCGAAAACCGGAGGGTCAGGGCGTCGACGGCGATGTGCGCGCTCTTCATCTGGCTGAATCCCAGGGCCAAGGCTGCGGCCAAGGCTCCGAAAAAACCGATCAACTCGACGGATCCTTTGATGGGCGCCCAGACGAGCCGCAGCCAGATGTTACCGACGGTGAGCAACACGATGCCGAACAGGGCAGCGCCGGCCACAATCATCAAAACCTGGTTCAGGCGCTCAATGATTCGATCGAGAAAGTTCATCACAAAGCTTCGCCCTCCAAGGGTCGTGCACGGGGCTCTATCCCGTCCGCGGATAAGGGCCGGCCCGTCGGATTCGGCTCCCGGCCCCCAACCGCAATGGATGCTTCCCGGCGCCGGCTTACTGGCTGTATTTTTTGATCAGCGCCTGGAGGTCGCTGATGATCTGCTCGGCGGCCAGGCCCTTGGTCTTGGCCTCGGTGATCCATTTGGCCGTCAGCGGCTGCAGTTGGGCGTTCCAGGCCGCCTTCTCTGCGGGGGACAGGTTGACCACGGCCACCTGTTGGGTGGTCTTGGACCATTCCATGGCCTCCTTCACATGATTGTCCATGTAAACCCCGGTCCACTCGGACTGCTCCACGCGCAGATCGTCGAACACCTTTTTCACATCGGCCGGCAGGGCCTCCCAGCTCTTCATATTCATGATGACGGTAAAGGGGTAAATCGATGTGTCGGTCATGGTGACGTGTTTGCAGGTTTCGGCGAATTTGAAGTCCTTCATGACTTCCAGCGATGAAAAGAGGCCCTTGACCACACCCTTCTGCAGGGCCTCCACCGTCTCCGGCATCGGCATGCCCACCGGGTTGGCTCCCCATGCGCTCAGGACCTCGGCCGCCCCGCCGGAGGCCCGCAGATCGAGGCCCTTGAGGTCTTCGAGTTTTTTCACCGCCACTTTGGACATGATGTTATTGGGCGCCGTGGTGAACATCGCCAGGACCTTGACATCGGCAAACTCCTGAGGCTTGTATTTTTCATAAAGATCCCAGAGAACCCGGCTGCCGACTTTGGCGCTGGGGATGCCGAGCGGCAGCGCGGTGGCGTTGGTGACGATAAAACGGCCCGGCTGGTAAGCCATGGAGGTACAGCCGATGTCCGCCGTTCCGGCGATGACGCCGTCCAGCATGTTCTTGGCATCGAGCAGGGTTCCTCCCGGAAAGGTCTGAACCGCCACCTTGCCGGCGGTGCGTTTTTCCACTTCCGTCTTCCAGCGCTCCATCTGCACGCAGGGGAAGGTGGGCGCCGGCGGAAAATTCGCATACTTGAGTTTGACCGCCTGGGCGCTGGCCGCCTGGGGCGTCCACAGCCCGATCACCACTGCCAGTGAGAAAATGCCCACGAGAACAAACGCCAGGTTGCGCTTCATGGTCGATCCTCCTTTTGGGTTGAGGGTTGTTTGAATGAGACAACCTCTAAAAAAACACTGAAAGCAAAGCCGGGGTTCACGATAAACCTTTCACCTCGAAACTTAAACCTCACTCTTCGATCACGCACGCCGCAGCGCTTTCCGCCCCTTTCTGGATTCCGCAAAGATCCAGCCCCTTCTTCGCGCGCAGGGCGGCCAGCACGCGTTCGGGGGTGATGGGCAGCTCCCGGATGCGAACGCCGACGGCGTTGTAGATGGCGTTGGCCACGGCCGGAGCCGTCGGCACGCACCCCGGCTCGCCGATGCCCTTGGCGCCGTAGGGTCCGTCCTTGTCGGGGGTCTCCAGCACCGGCGCCTCGATGGGCACCACATCCTTGGCCGTAAGGATCTTGTAGTCCCGGAAATTAGGATTCATGGTCTCCCCTCTTTCCAGGATCACCTGCTCGCTCAAGGCGTAGCCCAGACCCATCATCACCCCGCCGTAGACCTGGCCCTCGAGCAGCATGGGGTTGATGGCCCGGCCCACATCATGCACGGCCACATAGTTGAGGACTTTGACCTTCCCGGTCTCCTCGTCGACCTTGACGCGCACGCCGTGCGCGCCGAAGGTGTAGGTCATGGACATGTTGCCCCGGAAGTCCTTGCCCATGTTTTCGTTGGCCGGGTCGTAGAAGCTCTCGGCCATGAGCATCTGGCCGCCGTGGCTGAAGTGGGCCTTGCGCAGAAGTTTGCCGATCTCCACCTTGCGATCGGGCTCCTCCGCGTGCTGGATGTGCCGATTGCCCAGCACCAGCTTCTCCAGCGGCGCATAGAGCTCCTTGGCGGCCATCTCCAGGATCCGGGACTTGATTTTGCGAGCGGCCCCCAGCGCCGCATTTCCGGCGACGAAGGTCGTGCGGCTGGCATGCGCGCCCACGTCCCACGGACAGATGTCCGTGTCCGAGTGGATCACATGGATGTCCTCGATGTTCAACCCCAGCTCCTCGGCCACGATCTGGGCGATCACCGTGTCGGAGCCCTGGCCCATGTCGGTCGCGCCGGTGAAGATGTCGACCTTGCCGAAATCGTCCATCTTTAAAATCGCCCCGCAGCCGTCGGACTTGTAGACCCGCGCCCCGCCGCCCACGTGAATCAGTGAGGCGACCCCGACGCCCTCGCCCGACGATCGAGGCTGATCCCAGCCCAGCTTGGCCTTCACGGCATCCATGCACTCGCTCAGTCCGCAGGTGGTGATGCGCAGCCCCTGGGTGGAGACGTCCCCGGGCTGATTGGCGTTGATGCGTCGGAACTCGAGCGGCTCGATGCCGGCGGCCTCGGCCAGCATGTCGATGGTGCTCTCGATGGCGAAGGTGGCCTGGGGGTTGCCGTAGCCGCGCATGGCCTGCGAATAGGTGTTGTTGGTGTAGACGCAGCTGGCCTCGTAGCGGACGTTGGGCACCCGGTACAGGGTGGTGATGGGCATCATCATGACCGAGGGGGTCGTGGCGCCCCAGGAGGTGTAAGCCCCGTTGTCCAGGATCATCTTCACATCCCGGAACAGGAGCTTGCCATCCTGGTCGCAGCCTTGCGAGATGGTGGTGAGGGTCGGCTGGCGCGTGGAGGTGGCGATGAATTCTTCGGTGCGGTCGAACTCGATTTTCACCGGCCGGCGGGTATGGTAGGCCAGCAGGATGGCGATGTACTCGTAGGCGTACGTGTCGAGCTTGCTGCCGAACCCGCCGCCGATGCAGGGTTTGATCACCCGCACCCGCCGGTTCGCAAGCCCCATCGCCGCCAGCGCCTCCAGAAAGTCCTTCTGGGCCAGGGAGGGGATCTGGGTGTTGGAGTGAATCGTCAAGTTGTTGCCCGGGTCGAACTCGGCGATGGCCCCGCTGGTGCCCATGCAGCAGTGGGTCACCCAGGTGGTGGTGAACCGTTCGCTCACCACGAACGCCGCCTCGCGGCGCGCCGCTTCCACGTCGCCGTAGTGCAGCTTCCAGGGCATGCGCAGCACATTGGTCTTGTGCGCCTCGTGGACCAAGGGCGCCCCCTCCCGCATGGCCGTTTCCGGGTCGAAGACCGCCGGCAGGGGGTCATAGACGACGTCGATCAAGCGCAGGGCTTTCCGGGCGGTCTCCGGGTCGACCGCGGCCACCGCGGCGACTTCGTCCCGGTAGGAGCGGACCTTGCCCTTTTTCAGGGGCCGGTTGTCCTTGTAAACGCCCATTTTGATGTCCGGGATGTCCTCGGCGGTCAAAACCGCCCGCACCCCCGGAAGCGCGCGCGCTTGGGAGACATCGATGTTGACGATGCGGGCATGGGCGTACTTGCTGTAGAGAATTTTCCCGTAGAGCATCCCGGGCAATTTGAGGTCCTGAATGTAGCGGCTGCGGCCGGTCGCCTTGTCGGCGGCATCCAGTTTGGGAACTCGCTTTCCGACCGTGCTGAAATCGTGCATCAACTATCTCTCCCTTTTAATTGCTACTCTGTCTCTTTATGAGATGGGTAACATGAGTCCTCCGCTCTGCATGCCGAGATTCAGCTTTCCTCGTCCCTCCAGGCCACCACGCGCGGTCCCTCCGGCGCATCGCCGCACACGCTTTTGATGGAGTCGATAATCTGGATATATCCCGTGCAGCGGCAGAGGTTTCCGGCGATGGCCGCCCGGATGTCCTCTTCGGATGCGGCCGGATTCTCGTCCAGAAGCGCCTTGGCCGAGAGGATCATTCCCGGGGAACAGAAACCGCACTGGATGCCGCCGCGCTCCACGAAGGCCTTTTGAAGCGGATGCAGGCTGCCGTCCGCCGCCGCCAGACCCTCGATCGTCAGGAGGCTCCGGCCGTCGAGCTCAGCGGCCAGGTAGATGCACGAATTGACGGCGGCTCCGTCGACGATCACGGTGCAGGCCCCGCATTCGCCGCTGCCGCAGCCCTCCTTGGTGCCCGTGTAGCCGAGCTCCTCCCGGATGAAGTACAACAGCGTCCAGTGGTCCTCCACCCGAGCTGTCATGTTGTTCCCATTGAAAACGAAGCTGATATCGCGTGCCATGATTTCTCTACTCCTCCACCTTCCACCTTCCCCCTTTGCCCTATGCCCTTTGCTCCGTGCGCTTGGCTCTTTCCAGCGCCAGGAACCCCATGCGCTTGACCAGCACGCCCACCATTTCACGTCGATACCACGCCACCCCGCGAATGCTGTCCCGCACCCGCGATTCGCCGGCGGCGATGCGGCCGGCATCCGAGAGCGTCTCCTCCGTGATCGGCCGGCCCGTCAGCGATTTCTCGGCCTCCCGCGCGCGGAACGGCGTGGGCGCAGCCACGCCGAGACAGATACGCGCTTTGGCGCAGGTCGTCATGTCCGGCTCGAGGCTGAGCAGAACGCCGACCCCCAGCATCGGCAGCTCCATGGCCTCCCGGCGCCCGTGTTTGGTGTAGGCCCCGCCGGTCCGCGGCGCTTGACGCGGGACGATGATCTCGGTCAGGATTTCGGCGCTCTGCAGGTCGCATTGCCCCGGCCCCAGGAAAAACCGCGTCAGGTCGATCTGACGATCCCCTTTGGGCCCGTAGATGTGGGCTCTGCCGTCCAGCGCGATGAGCGGGATGGCGCCGTCGGCTGAGGGCACGGCGTTCACCAGATTCCCGCCGATCGTGGCCACGTTGCGGATCTGAACCGAGCCGATGTTTTTGACCGCATCGTGCAGAATAGGATAACGGTGTTGAACGAGAGGCGAACGTTCGATCGAGCGGTGGGTCATGAACGCGCCGATGTAAAGTTCGCCGGTTTCGGCGTTCAGAAAGGGACGGTCCTGGCCGATGATATGCCGGAGGGAGATCAGGCAGTCCGGCGCCAGTTTGCCTTCCTTCATTTTGACGAGCACGTCCGTGCCGCCCGCGATGTATTTGGCCCGCCCGTGGCGGGCTTCGTGCATGGAAATGGCCTCGTTCAGGCTGCCGGGAACGAGGTAGGTGAAGTGGTGCATACGCTCCTCTCAGCGTCAGCGTCGCCCGGGTCTTACAGGGGGCGGTTGTCGAAAATGCGCTTGGACTTGCGCTCCGAGCGCGGCAGGGTGCAGTAATCCACGATTTCCACCTCGGGCCGCACCATGATGCTGCCGCGGATCTGTTCTCCCACTTTCCGGGCGAGTACGGGCCTGTGACAGGCCTCGAGCTCCTGGCAGCACTCCAGCCGGATGATCATGTGGTCCCTGCCGTCTTCCCGCCGCTCCAAAAGGACCTGGAACTCGCAGCTGGCCTCCGGGATCCCGGACAGCACCTGATCGATCTGCGAGGGATAAATATTGACCCCGCGGAAGATGATCATATCGTCCGAGCGGCCCAGGATCCGGTCGTGTAGGGGCAGCAGGTTACCGCACGAACAGGGCTGCGGGATCATGCGCGTCAGGTCCCGGGTGCGGTAGCGGATCAACGGCGAGGCCTCCTTGCAGAGGGTGGTGACCACCATTTCACCCATCTCGCCGGGGGCAACCGGTTGCAGCGTGGTGGGATCGAGGATTTCCAGGATGTAGTAATCCGCCCAATAATGAATCCCTTCGTGCTGGGGGCAGTCAAGCCCGGTGCCCGGGCCGTAGAGCTCCGTCATTCCCGGAATGTCGAACATGTCCTCCAGTCCCAGCAGGTCCTTGATCCGCCGGCGCATGGCGTCGCTGCAGCGCTCCGAGCCGAATATCATTTTTTTAAGGCGGATTTTCTCCCGGAGGCCCCGCCGGTTGACTTCTTCCGCGACCAGCAGGCCCATCGAGGCCGTGCAGCACATGACCGTGGGCTGGAGGTCCTCCAGAAACTGGCACTGCATCGCCAGGTTCCCGGGGCCGATGGGAAGCGCCATCGCTCCGAAGCGCTCGCAGCCGAGTTGAAAACCGACGCCCGCGGTCCATAGGCCGTAGCCCACGGCAATCTGCACGCGGTCCATGTCCGTGAGCCCGGCCAACTCGTAGCATCGGGCGAAAAACTGCGCCCAGTCGTCCACATCTTTGCGGGTGTAAGCCAGCACCTTCTTCTTCCCAGTGGTGCCCGAAGAGGCGTGGATGCGCACCACCCGGCTCTCAGGCACCGACAGCAGCGGAAACGGATAGTCTTCGCGCAGATCGTCGGCGGCGGTCAGCGGCAGCCGCCGAATATCATCGAGCGCACGAACATCCGGAGGCCGAACTCCGGTCGCTTCCATCCGCCGGCGATAGAACGGCGATCCGTCATACGCGTGCGCGACCGTCCACTGCAGGCCCCTCAGTTGATGGTCCTCCAGCTCCGCGCGGTTCCTGAAAGAAGGCATGAAGGTTTTTGACATGCAACCGCTCCTCAACCTCGATTTGAATTTCGGATTTCGTGCTTCGAATTTCAACCACTACCTACTACTCTCTTCTCTTTCCTCAGCCCCAGGGTGCCGGCGATGTCCACCCTGAGCGTGCCCGGATCGATCATCACCCCGTAATCTTCCCGGGCGCGCTCGATGCTGACATAACCGTTGGCGACATCGGATTCCACCGCCTCCGGGTCGCGCTCGAGGGGATCGCCGAAGCCGCCGCCGCCGGCGCTGTAAAATTCGACCACGTCGCCGCGCTGGCAGTGCGTCAATCCACTCGGATCGGCGGGCTGACGATTGCACTCGAATTTGGCCTTGGATCCCGGCCCACCGCCGAACATGCCCTCCGGCGGATAGCGGAAGCGGCCGGCCTGCACCGCCACCGTCACCGGCGGCTGAGGCCCGAAATCGTTGTCCGGGACCTGGATCACCATTTTGCGGCCCAAGCCGCCGCGCATCCGGCCGGGACCGCCGGAATCGGCCACCAACCCCCGCTCGGATACGATCAGCGGGGTGTCGCTCTCGAAGATCTCGACCGGCGTGTTGGCGCCGTTGGCCGGAAAAATGGCGCAGTGATGGCCGTCCAGTCGGCTGCTCGCTCCCAGTCCGCCGCCCCGGATAATCATGGTGTGCCAGGGCTTTCCATTGTGGCGCCGGCCGTAGAAGATGTTGGTCTGGGCCGGCGTCCCGCCGCTGGCGGCGATGATGTGATGCGGGGCCGCCGCAGCCAGGGCCTTGAACACCATTTCCGTCATGAAATGGCCGATCTGCATGCGCGCGGCCACCGCCGCCGGGAAGCGGCAGTTGACGACACAACCTTCGGGGGCGGTCATTTTCACCGGCCGGATGGCCCCTTCGTTGATAGGCACGTCCGGGTCGAAGGCGCTCTTGACCGCCATGAACACATAGGCGTAGGTGAAGTTGTAGACCACATTTCCGCCCCAGTCCACCTGGGGCGAGGTGCCGCTGAAATCCACGTGCAGATCGCTGCCCTTGACGGTTACGCTCAAGCGGATGAGCACGTCTGGGCGTTTGCCGGCGCCCTCGATCACCCCTGCGTAGGGGTAGCTCCCGTCCGGAATCCGCGCGATCGCCGAACGCATGCTGCGCTCGGTGCGCGCGATGATCTCATCAGCCAAACCGTCCAGCGTATCCAGCCCCTCGTCGCCCATCATTTCGACGATTTTCTGGGCGCAAACGTGATTGGCCGCGACCTGGGAGCGGATGTCGCCGGTCACTTCTTCGGGCGTCCGCACGTTCCAGCGGATCATGCGCAGCACGTCCTCGTTGAGCTCACCGGCCCGGTACAGTCGGGTCAACGGAATGAAGAGGCCTTCTTCGTGGACCTCGCGGTTGTCCGACGCCACCCGTCCCCCGATGTCCGCGTGGTGAAAGACGCAGGCGGTGAAGGCCACCGGCCGGCCCTTGAAGAAGATCGGACTCAACACGCAGACGTCGTTCAAATGCCCGGCCAGCAGCCAGGGATCGTTCACGATGAAGACATCGCCCGGACGGTAGTCGCTGAGCGGCATGGAGGTGACGATCCGCTTTACGCCCAGCGCCATGGCCCCGGCCTGCCCCGGCGTGCAGAACGTCCCCTGGACGAGTTCCTGGCCGCGGCTGTCGGTGAACATGCAGGTATAGTCGTGCGCATCGCGCAGCAGGCTGGAGAAGGCGGTGCGCGCCACCGATGCATCGGCTTCATCCACGATGGATACCAGCCGCCGCCACAGGATTTCCAGGGTGATGGGATCGAATCGACTCCGCGACGATTTCGTCCGCGCCCGTCCTTTGGGTGCGATCCTGCTTTTTACCTGACTGCGTTTGCCGGGCATAAAAACCTCGCATGAAGGCTGAAGACTGAAGGCTAAGAAGCCCTACAGCCTTACCGCATCCCCTTCCGCCTGCCCCCCTCAAACTTTCCCCTTCCCTCTTCAGCCTCTAGCCTTCA
>Ga0105105_10000112_pt1 | contig 36966 bp, 40 predicted proteins | sample PPLLaktember2015_4_FD_79108 | JGI IMG/M metagenome (GOLD analysis project Ga0105105, IMG submission 79108) | Freshwater sediment microbial communities from Prairie Pothole Lake near Jamestown, North Dakota, USA - PPLs Lake P8 Core (1) Depth... | ecosystem: Environmental > Aquatic > Freshwater >...
ACATTCTGATAAAGCCACGCCAAAGCATTAAAAAGAGGCCTGTATAGAAGTTCTGTAAAGAGGGCTTTCATTTAATGGTTTTGCTTCCGGACAGCAGGGCTTTCGCCGTCTCTAGGTCTTGCAGCAGTCCGCTCACGACTTGCGAGTCAAGCTTAATAATAGGCGTGGCTAGGATTATCAGCAAGTCAACGCCAACGTCCTTCGGTTTGTTGGCTAACGAAGAAAAATCATTCAGCACAGTTCTTTTAAAGGCATTGCGGACAGCTGCGCTCTTAATTCTCTTACGGCTGACTAAAACTCCTACTCTCAAAACCCCAAGAGTGTTGGGGGTTGTTTTGGCCAACACCACCCTTCCTTTTAAAAGGGTGTACGCCTTTGACGGAAATTCACCAACGGGTAGCCTGTGTTGTTTCGATAACACAGCCTGAGTCTAAACAGTCAACCTTTTCCTTTTTTTTGTTCTTCTTTTCTTAAGAACAGCCGCCCCCCCGGGGCTTTTGCTCCTCTTAAGAAAGCCGTGTTTCCTGGCTCTTTTCTTTTTTTTAGGTTGGTAGGTTCTTTTTGGCATAATAAAGTCATTATAGTTGTCTTTTTCTGTAATGTTAAACCCTTCTTTTAAGTCGATGCGCGTCTCTCCACAACTAATCCACATTTTCCATGTTTTTGGCTAGTTTGACGGAACGATTTCATCCAATAAGATGTATGGGTATGGAAAGTCAGGCGATTGAGCCGACCAACTTGGATGATTTGTGGAGAGCTGCTCTCTCTGAGATAGAGCTTCAGGTTTCCAAACCGAATTTTCTTACGTGGTTTAAGAACAGTCGGTTGTTGGAAAACCATGACGGATCTGCTTTGGTCGCTTTACCGAACAGTTTTGCCAAGGAATGGGTGGAAAGCAAATATCATAAAATTATTTTGGGTTCAATGAGGACCATTAGTAATGAGACTAAGAATGTTGAGTTCGTGGTGGAGGGTAGCCTCTCTCAAAAAGCCATCTCGCGCCGCCGCAGGGAGACTCAACAAAGGCAAGATGAAAGACAAATGGTCTTCCAAGAAATGCGGGTCGATCCTGTTACTGGTCTGAATCCGAAATACAGCCTTAGCTCTTTCGTGGTAGCGTCTTTCAACGAATTGGCGCATTCGGCGGCACAGGCCGTTGTCGAGAGTGTCGGCACAAAATACAATCCCCTTTTTATATATGGAGGTGTTGGCCTAGGAAAAACCCACCTTATTCAGGGCATGGGGAATGAGATAAGAAAGATTTCGGATAATCGGGTTGGTGTTAAGTATGTAACCTCTGAGAAGTTCGCCAACGACGTAATCTGGGCGATAAAGAACCGGCGAGCGGAAGATATTAAGAGCGCTTACCGCAGCGCCGACGTGTTAATTGTTGACGATATCCAGTTTCTTGGCGGAAAAGAGACAACCCAAGAAGAGTTCTTCCACACCTTCAACGCTCTTCATGAGAACAACAAGCAGATAATTATATCTTCCGACCGGCCGCCGGCAGCTATTGCCCGTCTTGAAGACCGCCTCCGTTCTCGATTTGAGGGAGGAATGATCGCCGATATCAGCTATCCGGAGTATGAGGCGCGCGTAGCCATCGCCAAAACCAAATTACAGGAAAAAGGAGCTTCTTTAGACGATAAAATAATTGACTTGGTCGCTAAAAGGATCCAGAAGAACATCCGTGAAATCGAAGGCATTCTCAACAAGCTGGTCTTCCACCAAATTACCTACAAACGGGCGCTGGACATTTCTACTACCGAGAAGATTATATCCGAGGTAACAAATCGTTCCGCTTCCCGAGCTACGCCGAACCAGATTATTAAGGCGGTGGCTAGCTTCTTTGAGGTGTCTCCGAATGACGTCATCGGGAGGTCACGTAGTAAAGAATATGTCGAGCCGCGCCAGATAGTTATGTATTTATTAAGAGATTCTCTGAACATGTCTTATCCAGACATAGCCAGCCGCGTAGGGAAAAGAGACCATACTACCGCTATCTATGCGTATAAGAAGCTTGTCTCTGATTTAGAAAAGAACCCAGAGCTTGGTCGTAAAATCGTAATGATCAAAGAAGATGTTAATAAGTTTGAGTAATTCTTGTTTAAAGGATATGGTTTTGTTGAGCAGAGCCTGGCGCTTGCTCTCGAATAATGTACGAGTCTCTGCAGTTCTCTCCCGAACAAGTTCACAGAATGTCTTGGAGGAGAAAGTCGTAAATCCCGTTCTCCAAAGCTGTTTTCTCTTCCTTGCCCACAGATTCACAGTCACTACTACTACTAATTCTAATTTATGAAAATAATTATCTTAAAGAGCAACCTCAAAGTCGGTCTGGACGCTGTTGGTAGAAGTATCGGTACAGCTGCCAATCTCCCGGTGCTAAATACTGTTTTAATTAGAGCTGAGAATAACCAAATAAAACTATCAGCTACTAACCTTGAACTAGCTCTTACTAAAACAGTTTTCGGAAAGATTATCGAGGAGGGTGGATTAGCCGTTCCCTATGCGGTGCTTTCCAACATGGTTAATAATATTTCTACAGAAAGAGTAAACTTGGAGGCCAAAGGCGGGAACCTTCTGGTTAAAACAGATAATTATGAGGCGTCTATCCAAGGCATCGATAGAAAAGAATTTCCGATTATTCCCCCCGTTGAAGATAGGTCTGAGCGGATTGAGATAGAGGGCTCTGTTCTAAGAGATGCCCTAATTAAGACAGTCATTGCGGCGGAAGTTTCAGATCTTAGGCCGGAGATTAGCGGTGTTCTTTTCTCGATTGAGCCGTCTGAATTAAAGATCGTTGCAACCGACAGCTTTAGGCTGGCCGAGGCTACTGTTTCGGGTAAGCAGATCAAAAATACATTCAAGAAAGGGATCCAGATAACAATTCCCCTGAAAGCTGCTCAGGAGCTATCAAGAGTTATTGAAGAAAAAGAGAGAATTGCTTTCTCTTCGAATGAGACACAGGCACTTTTTGAAAGCGAGAACTTAGAACTAGTAACCAGAGTGATAGAAGGAAGATTTCCCGACTACCAAGCAATCGTCCCCAAAGACACAGAAACAGAGGTAACTGTGGATAGGGAAGACCTAATAAACGGTCTGAAACTAGCCGGATCTTTCTCTGGGAAGAACAGCGAAGTCTCGTTCAAAATTAAAGACAAGAAGATTCTAGAGATTTCAGCCAGCGATAGCAGTATTGGCAAGAACAAATATGTAATACCAGTCAAGGTGAACGGACTGGACACCGAGATAGCATTTAATTGGCAATATCTTCTGGACGGGATCAAAAACGAGCCGTCCAAAGACGTGGTTCTGGGAATCAACGGAGAAGAAAAACCCACTCTTATCAGATCTTCCGAGAGAACACCCTACTTCTACATCCTTATGCCGATAAAGCCCTAACGGCTAGCGGTAAACTATTATTTCCTCTCTTTCCGAGCCGTTGCCCTTATCGGTTGCTTCTATGACTAATCGGTTCTGAAGGGACGCCCCTTCAATCTTAATATCCTCCTCCAACCGGAGAGAATTTCCTAGATCTCCAGATTTAGATACCGCTAGCACCCCATTAAGGTAAACCTTAACCCGCTTCAATTTCTCGGGGGAAGAGATGTCGGCAATCAGCAGAAAGCTTTCGTCCACCTCGTCTCCGTTCTGAGGGGAGACAAAATTAATCTCCAGCTCATCTGAAGGTGCGGAGCCGATGTTCTCGGACGAATCTCTCGGAACGGAAGGGATCTTAATTGCAGCCTCACCATTTATAGACAACCAAGCCCTGATACCGGCTTCCCAACCCTGGTACTGCGGATCGCTCGTCCTTCCAAGATAATAAAGAACACTGTGGAACTCTCCCTCAATGAGCTTTCCGGAGAAGACAGGATTGTCTGAGAGTACGGGTTCGGGGCTGGGGAACGATTCTGCTGGAAGAAGCGGCTGAGCCTTTGACATAAAGTTGTGCCACATAGGGATAGCAGCCAACAAGCTGCTGCCTTTAGCTCCGAGGGCGTTGCGGTTATTGTTGCCGGCCCAAACCCCAGCTACCAAGTTGGGCGTGTAACCAATGCTCCAAGCGTCCACGTAGTCGTTGGTCGTCCCGGTTTTTAGAGCCACCTGATATCCAGACACTTGGGTCAGCGGTAGGCTGGCTGTAAAGAGGCCGGAACGCAGGCCGACGTCCGACAAAATTTGGTTTATGATCCTGGGATATTGGGGATCAACAACTCGTTCGCCCCCCTCCTCATATTCCTCGAGAACTTTCCCTTGAGAGTCCTCGATCTTGAGAATAAGAGTTGGCTTGTTTTTGACGCCATCATTGGCCAGAGTAGCATAGGCGGTTAGGAGCTCTATCATTTTTACCTCTCCCCCTCCTAAAACCAGAGATAAACCAAGCCTTTCGGGGTCGTTGAGTGTGGTAATACCAAAGGTCTCTGCCGTCTTAATAGTATTGCCCAAACCGGCCAAATAAAGAGTCTTTACCGAAGGAACGTTAATTGACTGCGAAAGCCCCTGTCTTAGGGTGACGGGTCCTCTGAAAATAAGATCAAAATTCTTCGGACTATAACAGCTTGGTGGGCAATTCGTCGAAAACTCTGTGGGAACATCCCAGACTATGGTGTCTGGGGTAAGACCGTTTTGAAACGCCGTTAAATAAGCAAAAGGCTTTAGGGCTGACCCCGGCTGTCTCAATGCCTGAGTGGCGACATTGAAGTTCCCCTCAAAAGCACAGCTTACACCCTCCTCACATCCTTCTGGTTCCGGCTCGGCAAAATAATCTTTTGAACCAACCATCGCCAGAATCTGACCAGTTTTTGGATCTAGGGCCAGTAAGGCACCATTATGTCCAGCATAGAGGTCTTTGTTCCTTTGGACGCCATCCTTGACAGCCGTTTCGGCGAGCTCCTGCATTTCCCAATTAAGGGTTGTGGTTACTCTCAACCCCCCCGTTCTTAGAACATCCTCTCCGTATTTTTCTTCTAAGTATTCCTGGACGGCTATAGCGAAGTGGGGTGCCTTGATTCCGGTGTCGGAGCGAGGCAGGATTTCCGGCAAGCCCTTGTCTGTCTGGTCATACTCCTGGTCGTCAATATATCCAAGCTCGCGTATTTTTTGCAGAACAACGTTCTTCCTATCTTTGAGTTCATCCTTGTGGCTCCCCCAAGGGGAGTAATAGCTGGGCGCTCGGGGAATGGCGGCCAGAGTTGCCGCTTCGTTGATGTTTAGCTCCCCAGCTGGTTTACCGAAAAATGCTTGGGAAGCCGACTCTATCCCGTAGACGTTCGGTCCATAAGGAACCTGGTTAAGATACATGTCTAGAATTTCATCTTTTGAGAATGAACGCTCCAGTTTGGCAGCAAGAATGACCTCACGTAATTTACGAGTAATAGTTTTTTCGGGCGACAGAAAGATATTCTTTGCTAACTGTTGGGTGATGGTGGAGCCGCCTTGGGCAACATGCCCTCTGATTAGATTTACAAAAAGAGCTCTTATAATTCCTCTTGTGTCGAACGCCCCGTGATAATAGAAAGAACTGTCTTCGATACTAAGGGTTGCCTCTCTCATAATGTCTGGGATCTCTTCGGCTGAGACAAGGGTCCGCTTTTCCTCCTTATATATTTCATAAAACATTACTTTGCCCGTTCGGTCATAGAGCTTGGTTGATTCGGCAACATTAAAGCCGCCCATTTCATCCGGTACCGGAAGCTCGGTCGTAAAATAAATAAAACCAACGTAAACAAGCAAAACGGCAGCCGACACTGCCAGCCAAACCGAAACCCTGCGTATGCGATCTCTGATAAACATGTCTTAATTCTAAAACAAAGCCGCCCCTTTATGATAGGGCGGCTTTGTTGTTATAGGTCGTCGTCTAGGTCTCCACCACCCAGATCGTCGCCATCATCATCTTTCTCGTCATCGTCTGCTGGAACATCTCCAGCGCTGCTGTCTTCATCTTCGTCGTCAAGCAGGACACTTTTGTCTATATCCATAACTAAAGGTTTGGTTTTTAACGACCTTTGCCTTTACGGGGCAGCTTGTTTTGATAAGACCCTACCCCTAGACTAGCGGAAGTATATTCAAAGAATAACCCCTGTCAAGCATACCTAGACGGGTTCTCAAAAGAGCCCCTAAGAGCGACTGCTAGGGCGTCCGAGACGTCGTCTGGTCCGGGGATAGATTGAACTCTAAGCGTGTAACACACGGCCCTTCTTACCTCCTCTTTGTTAGCTCGGCCATTGCCGGCAACCGTTGCCTTAATATCGCTCGGTGTAAACTCTGAGAAGGGAATGCCCAGTTTTTGAATTGTTAAAACGATGACGCCTCTTGCCTCAGACACACTCATGGCGGTCAGCTTATTTTTGGTAAAAAAGAGCTTTTCTAAAGACACTAAGTCGGGATTGAAATGTTTTATAAGTTTTATGAGCTCTCTTTCTAACAGAGTTAAACGTTTATCACGAGGAACCTTGCCTCCATCTATAAAACCACAATCTATTAACCGGGCGCCCCCGTTTTTTTCTATGAGCCCATAGCCGATTCGGGTGGTGCCAGGATCGATTCCTAAAATCTTCATTAAGAGAAAGAAGAATAGACTCCCGCGACATCATCCCTTTCTTCTAACTGGGAAATCAAGCGCACCGCTGTTTCTTTAGCTGTGTCCGAGATTGGATTGACGAACTTAGCCCTATATCCATCTTCGGTTTTCTCGAATGCCCAGGCCAAACTACCCGGCTCGGCGATTTTGGCTCCGCAATCCCTCAGCGTAGATTTTATTTCTGCAATTGATCGATTACGGCTGTCTGTTGTCACCTCAACCAGTATGCCCGCCCCCTCCGGACCGTATATTTCCAACAAGAGTTCCTCCCGATCCGCAACCTCGCCGGCCTTACTTATTGCCCTTTCAATATTTGCTTGTGGCATTTTTTGATGCTTGGCCTGCTCAATAGCGCTTCTAAGCGTTGGGTTGAATTTGGGGTCTGGACTTCCTTTCGCCGCCGTTGCAATTGTTTTAGCTAATTTGGAGAACAGTTTGCCTCGGCCCTGATCGGTCAGGGCCTTCTTGTGTTTGATCTGTTTCCACTTGCTGTGTCCGGACATTGCCCTCTTATATTACTACTTCTTTTTGCAATTTGGGCCGCTCAAAATTATTATAGAGACGAACAATGAAATTCAGCCAGCGGTCCATAGAAGACAAACTGAAGGATATCAGAAGAGAGGCCGAAGAAAGAGAGACGAGAAGACGAGCGGCTAAAGAAAAACTTCCCTATCTAGACTTAAGAAAACAAGTTATTGATCGTAGCGCTCTCGAGCTTGTAGCGGAGGATGCGGCTCGGGCAGCTAAGGCACTTCCATTTAAAAAAGAAAAGAAAAAAATGAGCGTAGCCGCCCTTACTTCAAAGAGCGGGGAGTTCGCCAAGCTTCTCCTCTTTCTCGAAGAGAAAAAACTGGAACCAGATATCTTTATCGCCTCTCTCAGCGGACTAGAAGAGGGTTGGCCGGAATATTCTTCTGTTAGGGTTGAGGATCGCGGGGAAATTGTTTCCGAGGTTCAGCTGACTGAAGGGGTGCTGCAGTCAAAAGCGAACATCAGATCGGTCATACTCGCATCCGACGATGTGGCTGACATAGATTCAGACATGTCTACCACAGATGCACTGGTCAAGATCTTAGCCGACGCCATTGCTCTGAGGGCGTCAGATATTCACCTGGAATCTGGGAAAACAGCGGCCCTTCTCAGGTTTAGAATAGACGGGGTTTTGCACGAGATAACAAAACTGCCCGTAGACATCCATCGACGGCTTATTGGAAGAATAAAGTTGCTGGCTAACCTGAAGCTCAACATTAAAGATGTTCCTCAAGACGGGCGGTTTACTATTAGGCGTCAAAAAGGAGACATAGAGTCAAGAATCTCTATTATGCCCGCCGAACATGGCGAGTCGGCGGTGCTGAGGATATTGGACCCGGAGACGATTAACCTAGAACTTTCCAACCTCGGTCTTAGAAAAGACGACGAAGTCGTTGTTTTGGAAGCCGTTAAGCAACCTAACGGAATGATTCTAGTCACCGGTCCTACGGGTAGCGGTAAGACGACTAGCCTATATGCCTTTTTAAAAGTGGGCAACTCTTCTGGGATTAAAACTATTACTATTGAAGACCCCATAGAATATCACCTTGAGGGCATCGAACAAACTCAAGTTAGTCCCGAGGATGGTTATACCTTTGCTTTCGGTCTTCGGTCGGCCCTGAGGCAAGACCCGGACAGGATTTTGGTTGGAGAGATCAGAGACAAAGAGACCGCCAATACAGCTATCGACGCAGCTCTGACTGGCCACCTCGTGTTTTCTACCCTTCACACTAACAGCGCTTTGGGTGCCGTTCCCCGCCTGCTGGACCTCGGCGTTAAATCGGGGAGCATTGCCCCGGCCATCAATCTGGTTATGGCGCAAAGACTAGTAAGGAGATTGTGTGAAAAATGCCGGTCGGCGATAACCATAGAAGAGGGCCTTGCTGAAAACATAGACGCTTTTTATGCCAGATTACCATCCCAGGCTCTCCCTCGAAACAAAAAACACAGCCTATATAAAGAAGCCGGTTGCAGCGAATGCGAAGGAGGGTTCAGGGGCAGGGTGGGTATCTTTGAAATGTTTACCTTGGACGAATCTTTCGACGAGATTGTCGGGCAGGGAGTAAGTGAAGCAAAAATGAAGAATTATGCGCGGAGCAAGGGCATGGTTACTATGCAGGAAGATGGTATTTTAAAGGCCCTAGCCGGTATTACCACCTTGGATGAAGTAGAAAAAGTTACTGGCTCTATTAAATGGCCTCAAGGGAGGGTAAAATAAGAGCAAGAACCAAGGGTCTGCGGGCATGATTTGGCTCCCACTAAAGGGAAAATAGAGTCTTTTCTGGGGATAACCCTAGCCGAGGCCGGAGTGTCCATATTCCGAAAAAAGACTCGGTGCCCGCAGGCCCTTGATTCCAGGCTAAAATAACATATTTAAACTACTTTGTCAACCAGTAAGACAACCCACAGTGGTGGAAACAAAACTAATGGGGATGATCAGGCGGTAGACGTTATTTTAAGGCCCCAAAGCTGGGACGAATATGTCGGGCAGGAGCAAGTCAAGAAGAACGCTAAGGTTATCATAGAAGCGGCCAAGCTTAGAGGGGAGCCAGTTGATCATATTCTGCTTTATGGACAAGCGGGTCTTGGAAAAACAACCCTGGCACGACTTATAGCCAAGGAAATGGGAGCAACCGTTAAAACGACTTCTGGTCCGGCTATTGAGAAGGTTGGCGATCTGGCCGCGATCCTGAGTAATTTAGAGGCGGGCGAAGTTCTGTTTATTGATGAGGCTCACCGACTGAACAAGATGATAGAAGAAGTTCTCTATCCGGCCATGGAGAGCAGAAAGCTGAATATCGTGATAGGTAAGGGAGCCGGAGCAAGGACCATCTCTCTGGACCTGCCCGCCTTCAGCCTTTTAGCGGCCACAACCAGGGTTAATCTGCTTTCAGCCCCTTTGAGATCTAGGTTCGGTGCAACTTTTAAACTGGAGTATTACACCCAAGAAGATATCGAAAAAATAATTAAGAGATCCGCTAAAATACTAGGGGTCGACATCGACGATGAAGCAGCTAAAATTCTGGCCAGAGCGTCGCGGAGTACCCCCAGAGTGGCTAATAGGATATTAAGAAGAACGCGTGACTATATAGACGTTTATAAGCACAAAAAAGTGAGTGAGGAAATAGCGCGCGAGACCCTTCGTTTTTTAGACATCGACCCCCTGGGATTAGAGACTCACGACAGAGATTTTCTGAAAATAATCATTGAAAAATTCGGGGGCGGTCCAGTTGGCATCAAGACCGTTGCCGCGGCGCTAAACGAAGACGTCGCCACCTTGGAAGAAGTCTATGAACCATATCTTATGAAGCTGGGTTTCATTAAACGAACCTCCTCCGGCAGGGTAATTGGGGCAGCAGCCTTTGAGCACTTTGGTCTTACTCCGCCTCAGAAATTAATTTAAATGATTTATATAGAAAGCTTGCTGCCTAACCCGGTCGGTCAGGATGCCGGCAACGAGTGGATCAGAATCGCTAACGATGGCGGCAGTACAGAAAGTGTTTATGGATGGCGGGTAGAAGATAGCGGCGGGGCTGTCTTTCACTTGGATGGTCTTGGAATACTTCAACCGAACGAAAACGTAGAACTTAAACAAACCAAGATTAGCCTTAACAACAGCGGGGACACCATTTTCCTCTATGATACAAACGGAACTGAAGTTGATAGGCTGGGGTACGGCGAATCTGTTGCAGAAGGGGAAATAATTTTCTCCGGGAAATCGTTTACCGGGCAGCCAACTGCAGAACAGGCTCCCTTGGCAAATGTTTTAGAGTCCGGTGTATTAAATCATAATTCGCTGGGCAGCAACACATTCGAACTTTTCCTACTAGGGTTTTTAGTCGCGGCTATTAGCACAGCTGCTTTTGTGTATGTGTGGCAGAATGTCCTCGGTGAACATGAATAAAAAATTTTCTTCCCACAGCGCACGGGAGACGAAAATATTTGCTGAAAGTCTGGCTCAAAAGCTTATTCATACGGGCAAAGATAAACGGGCAGTTGTTCTAGGCTTGGTGGGGAACTTGGGCTCTGGAAAGACAACCTTTACCCAGGGCCTTATTAAGGGTTTCGGGGTACAGAAGAGGGTTCTAAGCCCTACTTTTGTAATTCTCAAGCGATTCTGCCCATCGAAGCGTAGCGGAGTTCAGAACGTTTATCATATAGATGCCTATAGAATACATAGAAAAGATTTATTGGATTTGGGGTGGGAGAAGATAGTAAGCGGGCACAACGTTGTTATTATAGAGTGGGCGGACAGGATAAGGTCGGCTCTGCCCCAGCATACCGTCTGGATATATTTCAAACATGGAAAAACAGGAGACGAGCGGTACATTATTATTAATTGACGCAAATTCGATAATTCACAGGGCTTATCATGCTCTTCCCCCCCTGACCGGCCCCAACGGTGCGCCTACCGGAGCTCTTTATGGCCTAACTAGCATTCTTATCAGGCTTTTCAAAGAAAAGAACCCTCGATATGCAGCCGCTGCCTTCGACTTACCAGAGCCTACCCTCCGTAAACAAAAATTTAAAGAATACAAAGCTCTTCGCCCCCCCACCCCAGACGATCTAATTCCACAACTTGAAGCATCCAGAGATTTAATTAGCCACTTCGGGATAAAGGTTCTAGATGCGCCCGGTTATGAGGCCGATGACATCATTGCCACTCTAGCCAAAAAATTCAGCAGCAAGGTCGACCAAGTTGTTATTTTCTCTGGAGACCTAGACCTTCTCCAATCGGTTGAGGAAAATCGAGTTGTTGCCGAAATACCGCAAAGAGGTATCAGCGAGACGATCATTTACGACGAGCGCGGGGTGCAGGATAAACTAGGGATTAAACCCAAGATGATACCTGATTATAAGGGATTGGTCGGGGATAAGTCAGATAACATCCCTGGTGTTCCAGGTATTGGCCCCAAGACGGCCGTCGGCCTAATAAAGAAGTACGGGACCATAGAAAGAATATACCAAGAGATAGAATCACTGAGGCAAGATTCTCCTGGTTTGGCAGAAAAGCTCGAACTAAACAAGGAGATGGCAATTTTATCCAAAGAACTTGCTGCTGCTTTAAAAAACGCGCCTTCGCCAGCGGATCTGAAGGAGCTGGAAGTTACCGCAGATCTGTGCCGAGCAGACCTATACAAGCATCTCGAAGAACTCGGCTTTAGAACTCTTCTGCAAAGAATTGAACAAAAGCCCGCAACAACCCAAGAGAGAAAGGTGGGAAAACTTTTCTGAAGCCAATATAATTAAAATGACAACGATGACGTCCCATAGTAACCCCAAAAAGTTTCTTTATACATTTACGCGACCAGAGATGTGGATTGTCTGGCTATTTTGGGGCGCCGGGTTGGTTATAGCGGTGCTCGCCGTTATATTCCTTGAGGGCATTATTGTGGGGATATCTGTAATTCTTTTGATCCTAGTTCCCAACGCCATTTTGACAATTAGAGAAACCAGGAGGGTCAAAAAACATTTTGATAAAACGGTGAGCCTAGCCCGCCTAGAAAGCATTGTGATAAATCTTGAGGATGCGGTTATCGCCTATGACAATGATTTCAGAATATTGGTTTTTAACGGTGCTGCTGAGAAGATATTCGGTGTTACCAAAGACGAGGTTCTGGGCAAAACTATGGGTCCAGATAAGGTCGGCAACTCATCGCTGGCGCTTTTGGTGCAAACCCTTTTCCCCTCTCTCGCCCCGGCTGTTGTTAGTCGATCAGAACCCAACGTATTTCCTCAAGTAGCCGACGTGTCATTTGCTGACCCCGAAAGAGAGTTCAGAATTTCGACAGACAGGCTTATGGGAGACAGCGGCACACTCCTAGGTTTTGTTAAAGTCATCAGGGAAAAAACCAGAGAAGCCCAGCTAATCAAGTCGAAATCGGACTTCGTCTCAATAGCCGCCCACCAATTAAGGTCACCTCTTACGGCCATCAACTGGACCCTGGAAAGTCTGTCAAAAAATCAACAGCTAAACGAAGAGGGTAAAACGCTTATTAAAAGCGGATTACTGGCGACTGGCAATCTTTTAAAGATAGTAAATGACCTTTTGGGTATTACCGAGATTGAGGAGGGAAAGTTTGGCTATAGATATGAGGAAATCGATTTGATCAAATTCATCGACGGCATTTTAGCTAATGCCCAAATTATCGCCAAAGAACACGAACTCGAACTTTATTTCGACAAGGGCGGTTTTGACGAGCTCAAACTGCAAGCCGACCCGATCAGATTAGGTTTAGCTATGTCCAACTTGATAGATAATGCGATGAAATATAACTCAAAGAAGGGCTCAGTAACAGTCGGGTTAAAACCAGTCAAAGACAAACCGTACGTTCAAGTGAGCGTTCGAGACACAGGAGTCGGTATTGCACCAGCAGACATGGAGAAGTTGTTCCAAAAGTTCTTCCGCGCACCTAGCGCGCGGAAAGTTCAAGCCGATGGTTCCGGTTTAGGACTCTATATAACTAAGAATATTATTCAGCAGCACGGCGGCAATATTTGGGTTGAATCAACGCTCGGTCGGGGAACCACCTTTTTCTTTACTCTACCCACGGATCTAAACCTTGCACCCAAAGCCGAACATTTTAATACCTAAGTTCGAAGACCGAATTCTATGCCCGAGCTGCCAGAAGTTCAAACCATCGTTAATGACCTTGGAAAAAAAATAATCGGCCAAAGAGTTGCCGGTTTCTGGACAGATTGGCCAAAAAGCATCAAGGGATTAACCTCCGTATCGCTAAGGAGAAAAATTGAGGGCTTGAAGATTCTGGGGGTGAGACGCCTAGGAAAAAATATTCTGATAACACTGGATAAAAATCATACCCTCCTAATTCACCAAAAAATGACCGGCCACCTAATGGTCGGCCGATGGTCTATTCGCAGAACCCACGATGGCTGGTCCGTTAAAAGTTCTACCAAAGGTCCGTTTGAAGATAGGGTCAATCAGTATATTCATGTTGTTTTTACTCTGGATAACGGTAAAATGCTGGCCCTTTCTGATATGCGTAAGTTCGCCAGAATAGATTTTGGACGAACAGCAGACATTCTTGCCCTTCCTGCCATTCAAAAGCTTGGATTAGACGCCCTAGACAGGCGCCTTAACGCCGAAGTTTTCAGAAAGACTGTTTGTTCGAGAAACAGGAGCATTAAGCAGACTCTTATGGATCCAACCGTGGTTGCTGGGATTGGAAATATTTATGCCGATGACATTCTTTGGAGTGCTAAGGTGCATCCCGCCCGCCCGGCCCGCACCCTCAAAGACGCTGAGATTAAACGCATCATCTTTCAGACGCGACGGATACTCAACAAAGCAATCGGGTTGCGTGGTACGTCTGTCGGGGATTATAGAGACACCGCTGGAAAACCTGGGAAATACGGCCAAGAGCTACTCGTCTATCGCAAGACGGGTGAGTCCTGCCGAAGGTGCCGAACGCTTATTCAAAGAATAGAACTAGGACAGCGTTCCGCCCACTTTTGTCCTAAGTGCCAGAAATTGTAGACATATTTTTATTCATCTAGTTTATGGTTTAAACTAACCAGCAAATGGCTAGACGTAAATATATTTTTATCACCGGAGGCGTAATGTCGGGAGTGGGTAAAGGAGTGGCGACTGCTTCAATCGGCAGGATTCTTAAGTCAAAAGGTCTTAACGTTACGGCTGTTAAAATAGACCCCTACGTGAATGTGGATGCCGGCACCATGAATCCCACCGAACACGGAGAAGTCTTTGTATTAGAAGACGGCTGGGAATGTGATCAAGATCTAGGTAATTATGAAAGGTTCTTGGATAAGAATTTAAGCAAGGTTAATTGCATCACCACCGGCAGCACCTATCTGTCCGTTATAAATAAAGAAAGAGCCCTTAAATATGGTGGTAAATGTGTGGAGGTTGTTCCTCACATTCCCCTCCAGGTGATCGAAGATATCAACAAAGCTGCGCGGAAAGATAAAGCGGATATAGTTTTAATAGAAGTTGGTGGAACTGTTGGAGAATATCAAAACCTCCTCTTTTTAGAGGCAGCACGGATGTTGAAATTAAAAATACCTAAAGATGTCTTAATAATACTCGTAGGATATTTACCGATACGTAGTAAGGATAATGAGCTCAAGACGAAACCGACCCAGTACGCCGTTAGAACACTAAACTCGACTGGTCTCCAGCCGGACATCATACTAGCAAGAGCGGCCGTCCCACTCGATAAAAAAAGAAAGGAAAAAATTGCTCTCAATTGCGGGCTTGACGAACGCGATGTGATATCAGCCCCTGATGTGGAAAGCATTTACGAGGTCCCGCTTTATCTTGAGAAAGCGGGTCTTAGTGAACGAATTTTGCATAAATTAAACCTTAGGTCTCGAGAAAGCGACCTTAAAGATCTTATAAAAATAGTTTATAGGATAAAACACGCCAAAGATGAAGTGAGAATAGGCATAGTTGGAAAATATTTTGGTACCGGAGATTTTGTTTTGACTGATGCATATTTGTCCGTCATTGAAGCCATCAAGCACGCCTCCTATTTCTTGAACAAGAGGCCGATTATTGATTGGGTAAATGCCGGTAAGCTACAGGATCTTCAAAAATATGACGGCATTGTTGTCCCCGGGGGGTTCGGCAGCAGAGATATCGAAGGAAAAATCTGGGCTATTCGATATGCGCGCGAAAAGAAAGTTCCATTTTTGGGATTGTGTTATGGAATGCAATTGGCAGTAATTGAATTCGCCCGAACCGTGGGAGGCCTTAAAGAGGCCAACAGTACTGAAATTAGAAAGGATACTCCCCAACCGGTTATAGATATTATCCCCGATCAGTTGAGACGGATAAAAATGGAAAAATATGGTGGTACTATGCGCCTCGGGGCATATCCAGCCCTGCTTGAAAGGGGATCAATCGCCCGCTTTGCCTATAAAAAGGATCAAATAACCGAGCGCCATAGACATCGTTATGAAGTAAATCCCGAATATATAAAAAGGCTGGAAGCGAAGGGTCTGGTTTTCTCGGGCAAGTCTCCGGACGGGATTCTGATGGAGATTGTTGAACTTCCCCGCAGTCAGCACCCCTTTTTTGTAGGAACCCAATTTCATCCAGAACTAACTTCAAAACTATTTAATCCTAATCCCCTGTTCCGGGAATTTATTCGAGCGGCTACGAAGCAATAAAATACTTGCCTATTCTGCCGGGTGGATATCCTCTGAATGGCGGTATCCTTCCCGGCTGCATATAATTGGAGGGTGGTTACCACTCTTTACGGACCGGATTCATATAGACGCCTCAAGAAGCTGAATGAATTAATTAATTTCTTTATACAAAAGAGAGGAGCTTATTCGCATGAACGGCTTAGCCTAGAAAGCGATGAGGATTTTCAGCGCCTTAGAAGCTTTGTAAGTACCTCTTCTATGTTTGGACCCAAAAAATTACTTGTTTTAGACAACCCGTTCGAATATTCGGGAACAAGAGAGCTTAAAAGAATACTGCGTGACAACACCGATACCAGTGATACGAACATAATTATCAACACGGAGAAAAAATTCGGTCCGCCACTTAAGTTTCTAACTGAGCCCCCCAACGTTTTTCACGAATTCAGAAAGCTAGAAAGCGCAGAACTGAATAAATTTATCAAAACTGAGGCATCCAGGCTGGATGTGGAATTAACACCTTCCGATGTCACTAAAATTAAGGAGGTCTTTGGATCCGATACCTGGAGAATAGTTACCGAATTAGAGCAATTAACACTGGCTAAAAATGCGAATATCGGAGACGGAGAAGAAAAAATTGACTATTTTTCAAACATAAATGATATCAAGCAAGGGAAAACCGTTGGGCAAAGGTTGATCGCTCTAGAGAAACTTGTGAGTGGGGCTCGATACGATGCCGAACGTCTTTTCAATGGGCTGGCTTTCAGGCTCAGTAACGAATCCGAGGCGGACACATATGCTGACTACAACGCAGCTACCCGGGCCGGCCGGCTAGACTATGAGGAGGTATTAGTAGCTATAGCGCTCGGTCTTAGATTCGACCCCCTCGATTGGTAGAATAATTGAACTAGTCAGCCTTACTCTTAATATGGCCTTGGGGAGCGTGTTTGTGAAGCTTCTTCGTTAGCCTGGACTTAAGGCGGCCAGCCCGATTCTTTTTTATGAGATGTGTTTTCGCAGCCTTATCAAGTTTTTTATATACGCCGGGCAGTTTTTCTAAAGCGCTCTTCTCATTATTCTCCTCAACGGCCCTCTTATAATCTTTAATAGCACTAAGAAGCTCTCTCCTTTTTCTTAGGTTGTGGACTCTTTTTCTTTCGCTTTGCCTGAGGGCCTTCTTGGCCGATTTTGTGTTTGGCATCGATGGTTAAGTATGGGTATTTTGGCGTTCACAGTCAACTGCCCGTGGTGCTTAGACGTTGCGGTAGTGGCGTACCCTCGCCCTCCTCTCATCCACGCTGACCGTTATTAGGTCCATTCTCCATCCGGCGTCTCGGACGAGCAATTTGCCATCTCCATTAGCATATATTCCAGCAGTCCGTTTAAACTTTATTGCTTTTGAGACGGTCATTTGATCTTCGCCGGTAATTTTGGGGTTGATGCCGGAAACTGTTTTAACCTCCACCAGCACAAGTGTTTTGTCCGGAGCTAGAGCGACAACATCCAACTCACCCCATTTTTTACGGTAATTTCGCTTAACTATCTTATATCCCTTTCTTTTGAGATACTGAGTGGCGATATTTTCACCTAGCTTTCCGAGACCCAGGCGCCCATCCATTATTTTAATGGTATAAAATTGGTGATAAACTGTAAATGTTTACCGGTAAACAGTAAAAAGGTATTTTCCCGATAAACATCGATGGTCAAATGGGCAGCAAAAAACAGCTAACATACGATTATATTAGGGGACTTATTGACGGAGAGGGCTGCTTTACCTTTCACACGGCCTCTAATGGTAGAGGAGTATCGGCTAGAAGAGTGAAAATTCCCGCTTTTGTTTTAATAATGCACGAAAGAGACACACCACTTATCGTGGCTATTAAAGAGTTTTTAGACATAGATAAGGGTTTATATCACTACGGTCCATGGAGAAAGGATGGATACAACCGAGGGGGGACAATTAGACTATTGGTAAGAGACTTGGGAACGCTTAAAAATACCATCATCCCGCTTTTTTACAACAACCTTGTAGGATATAAGGGTGAGCAATTTATAGCTTGGTTGAACAAGATGGGGACGGATCCCGACGTATCAGACCAATATAAGCTACTCTATAGGCTTTATAAACACGGATATTTTGATCAAAACCCGAAATTCTGAGTTAAAGTGCTTATCGTGAAAATAGGCAAACCCCTGGAAACACCAAAACCCTAGTATCCATGCGATAACCCGGTTCTCTAGAGTGTGTGGAAAACCTGTGAAAACAGCCACGATTTGCTAATTTCGTCAATAAATTGTGGGCAAATTGTGGAAAAACTGCCGATTAAAACGGAAACGGCAAGTAATTACCATTGCCGAATAACCTGTGGAAACTGTGAATTACCCACCAAAGCGCCTTTCCGTTTGACCGAACTTATTAATAATGGCTTTCAAATCGTCAATTGTGAAATCCGGCCAATACTTCTCAACATGGTAGAAAAAGGAGTTTCTGGTGTGCCACATCATAAAACCATTACTATTATGTGACATATCGGGGTTCTCCTCGCCAGTCCGGATGATTAGATCCACTGGGGGTAAGTCTTTGGTCCAGAGATAATTGCTTATGGTATTCAAACTCACCTCTTTTACGCCATCTTTAAGAGCGCTGTTAATACCCGCCGCCATTTCGCGGTCTCCGTTATAACCGATGAGATAGGTGTAATAATAGGAAGAGTGACTGCTTGTAGCATCCTCGAGCGCCCTCATGGCGTCTTGCGTTTCTCGAGAAAGAATGTCCGGCCATTCTCCGATAAATCTTATACGAACTCCCTTTTGGAAAATAGTTTTATTCTTAAGCCCATTCCGCGCCCACGTTTTATATTTTTCGTCTAACAGTTTTATCTCTTGGGGATCGCGCTTCGTGAGATTATCATAAGACCCGCCCCAAATAGTGAAATATTTAATACCCAAGCCAACCGCCGCTTCATTAATCTCCTTAAGCACCCTAGCCCCTCTGGTGTGTCCTTCCCACGGCTGAAGCCCATGAGCTTTGGCCCAACGTCGGTTACCATCAATAATAATCGCGACATGTTGGGGCAAAGAGAAAACTCCTTTATCCATAGTTTTTACATAATAGCGCAAAGAAGCATCTTTTGACCATAAGAAACGAACAACCATTTATTCCCAAGCCCATACCGCCGTTCTGATATAATGGAGGGGTGAAAAAAATTACTGCCCTCAAGACAATTTTGGGCGTTTCTATATTTGGAGCGCTCTTCTCAGGATATTTATCCTATCAGGAGCTCTTTAAAGAAACCACCGAAGAGGTCGGATGTAGTCCGGTGGGAGCGCCCGGAACCGTCTTCGGCTACCCCGCGTGCGTTTATGGATTCTTTATGTATCTTTTGGTGGCCGCAATCTCGTTCTTTGGACTCAGGGAGAAGAAAAAATAACTTATTATTTTTTTCTTTTGCTCGCCTTAGCCTCGAGCATCAGTCGTTTTATCTCCAATCGCTTCTTGGTTTTGTGGGAATGCGATTTCCGACGGTTTCCCACCCCCATCTTCCTTTTTGCCATAGACATAACTATAACATTATTAGCCTCTCCAATAGATGTTATCAGAGCCTATTTCAGGCTTTAGGCCTAGAATTGGATACCCTCACGAGATGTTATTAAAACCCGTTGATACGACGAGAAGTGTTTCGACGAAGGCTTTTACCTTTGGGTCCTCAGCGGTTTTCGTGCCGACTTTACTGTCGGAGGTGAACACCAAAGCCCCTCCAAACGTAGCCTCTTCCCACCTACACACTCCCTTAACCCAACCCACAACGCTATTAAGATATTTTGCCTCTTCCATCCCGTGAGCTATAACCGCAAGTCTCTTGCCTCTCAAATACATCTTTTCTTCATTGCACCAAGAGACGATTCTATCCCAGAAGATTTTTGTCAGAGGGGTGACGTTGTCGCTATACGTTGGAGTTGCAATTATATAGATGTCAAAGTTACGGATACTAGGCTCTATTTTTTCAGAGAACTCGTCCTTAATGTTTGGACATATTTCCGAGTTTGCACACGCTTCGCACCCATCCGGGAGCTTCATTTCGATATCTCTGAGCATCAACACACGGACCTCGCAGCTCTGCTCTAGCAATTTTCTGACCCTATCTACTGCTATATCAGTATTTCCAGCCCTATGGGAACCATTTATTATCAATGTCTTCATGGCGTAATTATATCACCCGGGGTTAAAGAACCACCCCCTCCCCGAGTGGACGTTATTAGAACCTATTTGGTGTATTATTTAAGAAAGTTGTTAATAAAATAAATAACAATAGAGCATGACAACAGAGAAAACACCGACGAGCACTGGAGGAGATACAGGAGAGCGAGAGGAATTATCGGAAATTTTAGAGAGGATTCCTGACGTTGGGGAGATTACCCCCCTTAGAGCCACCGTGTCTTTCTACGAAGGATGTGGTATTGGTCTAGCCGAGAGACTAGAGAAATTAGTTGGAAAGACGGGTAAAAGCCGCAGGGACGATTGGGAAGAATACATTGAGTCTTATGATGAAAAGGATCAACCCGAGTTAGAGAAGATATATACAGAATTAATAAGTGCTTTGGGGCCCACCAGTTACAGCTCAAAATTCTTTCCCATGAAGAGAGTTTCAATTAATGACTTCTCTAGCAAGGGTGAATTCTGGCTTTCTCCGGAGGACAAACGTTTCTTTAACAGTATGTCCGGAGCACTGTCAGAGATTTATATAGACGGAGCTGGGGGGATGGGGGAACGTCTTGCTGCAGCTAAAAAAATGCAAGAAGAGCGAGAACAATTAAAGATGCAGCTGGAGAGAGTAGCCGGTGGGGAAGATTTGGGTATGCCAGAGATAGCCGGGGTAAGCCCCGAAGATGCACTGAGGTGGCTTGATGAAAAAATAGCAACCGTAGAATCTCAACTAAAGCACTGGGACGACGTCCGTAAAGAAAGAGAATATGACACGCTCACGCCCAGAGCGTTAGATATGATAACTGCCGGTAGATGGAATGAATTCTCTAATAGAGAGCTTGCTCAGCTAGTTGGAAATATTGTGGGCAATTTGGGTTTAACTGAAAAAGCTTGGGACTATTCATTTACTCTGGGAGGGTGGAGCGATGGTTATTTACGTGCTTTGGTCGAGTTTGCTCGTGAATCCTTTGCGTTAGGCGAACTAGAGGGTATGCGAGAGAAATTGAAAAAGGGTTCATCGCCAGAAGACTTATATCGGGAAACTCTCCAAGAAATGTTGGAGATGGCGAAAAGGAACGACTTTCAGACAGACCTAGACCCTTATGCCGCAGTTAGGGGTCCCGAAACCAGAAGGGGGAAGGGGGTGGAGAGGAGTTTCGAAGTGGGGGCTGCATATACCCACCTCAAAAATGAACTCTTGTGGTTAGAGGAAATGGCTGGGGCAACCAGTCCGAGATAGACCTGCTCGCAAGTTCGGCGCTGCTTACTAGTAGGCTCCTCCTATTGGACGAGTTCAGAACTTTGGATTGGGCAGAGATTAGAAGGAGATTGGATAAATTCGGTTATAATTTTAATTATGGCTTTCATTCATCAGCACAGAAGAAAAAGAGTATACAAAAATCTTGAACCATATCCGCACCATAAGCTTTATTTCAAAATTCTTGACGCTACGGTCTCGATAGTCGCCCTTATCTCACCGTTTGCTTCTCTGCCACAAGTCTTGGATATTTGGGTGGACCGCAAAACGGAGGGAGTGTCATTACTCACTTGGTCGCTTTTTCTTGTGGGTAACTTCCCCTTGTTGCTTTATGCAATCGCACACAAAGATTGGAAACTAACAACAATGTTTTTACTTTCAATTCTCGTTAATTTAGCTGTGATTCTAGGAATTATCTTGCTCTAATTAGCTCCGCATCGTGGACGACGTTAGAACCGTCATTCAGCGACAGAATGAGCATATTCATATACCGGATATAGCTTCTACGAGAAGTTATTAAAACCTCCGTTGACAAATATACGGATTTATGGTAATACATGTCTATAGTTCTTTAAGCTATCTATACAGAGATTCAGCTCCCACCTTAACTCATGGGCTGGTTTAAGGTGAGGGCTGAATAGGTCAGTCCCTTCTCAAACCGCTGGCATCAGCCAGCAGAAGGGAGTGGTGATGACCACCACTAGGAAGATTCGTCCTGCCATCTACTCCGGCCCGTTGGGTTGGGGTTGGTGTCGCCTCGGTGAGGTGGCCGAGATGGTCGGTCAACTTCCCGCCGAGGTCTGGAGGAACTTCTTCTTTCTGGGTAAGGACGTCAAGAACGGGATTCTGGCGTGGAGCAAGGATCTCGAGACGCTCATCCAGGATGGGACGGGACCGGAACCGCAGGAGTTCCGTTCTGTGTTCGTCCCTGCTGGGTGGGCGTTGGACGTCATCGATATCAGGAAGCGGGGGTTCTGGCGGGTGGTGCCGATCGAGCATCGGCACTACGCCGGCGACGACGGATGTCCTGTCGGAACACTCCGGTGCTACGCCGACGGTACCGGCTACTACACCGCCGTCGTTGGGCTCTTGGCCGCCTGACCACAACAAAGTCCTCCTGGAAATACCAGGAGGCCGCCTCACTTCAGTGAGGCGTTTTCACATCTAGAGATGCTGTTTATCTGTAAGCTCCCCCCGTTGGACGCATTCAGAACTATGGATTGGGTGGGTATTAAGAGAGATTTGGAGAAAGTAACGGTATTTATAAAAGCGAAAGCCACTCCTTTACCCAGAGTGGCTTGAGGTCCCGAGGGACCAGGGGGGATTACTCCCGGGGAACAACGCTTCTGCCGTTGACGTGGATGTCCCGTGTGGCGGAGAGCAGCACCGTACCCAGCTCGGAGAACATCCGGAGGCGAAGACCAACGATGATCTTACCGATCCGGATCATGGCTCCGGTCCCCGTGAGGCTTACGCCGTGGACCCTGGCTTGGACCTCATAGGGGAACCTGCCTCCGCTCACCTTGACCAGTGGCTCTTCGCCCTCTTCGACGACCTCCATTCTGTAGGTGGAGTTCTCGGTGATGACCTCGAGAACGTCGCCGACGCCGAGGGTATTCATCGAGAACCCATCGGTCTTGTCGGCGGCATCCATTGCGGCAAGCAGGTCTGGGTGGATGTTGGGGTGATGATGCCCCATGTTACCTCCTCGATAGAAGAACAGCTCAGAGTTCTGCGACTCGACAGAATAGAACCACGAAGTGCAGTTGTAGTCAATAAGTGCTCCCCCTAGTAGACACTATTAGAACCTATTTCAGGGCTTTAAACCTCAAATCAGGAACCCCTAGTGGACGTTATTAGGGCCCACCTGTTTCTTTCTGGAGAGGCCTATTTTGGCACCTGCTATGTACGAAGCGGTGGATATTATGGTCAGTAGGGGTAAAAGAATCATCCCTCCCATTGAACTTAAGGGTGTACTACCACTAGAAATTGGTAGGAAGGCTATAGCCGTTTCTGAACCACATCCCAACCCCGCTATAAAGAAAAAGAACCACGGGATGGTAAAAACTGGCCTACCCTGTTTTATACCAGACTTAGCACTTACCCAAACAGCAAGTACGATTGCTCCCCAGAGGACAACGTTATAAAGAACGACATTCTCAAACAGGCTCGATGCCTCCACTACGAAAGCTACAATCAATCCTGAGAAAAACCCAAAAACGGCAGACATTAGCAATTGCATTAGTTCTATTATATACCCAGCCTCATACTGCTAAGCTGTAAGCTCCGCATATTGGACGAGTTCAGAACCCTGGATTGGGTAAGAATTAAAAGAGATTTAGAGAAAGTATTGATATCTACGAGGGTATAAATGTTTGAAGCCGCTCTACACGAGAGCGGCTTCTTGTTCCACGATGAGTTCTTCGAGCCACTCGGGCAACCTTGCGTCACCATCGACGTGGTAGTGCCACGAGTTCTGCGACGGACAGATCTCCGTCACGACGCCCCGCTTCTGGAGCTCCCAAAGCTCGAGAAACTGTTCGTGGGTGGGAACAGGGTTGTGCCCCCAGAGTGAGAATGTGCGAACGGTCACGGTCTTGTCCCTTCTTTGGTCAGCCGGAACTTAACACAGATATACCACAAATCGTGGCTATAGTCAATAAGTGCTCCTCCTATTGGACACGTTCAGAACTTTAGACCGGGTAGGTATTAGGATAGATTTGGAGAAAGCGTTGATATTTGATTATTCTTTCATTCCTAATCTAAATTTCATTGCCAAAAAGGTTCCTCCTCCTATACCAAGTGCATAGCTTATTATCACGGCGATACTCCGTTGAGAATCTAACTGTGTAAGAATGTTATACAAAATAAGCATGGACACAACGGTTGTGAGAAAAGAAGTCAGCACAGCAAGAAAGATTTTATCTTTAGCGATATATCTTAAGTTCAAAGCGAAGATAAAGTCTTGTAACACTCCAGCCAAAAAATAAACAATTAAATACCAACCCATAGACTGAAGTATATCAAACTTCCAGTTCGGCTCCGCAGGCAGGACTCGAACTTATAAGTTTGGTGGGCGATGCAGGGCTCGAACCTGCGACCTCTTCGGTGTAAACGAAGCGCTCTAGCCGACTGAGCTAATCGCCCTAATCCGAAAAAGTGGGCCAGGATGGATTCGAACCATCGACCTACCGCTTATACGTTCGTGTAATTGGTTCGCTCGGCCACAGCGAATATGTGGGTGCGCCTGGATTCGAACCAGGGACCTGCCGCTTATAAGACGGCTGCTCTAACCAGCTGAGCTACGCACCCACATATTCGCCTTGACCTCGCTTCCAATTATAAGACGGCTGCTCTAACCAGCTGAGCTACTGGCCCGAGGAGGGGTTATCGGAAATATATCCTAAGCGGATATCTGTTTCAACCTGAATTTTTTAATAAGCTGCTCAAATTCTTCCTGCTCCAGAACCTCCTGTTTAAGAAGAGCATCGGCGATACTCTTAAGAGCATTCTTGTGTGCTGAGATTATCTTCTGGGCAGTTTTCTGGGCGGCGTTAATGAAGCCCTCTACCTCTTTATCTATTTTTGCCGCCACCTCTTCGGAATATCCTTTGCTAGCCGCTATGTCTCGTCCTAAAAACACATATTCATCTGAGCTATCGAAGGAGACCGGCCCCATTTTTTCACTCATACCAAAGCGGGTAACAAGCAATTTGGCCAGACGCGACGCCTCCTTAAGATCGCTGGATGCGCCCGTGCTGACGTCTTTGAATATCAATCCTTCGGCGGCATATCCGCCCATTGCTACCGCCAAGTCTGCCAAGAACTGCGACTTTGTTTTCAAGTGCCTATCCTCAACCGGAAGTTTTAGGGTGTATCCGCCGGCACTTCCCCTGGATACTATTGAAATCTTATGAACCGGATCCGAATGTTTAAGGGACGCAGCCACCAAAGCATGACCGGCTTCGTGATAAGCGGTGATTTCCCGTTCTTTGTCCGATACCAAGCGGCTCTTCCGCGCCGGACCGAGAGTCACTTTTTCAACAGAATCATAAATATTTTGCTGACTAACGCTCTTTTTGCCCTCCTGCACAGCCAAGATAGCCGCCTCATTAACTAGATTAGCCAAATCAGCACCCGAAAAGCCGGGCGTCCGTGTTGCAACCCTTTTAAAATCAATGTCGCTACTTAACGGTTTTCCTTCAGCGTGGATCAACAGGATTGCCTCTCTCTCCCGAATGTCCGGCAGATCAAGAAACACTCTCCGATCAAACCGGCCCGGACGAAGAAGGGCCTGGTCTAGAACATCCGGCCGGTTGGTAGCGGCCAGAACTATTACTTGTGTGGCACGGTCAAAGCCGTCCATCTCAACTAATATTTGGTTAAGCGTTTGCTCCCTCTCATCATGCCCTCCGCCCAGGCCGGCTCCCCTTTCCCGTCCAACGGCATCAATCTCATCTATAAAGAGGATGGACGGAGCCGCTTTCTTAGCAGTATTGAAAGCGTCCCTCGTGCGGGATGCTCCCACACCCACAAACATTTCTACAAACTCAGAAGCGGACAGATGAAAGAATGGAACACCGGCTTCTCCGGCCACTGCCCTGGCCAACAATGTTTTGCCGGTTCCGGGCGGTCCCATCAGCAAGACTCCTCTCGGAATCTTTGCTCCCATATCCAGATACTTCTTTGGCTCCTTTAAGAAACCAACTATTTCCTGAAGCTCCTGCTTAGCCTCTTTGAGGCCAGCCACATTTTTGAAAGTAATTTTTTCTTTAAAGTTGGTGAAAAGATGGATATTAGCCCGGCCGAAAGTGAATGCCTGATTAACTCCGGTCCGTGCCTGTTTAAAAATGAACCAGAAAATTAACAGAAAAACTATGATTGGCAGAACAGTCGGCAGAAGCACTCCCATCACAAATAAAAATCCAGACTGATCCACCGCTTCTATACTTACCCGGGACAAATCTTCTGTAGTCAGACCTAAATTAACTAAGGTTTCAGTCAAGCCAACACCAGCCTCTTTTTGAGATGTCCACTCGACATCACTATTTTTCAGCTTGATGCTAATCTCTTCACCGGCGATTTCTATCTTCTCAACCTCGTCGCTCCTGATTTTTTCTACCAGATCAGTCAGCGTCATAGTCGTCGGTTCCTGAGGAACCTGGTACATGAGAGAGAAAATAAGAGCCAGCGAGAAAAGGATAACCGCTGCCCGAAAAATGCTTCTATAAAGATTTCGCTCCATCAGTGGCTTGGTTTTCTTGATGAGGTTTTGCCTTGCCTCCTAGCTTTAGGACGATTCTTTTTTCTACGGGTTTAATTGAACTAATGACAAAGTCATAACTCTTACCTGGCTCAAGGGCTGATTTCAGTTCCTCCACTGAACCGAACTCGGATACATGAATTAACCCCATTAAATCATGTCCGATCTTCACAAATGCACCGAACGGATTGAGCCGATATACCTCTCCTTTAACTTTTTCCCCATCTTTGAACTTATCACCCACACTTTCCCAGGGGTCCGGCTGGAGAGCCTTCAAAGAAAGCGAGACACGCCCATCTTTGATCTCAACGATTTTGGCCTTCACCATATCTCCCACGCTCGCGACTTCCCGGGGGTGGTCTACCATATTGTGGCTAAGCTCAGAGATATGAATGAGGCCTTCTATCTCTGGTTGGTCGGCAAATTTAATGAATATTCCAAAGTCGGCCACACCGGATACAATTCCGGGCACAACATCTCCGACGGCATACTTTTCCAGCAGGTCTTTTGTGTTGGCCGCCTCTACTTCGCGCTCGGAAACGATAAGCTTATTAGTTCGCGGATTAATGTTGATAATCTTTACCGTTAATTCTTGACCGATAAAGTTCTTAAGCTCCTGGGCGATTCTTGATCTATCACCATTCTCGCTCTGCGGATAGTGTTCGTTGGAAAGCTGGGAGGCGGGCAGAAACCCTTGAACTCCCTTAATCTCAAGGAGTAAGCCGCCCGAATTCGCACCCGTAATTTTAGCTACGATTGGTTCACCGGTATCTTTTAGCTCTTTCAGCTCCTGCCAGGCCTTCTGTTTGCCGGCTTCCATCAAAGAAAGCTCAACCAACCCCTCGTCGTTTTCGGGAATTATTACCTTGGCAGTTACTTGGTCACCCACCTGCAATTTTTTAAGGATACTTTTGGCATTGATGAGTTCTACGCCGTAGATAATCCCGGTTCCGACTTTGGGGATATTAAAATAGACCGCGCGGTTGCTTTTCTCAGCCAGGGCTACGTTAATCAGCTCACCCTCTCTCAAAATGGGCATCAACCCGGGGTTGGATTTGAGTGCCTGGAGCTCAAACGAGTCCTGTTTTTTTACGATTTGCTTCATTAAGACAGCAGTGATTATAGGTAAAGTGGGATTGAAAAGCAACGCCGGCAAGGGTAAAATAAAGTCAATGGTTATAAGCCTTTTGGGGCCATCGGGCGTAAGGTGCCAGGTGGCCGATTTTAGTCTGTTAGTAGACCCTCCGGCTAAAAAGAAGGGTGATTTAGTGCTCGAAACCGAGGCTAATGTGGATGAAATTGATTTTCCCGAAGAGGGGCGCATTAGAGGTGCCGGGGAATATGAGGTGGCTGGAGTCAAGGTGCGGGGTGTTGATGCCGGCGGTGATAAGAAGATATTCAGAACCGCTTATGCCGTTCGTTTTGACAACATTCGCCTCGGCTTTTTGAACGGCCTTTCCGGGCAGCTCGGTCAAAGCGTGCTGGATAAACTGGGCGAAATAGACGTCCTGTTTATCAATCCAGAGTTTTCTAAGTTAAACTCTAAAGAGTTGGCCGCATTGATCAAGAAAGTGGAGCCGAGGATTCTTGTGCCAATGACCGACAAGGGAGCTAAAACGCTTCTTGAGGAGCTTGGCCAGAAAACCTCCAAGGAAGAGAAGCTAATCTTAAAAGCTAAGGAGATTAGCGGAGAGGAGGGCATCAAAGTGGTATGGCTAAAGAGCGAATAGGAAATAATAAGATTAGGGAAGCAGAAATTACGAAAGAACTTCGTGAGTCCTATTTGGATTACGCGATGTCGGTTATTGTCGGCCGCGCCCTGCCGGACGTCAGGGACGGCCTTAAACCAGTTCACCGGCGGATTTTGTGGGCGATGTGGAACGCTGGTGTCACTCACTCCGCCAAATACAGGAAGTCCGCCAACATAGTCGGAGATGTAATGGGGCACTATCATCCTCACGGTAACGATCCTATATATGAAGCTCTGGCCAGGATGGCGCAGGATTTTTCTCTGAGATATCCGCTGATAGACGGACAGGGCAACTGGGGGAATATAGACGGAGACAGGCCGGCGGCTATGAGATATACCGAATGCCGGCTCGCCAAAATAGCTGACCCCCTCTTGGCCGACATTGAGAAGGATACGGTTGACCTAATATCCAACTATGACGATACACGCAAAGAGCCAACGGTTCTTCCCTCGAGATATCCCAACTTGCTTGTTAACGGCTCGGACGGCATCGCCGTCGGTATGGCGACTAAAATCCCACCCCACAACCTAAACGAGGTTATTGAAGCCACCGAACATTTGATCGGCGATCCCAAAGCTACCTCGGAAGACCTGATGGGATACATCCAAGGCCCTGATTTCCCGACAGGCGGCATTATCTATAACAAGAAGGGGATATACGAAGCCTATGCCTCCGGTAAGGGTGCGATTACTCTCAGAGGAAAAGTAGACCTTGATGAAAAGCAGATAGTGGTTACGGAGATTCCCTATCAGGTGAACAAATCAGAGCTTCTGATCAAGATAGCCGAGTTGGTAACTGACAAACGCATAGAGGGTATCAGGGATATTCGCGATGAGTCCGACAAGGATGAGCAGGTAAGGATAGTAATTGACTTAAAACAGAACGCAGTGCCGCAAAAAATAATGAATCAGCTGTGGAAGCACACCGATCTTCAAAAGGACTACCACTTGAATATGGTGGCGTTAGCTGAGGGCCTCAAACCGGAGACTATGTCTATCAAGGACGTGCTTGCTAGTTTTATTGAACACCGCCGGCAGGTTGTAGCAAGACGGGCAAAGTATGACTTGGAAAGAGCGAAAGAAAGAGCCCACATTCTCGAAGGCCTTTCCAAAGCATTGGATGATATTGATAAGGTTATCGCCACTATCAAAAAGTCTGCCGACCGCGATGATGCAAAGGTCAACCTTATTAAGAAGTTCAAGTTAACAGACGCTCAGGCAACGGCCATCCTCGAAATGCGTCTCCAGACTTTGGCTGCTCTTGAGAGAAAGAAAATAGAGGACGAGCTCAAGGAGAAGAGAACATTAATCAAAGAATTAACAGAGCTTCTTGGAAGCCCCAAGAGAATATTAGATCTCATTAAGAAGGAACTAGAGGAGATAAAGAACAGTTACGGCGATGAGCGCCGCACCAAAGTGGTGACCGGTAAGCTGAAAGAATTTGCCACCGAAGACCTAATTCCTAAAGAGGAAGCCGTTATCACGATGTCTAGCGATGGATATATCAAACGCATTCCGCCGACGACCTTTAGAAGCCAAAAGCGGGGCGGCAAAGGTTTGATCGGCAGTGCGGTCGGTGAGGAAGATATTCTTTCTCATCTGCTGAGCGCCAGCACCCACGACAACATTCTTTTCTTCACAGAGATGGGCAGGGTATTCCAGACCAAAGTTTATGAAATTCCTCAGGGCACACGCATTAACAAGGGACGGGCTATCCACAACTTCTTGGAAGTTCCGAGCGGCGAGAAAATCAGCGCTATTATTACTTATTCCAACGAAGAAGTCGGTAAAGAAAAATCGCTGATGATGGCTACATCTAAGGGGGTGGTGAAAAAAACAGACCTAACTAGCTTCTCTAATGTCAGACGCAGTGGCATCATCGCTATTAATCTCAACAAAGATGATCACTTACGGTGGGTGGAGCTGGTTGGGAAAAATGACGAGGTTGTTATGGCTACCCGAGACGGGAAATCTATCCGCTTTAGGGAATCAGATGTGCGGGCTATGGGCAGAACGGCCGCCGGTGTAAGAGGTATCGCTCTTCGGAAAAACGACGTGGTTAATTCATTCGACGTCATTGCTCCCAAAACAGAGGCGAGCTTCCTGGTCGTAATGGAGAACGGCTATGCCAAACAAACGTCCCTCAAAGAGTACAAAGTCCAAAAACGCGGGGGTTCCGGGATCATTACCGCCAAAGTAACCAACAAAACCGGCCCCGTCATTTCTTCCCATGTTATAATCGATGAAGAAGAGCTCTTGGCTATTTCTAAGAAGGGCCAGGTTCTCAAAACCAAGATCGGAGATATCAGAAAAGTTGGCCGAGCTACCCAAGGAGTTAAGATCATAACGTTGAAATCCGGGGACAAGCTGGCCGGGGCAGTAGTGTTCTAAGCGTCAATGCAGCTTCAATTCACCAAAAAACAGACTATTTTTCTGGTCGTAGCAGGGATGCTGGCCCTGGTAGTCATCCTAATGCTCGTTGGCGTCATTCCAGGAAAACGTACCCCGAGAACCCAGATCGCTCAACTTGAGTTCTGGGGGGTGGATAGTAAAAAAGTTTGGGACCAGACTATCGGTCGATTTCAGTCGATATACCCGATAAAGGTTACATACAAGCGTATAGATGCCGCTTCTTATGGAGCAGATATCGTAAATGCTCTGGCTGCCGGCAAGGGACCAGACATCTTTCTTCTCGATAACAATTGGCTCCTGGAACATGAAACCAAAATCGTTCCCATCCCCCAAGAAAAGCTTTCTTTACCGACTCTTCAGAGCCTCTTCCCTCAAGTAGTTGAGCAGGACTTTGTTTTAAACGACAGGATATACGCGCTTCCGCTATATGTTGATACTCTGGTTCTTGCTTATAACCGTGATCATTTTGATCAGGGAGGGATCGTCGCCTCACCGGCAACCTGGACGGAGTTTAATGCAGATATCCCCGTTTTGAAGAAAATTAATGGAGAAGATATTGAAAGAGCGGCCTTTGCCATTGGGGGGTCGTCTTTGAATATTAGTAATGCCCCCGACTTGTTAAACCTTTTTATAATGCAATCGGGTGTCGCGATGGTAAACGACAATCTAAATGGGATCCTTTTTAACAAGGGAATTGCTCAGGACGCTTTTGATCGTTATGTATCATATGCGAATCCCAATTTATCAGACGTTTATACTTGGGACAACAAATCTGGGAAAGATTTAGAATCTTTCGCTAGGAGCGATGTCTCGGGTATTTTTGTCTATTCGTCTCAGCTGGATGACATCAGATCCAAAAATGCCACGATCGATGTCGGGATAGCGGCTATGCCCCAAACTAGTTCGGAGACAACGATTAATTACCCAAATTATTTTGGGTTGGCCGTCGCTAACAGTGCAAAAAATCAGGATGCTGCCTGGGACTTCGTAATTTTTGCTACCACCGACCAAACCAGCGCCGAAGAATACTCCCAAGACACCGACCTACCCCCAGCCCTTAGATTTCTAATAGATAAACACAAGAACGATGCCGGTCAGGGTGGAATTTTAGCGCGACAGGCGCTGACAGCGCGGAGTTGGCTTCAGCCGGACGAAGAGGCTGTTAGGGGTGCCCTCAACGAGGCTATAGAGCTAGTTCTTGATGGTTCTCTCAATACAAGGCAGGCGTTTAATAAACTAGGCGTAAGAATAAAGGATTTATTGCAGGCAAGATGACTTCCTGGCTGATAAAAATTGCCTCCGCCCAAGTACTGCCTTCGCAGTTAGTGCCAAAGTGCAACCCAACGGGAGGAGCAACCACTGAGATAATCAACGGACAAACCATCACGATACCCGCGTGCGATATGTGCACCTTAGCCGAGATGGGGCACAACATTGTAATGACGCTGATTTACGCTGCTTTTGTAATTGTGGTCATTATGGCTATTACCGGCGGTTTCCGGATGTTTTTCTCAGGGGGTAATCCTGAAGCACTTAAAACTGCCAGAAAACACATAATGTCAGCCATCATCGGTTTGCTAATAGTGCTTCTGGCATGGGTGGTGTTAAACCTGTTATTTATTTGGTTCACAGATCTGGAGTTAGCGGAAAAATGGTTCACCTTCTATAAACTAACTTGCTCACCCGCCCCTGGAGGGTAATGAGCTATAATAGTGAAAGAAGCAGAAATATATGTATAGAAAGGCATTTATAATTACGGTTTTAAGTCTTGCTCTTTTCATAAGCATCGCCCCGACACCGGTGTACGCACAACATGGGGTTTTTGAATGCCAGTGGACAGATGGTGGATTCGATCCTCACTGCCGCCCCAACGGCCTAACGGCCACTTGTGACTCAACGTATCTTACCGATGCAGATCTTTGTGCACGGCATGAAACAAGTGAACTATGTGGTGATGCAGTAGAGCAATGTGTGGCGGGACCATTGACTCCGACCGAAGAGCCGGAGGTTCCTGCCGAGCCCGAAGAAGAGCCGGAGGTCCCTGCCGAGCCCGATGATGAACCGGAAGATGCCTTCACCGGCGGCGCCGGCGGAACTTTTGAGTGTATATGGGGGGCTTGGGGATTCCCCCCTTACTGCCGCCCCTTCGGCCTAGCAACTGATTGTGAACCAACGTATCTCACTGATGCAGATCTTTGTGCACGGCATGAAACCAGTGAACTATGTGGTGATGCAGTAGAGCAATGTGTGCCGGGACCATTGACCCCGGCCGAAGAGCCGGAGGTCCCTGCCGAGCCCGATGATGAACCGGAAGATGCCTTCACCGGCGGAGACGAATCAGATCCCGCATTTACAGGAGATGATCCTGGGAGTGCTGATGCCGATGCCAATGGTGGAGTATCCCCTCACATAGATAATCCTCTCGGATTTGAGACGATAACCGAGGTTATTGAGGCCGTCGTCAAGTTTTTAATAGCGGCTGCCGGTGCTATTTTAGTAGTTATCATCCTATTCGGTGCATTTCAGATTATGACCGCGGCCGGTAATCCAGAAAATATCAAGAAGGGCAGGAACACTATTGTCTGGGCCCTACTAGGTTTTGCTATTATACTCGTGGCCAGCGGACTGGGGAGCATCATAGCCAATATTCTGGAAGTCGAGGTGGGGACGTTGGATGACGGGGCGAGTATAGCTACCTCAACCGTTGACACCCCCGAAGGCGTCATCGGTGTTATCGATACCATCGCTCGTTGGATGTACGGAATTCTGATGATCTTGGGCGTAGTCTTCATCCTCTATTCAGCTTTTCTCTTCATGACATCTAGTGGGAACCAAGAAAAAGTTAGTACTGCCAGACGTGCCCTAATTTATGCCATCGTAGCCTTAGTCATTGGTGTCTTAGCGTGGGGTGCCGAATCGCTGGTAATGAACCTTCTGCAAGCCAGTACGTCCAATCCCGAGGAGACAGAAGCTCAGCTTGATCCTAATCAGTGTTTGCAGGATTGCATGGACGGCACCGACCCAGCCACTCTTCCGGCGGGAACAAACATCGGTGTATACTGCCAATCCGTGTGTCCATAGATCAACTGTTAGAATAGAAACGGAGCCATGTTGTATAATGAACACAAAAGGTCGAGGATTAACGGAATAAATTAATGAAAGAGCAAATTGTTAAGGCCCAAATGTTGCTAGCCGGATTGTTGCCGGTGGCGGGTGCGGTTTCGGGAGATGTACCAAACCCGCCGGATCCATCAATAACGAGCTATTGCGAACTTATCTGCAAAATCACATTGGTCGCTCAATGGATGTACGGGATCCTGATGATCTTGGGCGTGATTTTCGTCCTATATGCCGCGTTCCTCTATCTGATTTCACAAGGAAGCGATGAGAGAATTGGTACAGCTAAGAAGGTCTTAATTTACGCCATTGTGGCTCTTGTTATAGCAGTTCTGGCTTGGGGTGTTTCGGGATTAGTTGAGGGTTGGATGACTAGCGGTACTCCGGGTGGTACGGGTTGTACTTGTTAGATTTATGTGTGTCTGAACGAGATGTTATAATCAAAAACTCCCGACCTAGGTCGGGGGTTTTTGATTATATAAATCAGTTTCAGAAATCGTTTTGAAAAATGGTAGTCACCGACCGCCCATCCACGCATGGCTTGCGCAGATTGGGCGGCCGGCGACAGAATCAACCTACCTTTGCATGCACCGTTACCGGGCATGCCTCGCTAAGGGTGGAGAGCCAGAAGTCGGCTCTCTCATCCCCCACGTCCACCGACCCCCCTGCGGAGGTTGAAATGTACGTGCGGCCGGAGAGTACGAACTTCAGCTGGAGTTCGTAGGGCATACACCCCGGGGTAACTCCCCAGGAGATGTGGGATGACTCCGGGATGTCCGCTGCGGTAGCGGCACCTCGGATGTTAACCCTCACCCTCTGGCCCGGCTCGAGGAGGTAGGTTTCCTCGAACCGCCAGACAGCCGGATCTGGTGTGTACACCTCGTCTGGCTCGAAGTACTCACTGGTTGCCACGACGGCTTCGTGGACTGGTGAGTCCTCCACCGTCACCGCTGAGCAGATCGCCGCGGTGAGAATGAAAGCCCCAGTTACCAGCGCCCAAGCCTTCCGTGCCTTGCCGCTTCCTCCTCTGGATCGAGGAGGAGCAACAATGGCGAGGATGCCGGCCACCATCGCCGTTGCCCAAAGGGCTCCGGCGAGGGTGTCGCGTACAGGGAAGGCCCAAAGGAGCCAACCCAGTGCGATGCTGATCGCTCCGACGGAGAGAACACGAACCGCCGTCATACGGGCAGTATGTTCCACGCGGGCGGTGAGACCGCTGGCGTGCCGAGCGAACCACGCCCAAACAGCTGTTCTCAAGACCCCTCGGGCTCCGAAGATGATTGCCCCGACCGCCGCCATCAAGAGGATTCCACCCTCGATCAGAACGACGAGGGGTGAGAGCCACCCGGTGGCGGAGGCGATGAAGACAACCATCACTGCCGCGAGGACTAGCCCCGCGTACAGTTGGAAGGTTAGGACCACCCTCTCCTCGAGATCGAGAGTCCATTGGCTGGCGGTGTGAGCCGCGTTGGTAGCTTGGTGGACGAGACGTTGGGGACCGCCTCCGCGAAGGAGGTCGAGTAGCCCGACGATGAATCTTGCCATCTCAACTCCTTCTGCGTCGGAGGCGCTCTTCGAGCGCGACGACCCTAGGATCATCGGCTGTCGGCAGAATGCCGGGGGCGAGGACGTCAATGATGCCCTCGAGCCAACTGGTGGCTCTTGCCGCTGGGGTCTTGAACAGGTCTGGATGGTCGGCGATGAGCTTTTGCAAGTAGGAGATGGTCACACCTCCTGCGATAGCAACGTCAATCGCCTTTTCGAGGTCTCCGTTCTTGACGGCCTCGATGAGGCCGGTGACGGTGACTGCGGTCACCCTGGCCACCGGCGCTCCCTCGAAACTTCCACGCACCCTCTGGCGTACGGCGATCTCGAGTTCCTCTCGGATGACTGCTCCAATTGACTTCCGGCCCTGGGGCTGGGTCTGTCCGCTCTGGGCGGGCTGGTTCTGGCGCGGTTGTCCGGCCATCGCGATCACTCTCCTTACAACTCGTGACGGGTGTTTTTTACAGGACTATGATCGCGATGCCGAAGCACCACGATGTTTTTTCAGGTTCGGTTGGCTTAACTTTCTATGCCTATTCTATACCATAATCTAGCTAAAATGTCAATAAACAAGCCCCCAGAAAGCATTTGAGCCCGCAACTGACTGTTACGGGCTCATTTGGCCTTTTTCTGGTTTTTTTTGACCTACTTTCCGAGCCTCTCGCGCTCTTCGGCGATCTTCTGGTCGAGGTCTCTGGAGGTGTCTCTGAAGTGCCGCTCTCTCTTGAGACGATCGAGCTCTGCCTCTTGGGTCTCAAGAGCGGTCCGCTGTTCCTCATCGAAGTCCATGTGAGCGGCGCGTTCGAGGGCGTCGGCCAGTCTGTCGAGGACGGCCTCCGTCTTCGTCTGCAAGCCATCGGGTTTCCCCTTGTCAGCGCCTAGTGGGAGCCGAAGGCTCTTGCTGAAGTCGGCCACCCGTTTCAGTGCCTGCAGGCGTTGCTCAAAGAGCACCGCCTGCTCATCCGGATTATCAGACCGGCTGATCGCGCGCATAGCTTCCCGACGGCAACGCTCCATCTCCCGATCCACACCCTCGTCGCCGTCCCAAAAAGCGACGGCGAACATCTCTCCGGTTGTAGGGAGAATCGTCTTCAAGACTGGGTTGTCGATCTTCACATCAGCTGCCCCGGAAGCAGCAAGCAGGATTCGTTCGAACCACCCGCTACGCAAAGGGCTGTTCGCGGGGATGACCGTATCCAGTCTGCTGCCCAGCCGATGGGCCTCTCTGCGCAGATGGGGGCCAAGAGCAGCCTCGATCACAGCCGCTATGGCTGCCTTCTTATTGGTGTCATCAGCCATTTCTGCCTGCCTTTCTACTATTCTGTTTTCAAGGATGCGGGTGAGCAGGAGAGGACTCGCCCCGCACCAGAACAAGTCTAGTGCGGGATTGCGATTTGTAGCTCCGACGGAAGTCGGAGACAAATCGGGAAAACCTCTCGCTTGTTTGCCCTGGTGCCCCCGAGAGGACTCGAACCTCTACCTCTTGCGAGACATGGTCCTAAACCATGCGTGTATGCCATTTCACCACGGGGGCCTAATACCGCTACATTATTAAAGAGAACGTTAAATATCAACTTCTTCTCCTGCCGTGGAAAGCTCTGTGAACTTCCTTTAGTTCTTTGTTTGTGACGTGAGTGTAGATTTGGGTAGTGGAGATATTGCTGTGCCCTAATAG
>Ga0105105_10000114_pt1 | contig 36786 bp, 35 predicted proteins | sample PPLLaktember2015_4_FD_79108 | JGI IMG/M metagenome (GOLD analysis project Ga0105105, IMG submission 79108) | Freshwater sediment microbial communities from Prairie Pothole Lake near Jamestown, North Dakota, USA - PPLs Lake P8 Core (1) Depth... | ecosystem: Environmental > Aquatic > Freshwater >...
GCGGCCGCAGCCGCAACACGCCGCCCGCCGTCGAGGTGCCGGTGATCCTGCCCCAGCACTGAGAAGCTGTGAATAAGCCTACTGCGCGTCCCGATCCGGCGCCTGCGGTGCTCGCCGGGGAGCCTCGCGCCTGCAGGCGCGAGTCGTTCGGCCGGCACGGCGCGTGCGCCGTGAAACCCCGGCCTCACCATCACGTACGGCTGCGCTCCTCGGCACCGGCTCGGGCCTGCTCGCTACGGTTTCTTCACAGCTTCTAAGCCGACCGGCGCCCCGACCGAGCGATGTCCGCCGCCGCGCATGCCGACCCCGACCGCCCCGTGCGGGCCGACGCCCGGGCCGACGCCGCCGGTGCAGCGGCGGGGACGGAGGCCGAGCTCGCGCCCCGCGGTCCGCAGCGGCGCGACGCCACCGCCACCCGCGCGCGGATCCTGCGGGCGGCCACCCAGGAGTTCGCCCGGCACGGCTTCGGCGGGGCCCGCGGCGACCGGATCGCCCGGCGGGCGCGTTCCTCCGAGCGGATGGTCTACTACTACTTCGGCAGCAAGGAGGGCCTGTTCCGCGAGGTCCTGGAGGCGGCCTACGACGCCCTGGGGGTCGCCGAGCAGGCGCTGGTGCTCGACGACAAGGCCCCGCGCGAGGCGCTCGCGCACTTCTGCCGGTTCGTCTGGCGGTGGTACGCCGAGCACCCCGAGTTCATCGGTGTGCTGACCGCCGAGAACCAGCTCCAGGCCCGCCACCTGCGCCGCTCCGCCCGGCTCGACGTCCTCGTCCGGCCGGTGGTCAGGATGCTGGCGGGGCTGCTCGAGCGCGGCCAGCGTGACGGCGTGTTCCGGCCCGGGCTGGATGCGGCCGACCTCTACGTGTCGATCGCCGGGCTCGGCTATTTCCGGGTCTCGAACCGGTACACGCTGTCGGCCGTGCTGGGGCGGGATCTGGCCGATCCGCAGGTGCTCGACGGCCACTGGCGGGCCTGCGAGGACATGGTGCTTCGCTACGTGGACGCACGGTTACAATCCGCCGGATGATCATCACGTCGCTGCTCGACACCGACCTGTACAAGTTCACGATGATGCAGGTCGTGCTGCACCATTTCCCGGGTGCGCAGGTCGAGTACCGCTTCAAGTGCCGCAATCCCGGCATCGATCTCGCACCCTACGTGGACGAGATCCGTGCCGAGATCCGGCACCTGTGCACGCTTCGCTTCACCGAGCCCGAACTCGACTGGCTGCGTTCGCTGCGGTTCATCAAGAGCGACTTCGTCGACTTCCTCGGCCTGTTCCAGATGAACGAGAAGTACATCTCGGTCAGGCCCTCGAGCACCGCCCCGGGCGAGATCGACATCACGGTGAAGGGGCCGTGGCTGCACACGATCCTGTTCGAGATCCCGGTGCTGGCGATCGTCAACGAGATCTACTTCCGCAACACCCAGAAGACGCCCGACTACCCGGGCGGCCGCCGCCGGCTGCTCGACAAGATCGGCCTGATCCGCGACGACCCGGGCCTGTCCGGGATGAGGGTGGCCGACTACGGCACCCGCCGCCGGTTCTCTCGCACCTGGCACGAGGAGGTGATCGTCGGCCTGCGGGATTCGCTCGGCGACAACTTCGCCGGCACCAGCAACGTCTGGTACGCGATGAAGCACGGCGTGCTGCCGCTGGGCACCATGGCCCACGAGTACCTGCAGGCCTGCCAGGCGCTCGGCTCGCGGCTGCGCGACTCGCAGACCTACGGCTTCGAGATGTGGGCGCGCGAGTACCGCGGCGACCTCGGCATCGCGCTGTCCGACGTCTACGGCATCGATGCGTTCCTGCGCGACTTCGACCTGTACTTCTGCAAGCTCTTCGACGGTGCCCGGCACGATTCGGGCGATCCGTTCGAGTGGGGCGAGCGGCTGATCCATCACTACGAGACCAACCGGGTCGATCCGCGCACCAAGACCCTGATCTTCTCCGACAGCCTGAACGTGCCGCTCGCCATCTCGCTCTACAAGCGCTTTCGCGACCGTACGCGACTGGCTTTCGGGATCGGCACCAACCTCACCAACGACCTCGGCTTCACGCCGCTGCAGATCGTCATCAAGATGGTCCGCTGCAACGGCCAGCCGGTGGCCAAGCTCTCGGATTCGCCCGAGAAGACCATGTGCGACGACCCGGCCTACCTCGCCTATCTGCGGCAGGTGTTCCAGACCAAGGTCGCGCAATGATCCGGATGACGCCATGACCGACCTCGACACCTCCGTTGCCCGCCAGCGCATCCTCGCGCGCATCCGCAGTGCCCAGGGGCGCGAGGGCGCGCCCACCGCGAACGAGCGCCGCTCGGTCGAGGACTGGATCGCGCGTCGCGAGGTCGGGCCGCAGCCCACCGTCGACGCCGACCGGGTCGCGCATTTCGAGCGCCAGGCCGCGCGCATGTCCAGCACCACCGAGCGCGTCGCCTGGCTCGCCGACGTGCCGGCCGCGGTCGCCCGCTACCTCGACGCGCACGGTCTGCCGAAGAAGGCGGTCTGCTGGAACACGCTCGGCGACCTCGACTGGGCCGGCGCCGGTCTCGAGGTCGAGGCACGCCGGCCGCAGGGCGAGGACATGGTCGGCATCAGCGGTGCCTTCGTCGCGGTGGCCGAGACCGGCACGCTGATGATGCTGTCGGGGCCGGACACGCCGGCCTCGATGCACCTGCTGCCCGAGACCCACGTCGCGGTGGTGCAGGCCGAGCGCGTGGTCGGCCACTACGAGGACGGCTTCGCGCTCGCCCGCGCCGAGCGCGGCGAGCTGCCGCGGGCGACGAACCTGGTGTCCGGTCCCTCGCGCACCGGCGACATCGAACAGACGATCGTGCTCGGCGCACACGGCCCGTACCGGGTCCACGTGCTGATCGTCGGGGCCCCGCCCGCGGACGCCGCCTCGTGAAGCCGCGCCTGCTGATCACCCGTCGCGTCTTCCCCGAGGTCGTCGAGGCGCTGTCGGCCGCCTACGAGGTCCAGACCAATCCGGACGATGCGTTCTGGACGCCGGAGGAGACCCGCGCGAGGGCGGCCGACTGCGATGCCCTCTACGTGGTCGCGAGCGACCGTGTCGATGCGGCGCTGCTCGAGGCCTGCCCCAGGCTGCGGATCGTCGCGACCGGCTCGGTCGGCATCAACCAGATCGACGTGCCCGCGTGCACCGCGCGCGGCATCGCCGTCACCAACACGCCGGACGTCCTGACCGAGGCCACCGCCGACATGGCGTGGGCGCTGCTGATGGCGACCGCCCGCCGGGTGACCGAATCCGAGCGCTGGCTGCGCGACGGGCAGTGGGGGCGCTGGGCCTGGGACCAGTTCCTCGGCGCCGACGTGCACGGCGCGACGCTCGGCATCGTCGGCATGGGCCGCATCGGCTCGGCGGTGGCGCGGCGTGCCGCCGGCTTCTCGATGCGCCTGCAGTACTGCAACCGCAGCGCGGCCGCCAACGAGCGCGAGCTGGGCGCCGTGCGGGTCGAGCTCGACGCGCTGCTCGCCACCTCCGACCACGTGGTGCTCGTGCTGCCGTACTCGTCCGCGACCCACCACCTGATCGGCGAGCGCGAGCTCGGCCTGATGAAGCCGACGGCGACGCTCGTCAACATCGCGCGCGGCGGCATCGTCGACGACGCGGCGCTGGCGCGTGCGCTCGCCGCCGGCACGATCGCGGCGGCCGGGCTCGACGTCTACGAGGGCGAGCCGACGGTGACGCCCGCGCTGCTCGAGGTGCCGAACGTGGTGCTCACACCGCACATCGGCAGCGCGACGCGCTCGTCGCGGCTCGCGATGGCGATGCTCGCAGCCCGCAACCTGCTGGCCCACGCCGCGGGCGAGCCGCTGCCCACCCAGGTCAACGCGGCGCCGCGCTGAGCGGGCCGCGACGCGACGCAGCAGGAGAACGAGGAGGGAGCATGGCGACGATCGAACTCAAGCGCGACCACACGCTGGGCCTGAAGAAGGCCCGCGCCGCCGCCGAGCGCGTGGCGGAGGAGATGGAACGCGAATTCGGCATGAGCAGCGAGTGGGACGGCAACACGCTGCGCTTCTCCCGCACCGGCGTCAGCGGCGAGCTGGTGGTGCAGAAGGGGCACGTCGAACTGAACGCCAACCTGGGCTTCCTGCTGTCGGCGTTCAAGGGGCGGATCGAGGAGACGATCCACCGCAACTTCGACGAGTACTTCGCCTAGCCCTTCAGGTCGTCGACCAGCGACACGTACTGCTGCATCGCATCGTCCTTCGAGGTGCCCTTGATCTCGGCCCAGGCGTCGAACTTGGCGCGGCCGATCATGTCGGTGAAGCCCGGGCGCTTGCCCGCCGCATCGCCGTCGGTGGCCTGCTTGTACAGTGCGTAGAGCTTGAGCAGCGTCGCGTTGTCGGGCCGCTCGGTGAGCTTCTTGGAGTCGGCCAGGGCCTGCTCGAAACGGGTCGCGAGATCCGCCATGGGAGCGCCTCTTCGGGTGTCGGGTGATGGGGTGGCGGTATCATAGCCGCAAAGAAACAGCCCGGTCGCGCCGGGTCCGGAGGCACGATGGCGGGGAGCGCTGGGCGGGAACGGATGTCGAGCGTCGACACCGCGTGGCTGCGGATGGACCGCCCGAGCAACCTGATGATGATCGTCGGCATCGACGTGTTCGAGCGTCCGGTCGACGTCGACAGCCTGCGGCACGTGATCTCCGAGCGACTGCTCGCCTTCGACCGGTTCCGCCAGCGCGTCGAGTTCGACGCCGCGGGCACCGCCTGGTGGGTCGACGACGACCGCTTCGATCTCGACGTCCACCTGCAGCGCCACCGCCTCGACGGCGAGGGCACCGACGCGCAGCTGCAGGCCTTCGTCGCCGAGCTCGCGATCACCCCGCTCGACGCCGACCGGCCGCTCTGGCAGTTCCATCTGGTCTCGAACTACCGGGGCACCGACGCACTGGTGGCCCGGATCCACCACTGCATCGCCGACGGCATCGCGCTGGTCCGCGTGATGCTCAGCCTGACGGACGACGCGCCCGCGCCGACCGGCCGCCCGCGGCGGCGGCGCGATGCCGACGACGGCAGCGAGCACGGTGACGCGGCCGTGCTGTCCAATCCGTGGCGGCCGTTCCTGCAGCCGCTCACGAAGGGGGCGGTCCGTGCGATCGAGGCGACGGGCGCCGCCATCGGCGGTTCGATGAAGCTGGCCGGCGAGCCCGAACGGCTGGCCGACTACGCGCAGGTCGGCCAGCGCGTGGTGGTCGACGCGGCGCGCATCGCGCTGATGGGCGCCGACTCGCCCAGCTGCCTCAAGGGCGTGCCCGGCGTCGCCAAGGGCATCGCCTGGAACGAGCCGCTGCCGCTCGACGACGTGAAGCTGGTGTGCCGCGCGCTCGGCGCCTCGGTCAACGACGTGCTGCTGTCCTGCGTGGCGGGCGCGCTTCGGACCTACCTGCGGGGCCGCGGCGACGACACCGAGGGCTGCGAGATCCGGGCGATGGTGCCGGTGAACCTGCGCTCGACCGACGGACCGATCCGCCTGGGCAACCGTTTCGGCCTGGTGCCGCTCGAACTGCCGGTCGGCTTCGCGAATCCGATCGCCCGGCTGCAGGAAGTGCGCCGACGGATGGACGAGCTCAAGGGGGGCTACCAGGCGGTGCTGGCCTACACGCTCCTCGAGGTCGTCGGTCATGCGCCGAAGCTCGTGCAGGACCCGATCCTGCAGTACCTGTCGGGCAAGGCGACCGCCGTGATGACCAACGTGCCCGGTCCGAAGGCGCTGCTGTCGCTCGCCGGCCGCAGGCTGTCTCGCATGATGTTCTGGGTGCCGCAGTCGGGCGACATCGGCCTGGGCGTGTCGATCCTGTCGTATGCCGGCGGCGTGCAGTTCGGCGTGATCGCCGACCGCAAGCTGTGCCCCGATCCCCAGACGCTGATCGACGCCTTCCAGCCGCAGTTCGACGCGCTGATGACGGTGGTCGCGATGCTGCCCCCCGAGATGCTCGGCCGCGCGATCGATCCGGTCGCGCTCGAGCATGCGCTGTTCGATACGCCTTAGGAGAGTTCATGAGCACCGAAGCCCTGTTCCGCGCCGACGCCTACCTGCGCGAGTGCACCGCGCGCGTGGTCTCGGTCGGGCCGGAGGGCGTGCTGCTCGACCGGACGGTGTTCTACCCGCTCGGCGGCGGCCAGGCGGCCGACACCGGCACGCTGACCCGCGACGACGGGCAGGTGATCGTGATCGGCGACACCCGCAAGTCGCGCGCCGAGGGCGCGGGTCCCGATGACGCGCTGCACGTGCCGGCGCCCGAGTCGGCCGAGGCCGCCGCCGCGCTGCGTCCGGGCGACGCCGTGGTCGCCGCGATCGACTGGGACCGGCGCCACCGCCACATGCGTCTGCACACCTCGACCCACCTGCTGTGCGCGCTGGTGCCCCATCCGGTCGACGGCTGCTCGATCACGTCGGGCTACGCCCGGCTCGACTTCGCCACCGTCGAGCCGCTCGATCGCGAGCTGCTCCAGGCGGGGCTCGAACGGCTGATCGCCGGGGCGCACCCGGTCGCGATCGACTGGATCACCGACGACGAACTGGCCGCCCAGCCCGACCTCGTGCGCACGATGTCGGTCAAGCCGCCGATGGGCTTCGGCCGCGTGCGGCTGTTGCGCATCGACGGGGTCGACCTGCAGCCCTGCGGCGGCACGCACGTGTCGAACACGGCGGAGATCGGCGCGCTGCGGATCGCCAAGATCGAGAAGAAGAGCGCGCGCACGCGGCGCGTCACGATCGAGTTCGCATGAGGGGCATGGGATGAGCGCGGCCGATCCCCGGGTCGCCGAGATCCTCGACTTCTGGTTCGGCGAGCCCGGCTCGTCCGAGCGCGGCCGCGCGCGCGAGGTCTGGTTCCGCAAGGACCTGGCCTTCGACGACACGATCCGCACGCGATTCGGCGCGGTGGTGGACGAGGCGGCGGCCGGCGGGCTCGCCGGCTGGGACGGCAGCGACACCGGCGCGCTCGCGCTGCTCGTGGTCTGCGACCAGTTCCCGCGCAACCTGTTCCGAGGCGAGGCGCGTGCGTTCGCGCTCGATCCGCGGGCGCTCGCCACCGCCCGCGCGCTGGTCGCCGCCGGCCGCGATCGCGCGCTCGCGCCGCTCGAGCGCGTGTTCGTCTACCTGCCGTTCGAGCATTCCGAGTCGATCGACGACCAGCGCGAGGCGGTACGCCTGCTCGGCCTGCTGCGAGACGACCCGCAGGCCGGCAGCTATCACGAGTGGGCGGTGAAGCACTTCGAGGTGGTGCAGCGCTTCGGACGGTTCCCGCATCGCAACGAGGCGCTCGGACGGGCGTCGACCCCCGAGGAGATCGCGTTCCTGGCGCAGCCCGGCTCGCGGTTCTGACCCGCCTCGGACCGGTCGGCAGGCCCGGCTCCGGCCCGGGCCCGCGCCGGACCGGGACGTTCAGCGGTTCAGGAAGTTCAGCGGCGTCCCCGCCCGCGGCCACTCGATCGAGACCAGCTTGCCGGTCGTCGACAGCGTGACGAAGGCCGTCTTCAGGTCCGGTCCGCCGAAGCACAGGTTCGTGGTGTAGACGTCCGGCATCGGGACGAACTCGACTTCGCCCCCCTCGGGCGGGACGACCGTGATGCCGCCCTCCATCAGCGAGGCGATGCACACGTTGCCCGCCGCATCCACCGCCAGCGAGTCGAACAGCCGGTAGGTCGACATGTCGACCATCAGCGTGCCGCCCCACGGCGACGGGAACGGCTGCTTGCGCACGCGACCCGGTCCCTCGATGTCCCACGCCCAGAGCCGTCCGGCCCGCGTCTCGGCGACATAGAGCCGCTTGCCGTCGGGCGACAGGCCGATGCCGTTCGGGGTCAGCATCGGCTGAACCACCTCGACGATCGACGAGCCGTCGGGCCGCGCGTAGTAGACCGCGCCGTAGTCGAGGTCGCGGGGCCGGGTCTTGCCCAGGTCGGTGAACCACAGGCCGCCGTCGGCGTCGAAGACCAGGTCGTTCGGGCCGCGCAGCGGGCCGTTCGGACCGTGGGTGTAGACCACCTCGACGGCGCCGGTCGCGAGGTCGACGCGCTCGATGCGCCCGCCCGAGTAGTCGGGCGGCTGGTGCGCGGGGCGGATGCGGCCACCGCCCATGTCGATCCACTGGAAGCCGCCGTTGTTGCAGATCCAGACCTTGCCGTCCGGCCCCATCGCCGCGCCGTTCGGGCCGCCGCCGGTGTGCGCGACGACCTCGACGCGGCCGTCGGGCTTGACGCGCGACAGCGTGCCGCGGGCGATCTCGACCAGCAGCACGTCGCCGTCGGGCAGGGCGATCGGGCCTTCGGGGAACTTCAGTCCGGTGGCGATCTCTCGGATCACGGGGGTCATCGCATCGTCTCCAGGGTCTACGGTCTCAGGCGATCCGCCGGTCGCGGCCGGCCCAGTAGGGCTCGCGCAGCACGCGCTTGAGGATCTTGCCGCTCGGGTTGCGCGGGATGGCGTCGACGACGTCGACGCTCTTGGGGCACTTGTAGTGGGCGATGCGATCGCGCATCCAGGCGACGATCGACGCGGGGTCGGCCTCGGCGCCGGGCTTGAGCACGACCACGGCCTTGACCGCCTCGCCCCAGCGTTCGTCCGGCACGCCGATCACGGCGCCGTCGGCGACTGCCGGATGCTGCATCAGCGCGTTCTCGACCTCGGCCGGATAGATGTTCTCGCCGCCCGAGACGATCATGTCCTTGAGCCGGTCGTGCAGGAACAGGTAGCCGCCGCGCCAGTAGCCGGCGTCGCCGGTGCGGAACCAGGGCGGCTCGCCGGGTGCGCCCGGCTCGAAGGCCTCGGCGGTCGCCTGGGGCTTGCCCCAATAGCCGGTCATGTTCTTCGGCGAGCGGATCCACAGCTCGCCGACTTCGTCGTCGGGGCAGTCCTCGCGCGTGCCCGGGCGCACGACGCGCACATCCACGTCGGTCATCGGCTGTCCGGCCGAGCGCAGCAGCGCGGCCTTCGGGCCCTCGGTCGCATGGTCGTGCGCGCGCAGCGCGGTCACCGCGCCGCAGGTCTCGGTCAGCCCGTAGACCTGCAGGAAGCCGCAGCCGAACACGCGCATCGCATCGGTCAGCACGCGGTCGCTGATCGGCGAGGCCCCGTACGAGATCATCCGCAGCGAGGAGAGGTTCCGTCGCTCGACTCCGGGCACCTGCAGCATGAACTGGATCATGGCCGGCACGAGGAAGGCATGGGTGACGCCCTCGCGCTCGATCGCATCGAGCGCGGCGACGGGGTCGAAGTCGGGCATCGTGATGCTGCGCCCGCCGAAGGCGTGGGTCATCAGCGCGACGCCCGCGCCGGCGATGTGGAACGCCGGGAGCACGTTCAGGTTCACGTGCACCAGCGGGTCGTACGCCCACTCCTGGGAGACGCCGTTGACGTGGGAGTGCGCCATCGCGCGGTGCGAGAGCTCGACGCCCTTGGGCAGGCCGGTGGTGCCCGACGAGTAGAGCTGCAGCGCGATGTCGTCGGGCCCGGGCGCGAAGCCCGGGTCGGTGTCGGGCTGTCCGGCCACCCAGTCCTCCCAGCCGGGCAGCGCGCCGCCGCTCCGGGTGGCCACCGTCGCCCGGAGGGTCGGCGCATCGAGTGCCGCGGCCACCGACTCGAATTCGCGGTCGACCATCAGGAACGCGGCCCGTCCGTCGCCGACGATGTACTGCACCTCGGGCGGGGCGAGCCGCCAGTTCACGGGCATGCACACCGCGCCGATCTTCTGCGCGGCCTGGATGAGCATCGCGCACTCGGGCTGGTGCTTCGTGAGGATGGCGACCCGGTCGCCCCGGCCGATGCCGAGCGCGGTCAGCGCGTGGGCGAGGCGGTTGGTCAGCCGCTCGACGACGCCGAAGGTCCAGTCGCGATCGGGGGCCGCCCAGGCGACGGCGTCCGGCCGCTCGCGGGCCTGCCGCCGGGACATGTCCAGGGTCGAGATCTGCATCGGTCTCCTCGTGGGCCGCAGCCTTCGGGCCGCGTGCATCGGGTGTGCCCGAGTGTCGCCGATCCGCGCGGCGGTGTCATCGGACGCGCCCGCCGGGGGCTGTGTCAGACTCCGATCCATGGAATCCGTGCTCGCCTTCGTCCACGTCGCCTCGGCCGCTGTCTGGGTCGGCGGCATGTTCTTCATGCAGTTCTGCCTGCGGCCCGCGGCGATGGAACTGCCCCCGCCGCAGCGCGTGCCCTTGCTGGCCGGCGCGCTCGGGCGCTTCCTGCGCTGGATCGCGCTGGCGGTCGTGCTGCTGTGGGCGACGGGCCTGACCCGCTTCGTGCAGGTGGGGCCGGCCAATGCGCCGCCGGGCTGGCACGCGATGGCGGGGATCGCGGCCGTGATGACGGTGGTGTTCGTCGTGATCGCGCACGCGGTGTTCCCGAAGGTCCGCGCGGCGGTCGCCGAGCAGCGCTACCCGGATGCGGCCGCCGGGCTCGGCCGCATCCGGACGCTGGTGATGGTCAACCTCGCGCTCGGGCTCGCGACGATCGCGGCCGCGACGATGCACCGCTGAACGCGGCGCCGAAGGTCCGCTCCATCTCGCGGCGGAACGCCACCGCCGGCTGCGTCTCGTCGATCGCCACGTCCGCCCAGCAGACCGGGCGGCCCGCGGCCACCGCCTTCTTCAGCTTGACGCCGTGCGCCAGGCCCAGCGGCAGCCCGCCGGCCGCCAGCGAATCGGTCGCGGGCATCAGCTTGCCGTAGACGGTGAAGCCGCCTTCGCCGTCGAGCGTCTCGCCGGCCTTCAGGTCGCGCTTGGCGGTGGCGACCACGTCGCCGCGCCAGCCGTCGGCCGCGCCCGTCGGTTCGCGGCGCAGCCCGACCGACGCGACGCTGATGCCGAGCTCGAGGCCGATCAGGTGGTACGGCTTGTACATCGCGGTGAAGTTGCCGCTGGAGTCGGTGTGAAGGCCGTACTCCTTGAAGCAGCGCCGCACGTAGTCCGAGTCGCCGGCGAAGGTGACGTAGACGCCCCAGCGCAGGTCGCGGAACACCGGGCGACGGTCGCGCTCCACGCTCGAGATCACCTCGACCTGCCCTCGGTGATGCAGCACGCCGCCGTCGGCCACGGGGCGCAGCAGGTGGGGCAGGTCGTCGACGCCGCAGGGCGGAAAGGCCAGGCCGTCGGGCGCGGGCGTCAAGCCGGTCGCGTTGGCGACCGCCGCCATCTCGATCGCCGACTTCGTGCCGTCGAGGAACGAGTTGAACATCTGCGCGTTCATGCCGCCCGCGCGTGCGTCCTCGGGCGCGATGCCGTAGTGCGGCCAGACCGTCTCGGGCGTGGAGGCGTGGTACTCGGGCAGGTACTTCGTGCCCTTGCCGGCGGCCACCACCTCGAAGCCGGCGGTACGGGCCCAGTCGACCATCTCGCAGATCAGCGCCGGCTGGTCGCCGTAGGCGAGCGAGTAGACGATGCCCGCCTCCTGCGCGCGGCGGGCGAGCAGGGGGCCGGCCAGCGCGTCGGCCTCGACGTTGACCATCACCACGTGCTTGCCGTGTTCGCAGCAGGCCAGCACGTGGGCGATGCCGGCCGCCGGATGGCCGGTCGCATCGATGATGACGTCGAGCTCGGGTGCCGCGATCAGCGCGAACGCATCGTCGACGATGCGCGTCGTGCCGCGCGCGACGGCATCGGCGAAGCTGCGCGCGCCGAGCCGGGCCGCGGGCCAGCCGACGCGCTTGAGGGCCGCCTTGGCGCGGGCCGGCTGCAGGTCGGCGACGCCGACCAGGTGCATGCCCGGCGTTCGAAGTGCCTGCGACAGATACATCGAGCCGAACTTGCCGGCACCGATCAGGCCGACGCGCAGGGGCCGGCCTTCGGCCGCCCGCTGCTGGAGCATCCTGTGGAGATTCATCGCGCGACGGGTCTCAGGCGGGCTGGGCGAGCGGGAGCTCGGCGATGCGCACCGAGCGGTCGGTCAGGCAGTCGTCGGCGAGCGCGGTGATCGGCGTGAAGTCGCGGTGCGCGATGTAGTCCGGCCGCTTGAAGCGGCGGATGTGGTTCGAGACCGCGCACAGGCTCAGGTACACGATCGTCCTGTTCCAGGGCGACATGTTCGACGGCGAACCGTGCACCAGGCAGGAATGGAACAGCAGCATCGAGCCGGCAGGGCCCTTCGGGGCGACGATGCCGCCGCGATCGACCAGGTCGGTGATCGTGCGTTCGTCGATGGTCCACAGCGGGTAGCTGGTGGTCGACAGGTCGTGGCTCGCGGCGAGCGCGCCGGCCTTGTGCGACCCCGGGATGAACAGCAGCGGCCCGTTGAACTCGTTGACCTCGTCGAGGAACACCGAGACGTTCATCGCACGCGCGTCGGGCATGTCGTCGTCGGCCTGCCAGGTGCCGTAGTCCTGGTGCCACTGCCAGACATCGCCGTCGAAGGCCTGCTTGCCGTTGACCTTGAACTGATGCATGTACACCGGTTCGCCGAAGAGCTGCTCGGCCGGGCCGATCATCCGCGGATGACGACCGAGCTTGGCGAATCCCTCGTTCATCAGGTGTGCGGCGAACACGGTGCGGACGGCGTCCGAACCCTTCTCGCGGATGATCTCGGGCCGGTGCTGCGCGTACAGCGACGGCACCTGGGCCTTGAGCACGGCCATTTCCTCGGGGCTGAACAGTCCGGGGAAGAACAGGTAGCCATCGCGCTCGAAGCGCTCGATCTGTTCCTGGGTCAGCTTCATCGTCTCCTCCTCGTGGGGGTGTCGCCGGCCGCTGCCGGCGTGTCGTGGTGGACGGCCGCGCGCAGCATCGTCAGCGCGGAGGCCTCGCAGTGCTCGTGGGCCAGCCGTTCGGCGAGGCGCGCGTCGCCGCGCACCACCGCGTTCAGGATCGCCAGGTGCTCGTTCCAGACCGCGCGCAGCGACGCGGTCTGCCGAAGGTAGGTCGCCATCGCGCGGCGGGTGTGCAGCCAATGGACTTCGGCGGTCTCCACCAGCACCGGATTGTGTGCGGCGTCGTACAGGAAGCGATGGAAGGCCACGTCGGCATCGACCATCGCGCGCAGGTCGCCGGCGGCCGCGGCGGCACGGCCGGCGCGGATCAGTGCGGCACCCGGCTCGCGCAGCTCGGGCCGTGGCCGATAGGCCGCGGAGCGGGCCGCCAGCGCGTCGAGGGCGCCGCGCACGCCGTACAGGTGCTGCACGAATGCGGCGGTGAGCGGCGCGACCTCGACGCCGCGCCGGTTCGGCTCGTCCTTGACCAGCCCCTGGCTGCGCAGCAGCAGCAGCGCCTGCAGCACCGGCTGGCGCGACACGCCGAGCCGCTCGGCCAGGGCCTCCTGCGTGTGCCGCTCGCCGGGCGCGAGCTCGCCGGCCACGATCGCGTCGAGCAGCGCGCGATAGGTCCGCTCGACCAGCGCGGGCGCGGCGTCGAGGGCGGTCAGGCGGGGGGCGGGGCGGGGCGGCACGGAGGCGGTTCGGACGGCTGCGGAGACGGGTACGGAGACGGGTACGGAGACGGGTACGGAGACGGGTACGGAGACGACGGCGGAGACGACTCCAGATGCGGTTCGGACTGCACGAATACCGTATACGGAACACCTTACCCGAAGTCGGCCGTGACGTCGATTCCAGCGTTAGGATGGCTCCACGCACGCCCCTGGAAGGCCGGACGATGACCCCCACTGCGCTCCCCCCGGATGACGAACCCGTCCTCGACCCGCCGGCGCTCGAGCACGCGACCGCGCTCGACCTGATGTGCGCACGCTTCGCCTTGCGGACCGTGCTCGCGCTCGGTCCGCGCTTCAACCTGCGCCGCGACATCAACAACGTGGTCACGCTCGCCGGCCGGTGGCTGCTCTGGCCGCGGCCGACCTTCGTGCGGCTCCAGACCTACGTCGCCCGGCGCTGCATCGAGGCCCCCGCCTGGGCCGGGGCCGGCGAGCTCTCGCCCGAGGAGTTCATGGCGCGGCACGGCGCCTGGAACGGCCTGTACGACGACACGGCGATCCACTACTACCTCGACGAGTTCGTCAAGCTCAACGGCAAGGAACTGCTGCGGGTCTTCCAGCTCTCCGCGGACCGATTCGACGCACGGCTCGGCAAGCAGCGGATCCGGCTGGTCGACAACGTCGACATGCTCGCCCGCGTGCTCGGACTGACCGCGTGCGAACGGGCGATCCTGCTCCATGCGTCGCTCTGTCGCTACCAGCGCGACCTGCGCCCGGTCCTCGTCGACTGCAAGGCCGCCAGCGCGCAGGAGGCCTACGGCATGCTCGCGCAGGTGCTCGGCGTGCAGGCCGGGGAGGCCGCGGCGGCGCTGCGCTCGGGGGGGCGGCTGGAGTCGCTCGGGCTGGTCGAGACGCCGATCGCCGAGCACGCGATCACCGATCTCGGCGACCTGATGCGGGTCTCCGACAAGCTGCTCGGCGTGCTCACCGCGGAGTACGCGACCGAAGGCGAGATGATGGCGGCCTTCACGCGTCCGGCCAGCCCGTCGGCGCTCACGATCGACGACTTTCCTCATGTCGGCGACGACGCCCGCTACCTGGTCGCGCTGCTGTCGGCCGCCATCCGGGGGCGCGAGAAGGGCGTCAACGTGCTCCTGTACGGGCCGCCGGGCACCGGCAAGACCGAGTTCGCGCGGCTGATCGCGACGTCGGCGGGCTGCGAGCTCTACGAGGTCGACTGCCTCGATCGCGACGGCAACAGTCTGTCGGGCAAGGAGCGTTACCGCTCGCTGCAGGTCTCTCAGGCGTTCCTGAAGGGCCGTCAGGGTGCGGCGCTGCTCTTCGACGAGGTCGAGGACGTGTTCCCGCCGATCAGCGAGCCGGTCCTGAACCTGTTCGGTGCCGAGGAGGCGCGCGGCGGCGCGGTGAACGGCAAGGCGTGGGTCAACCAGACCCTCGAGCAGAATCCGGTGCCGACGATCTGGGTGTCGAACTCCATCGGCCAGATCGACCCGGCCTACCGCCGTCGCTTCCAGTTCCATCTGGAGCTCGCCAATCCGCCGCAGCGGGTGCGCGAGACCATCGCGCGCCGGCACCTCGCCGAGCTGGGCGTGAGCGACGCCTTCGTCGCGAAGATCGCCGCGCGCAAGCAGGTCACCCCGGCGCAGATCCAGTCGGCGGCCCGCTTCGCGCGCCTGACCCGGGACGTGGTCGGCGACCCGGTCGAGGCGCTGATCGAGCGTCAGCTCGAACGGGCGGATCGGGCACTCGGCCGCGCCGACGACGAGCCCGAGTTCCGGGCGTCGCCGACCCGCTACGACCTGTCGCTGCTCAACGTCGAGACGCGGCATCCGGTCGAGCGGATCATCAAGGCGCTGCAGGTCCGCCCGCGTGCGACGCTGTGCTTCTACGGGCTGCCCGGCACCGGCAAGACCGCGCTCGGCGAGCACGTCGCGCGCAGCCTCGAACGGCCGCTCATGATCAAGCGCGCCTCCGACCTGATGAGCAAGTACGTCGGCGAGACCGAGCAGCAGATGGCGAAGATGTTCGCCGACGCGACCCGCGAACAGGCGGTGCTGCTGCTCGACGAGGCCGATTCGTTCCTGCAGAACCGCCAGATGGCGGTGCGCAACTACGAGGTCAGCGAGGTCAACGAGATGCTGCAGGGCATGGAGCGCTTCGATGGCGTCTTCATCTGCACCACCAACCTGTTCGACCGCATCGACGAGGCGGCCCTGCGCCGCTTCGCCTTCAAGCTGCGGTTCCTGCCGCTGACCGCGGCCCAGCGGCTGCGGATGTTCGCGGTGGAGGCGCTGGGCTGGCTGCCGCCGGACGGCGTCACCGATCCCGAGGTGCTCGATGCAGGCGCCGCGGCGGCGGTGCCCGCGGCCTTCGCCGAGCGGCTCGGGCGCCTCGAGCTGCTGGCGCCGGGCGACTTCGCCGTGGTCAAGCGGCAGGGCGCGCTGCTCGGCGAGGACGCGGACCCGGAGGCCTTCGTCGAGCAGCTCGAGCGCGAGCACCGCGCCAAGCCCGACGTGCGCTTCAGCAAGCCGATGGGATTCATGCGGTGACGCAGGGTGCGATGGACGACGCGACCCGGGGTCGTCTGCTGGTCGCCGCGCAGTTCGGCGCGCTGGCCGGATGGCTGGTGCTCGGGCCGCGGCTGTCGCCCTGGCCGGCGGGCGTCGCGGTCCAGCTGCTCGGAGTGGGGCTCGGCGCCTGGGCGGCGGTCTGGATGACGGTCAGGCAGCGGCGCGCGTTCTCGGTGACGCCGCTGCCCGACGCGCATCCCCGACTGGTCACCGACGGACCGTACCGCTGGATCCGGCACCCGATGTACACCGCGCTGCTGGCGATCGTGCTGCCCGGCGCGCTCGCCGGCGGCCTGCCTTCGGTGGCCGCAGGGGTCTGGCTCGTCGGCGTGCTGTGGATCAAGCACCGCTTCGAGGACGGACTGCTCGCCGCCCGCTTCGGCGCCGAGCACGCGGCATGGCGACGGCGTACCGGCGGCCTGCTGCCGTTCCTGGGCTGATCAGGGCCGCAGGTATTCGCGCGCGAGCCGCTCGAACAGGGCCCTCGCATCGCCCTCGAGGTAGGCGCCGGTGAGCGCGAGCACCTGGAACGCGCCGCGCGCGAGCGCTGCGCCCTGGTGGCCTGCCTGCCCGAAGCGTCGCGCGTCGCGCACGTACTCGTAGGACAGCCACCAGGTGGCCACCACCACCATGTTCGTCGCCAGGGCCTCGATCTCGAAGTCGGTCGCCCGGAGCTGGCCGCGCGCGGCCAGTCCGTCGCACAGCGCCCGGGCCGCGCCGGTCTTGCGCTCGAGGATGCCGCGAAAGCGCAGTTCCACCTTGCGGTTGCGGGTGAGCAGGTCGCTCAGGTCCCGGTAGACGAAGCGGTGGGTCCAGATCGTCTCGAACAGCAGGTGCAGGAACAGCCATGCATCCTCGACGTCCGCGTTCCGATCGCCCGGCAGGCGCAGCAGCGCGTCCATGTCGCGTTCGAACTGCTCGAACAGCGCGTCGACGATGTCTTCCTTGTTGCGGAAGTGGTAGTAGAGGTTCCCGGGCGAGATGTTCATCTCGTCGGCGATCGCGCTGGTCGTGACCTGGGGTTCGCCCTGGTCGTTGAACAGCCGCAGCGACACCTCGAGGATGCGCTCGCGCGTGCGTCGGGGCGGCTTGCGCTGGGTCGGCATCGGTCTTCCTCCGGTGCGCCCGTCTTTCGTGCGGGGCACGGCCGAGCATAGCATCGGGGCGCCGGCGCGCCCGCGGGCTCAGGGGTGCCCGGAGAGCCGCACCACCCGCTCGAGGTCGTCGAGTGCGTGGCCGAGCCGTCGCGCCGCATGCCCCAGGCGTCCGGTGCGCGGCAGCGGGCGCGACGGCTCGCGCACCAGCGCATGCATCGGATCGGCGAGACGCGCCTCGTTCAGCCGCAGTCCGTGGCGGGCGAGGACGGGAGCGAGCGTCGACGCACGCGCCAGCAGGTCGGCGCGGGTCTGCCGGTAGGCGTGCTCGCAGAGCCCGCGGCGGCTCGACGTGCTGAAGATGCGGGTGAAGAACGTGGTGGCATCGTCAGAGCGCGGCTCGAACAGGAGGACGTCCGCCTCGGGATGGGTCGCGCGGTACTTCTCCAGGCCGACGCTCATCCGCGAGCGGATGGCTGTCCGGACGGTCTGGGCCAGCACCGCGCCCAGGCCGCGCCGGGCCATCTCGGCGGGCGGCCCCCCGGGCCCGGCGTTGTACGGCACCAGCGGATTGAGGCACAGCACGAGGCGCGCACCCTCCTGCAGCGCGATCGAAGCGTGCAGGGTCTTGTTCAGCGCGCCGTCGACGAACCAGCGTCCGTCGATCCGCACCGGCGGGAACAGCCCCGGGACCGCGGAGGACGCCAGCACGGCCCGCGAGACGGGGACGTGCTCGGTTCCGGGGCCGCCGAAGGCGATCGATTCGCCGGTATCGATGTCCGTGGCGACGATGCGCAGCGCCGGCCGCAAGGCGTCGAAGCGATTGGTGCGACCCGCCTCGGACAGCAGTCGGGCGAGCTTGACCTCGGCGGGCGTCGCGTCGATCACGCCGGTCGGCAGCAGGCTCGCGGCCCGATCGACACCCCGCCAGGCGGCCGTCCCGAGCCCGCCGTGCAGCAGGCCCCTGCGGACTTCGCCGGCGATGTCGGCGGCCACCCTCGGCACGTCGGCCAGCCTCGTGCCGAATTCGGCCCAGGCCGGGCGCAGCAGCGATGCCGGGTCGAAGCGGCCGTCGCCGAGTTCGGTCTCGACGAACATCCGGACCATCGCATGCGGCGTCAGGCCGTGCGCGAGGCCGGCCGCGAGGAACGCACCGGCACTCACGCCCACGTAGACGTCGAGTTCGGTGAGATCCAGGCCGTCGATCGATTCGGACAGCGCGGCCAGCGCCCCGAGTTCATAGGCGGCGCCGAGAAAGCCGCCGCCTGCGAGCGCGATGCCGACGGCGGGGCGGCGGGAGGACCGGGTGCGCATGGCGCGTCCCGACGGACCGCTCGTGCGGCCCGTCGGTGCCGGGCTCACTCAGCCGCCGGCGCCGCGGGTTTCTTGGCGGCCTTGCGCGGGGCGCGCGGCGCCTTGGCGGCCGGGGCGGCCGGAGCGGCCTTCGCCGCCTTGGTCGCCTTCGCGGCCTTCGGCGCACGGCTCGCCTTCGCCGGGGCCTTGCGGGCCGCGGCGGCCCGCGGCGCACGGGCCGGCTTGCCGCCGAGCGACTGCACCGACGCGTTGAGCGCATCGACCCGGGCGATCAGCGCCTGGACGTCGCTGTTGGTCGGCACGCCGAGGCGGTTCAGGGCGCGTGCGACACGCTCCTCGAACACGGTCTCGAGGCGGTCCCACGAGTCGGTCGCCTGCTTCGACAGGCTGCCCGCGACCGTGCCGAGGTTGCCAGCGACGTTGCCCACGCGCCCGGTGACGGCACCGAGCTTCTCCTCGGCCGTCGCGCGGGTGCGCTTCTGGATGTCCTTGCCTTCCTTGACCAGCGCCTCGAAGACCTTGTTGCCTTCTTCCTGCGCTTTCGCGAAGGCGCCGAGCCCCGCCAGCCAGATCTGCTGGGCGGAGTCCTTCACGGCGGCGGCGAGCTGGTTGTCCGCCTTGCTGTCGGTCGCCGGTTTCGTCTTCTTGACCATGGTCGCTGCTCCTGTCGTGGATTCGAGGGATTCGCGCCGCATCGTTGGGACCGGCGATGAAGGAAGTGTAGGCAGAGTGCCTAGAGGGCGCACCCTAATCGTCCCGGGCGTCCCGGCGAGCGGGTTGCCGCGCCCCCCGTCGCGGTGCAATCATCCGTCCAACCCCGCGCGCCGCCCTGCGCCGCCCGGCCAAGACCAACGACGAGGAGGATTCGAGGATGATCTATTTCGTGACCGGCGCCAGCGGCTTCATCGGCAGGCGCCTTGTCCGCAAGCTGCTGCAGCGCCGCGGCGCCGTCGTGCACTTCCTGATCCGCGACGCGTCGCCCGATCGGGTGCAGCCCCTCCTCGATTTCTGGGGCGTCGATTCGAGCCGCGCCGTCGCCGTGCAGGGCGACCTCGTCCAGCCCGGGCTGGGCATCAAGGCCGCCGACCGCAAGAAGTACGACGGCAAGATCGCCCACTTCTTCCACCTCGCCGCGATCTACGACCTGAAGGCCGATGCCGACAGCCAGCTCCGCGTGAACGTCGACGGCACGCGCAACGTCGTCGCGTTCGCCAACGCGATCAAGGCCGGTCGCTTCCACCACGTGTCGTCGATCGCCGCGGCGGGCCTGTACGAGGGCATCTTCCGCGAGGACATGTTCGACGAGGCCGAGGGGCTCGATCACCCGTACTTCGCCACCAAGCACGATTCCGAGAAGGTCGTGCGGGACGAGTGCAAGGTGCCGTTCCTGGTCTTTCGCCCCGGCCTGGTCGTCGGCGACTCGAAGACCGGCGAGATGGACAAGATCGACGGTCCGTACTACTTCTTCAAGCTCATCCAGCGGATGCGGCAGCTGCTGCCGCCGTGGATGCCGACGATCGGCATCGAGGGCGGACGGATCAACATCGTGCCGGTCGACTTCGTGGTCGACGCGATGGATCTGATCGCGCACGCCAAGACCCACGAGTCCGACTGCTACCACCTGGTCGATCCCGAGCCGATGCGCGTCGGCGACGTCCTGAACGCGTTCGCGACCGCGGCGCATTCGCCGAAGATGACGATCCGCGTCAACGCGGCGCTGCTCGGCTTCGTGCCGCGCGGCGTCAAGAAGAGCCTGATGGCGCTGACCCCGATCCGCCGGATCCGCGGGGCGATCATGAAGGACCTCGGGCTGCCCGACGACATCCTCGACTTCGTCAACTACCCGACCCGCTTCGACTGCCGGTACACCACCGCGGCGCTCAAGGGCAGCGGGATCGGCGTGCCGCGGCTGCCCGACTACGCCTGGGTGCTGTGGGACTACTGGGAGCGTCACCTCGACCCGGATCTCCAGATCGACCGGACCCTGCGCGGGCAGGTCGCCGGCAAGGTCGTGCTGATCACCGGCGGCTCGTCGGGCATCGGACTGGCGGCCGCCCGCAAGATCGCCGAGGCCGGCGCCACCACGATCGTCTGCGGCCGAGACCAGGAGAAGCTCGACGAGGCCCGGGCGCTCGTCGAGGCCGACGGCCACACGCTCCATACCTTCTCGGTCGATCTCGCCGACATGGCCGACGTCGACCGGATGGTCAAATGGCTGATCGAGACCCACGGCGGCGTCGACATCCTGGTGAACAATGCCGGCCGTTCGATCCGCCGGGCGATCGAGTCGAGCCAGGAGCGCTTCCACGACTTCGAGCGCTGCATGCAGCTCAACTACTTCGGGGCCATCCGCACGACGATGGGCGTGCTGCCGGGCATGGTCGAGAAGAAGCGCGGGCAGGTGATCAACATCTCGTCGATCGGCGTGCTGACCAACGCGCCACGCTTCTCGGCCTACGTCGCGTCGAAGTCGGCGCTGGATGCGTGGACGATGTGCGCATCGTCGGAGTACTCCGACCTCGGAGTGCGCTTCACCACCATCAACATGCCGCTGGTGCGCACGCCGATGATCGCGCCGACCAAGCTGTACAACAACGTGCCCACGCTGTCACCCGAGGAAGCCGGCGACATGATCGTCCAGGCCATCGTGTACAAGCCCGTTCGGATCGCGACCCGGCTGGGGATCGCTGGAGCCGTGCTGCACGCGACGGTGCCGCGTCTGGCGCAGATCGTGATGAACACCTCGTTCCGCATGTTCCCCGATTCGGACGCGGCCAAGGGTGCGAAGGGCGCGAAGGGCGACAAGCCGCCGCAGCTGTCGGCCGACCAGGTGGCGTTCCAGCAGCTGATGCGGGGCATCCACTTCTGAGGCGGCCGCGGTCGGGGGCAGGGTCGCCCCCGATCCCGTCCCCGGTGCGGCCCGTGGCGCCCGGGGCGGGTCAGCCGGGCGTCGGCACCGAATCGGATGCGCGCGAGGAGGCGGCCCGAGCCGGGCGTCCGGCCTCCGCCGCGGCGAGCGCCTCGAGCACGATCCGGGCGACCCGCGCGTCGTAGGCGAGGCTGATGTGGCCCAGTCCGTGGAGCATCACGGTGCGAGCGCCGGGCAGCGTCTGGATCGCCTGGGGCGCGACGATGTTGTCCTGCCAGGACAGGATCACCGTGAACCGTTCGAGCCGCTCGCGCGGCTCCTCGGCCGCGAGACCTCTCAGCCAATCGCTGTCTCGACGCATCTGGCGCACGTTGCGGCCCCGGCCGAAGCGGGCGTGGATGGTGCCGCGGTGCGGCGTGCCGAGCGTGACCACGCAGGCGACCGCCGCGTCACCGCAGGCGCGCAGGTACGCGCGCGCCGCGAGCCCCCCCATGCTGTGTCCGATCAGGGCGACCTGAGGTGCGCCGGTGCGGGCGCGCAGCGCGTCGACCGCCTCGGCGATGCGCGGCGCGTAGTCGTCGATCGACGCGAACGGCGGCTCCAGGTCGATCGCCTCGACCGCATGTCCGCCGGCGACGAGGCGGGCGGCCATCGGGCGCCACAGTGCCCGGTTGCAGAAGTAGCCGTGGATGAGGAGCACCGGCAGCCGCTGGTCGTGCGGTGCGCCCACCGCGAACGCGCGGCGCGCCAGCAGCGGCTGCGCATAGCTGAAGGTGCGGGTCGAGTCGACGATCTCGCGGACCCAGGCCACGCTCCAGGCCCGCAGGCCGCGCAGGAAGCCGTGGCGGGTGTCGTCCTCGGGGCGCACGCCGCGTGCGACCCACGCGATCGCGAAGTCCGCCGTCAGCACGAGCGCATGCAGCGCGACGGGCGCGAGCAGGCCGAACGCGATGGCCGCACCGATCGATGTCCGTCCGGTGCCCGCGAGCCAGGCCGCGAGCAGGGTGCCGAGCACGAACTGGCCGACGAGCAGCCACAGCTGCAGACGCGCGATCATGCGAGCGGCGCCGGCTCGCGTCCGGTCAGCTGTCTGGCGAGTCCTGCGCTCATCCGGGCGACGATACCGTAGATCGAGAGCTGGGGGTTCGCGCCGATCGAAGTCGGGAAGACCGAGCCGTCGTGGACCGACAGGTTGTCGAGGTGATGGTGCCGGCCATCCGGTCGGACCAGGCCGCGCGCATCGTCCGCCGACATCGCGCAGCCGCCCATCACGTGCGCCGAGACCACCTTGGTGTCGAACGGCGCGAGCTCGAGCCGCTCGAGCTCGGCGAGCAGCCCGGCCAGGGTCGTCTGGGGCGTGGCGCGCTCGTGGCCGATCCGGACGCTTCGCGCGCCGGCCGAGAACTGGATCTCCGCCATCGCGCGGAACGCACGGCGGGCTCCGTCGAACACGACCTCGTCGAGCGGATAGTCCAGCACTGGCGAGCCGTCATCGCGCAGGCTCACGCGCCCGCCCAGCGACCGTTCGTGGAAGCCGTCGCGCATCAGCGCGAGCAGCGCATGGGCGTGTGCGAAGCGCTGCATGGCCGCGGCGTGCTCGGGTCCGAAGCCCGCCAGGTTCACCGCGAAGAGCACCGGGTGGATCGGCGGTGCCTCGAGCTTGAACCCGATCGGTCCGTCGATCGGGTCGATGCCCAGGAAGTGGTCGGTGTAGAGGGTCTGCGGCGCGCCCTCGAAGCCCCGGACCTCCCGGTCGTGGTCGGCCACCGAGAGCACGACCGGATGGAGGAAGGTCCGCGTGCCGGCGATGCCGCGCGGGTCCGGCGCCTTCGAGCGGAGCAGCACCGCGGGCGAGTTGATCGCGCCGCCGGCGAGCACGACGTGGTCCGCCCGGACCTCGACGCTGCGCCCGGCGGGCCGCAGGCCGTCGGCATCGAGCGCCTGCACCTCGATCGCCTCGACGCGCCGGCCGGCGATCCGCAACCGGTGGGCGCGGGCCCGCGTCAGCAGGGTCGCGCCGTGGTCGAGGGCCACGGGAATCGTCGTCACCAGCATGGACTGCTTGGCGTTCGCCGGGCAGCCCATGCCGCAGTAGCCGAGATTCAGGCAGCCGCGGACGTTGCGCGGGATCGCCGGCACCGGGATGCCGAGCTTCATCGCGCCCCGCCGCAGCAGGTCGTTGTTCTCGTTCGGCGGCACCAGCCACGGTCCGATGCCGAGGCGGCGCTCGGCCTGCGCGAACCAAGGCGACAGCGTGTCCGGGTCGTGATCCGGCAGCGCCCAGCGTTCGCCCCACCAGTGCAGCGTGTCGTCGGGCGTGCGAAAGCTCGAGGTCCAGTTCACCGTCGTCGATCCGCCGACGCACCGCCCCTGCAGGATCGTGATCGCCTGGTCGCGCGTCTTGCGCGCGGCCGACTCCTGGTAGAGCTGCGGGTAGGCCTCGTTCTCGCGCATCGAGAAGTCCCGAGAGCTCTTGAGCGGGCCTTCTTCGATCAGCACGACCTTCAGGCCCGCCCGTGCGAGCACCTCGGCCGTGATGCCCCCGCCTGCGCCGGTCCCGATGATCGCCACGTCCGCCCGCAGCGTCTCGGGCAGCGCGTCGCGCGAGGCGTCCAGCACGCGCCAGCCGCGCGCCAGGCCGTCGGCGATCGGATCGGGAAAGCTGCTCATCGATGCCTCGCCGGCGTGTTCAAAGAGGGAGGGGGCCCGCATAGCCGATCGCCGGCCATGCATCGGGATCGGCGTACCAGGTACCGATCACCAGGTCGTGGAGCGCGGCATAGCCGCCACGGAACAGGTCGAAGCGGTGCTGCCGCCACGACTGCAGGAACGCACCGACCTGGGCGGTATCCGCGACGTGCCAGTCGTCGTGCACCCCGGCGAGCAGCCGCCGGCCCGGCGCGGAGCCCAGCAGGGCGAACAGCTGCGCGAGTTCGGCCTGGGAGGACGGCGCGAGCCCGGCGATCGCGGCGACCACGCCGTCGGTGCAGCGTCGCACGGCGGCTTCGCGCAGCGCGCCGCCGGAAGGCAGCGCACCGTCCAGGAGGGCGGGCACGACCGCGCCGAGCACGGCGTCCCGGTCACGGTGCGGATCTCGGTTCGCGACGATCGCAGCGCCACCCGCCGCCGCCAGCAGTGCGCCGCCGACGAGGCCGGCCTTCAGCAGGGTCCGTCTTCGCATGCGGCCCATTCTATGGAGCGGGCCTAGAGCCGCGGCTCTAAAGGCGCGCCGGGGCGGCGGGACCTCGCTTGCGCTGCGTCATACTCGCGGCGGAACCACGACGACAGGCCGGCATGGAACCGTCGCAACGACTCCGCATCGCCGCGGCCGAGGTCGCCGCGCTGCGCACCCTCGACGGCGTGGACGCGGCGACCCGCGCGCGCCGGGACGAGCTGCGTGCCTGGCAGGCGCGGCGGCTCGCCTTCACGCATGCCGACCTGCTCGCGTCTTCGCGATACCGTGACGCCACCCGCTTCTTTCTCGACGAGCTCTACGGGGTCAAGGACTTCTCCCAGCGCGACGCCGAACTGGCGCGCGTGATCCCGACGCTGACTCGGTTCCTGCCGCACGGTGCACTCGAGACGATCGCCGACGCGGTCGAGCTCGATGCCCTCTCCGAGCGGCTCGACCTCGCGACCGCGCGGGTGCTGGCGTCCGACCCGGCGTTGCGCGGCCTGTCGATCGACGACGACGGGTATGCGCGGGCCTTCCGCGCCGCCGGGGCCCGCACCGACCGGGAGCGTCAGGTCGAGCTGGTCGAGCACATCGGCCGGGCGCTCGATCGCCTGGTCCGTCAGCCTCTCCTGGGCGGTCTGCTCGGTGCGATGGAAGGCCCGGCCCGCATGGCCGGCCTGTCGGCGATGCACGCCTTCCTGGCGTCCGGCTTTCGCGCGTTCAAGGCGATGAAGGGTGCCGACGCCTTCGTGAGGACCGTGATCGAGCGCGAGCAGGCGCTGATGCGCCGCATCTGGGCGGGCGATCCCGACCCGATCCGCCGGGCTGGACAGCCCTGACCTGAACGGGCTAGAATCGAGGGTTCCTCGCCGCACGGACTGGGCCGGGCGTATCCGTACAACGGGTCGCACGGCCGGGACCCCGACACGAGCCGGCGGCCGGCCCCCGAGCGATCGGAGGCCGCCTCAGGGGAACACGTGCAGGAACCCGTGCAGCGGTGTTCCACGCACGTCATCCAAGAAAAGCATTCCTAGAAAGGGGAATCGATGCGTCACTACGAGATCGTCTTCATCGTCCACCCCGATCAGAGCGAGCAGGTGCCCGCGATGATCGAGCGGTACAAGACCCTGGTCGACGGACACCAGGGCAAGATGCACCGGATCGAGGACTGGGGCCGCCTGCAGCTGGCCTACCCGATCCAGAAGGTCGCCAAGGCCCACTACGCACTGATGAACATCGAGTGCGACCAGAAGACCCTGGAAGAGCTCGAGCACGCGTTCCGCTTCAACGATGCGGTGCTGCGCCACCTCGTGGTCGGCATGCCGAAGGCCGAGACGGGTGCGTCCCCGATGCTGCGCCGGATCCAGAAGGAAGAGGCCCGCAAGAGCGCCGCCTCGACCGAAGGCACCGGAGAGCGTGGCGACCGTCCGCCGATGGACCGCGGCGACCGTCCCCCGATGGACCGCGGTGACCGTGGCGAGCGTGGCGAGAGGGCCGAAAGGACCGCTTGAACCGGCTCGGACTGACCGCTGCGCTCGTCGAGCGCGAGGCCATCCGCTACACGCCTGCGGGCGTGCCGATCGTCGGGCTGAAGCTCTCGCACCAGTCGGTGCAGCGCGAAGCCGGAGTCGATCGGACGATCGAGCTGGAGATCTCCGCGATCGCCGCCGATCGACTGGCACTGAGGATGGATCGCGTCGCGCTGGGTACCGAGCTGAAGCTGGAAGGCTTCCTCGCCCCGCGCCGTCGCAACGTCAAGGCCCTGGTACTGCACATCACCGATTTCGAGCTGCACGCAGCCGATCGAACCGCATAGAGAGATAGAGGAACGTCATGGCATTCATGCGCCGAGGCAGCAAGGACAAGAAACCCAAGCGTCCGTCACAGAGCGCGCTCTTCAAGCGCAAGCGCTTCTGCCGGTTCACCGCCGAGAAGGTGGAGTGGATCGACTACAAGGACGTGGACGTGCTGAAGGACTTCATCACCGAGACCGGCAAGATCATGCCGGCCCGCCTGACCGGCACGAAGGCCCGGTACCAGCGCCAGCTGTCGGACGCGATCAACCGCGCCCGCTTCCTGGCCCTGATGCCGTACACCGACAACCACTGAGCCGGAGCCCCCCATGCAGATCATCCTGCTCGAGAAGGTCGTGAACCTCGGCGGCCTCGGTGACGTGGTTCGCGTCAAGGACGGCTACGCCCGCAACTTCCTGATCCCCGAAGGCAAGGCGCGCCGTGCGACCGACGCCGCGATCAAGGAATTCGAGACCCGTCGTGCCGACCTGGAGAAGATCCAGGCCGAGAAGCTCGCCGCCGCGCAGGCGGCTGGTGCGAAGCTCGACGGCATGACCCTCGCGCTCAGCCAGAAGGCGGGCGTCGACGGTCGTCTGTTCGGCTCGGTCACCAACTTCGACATCGCGAGCGCGCTGGCGAAGCAGGGCTTCCCGCAGGTCGAGAAGGCGATGGTGCGTCTGCCGAACGGTCCGCTGAAGGCCGTCGGCGAGTTCGACGTCAGCGTCGCGCTCCATGCCGACGTGGTCGCCGCGATCAAGGTCGCGGTCAGCCCCGAGGTCTGATCGCCACGCGCGGGGTGACACCCCGTGCCGCAGCACCGCGAGGGGCCCGAAAGGGCCCCTCGTTCTTTTCCGGCGCCGCCTTTCTGCCCCGGGTCCCGGCGAGTACCATCGACGCATGTCCGCTCAGCCCAATCCGATCCCCGGTTCCCTGTCCACCGACCGCGAGGTCGCCGCGCTGCGCGTGCCGCCGCATTCCATCGAGGCGGAGCAGTCGGTGCTGGGCGGCGTGCTGCTCGACAACGCCGCCTGGGAGAAGATCGGCGACGTGCTGCGCGAGGAGGACTTCTACCGGCACGACCACCGTCTGATCTGGCAGCACCTCGCGAAGCTGCTCGAACGCAATCAGCCGGCCGACGTGCTGACGCTGCAGGACGCGCTCAGGTCCACCGGCAAGCTCGAGGAGGCCGGGGGCCTGTCGTACCTGAACGCGCTGGCGAGCGGCACGCCGTCGGCCGCCAACGCGCGCCGCTACGCCGAGATCGTCCGCGACCGCGCCGTGCTGCGTCGCCTGATCAGCGTCTCCGACGACATCGCCACCACCGCATTGAACCCGCAGGGCCGCGACACCCGCCAGATCCTCGACGAGGCCGAATCCAAGGTCTTCCAGATCTCCGAGGACGGCTCGCGAGGTCGTGCCGGCTTCCAGGACCTGCAGTCGGTGCTCGCGCAGGTCGTCGAGCGTGTCGACGACCTCTACAACCGCGAGAACCCGAACGACATCACCGGCGTGCCCACCGGCTTCACCGACCTCGACCGGATGACCTCGGGCATGCAGCCCGGCGACATGATCATCCTCGCGGCGCGGCCTTCGGTCGGCAAGACCGCGTTCGCGCTGAACATCTGCGAGCACGTCGCGATCGATCAGGGCATGCCGGTCGCGGTGTTCTCGATGGAGATGGGCGCGACCCAGCTCGCCATGCGTCTCGTCTGCTCCGTCGGCCGCATCGATCAGCAGCGGCTGCGCACCGGGCGCCTGACCGAGGACGACTGGCCCCGGCTGACCAGCGCGATCCAGAAGATGCAGGACGCCAACCTGTTCATCGACGAGACGCCGGCGCTCAACCCGCTCGAACTGCGCGCGCGTGCCCGGCGGCTCGCGCGCCAGTACGGCAAGCTCGGTCTGGTGATGGTCGACTACCTGCAGCTGATGTCCGGCACCGGCTCCAGCGGCGAGAACCGCGCCACCGAGGTCGCCGAGATCTCGCGCTCGCTCAAGGCGCTGGCCAAGGAGCTGAGCGTGCCGGTGATCGCGCTGTCACAGCTCTCGCGCGAGGTCGAGAAGCGCAACGACAAGAAGCCGATCATGTCGGACCTTCGAGAGTGCGTCACCGGCGACACGCTGGTCTCGCTCGCGGACGGCCGGCGTGTCCCGATCCGGGAGCTCGTCGGCACGACCCCGGAGGTGCTGGCGATGCACGAAGGGGGGCGGATCGGCCCCGCAGCGAGCGATCTCGTCTGGAGCGTCGGTCGTCGCCCGGTCTTCAGGTTGTCGCTGGCGAGTGGTCGCGCGCTGCGCGCGACGGCGAAGCACCGGTTGTTCACCGGCACCGGCTGGCAGATGCTGGGCGCACTGTCGGTCGGGGATCGCGTCGCCCTCGCTCGCCGGGTGCCGGCGCCGACCGATACGGTGCAGTGGGCCGATCACGAGGTAGTCCTCCTCGGACATCTGGTCGGTGACGGCAGCTACCTGAGCGGTCAGCCGATGCGATACACCACGGCGTCGCAGGCGAACAGCGACGCGGTCCGTGCCGCGGCCGAGGCCTTCGGCAACACGGTCACGCGTCATGAAGGGCGCGGCCAGTGGCACCAGCTGGTCATCGCCGGCAACGGCAACCGCTGGCATCCGGCCGGCGCCGGTCGGTGGCTCAAGGCGCAGGGCATCTTCGGCCAGCGTTCCCATGAAAAGCGCTTGCCGGCTGAAGCGATGCGCCTGCCTGACGCGCAGGCCGCCCTGCTGCTGAGGCATCTGTGGGCCACGGACGGTTGCATCCACGTCACGAAGCCGGGGGCCCGCAGCGCGCCGCGCGTCTACTTCGCCACCTGCAGCGAAGGACTGGCGCGGGACGTCGCGGCGCTGCTGCTTCGCTTCGGAATCGTCGCGCGCCTGCGGAGCGTCCGGCAGGGCGAGCATCGTCCGGTTTGGAATGTCGACGTGTCCGGTGCCGAACAACAGCTCGTGTTCATCGAGCGCGTGGGGGTGTTCGGCCCACGCGAGCAGGCGGGGGCCGTCCTGCGCGAGCGCCTGCTCGACCTGGTCGTCGCCACGAACGTCGACACGCTGCCTCGCGAGGTGTTCGCCGAGGTCCGCGCCGCAATGGCGAGGCGGGGTGTCAGCCAGCGTGCGATGACCGCGATGCGCGGTACGGCGTATGGCGGCAGTTCGCACTTTCGCTTTGCGCCGTCGCGCCGCGTCGTCGCCGACTATGCACGACTGCTGGATGACGATTCGCTGCGCAGACACGCCGACAGCGATCTGTTCTGGGACCGCGTGGTCGCGATCGAGCCCGACGGCGACGAGGAGGTCTTCGACCTGACGGTGCCCGGACCCGCATCGTGGCTCGCGGACGGCATCGTCAGTCACAACTCGGGCGCGATCGAACAGGACGCCGACGTCATCCTGTTCATCCACCGCGAGGACCGCTACGACCCGGACTCGCCGAACAAGGGCATGGCCGAGATCATCATCGGCAAGCAGCGGAACGGCCCGATCGGCTCGGTCACGCTGACCTTCCTCGGCCAGTACACCAAGTTCGAGAACTACGCGCCGGCGAACCCGTACTGAGTCGGCAGCGGCCGACCGGCACGCCGGGACATCCGGCAAGGCGTCTCGCGGCCCGACGCGCCGACCGAGACGTGTCGGCCGCGTCGGCTACAGCGCGTCGGCCGCGAAGTCCGCCAGCCGCGAGCGCTCGCCGCGCTGCAGCGTCACGTGGCCCGCGTGGCCCCAGCCCTTGAAGCGGTCGACCACGTAGGTCAGGCCCGACGAGCCCTCGGTGAGGTAGGGCGTGTCGATCTGCGCGATGTTGCCCAGGCAGACCACCTTGGTGCCGGGGCCCGCGCGCGTGACCAGCGTCTTCATCTGCTTGGGCGTGAGGTTCTGCGCCTCGTCGATGATCAGGTACTTGTTCATGAACGTGCGCCCGCGCATGAAGGACAGCGCCTTGACCTTGATCCGCGAGCGGATGAGGTCGGTGGCCGCCGCGCGTCCCCATTCGCCGCCCGCGCCGTTGCCCTGCGTCAGGACCTCGAGGTTGTCCTCGAGCGCGCCCATCCACGGCTGCATCTTCTCCTCCTCGGTGCCCGGGAGGTAGCCGATGTCCTCGCCGACCGGCACGGTCGCGCGGGTCACGATGATCTCGGTGTAGCGCTTCTGCTCGAGCGTCTGCGCGAGGCCCGCCGCCAGCGCCAGCAGCGTCTTGCCGGTGCCCGCCTGCCCGAGCAGCGTGACGAAGTCGATCTCGGGGTTCATCAGCAGGTTGAGCGCGAAGTTCTGCTCGCGATTGCGCGCGGTCACGCCCCAGACCGCATTCTTCAGATGGCTGAAGTCGCGCAGCGTCTGCAGCACCGCCGTCTTGCCGTTGCGCTCCTTGACCTGCGCGGCGAGGGGCATCTCGCCATCGAGGTAGACGAACTGGTTGAGCATCAGGCCGGGCACGGCCGGGCCGGTGATGCGGTACCAGTTCGAGCCGCCCTGCTGCCAGGACTCCATGCCCTTGCTGTGGCGATCCCAGAAGTCGGCGGGCAGCGCGAGCGTCCCGGCATACAGCATGTCCAGGTCGTCGACGACCTGGTCGTTGTGATAGTCCTCGGCCGGCAGCCCGAGCGCCCGGGCCTTGATCCGCATGTTGATGTCCTTGGACACCAGCACGACCTGCCGGTCGGGATACTTGTGCTTGAGCGCGCGGACGACGCCCAGGATCTGGTTGTCGGCCTTGCCGGTGGCCAGCGTCTCGGGCAGCGACGACGTCAGGGCCTGCGTCTGCAGGAACATCCGTCCCGTAGCCTCCCGGCTGCCGAGCTTGTCGAGGGGGATGCCCTGCTCGATGCCTTCCTCGACATCGGCCACCATCGCGTCGAGCGCGCGGCTGACCTGACGCGCGTTGCGGGCGACCTCGGACATGCCCTTCTTGTGGTCGTCGAGCTCCTCGAGCGTGATGATCGGCAGGAAGACGTCGTGCTCGGCGAACCGGAACAGGCTCGACGGGTCGTGCATCAGCACGTTCGTGTCCAGCACGAAGAGCTTGGATTGCTCGTTGGCCGCGCGTCGTCCGGCGCGACCGGTCGCTCCCGACACCGGCAAGGGCGACACCGCGCCGGTGCGCGCGGGCGTCCGCTGCGTCGGGGGCGTGGCGCGCTCGGTGCCGCGCGCGACCGGTGCCGACGGCAGGGCGTGTGCCGCAACGGGTTCGGGCGCCGGTTGGCGCGGCTGGGTCTCGCCGGCGCGCGGCTCCGGCATCGACGGCGTCGTCGTCGGCGGAACGGCGGATCGTACGACGGGCGAAGGGGCCGCGGCGCGCGGCGTCGCGGCCTTCGGGGAGGCCGGTCCGGCGCGCATCGGGGCGCGCAGCAGCGCGGCGCCATCGGGTGCCGGTGCCCCTGCCGAAGCGGCGGACGGCGCGCCGGCGCCGCGCCGGTTCACCGCCCCGACTTCGGGTTCGAGCACGGCCACGTCGGAGGCGATCGCCTCGGCGGCGACGGGTTCGCTCGCGACCGCCTCGGCACCGCGGCTCCTCGGTCGGGGCGGGCGGGCCAGCACGGCGGTGTCGAGGTCGAGGAGCGTGGCGGGCTTGGTCGGAGCCTTGGGCAGGGGCATCGAGCGTGATCCGGGCGGGGCGGTGGGGTCAGAGCGACTGGACGAACTGCAGCACTTCGTCCACGTGTCCGGGGACCTTGACGCCGCGCCACTCGCGCAGCAGCGTCCGGTCGGGGCCGATCACGAAGGTCGAACGTTCGACGCCGCGGACCTGCTTGCCGTACATGTTCTTCATCTTCATCACGTCGAACACGGCGCACACCGCCTCGTCCGGGTCGGAGATCAGCTCGAACGGCAGTCCGAGCTTCGCCTTGAAGCCCTCGTGCGAACGCAGGCTGTCTCGGGAGACCCCGAACACCGACGCGCCCGCCGCGCGGAACGCCGCATGCGCCTCGCCGAACGCGGCGGTCTCGGTGGTGCAGCCCGGCGTGTTGTCCTTCGGATAGAAGTAGAGGACCAGCACGCCTTCGATCGCCTTCAGGCGGAACGGTCCGCCGGTGGCCTCGGCGGTGAAATCGGAAACCTTCTTGCCGACGCTGACCGTCACGATTCGGAAACTCCGTGGAAAGGACGAATCGACGATAGCACAGCCGGGAACGCGCCCTTCCGGCGCCGGTCTGGGGGCGGGTCCGGCCGGTCGGCGCGGCTCAGACCGGCGGCAGCAGGGCGGCGAGCACGCGGCGCCCTTCGGCCATCAGGATGTTGTAGGTGCGGCAGGCCGCGCCGGTGTCCATCGCCTCGACGCCGATACGCCGCGCGGTGAGCGCGGCGGTCAGGCGCGGGTGCGGGAAGCGCTGCACGGCGCCGGTGCCGAGCAGCACCACCTCCGGCGCATGCGCCAGGATCGCCTCGAAGTGCTCGGCGTCGAGTTCGTCGAAGCGCAGCGGCCCCCAGGCTTCGAGGGGGGCTTCGGGCTGCACGAGCAGGGCATGCTCGTAGCGGCGGGCATTGATCTCGAGCCAGCCCGGCCCGTACGCGGTGACGGTGTTGAGCGCGGGATCGCGGTTCGCGTGGAGCTTCATCTCGTCTGGGCGAGCAGGCGCCGGCGCGGCCGGCAACTGCTTGAAAATGCTACATTATCGGTTTAATGACGACGGTCGCGACGCATGGTTCGGCGCGGCCTGAGCAGGGATCCTACATGAGCGCGCCGCGCGACTTCTCCCGTATCCGTCGACTGCCCCCGTACGTCTTCAACATCACCGCCGAGCTGAAGATGGCCGCCCGGCGGCGGGGCGAGGACATCATCGACATGAGCATGGGCAACCCCGACGGGCAGACTCCGCAGCACATCGTCGACAAGCTGGTGGAGGCCTCCAAGCGGCCGGACACCCACGGGTACTCGGTGTCGAAGGGCATCCCGCGGCTGCGGCGAGCGATCTCGGACTGGTACAAGCGGCGTTTCGCCGTCGACATCGATCCCGATTCCGAGGCGATCGTCACCATCGGCTCCAAGGAGGGCCTCGCGCACCTGATGCTCGCGACGCTCGATCGCGGCGACACCGTGCTCGTCCCGAATCCGAGCTACCCCATCCACATCTACGGCGCGGTCATCGCCGGCGCCGACATCCGCTCGGTGCGGATGACGCCCGGCACCGATTTCTTCGTCGAGCTCGAGCGCGCGATCCGCGAGTCGATCCCCAAGCCCAAGATGATGATCCTGGGCTTCCCGAGCAATCCGACGGCGATGTGCGTGGACCTCGGCTTCTTCGAGCGCGTGATCGCGCTCGCGCGCCAGCACGACATCCTCGTCGTGCACGACCTGGCCTACGCCGACATCACCTTCGACGGCTTCGTGGCGCCGTCCATCATGCAGGTCCCCGGCGCGCGCGAGGTCGCGGTCGAGTTCTTCACGATGAGCAAGAGCTACAACATGGCCGGCTGGCGGATCGGCTTCATGGTGGGCAACAAGGAGCTGGTGAACGCGCTCGCGCGCATCAAGAGCTACCACGACTACGGCACCTTCACGCCGATCCAGGTGGCGTCCATCGCCGCGCTCGACGGCCCGCAGGAGTGCGTCGAGGAGATCCGCCAGCAGTACCAGCGTCGCCGCGACGTGCTCGCCAAGGGGCTGCACGAGGCCGGCTGGATGGTCGAGGTGCCGCGCGCCTCCATGTACATCTGGGCCGAGATCCCCGAGCCGTACAAGGCGGCGGGTTCGCTCGAGTTCGCCAAGCGGCTGCTGGCCGATGCGAAGGTCGCGGTGTCGCCCGGCATCGGCTTCGGCGACTACGGCGACGGCCACGTCCGGTTCGCGCTGATCGAGAACGAGCAGCGCACGCGGCAGGCGGTCCGGGGCATCAAGGAGATGTTCCGCAAGGACGGGCTCATGCCCCGGGTGGCGGCGTGAGCGGGGAGGGCGCATGACCGTCGTGAAGCTCGCCCCCGTCCGCGTCGGACTGCTCGGCATCGGCACAGTCGGCGCCGGCACGTTCGCCGTGCTGACCCGCAATCAGCTCGAGATCACCCGCCGTGCCGGCCGCGGCATCGAGATCGCCGCGGTCGCGGACCTCGACGTGTCGCGGGCCCGGGCGCTGGTGGGCGAGCGCGCCCGCGTCACCGACGACGCGTTCTCGGTCGTGCGCGATCCGTCGATCGAGGTCGTCGTCGAGCTGATCGGCGGCTACGGCATCGCGCGTCAGCTCGTCCTCGAGGCGATCGCGCACAAGAAGCACGTGGTGACCGCCAACAAGGCGCTGCTCGCCGTGCACGGCAACGAGATCTTCGCGGCCGCCCGCGAGCAGGGCGTCACCGTGGCGTTCGAGCCGGCGGTGGCCGGCGGCATCCCGATCATCAAGGCGCTGCGCGAGGGCCTGACGGCCAACCGCATCGAATGGATCGCCGGGATCATCAACGGCACGACCAACTTCATCCTCTCCGAGATGCGCGACAAGGGCCTGCCCTTCGAGACCGTGCTCGCGGAGGCGCAGCGCCTGGGGTACGCCGAGGCCGATCCGACCTTCGACATCGAGGGCATCGACGCCGCGCACAAGGTCACGATCATGTCCGCGATCGCCTTCGGCATCCCGGTGCAGTTCGATCGCGCGCACGTCGAGGGCATCTCGTCGCTGCAGGCCGAGGACATCCGCTATGCAGAGAAGCTCGGCTATCGGATCAAGCTGCTCGGCATCACGCGGCGCCGCGAGCACGGCATCGAGCTGCGCGTGCATCCGACGCTGATCCCCTCGAAGCGCCTGATCGCCAATGTCGAGGGCGCGATGAACGCGGTCTGGGTCAAGGGCGACGCGGTCGGGCACACGATGTACTACGGCAAGGGCGCGGGTGCCGAGCCGACCGCGAGCGCCGTCGTCGCCGACCTCGTCGACGTGGTGCGCACCCTCACGGTCGACCCCGGCAACAGGGTGCCGCACCTCGCGTTCCAGCCTGACGCGATGGCCGACCTGCCGATCCTGCCGATCACCGAGGTCGAGAGCGCCTACTACCTGCGCCTGCGGGTCGCCGACGAGCCGGGCGTCCTCGCCGACATCACCCGGATCCTCGCCGATGCGCGGATCTCCATCGACGCGGTGCTGCAGCGCGAGCCGGCCGAGGGCGAGCGCCAGACCGACCTGATCCTGCTGACCCACGTCACCATCGAGCACCGCTGCGACGACGCGATCCGCCGGATGGAGGCCCTCTCCACGGTGGTCTCGAAGGTGACGCGGATCCGGCTCGAGGACCTGAACTGACCGGCCCGCACTGACCGGCGCGCGCCGGCACACCGACACGATCCGCCGCGGGCCCGGCCCGCGGCGACACCACCGGACGATCCGATCCATGCGCTACCTCTCGACGCGCGGCGGCATGCCGCCGCAGCGGTTCACCGACATCCTGCTCGGCGGGCTCGCGCCCGACGGCGGGCTGGTCGTGCCCGACCACTACCCGTCGATCGACGAGGCCACGCTCGCCAAGTGGCGGACGCTGCCGTACGCCGACCTCGCGTACGTGCTCCTGCGCCTGTTCTGCGACGACATTCCGGACTCGGACCTGCATGCGCTGGTCCAGCGCACCTACACCGCTGAAACCTTCGGTTCGCCCGACATCGTGCCGCTGCGCACGCTCGAACCGGACCTGCATCTGCTGCGGCTGTCGAACGGCCCGACGCTCGCCTTCAAGGATGTCGCGATGCAGCTGCTCGGGCACCTGTTCGAGTACGTGCTGGCCCGCCAGGGCCGGACGCTGAACATCCTGGGGGCGACCTCCGGCGACACCGGCAGCGCCGCCGAATACGCGATGCGCGGCCGCAGCGGCATCCGCGTGTTCATGCTGTCGCCCGCCGGCCGCATGAGTCCCTTCCAGACCGCGCAGATGTTCTCGCTGCGGGACGCGAACATCTTCAACATCGCGGTCGATGGCGTCTTCGACACCTGCCAGGACATGGTGAAGGCGGTCTCGGGCGACCTCCGGTTCAAGGCCCGCCACGCGATCGGCACGGTCAACTCCATCAACTGGGCGCGCGTCGTCGCTCAGGTCGTCTACTACTTCAAGGCCTGGTTCGCGGTCACCGCCGAAGGCGGGCCCCGCGAGGTCTCGTTCACCGTGCCCAGCGGCAACTTCGGCAACGTGCTCGCCGGCCACATCGCGCGGCGGATGGGCCTGCCGATCCGGCGCCTGGTGGTCGCCACCAACGAGAACGACGTGCTCGACGAGTTCTTCCGGACCGGGGTGTACCGGCCGCGCACCACGGCGGACACCCACCAGACGAGCAGCCCCTCGATGGACATCTCGAAGGCGTCCAACTTCGAGCGCTTCGTCTGGGACCTGGTCGGTCAGGACGGGGCGCGCACCGCGGCCCTGTGGCGCGAGGTCGAGACGCGCGGCGCGTTCGACCTGTCGGGCACGCCCGAGTTCGGCCGGATCGCCTCCTTCGGATTCGTGTCGGGCGCGAGCAGTCACGCCACGCGGCTCGCCACCATCCGCGAGACCGATGCCCGCCACGGACTCGTCGTCGACACGCACACTGCCGACGGCCTGGCCGTCGCACAGCGCTGGCGCGAGCCCGGCGTGCCGATGGTGTGTCTGGAGACCGCCCTTCC
>Ga0105105_10000116_pt1 | contig 36664 bp, 36 predicted proteins | sample PPLLaktember2015_4_FD_79108 | JGI IMG/M metagenome (GOLD analysis project Ga0105105, IMG submission 79108) | Freshwater sediment microbial communities from Prairie Pothole Lake near Jamestown, North Dakota, USA - PPLs Lake P8 Core (1) Depth... | ecosystem: Environmental > Aquatic > Freshwater >...
AAACGGGATAGCCCCGCCGCGGGGCGGGGCTTCACCAGTGACAAAAACGCCAGCTCCCGGACCACGCTAATCAACGGGCGTAAAGCACCAATGGCGATTCGGCCTCCACGTTCCGGCTGCCGAGTCAAGAGTAGCCGATTCGTGGAGGCTAACCAAGTTACTTTCTGATAAATCCCCGCCGCGGCGGGGTAGGACGCTAATCACACAACGTGGAGCTGTGCGGCGCGCAGCACCTACTGGCGGCCTGCTCCGGTTTTTCTGAGTTAACGCGCCGCCCCTTCGCGTCCGCACGAGTGAATTGTTTGTGAACTTTGGCGGAACCGATGCATCCTTTATTGCTTGGAAAAGCTTCGGGATGTTGCCGTAACCGTTGACGTATGGTGGGTACTTGGCTGCCATGGTGCGTTCCTCCGTCTTATCGAGCCTTCTTTCTCCTATTCAGTCTGTATCCCCAACATGTAATAGCCAGACGATTATCGGCTCTATTTTACAGATACTATCTTTCTTGACTTAATTATTTTAAATGATTTAAGATAGATATATCATTAGTTCCTTAATTTTTCCATGAAAATCCAAAGCCGAACTTTAGCTTTTCAAGGAAGCTGGAAGTCGGAAGGAAAGGCCCCGCCTATCATCAAGAATCCAAAACCTGCCAATATAGAGCGCCGTGCCGCGATATTGCACCTGATCCGCGAGTTCTTCGCTGGACGCGGCTATCTCGAAGTCGAGACCCCGCTGCGCATCCCGGCACCGCTTCCCGAAGCCCATATCGAAGTGATCTCTTCGGACGGCTGGGTACTGCAGCCGTCGCCCGAACTCTGCATGAAGCGGTTGCTGGCCGTGGGCCATGAGAAGATCTTCCAGATCTGCAAGTGCTTCCGCAAGGCTGAGCGCGGGCAGCGGCATCTGCCGGAGATGACCATGCTGGAGTGGTACGCCGCCGGGCAGACGTATAACGATTTGATGACCTGCTGCGAAGAGCTGGTCCGGCACATTGCCCGCGGGCTCGGCATCGGCGACCGCCTGAGCTACCAGGGCCTGGCTATTGATCTGGCCGCGCCCTGGCCGCGTCTGACCGCAAGCGATGCCTTTCGCCGCTTCGCGTCCATCCCCATGGAGCGGGCCCTGGCTGAAGGAGATTTCGATGAAATTATGGGGATCGAGATCGAACCCAACCTCGGCCAGGAGCACCCGCTCTTCCTCATTGACTACCCGGCCGAAAAGGCGTCGCTGGCGCGTTTGAAGCCGGGGGTATCATCGGTTGCCGAGCGCTTTGAGCTTTACATCGGCGGGCTTGAGGTCTGCAATGGCTTCAGCGAACTGAACGATGCGGCCGAACAGCGGCGGCGCTTTGAAGCGGAGCAGGAAATCATCCGGAACGCGGGCCGGGCGGTCCATCCGCTCCCGGAAAAATTTCTCGAAGCATTGGCGCACCTGCCGCCGTGCGCCGGGAATGCGCTCGGCATCGACCGGCTGATCATGTTGTTCTGCGATGCGGCCACCATCGACGACGTCGTCGCGTTCACGCCCGAAGAGCTATGATGGTTTGGCAGCAGGCGGGGGGATGACGTCTGGCGCCCCCTTGAGCGCAATGGAAACGACGGGTTCAAATCCTATCACTTCCTTTGCCAACGTGGGTATTCGCTGCCGATCAGGAGCCCATCGCCATCCGCCCGCCGCCTTTACTTGCGCGGCCGGGTGTGGTAGTTAAAAGAGAAGTTGTTCCCTCCTCATAATCTCTAACCTTATTGTAGGAAGCAGCCATGGAATTCTTCAAGATTCGCTTCGGCAACGATCTGGACGAACTGTCCTCCAAGTTTGAAAAGACCCTTGAAGACATGCTGGGGATCGGGCCTTCCTTCACGCTTTCTGAACGCGCTTGGCGCCCACCCATGGACATGTATGAAACTCCCGACGAGATTATCATCCGGGCCGAAATCGGAGGGGTAGACCGAGAGGACCTGGAGGTCGAGATCAGCAGCAAGGCGGTGCGAATCCAGGGCAAGCGGCTCGCACCGGCCTCCGGCGGCAGTTGCACCTATCGCTTGGCCGAGATCCAGTACGGCCGGTTCGAACGCATTCTCTTCCTGCCGAATCCCATCGACCCGGACAAGGTGAGCGCGGCGGCCAAGCATGGATTGTTGGAAATCCGACTCGTCAAGCGGCCGATGGACCAGACCTACAAAGTGCCTATATCCAGGGAATGAACCACGGTCCCGGGAAATGCCTAACAGCTGCGATGTGAAATTTTCTGCTGCGGAACCAAACGGATGCGGAGGAAGACATGACCGAAGAAAAATCACCTGAAGCTGCTCCAAGCAACCAACTTCCTGATACGCTGCCTCTTTTGCCGGTGGCCGACTCGGTGCTGTTCCCCAAGATGGTGACGCCGCTGCTGGTCATGCAGCCGGACTCGGTGCAACTCATCGACGAGGCCATGTCGCGCGGCCGCCTGATCGGCATGGTCTTTGCCAAACCCGATGCGGCTCAGGAGGGACCGCCGAAGCCCGAGAGCTACGCCTCCGTCGGCACCAGCGCCATGATCCTAAAACTGGCCAAAACGCCTGAAAACCGCACCCAGCTTCTGGTTCAGGGTCTGGGGCGCTTTCGGGTCAAAAGCCTCGCGCAGGCTGAAGGCAAAGCCTTCTACCAGGCCGAAGTCGAGCATTTGATCGAGGACGCGGCGCAGAATACCGAGATCGAAGCCCTGATGACCAACATCGTAAACCTCTTTGCGCGCGTGGTGCAGGCCTCTCCGACGCTGCCCGCGGAAGTCGTCTACATGGCGCAGTCGATCAAGGAAGCCGGCACGCTCGCCGACATGATCGCCTCCTCTCTCAACGCCACAGCGGAAGAAAAGCAGAAGGTGCTTGAGACCCAGCCGGTGGCCGACCGCTTGAAGGAAGTCACGCGGATCGTGAACAAGCAGCTCGAGATCTTGGAACTGGGCAAGAAGATCCAGGACCAGGTCAAGGAGGACATGGACAAAAAGCAGCGGGAGTATTATCTGCGGGAACAGCTCAAGGCCATAAAAACCGAGCTGGGTGAAAAGGACGAGGCCACCGCCGAAGTCGAAACCTACCGCACCAAGGTGAACGAGGCCGATCTGCCGCCGGAGGCCGCCAAAGAGGCGGAGCGCGAACTCGAACGGCTGGCGCGCATGCACCCATCATCGGCCGAGTACACGGTGACGACCACGTTTCTCGATTGGCTGACCGGTTTGCCCTGGCACAAAGCCACCGAGGACAACCTCGATATCAAGAAGGCGCGCAAAGTGCTGGACGACGACCACTACGGCCTCGAAAAGCCCAAACGCCGCATCATCGAGTATCTCGCCGTACGCAAGCTCAAGCCCGACTCCAAGGGCCCGATCCTGTGCTTTGCAGGCCCTCCCGGCACCGGCAAGACCTCGCTCGGACAGTCGATTGCCCGCGCCCTCGGCCGGAAGTTTTATCGCATGTCCCTTGGCGGAGTGCGAGACGAAGCCGAGATCCGCGGCCACCGCCGGACCTACGTCGGCGCCCTGCCGGGCCGGGTCATCCAGGGCATCCGCCGTGCCGAATCCAACAATCCCGTTTTCATGCTCGATGAAATCGACAAGCTGGGAGCCGATTTCCGCGGCGACCCCTCATCGGCTCTGCTGGAGGTGCTGGACCCCGAGCAAAACCACTCCTTTCAGGACCACTATCTCGATGTGCCGTTCGACCTGTCCAAGACCATGTTCATTGCCACCGCCAACATTCTTGATACGGTCCCGCCGGCGCTGCGCGACCGCATGGAGGTGCTGCAGTTGCTGGGCTATACCGAGGATGAGAAGATCCACATCGCCGAGCGGCACCTGATCCCCCGCCAGCGCTCGGCCAACGGACTGTCCGCCGAGCAGATCACCTTCACCCGCGGAGCCCTGCGGCGCATCATCTCAAGCTACACTCGGGAGGCCGGTCTGCGAAACCTGGAGCGCGAGATCGGGTCCATTTGCCGCGGGGTGGCGAGCAAGATCGCCGAAGAGTCGATCGCTGCCGAGGTTATCAAGATCCAGCAAGTCACCAAGTATCTCGGACCGGTGCGCTTCACCGGGGAAACCAAGGCAAGGACCTCCACGCCGGGGGTGGTGACCGGCTTGGCCTGGACCCAATTCGGCGGCGATATCCTGTTCGTGGAAGCCACCGCCATGAAGGGCAAAGACCGCCTGATCATGACCGGCCAGCTCGGCGATGTCATGAAGGAGTCGGCCCAGGCGGCTCTGAGCTTCATCCGCACGAACGCCACCAAACTGGGCTTGACCGGCGACATTTTCGAAAGCCAGGACATTCACATTCACATCCCGGCCGGTGCCATTCCCAAAGACGGGCCTTCGGCCGGTGTCACCATCTTCACCGCCTTGGTCTCATTTCTCACCAAGCGCCGGGCGGTCAAAGACCTCGCCATGACCGGCGAGATCACCCTGCGCGGTCAGGTACTGCCGGTGGGCGGGATCAAAGAGAAGGTCCTGGCGGCCCACCGCGCCGGAATCAAGACGATCGTCCTGCCCAAAGAAAATCAGAAAGACCTGGAAGACATTCCCAAGAAGGTGCAGAAGGAGATCACGTTCCACTTCGTGGATCGAATGCTGGACGTTCTCAAGCTGGCGCTCGAAAAATAGTTCCCGTTTCCCTGTGCCCAGCCTCACCGCGCGGAGACTCAAACCCGTGGGACGGCTCGTTGAGAAATGGTCCGACGGCCGCGATTCTCAGGCGACAACTTCAATCACGTTGTTCTCGCTCCCAAAGCAGTTCGGACAGCGCATCAGGTTGTGCGGGTCGTTGTACCATTCCCCGTCCACCCAGAAACGGTATTCATAGCGACCGGGAAAGATCATCACGATCTTGCGCCATACCCCGTTCTTGTCTTTGCGCATGGGGTGGGTCTTCGGCTCCCACTGGTTGAAATCGCCCATGAGGATGACCTGGTTGGCCTCGGGCATCTCTATGGAAAATTCAATGCGGCGTCGTTTGGGAGTATCCTTCCTCGCTTTTCGAGCCATGTTTTTACCCTCCTTTCTGAATTCATTGATCGATCTCACTTATCAAAAGCGTATTGTAAACCGATAGTGAAAAAATGACATCCAATTGGGTAGGTATCATCCCGTCATGTATCAAATAGTATACATATTTACCCATCAGAAGATAGCGTCGCATTTATGCATCAGCGCGTCCTAAAAAAGATCTTTGACTATTCATTAAAAAAGGCTATAATAGTCCAAGAGAATTAGAAAAAAGATCAATTATCCTTACAAAATATTTTATTGACAGTAACGATATTTTGTATTAAGGTCCGCATTAAAATACTATATGGAGGGGGCGAATTTGGCCTATCAACACTGAATAGGCACCAAACCCAACCGATAACAAAAGGAAGGCAACTCACAGGAAACCAGCAAAGGCAGTATACCCTGATATTTTTTCTGCTTCAAGCTATTTAACTACTAATATGGACTATTGGCGGGTCCGTAGGTGTGAAAGGAGATCTTTGATTGCCATGAAACAGGATGTGGTCAGGTCTCACGATTCTGATAGCCACGCTGCATCAGGATCAACAAGTGAGCTATTAGGTGAAAGCGATGAAGAACCTCCTGGTTCATCCAGCTGTCTCGCGAACGTCGTTCCCCTACCGGAAGTAACGCCGCGTTTCCGCGGCAAAGTCTCTGTTTTTCCAGCTCCCAAATCACGATCCACATCCAGCCCCAAGGCCGCCGCTTTCCGCCGCGCCTTCTTCCCGTCCGCTTCCGACAAGGAATGGACCGATTGGCAGTGGCAGATCCGCAACCGGGTCCGGCATCTGGAACAGCTCGAACGAATGCTCGTGCTCTCCGAGCCGGAACGCTCGGCCATCGAAAGGATCCAGTCCAGATTGCCGGTGGGTATTACACCCTATTTCATGAGCCTGGTTTCCAAGGACGATCCGAACGAGGCCCTGCGCCGAACGGTGATCCCCACGGTTTCCGAGTTTACCCGAACCCCCGGAGAGGCCGATGACCCGCTCGGTGAAGACGGCCAGAGCCCGGTGCCCGGCCTGGTTCATCGCTACCCGGATCGCGTGCTGCTGCTGGTGCTTGATTTCTGCTCCACCTACTGCCGCTATTGCACACGCTCCCGGGTGGTCGGCCATGGCGCGATCTACCCTAGCCGCTCCCGCCTGGAGCGCGCGATCGATTACATTCGTTCCACCGCCACGGTCCGCGATGTTCTGATATCCGGCGGCGACCCGCTGACCTTGAACGACGATCGTTTGAACTGGCTGCTGTCTCGGTTGCGCGAAATCCCGCACGTGGAGATCATCCGGATCGGAACCAAGATCCCGGCCGTGCTGCCTCAACGCATTACGCCGAACCTGGTGAGAGTCCTACGGCGTTACCACCCCCTGTGGATGAGCCTGCACTTCACGCACCCGGCCGAGTGCACGCCTGAAGCCTACCGCGCCTGCGAGCGCCTGGCCAACGCCGGCATCCCGCTGGGCTCCCAGACGGTATTGCTGAAAGGCATCAACGACACGGTGGAGACCATGAAAGCGCTCTGCCATCACCTGCTGCGCATGCGGGTGCGGCCGTATTATGTTTACCAGTGCGACCCGATCACCGGTTCCAGCCATTTCCGCACGCCGGTCGAAAAGGGCCTTGAAATCATCCGGGGCCTGCGGGGCTTCACCACCGGATATGCGGTCCCGACCTATGTCATCGACGCCCCCGGCGGCGGCGGCAAGATCCCACTCATGCCCGATTATGTCGAAGGCCGAGAGGGCAACGATTGGCTGCTTCGCAATTACTGCGATCGCACCTATCGTTACCCGGATGTCGGAAAGGGATGAGGGGATCATCGCCCCATGCGGATCGGGCTGACCTATGACCTGCGCTCCGAGTATCTCGCGCTGGGATACTCGGAGGATGAAACCGCGGAATTTGACCGCGATGAGACCATTCAGGGCATTGAGTCCGCTTTGCACCGGATAGGCCACGCGACCGACCGCATCGGTCATATCCGGCGTCTGGTGGAGCGTTTGGCCGAGGGGCACCGCTGGGATCTCGTTTTCAACATCGCCGAGGGCCTGAACGGCATCGGCCGCGAAGCCCAGGTGCCCGCCCTGTTGGACGCCTACGGCATTCCTTACACCTTCTCGGATCCGCTGGTCATGAGCCTGACCTTGCACAAGGGTATGACCAAGCGGGTCATTCGCGATGCCGGCATACCCACCTGCACCTTCGCAACCGTCGCATCGACGCAAGAGGTTGCCGGCATTGGCTTTGCACCACCCTATTTCATCAAGCCGGTGGCCGAGGGCACCGGCAAGGGAGTCTCCGGCCGCTCGATTGTCCGGCGCCGCCAGGATCTGCCGAACGCCTGTGCCCGGCTGCTGGAGGCGTATCGTCAACCGGTCCTGGTCGAACGGTTTCTTCCCGGCCGTGAGTTCACCGTGGGCATCATCGGCACCGCCGAGCGGGCGCAGGTGCTGGGAACCATGGAGGTGTTGCTGCTGCCCGCCGCGGAGCCGGAAGTCTACTCATATCACAACAAGGAGAATTTCGAGGAGCTCGTGCGCTACCGCCTCCTGCAGCCGCAGGAGGACCCCCTGACTGCCGCCGTGGAGGACATCGCCCTGCGCGCCTGGCGCACGCTCGGCTGTCGCGACGCCGGCCGCCTCGATATACGCTGCGACGCAAAGGGCCGGCCGCAGTTTATGGAGGTCAACCCTCTGGCCGGCCTGCACCCCGAGCACTCCGATCTTCCCATTATCTGCTCCCTGGTCGGGGTCACTTTCGATAGCCTGGTGGCGCGAATCGTGGAATCGGCCGCCGAGCGCATCCTGACCTCGCCCGCGGCCCGCCCCGATCATGCGCATCATCATCGCCCACAATGACGTCATCGATGCGAGCGCGCCGGACGAGCGCGACGTCCTGGTGCAAACCGAAGCGATCCGGGTCGCGCTGGTCGCGCTGGGACACCAAGCGGAGGCGCTGTCCTGTACCCTCGATCTCGCGCAGTTCAGACAGCGGCTGGATTCCCCGCGACCGGACCTGGTCTTCAATCTGGTGGAATCGCTGGGCGGAACCGGCCGGCTGATCCACCTGGCGCCGTCGCTTTTGGACGCCATGGGCATCGCTTACACCGGTGCGTGTGCCGAAGCGATCCAGCTGACCTCCCATAAAACCCTCGCGAAGGACCGTCTGCGCGCGTTGGGCCTGCCGACCCCGGATTGGGTCGGTCCCCTTCCCCCGGACCTTCCTGCGCTGTCGTGCGTCGCCGCCCCCGCCTCCGGCGATGCGGCGCATTGGATCCTGAAATCCCTCTGGGAACATGCGTCCATCGGCCTGGACGAAGCCTCCGTCGTCCTCTGCGATCGAGCCGATCAGCTGCCGGAGGCGGTGCGCGCCCGCGCGCCGGCGTTCGGAGGCGCTTGCTTTGCCGAACGCTTCGTGGAGGGCCGCGAATTCAATCTGTCGCTGCTGGCAGCCCCCCGTGGCCCCGAGGTGCTGAGGCCGGCGGAAATTCTATTCGAGGGCTACCCGCAGGACGCGCTGCGCATCGTCGGATACCGGGCCAAGTGGGACGCCGGCTCGTATGAATATCATCACACGCCGCGCCGCTTCCGCTTTCCGCCCGAGGATGCCGCCCTGCTGGATCGGCTGCGGCATCTGGCCCGGCGGTGTTGGCAGGGGTTCGGCCTGAACGGCTATGCCCGCGTGGACTTCCGGGTGGATGCCAGCGGGAGGCCCTGGATCCTGGAGATCAACGCCAATCCCTGCCTGTCTCCCGACGCCGGTTTTGCCGCCGCGCTGGAGGCATCCGGGGTCAGCTACCCCGAAGCGATCGGCCGCATTCTCGCCGACACCCGCCGCATGCGACCAGGAGACGCCTCGGCGGATCGGAGGACCCCCGCCGCTATTTCACTCGCACCCGCACCTCCCCGCCAGCACGGACCGACCTTGCGGCACAGCGTCGCACCCGAAGATCCGGCCGCCGTGCGTCGCCTGGTGGAAGCCACCGGCTACTTCACTGCGGTGGAAGCCGACGTCGCCGAAGAGCTTGTCAACGAAAGGCTGTCCCAAGGACCGGACAGCGGCTACCATTTCGTCTTTCTCGAGGTTGACGGAAACATGGCGGGATACGCCTGCTACGGTCCGGTTCCGCTGACGGCTTCGAGCTACGACCTATACTGGATCGTGGTGTCACCGGAGTTTCAGGGCCAAGGACTCGGCCGGATTCTGCTGCAGGAGGCGGAGCGCTGGGCCCGCCAGGGCGGCGGCACCCGTTTCTACGCCGATACCTCCGGACGAGCCCAATATGCAAGCACCCGGGCATTTTACCAACGGGTGGGGTTTCAGCGAGAGGCTCTGCTGGAAGACTTCTACGCCCCCGGCGACGCTAAAGTGATTTACGCAAAACCGCTTTAAAAAAAGCGGCTCCCTCCTAATTTTCCGCTTAAAGACTGGCAGGGTGCGAAGCCCGATTCAGGCGCGAAGCGCTTTTTTACCAGTGCGGCTGGTTTCCGACGCCCTTGCCCATCACCTCCAGGGTTTCAGTCACTACCAGAAATGCCTGGGGATCATGCTGGCGGACCATCTCCTTGAAACGGGACAGCTCCTGGAAGGTGATGACCGAATAGAGGATGCGCAACGGATGCCCGGTGTAGCCGCCCTCGCCGTTGACGATGGTCACACCCCGCTGCATGGTCTCCATGATCTCGCGCGCGATCTCCTGCCACTGGGGAGACACTACCATGACGGCCTTGCGCTGGTTGAGCCCGGTGACCACCAGGTTGATGAGTTGGGTCGTGACGAAAAGATAAATCAGCGTGTAAAGGACGATATCCAGACGGAAACGGAAGAGGGCGGCCGCCATCAGGGCACAGTTGAACCCCATCACCGTGGTTCCGATCCGAATTGAAAAGCGTTTGAGTAATATGACGGAGAGGATATCCAAGCCTCCGCCGGAGCCGAGGGATTTCAGGATCACGCCGCTGCCGATGCCCGAAATGATTCCGGCGGTCAGGGCCTTGAGCAGGGGGTCATGAATCGGAAAGGCCGGGATGTGAATGAGCAAGGCGGCCGAAAAGATCGTCATCCCTGCCAAGCTGTAGAAAAAAAAGCGCCGGCCGACGAACACCCATCCGATCACGAAAAGAGGGATGTTCAGCAGAAAATTAGCAACCCCGACCGGTATGAACGGAATCAGATAGTAGATGAAAAGACTCAATCCGCTGACGCCGCCCGATAGAAACTGGCTGGGGACGAGGATGCCGTTTATGGCCACGGCGCACAAAATGCTGCCGCCAACGATCAAAAGCAGATTCCAGGCGATTTTGCTCAAGGGATGTTGCATGTCTATCCTTGCCTTTGCGTGCCATCGAGATCCTGATGGAACTTATAAATGGTCTGAGGTGGCCGGGCAATCGAACGATGGGGATGGGCATATCGAAACGGGGGATGGGTCAGAGAATGCGCAGAATAAGCACCGACTTCGCTAAACCGGGAAATGATAGCGGACGCCGATCCCGAATCGAACCGGCGGCACATCGCTGAGTTCCCGGCACCACTTGACCTCGCCCAGGGCGGTCGTCCTCAAGGCGCAGGGGGCGCAGGCTTTTCTCCCGGCGGATTCGAAATCCCTTAATCGAATCAGGACGGTGGCCCCTGGAATGAGGGGTTGGCTTGACACGAAATAGCTCCCGCCCCTGCTGAAATTCAACATTCGTCCGTTGAAGTGGTCCTCCCGGTTAAAGTAGGCCCATTCGATGACGGCATCGCAATTCTGGCGATCTTCAGATCGTTTTTCAGCATTCGATTCCATGGGTGCCCCATTGCAACAATGGGAGGAATGGCCGTTCATCGAACCGCCTATCAGTATTGTAGGCAACTCCGCCTTGCATGTCAAACGGCTGGCCGGGATTCAGTTGGAAGAATTCGGGGTCCTGCCCAGAAAAGTCTTGAAAAAAATGCAGCGTTCGGGAATAAAGGAGACCCCGTTTCAAACGGTTGACGGCGTGGGTTGTTTTTGATAACGCTGCATACGATCTTCCCCAGGATATTAGGCATGAAAGACAAGGATCTTAAATACTTTAAAGCGCTGCTCAGCCGCTGGCTGGAGGAACTCCTATCCCATGCGGACTCCACGATGAACGGGCTAAGGGAAAGCGATGAAAGTCTTCCGGATCCGCTGGATCGCGCCGTGTTTGACTCCGAGCGCAACTTCACCCTGCGAATCCGGGACCGCGAAAGCATGCTGATCAAAAAAATCCGCAAATCCTTGCAGGACATTGAAGAAGGCGTTTACGGAACATGCGAATCGTGCGGGGAGGATATCGCGATCGAGCGGCTCAAGGCCCGTCCGGTCACGCGTCACTGTATCCGCTGCAAAACCCAAATCGAAGCTCGTGAAAAACTGACCGGGACATGATCGAATCCGGCGCAGACGCGCCTCAAAAGGCGGCCGGAGCGGGCTCCGCGCTCGACCGGAAAGCCCGCCGCGATCATGGACGGAGTGTTTGGATATGCCATCTCTAAAACGAAAACCAACCATGAAGTCGACCAAGAAAACTCCCAAGGAAATTACCAACGACGATCCGGAGGTCGTGATCGATCATGATAAATCTAAGGTAGAGTGCCTTTGCCCGAAGTGCGGCAAAAAGCATATCATGAACTTTCATTGGATCGGCAGGGGTACTCCTCGAAAATACTGCCAAAGCTGCCGCGACAGCATTTGAACCCGCTCCCAAGGCGGCCTGCCGCCAGGCTGACGACAGCCCCGTCCCAACCTCGACTCGGCAGATAGATAAAGAAAGGAGATAGGCATGAACAAAGCGGACCTCATCAACGAAGTGGCTCAGGTGGTCAGCACCAAGAAAGAAGCCCAGGGCGCCGTGGACTGCGTTCTGGACTGCATCACTCAGGCACTGAAAAAGGGGGATACCGTCACCCTCGTGGGGTTCGGGACCTTCAAAGTGGTCAAGCGCAAGGCCCGCAAAGGACGCAACCCCCAGACCGGTGAGGAGATCAAGATCGGCGCATCCAAATCCCCCAAGTTCGTTGCCGGCAAAGGGTTGAAAGACGCCGTCAACTAGTCGCTCGGCTCCTGCAGGAAAACCGGCAGAGGGCCGCGCAGGGCGTGCGGCATGGGGATGGCGGCAGCAACGCCGGCATCCCTATGCGTCGAGAGGTGGGGCCGGCAAACGCTTGCGGACCTTGTATTCAATGATGCGGTTGCCTTCGCGGGTCTTCACGACGGCCGTGAACTCTCCCAGAGGGATTTCCTCCTTTTCCCGCGGAATTCGGCCGGTCCGATTCAATACATAGCCCGAAAACGTGTCGTATTCCCCTGTATCGGGGATATTCATCTGCAGCTTATCGTTCACCTCGCCGATCTCGGTCTTTCCCATCACGCGCCATTCACCGGGAGCAACCGCAACAATCGTCGGCTCAATGATATCGGTCTCGTCAGTAATTTCCCCAACGATCTCCTCTAACGCGTCCTCCAGGGTGATGAGCCCCGACACTCCACCGTGCTCGTCGACCACAATCGCCAGGTGTTGTTTGCGCCGCTTGAAGCCCTGCAGCAGCCTGTCCAGCTTCTTGTGTTCCGGAACAAAATAGGGTTCGCGCATAATCTGGCGCAGATCAATCGGCTGAGGGCCCGCGGACGACTGCAGCAGCAGGTCCTTGATATTGAGAATGCCGATGATGTGATCCATGTCCCCATCGATAATCGGAATCCGGGTAAATCCGGATCTGAAAATTGCCGGCAGGTCGGGCTTGGTGTGAATGTCGATGACGAACATGTCCGCCCGGGGGGTCATGATCTCCGATGCGCTGGTGTCGTCGAATTCAAAAATGTTGTGGATCAGCTCCTTCTCTTGCTCCTTGATCTGCCCGTCCTCCTCAACGGCTTCCACCATGGTGAGCAACTCGGCTTCCGTGACGCGCGGGGGGCCCTGAATCCGATCGGTCATGCGCGGAATAAAGTTCAGGAACAGGACCAATGGGTAAAACAATTTGGAGAGCCAATAAACCGGGACGATCGCCAGACGAGCGATCAGGATATGGCAGCGCAGGGCGACCGACTTGGGGATGATCTCGCCGAAAACCAGAATCACCAACGTCATGATTCCCGTGGCGATTCCCAATGCATGGCTGGAAACCGTCTGGAACGCGATCAAGGTGGCCAGGCAGGAAGCGGCGACGTTCGCCAGGTGGTTACCGATCCGAAGCGTGGTGAAAAAGCGGTTGGGGTTGGCCTGCATGCGCTCGAGGAGGCTGCCGATCCGTCCTCCGACTTTGGCTATGGGCAGAGACTTGGCTTGACTCATGAAAGCGAACGCGGTTTCGGAGGCGGAAAAAAAGGCTGAAAGAGCCAGCATCCCGAGTAAAATAAGGATGGAGTGGATTAACATGGATTTCCTATATCGGGGCGTGATCCGGCAGGCCGTTCCTGGAGTCCGACCACTCTTGCGACGGAATGATTCGCGTGTTCCGAACGAATAACCCGGAGGGTGAGGCGGCCACCAATTGAACGCCTTCTAAAAGGGCAGTGCCACGCAGAAGAGTGATCATAGTCGATCGGATCGTGTCAAACCCCAGCGGCATCGGCCGCCGGATCAGTTGAGCGTCGACCGGCGACGCGGACGTTTCACAACATACCCGGCAAGGAAGCCGACCATCAGGACCGCGGCACCTGCCAGAAACCAGTATAGGTTTTCATTTTCCAGGATCGCCAGGGGACCGGACTGCAATCGCGCGATTTCCTCATTTTTTTGGTCCAGCTCAACCGCCAGGGTCTCGGCCCTGGATTTCAGTGTCACCACATCGGCTGCTTCTCTCCGAAAAGCATCAAAATCGCCTTTCAAAGCAGCGATCTCCTTTTCCTCGACCGAAAGCGCGGCGGCAAGCTTTTCATTTTCGGTCTTCAGGCGCGCATTCTCTTCGAGCAGACCGGCGGTCTGCGCGGTCAGAGCCTTCGATTTCTCCTGCAGTTGGTCGAAACGATGGCGCACCGGCGGAGCGGTCGTCAGATAACGTGACAGCAGGTACCCCTCGGTGCCGTTTCCCAGCCGAACCAGAGACCACTCCTCGCCGGGCTTGACGAGTTCTACCGGTTGGCCGCTTTCCATCATTCCGACCGATTTCTGGTCGTTGCCGGGACCGGCACGTAAGGCCACTCTGATACTGTCGACAATATACGCTGTGTCGGCCCACCCCTGGGCGGTATACCCAGCGAGCCCGATCATCACGGCCGTTATCCATCGCAACAGATGCTTCATTGCCGCTATCCTCTCCTCCCGGTACTCGGGACGCGGAGGAACTCCTTCAATTGACGAAACCGTGCACATACGTTATGGTGAGATTATACCAGATCAGTACATAAATCCAGCGCGAAGGCGAAGCGACTGGGTATTTCTCCATTTCGGCCGAGGAGCGATCCCGGCTGGGCTCACACGGTCAGCATCATGATTGCATATGATTTGCAGTGCGGCAATGGGCATGCCTTCGAAGGCTGGTTCGAAGACCGTGCAGCGTTTAACGCTCAAAGGAGGAAGGGGCTGATTGCCTGCCCGGCCTGCAATGACACGGACATCGTCCAGCTGCCTTCCCGATTTGCCATCAAGACGTCCTCGGGGTTCAAACCCAAGCAGACGGATTCGCAAGAAGAGCATGCTCTCGCCCAGTTGGGGCGGCAAATGGCCGAGTTCGTCGAAAAAAATTTTGATAACGTCGGGTGCCAATTCGCCAGTGAGGCCCTGAAGATCCACTACGGCGTCACCGAACCCCGCAACATCCGCGGCGTCAGCACCCAGGCCGAGGAAAAATTGCTCAAACAGGAAGGGATCCAGTTCATCAAAATCCCCGTTCCAGCCCCGCCCGAACCAGAAACCGGATGACCTCGCAAAGAGCCTCATCTCGGCGCTACGCTTCATCTCGCGGTCCCTGCGGCGTACTGTCAGTCCGCCTCGCGCCGCGAGATTCGCGCGCCTTGGCGTTGGCCTCTTTAAGCAATCATCAAACCCGCCACGTCAGCCATCCGGTGACGGCGCAACGCGCCGTCACCGGATGGCCGTGATGATCCAATCCGCCGCCTGACGGAGGTCGTCGGCGATTGCGTCCGGTAAGCATCCTCGATCCGCCAGTTCCTCTGCGGCCGCCGCACCGTTGCCGGTTCTGACCAGCAGCGCGGTTCGTACGCCGGCGTTGCGCGCACATTCGATGTCTGTGGCGCTGTCCCCGATCATGGTGGCCGATGAAAAATCAATCCGGTGTTTCCGCCGCGCCGCAAGCAACAGCCCGGGCTCGGGTTTGCGGCAACCGCACCCGTCGCCGGGGCTGTGGGGACAGACGAATAGATCCAGTATCCGGCCTCCCGCGGCTTCCACGGCGGCGACCATGCGGCGGTGGATTTCCTCCAGGGTTGCAGGGGTCATGAGGCCGCGGCCCAGCGCCGACTGATTCGTTATCACGACGACATCGAATCCCCTTTCCGTCAGGCGACGCAGCGCCTCGCAGCTCCCGGGTAGGAATTCGAACTCTTCCGGCCGTTGGATGGAGTCCGGCAGATTCCGATTGATGACGCCGTCGCGATCGGTGAAAACCACTTTCCGCCGCATACGAGCCCGCCGCTCTCAATCTAGTCGGCCACGGCAAAGGCGCCCGGAAACCCGTTGCGGTTGAGATGCGCCTCGTAGGCGGCCGCCTCCTGCAGAGTGGTCGTTTTGCCGACCCGCACCCGGTAGAATAAACGGTCACCGCGGTCGAATTCGACGATGTGCGCGTTGCCGAAGCGCGGATTCAGCTCGGCTCTCAGTCTTTCCGCGCTATCCCGGTTGGTGAACGCCCCGACTTGAAAGGTAAAGGTTCCGGAATAAAGGTCCACGGAGCTGCCGGCCAGCACGCCGATCGCGATAACCTCCACCGGCGCGGTTCCCGGCCCGACGACCCCGAGCTGCCGAGCGGCCTCGTAAGACAGATCGATCACGCGGTTTCCGACGAAAGGCCCGCGGTCGTTGATGCGCAGGTCAACGGTGCGTTGGTTCTGCAAATGACGGACCCGGATGAGCGTTCCGAGCGGAAGGGTCTTATGGGCGGCGGTCAGCCCGTGCATGTCATACGTCTCACCGCTGGACGTGCGTTTGCCGTGAAAATCCGGCCCATACCACGACGCGATGCCCTCCTGGCGAAAGCCTTTGGCGTCGGGCAGAGGGTGGTACCACTGCCCCAGGGCTCGGTAGGGACGAGGCTCCCCCGGCCGGGTCTCGGGAGCCGCGGGTTCCGGCCGCGGGGCCGGCGGAAGCGAGGGTGGCGCAGGCTGCGAGCGGGTGGCGCAGCCGGCCGATAGCATCAGCAGGAGGGCGGTGGCAACCGCCAGCCAGCGCGCAGACTGCAGCGGGCGCAGGCCGGTTTCCGATGGGGTCGATCGTGCTTTGCTTTCAATGGCGGCAGCGGTTCTTGGAAGTGTCATCTCTTGCGGCGTTTCCGAAGTTTGGGTTTGCGTTTCTCCTGGATCAAAGCCAGCTCCAGGACGTCCATCATCCGCTCGACGAAATGAAAGCGAATTTCCCTCTGGATGTTCTTCGGAATGTCCTCCAGATCCTTGCGGTTCCTGGCGGGCAGGATCACGGCCGGGACGCGTGCACGGTGGGCCGCCAGCACTTTCTCCTTGATGCCGCCCACCGGCAGTACCAGACCCCGCAGGGTGATTTCGCCGGTCATGGCCAGGTCCTGGCGCACCGGGCGGTCGGTGAAAAGCGACACGAGCGCCGTCAGCAGAGTGACCCCGGCCGAAGGGCCGTCCTTGGGAATGGCCCCGGCGGGCAAGTGGATGTGGATGTCATGGGTTTCGTAGAAATTTTCGTCGATCCCCAGGGCCGAACTGTTGGCCCGGATGAAACTGAGCGCCGCGGCCGCCGACTCCTTCATCACGTCCCCCAGCTGGCCGGTCAGCGTCAGGCCCTTCTTGCCCTTCATGGCGGTCGCCTCGATGAAAAGCAGCTCCCCGCCGACCGGCGTCCATGCCAGCCCCGTGGCGATGCCCGGCGTCGTAACGCGCGCCCGCGGCTCGTCGATGAAGCGCACCGGCCCCAGAATCCCGTGCAGGCCGCTGCGCCCCACATGGACGGTCTTGGCCCGGCCCTGGGCGATTTTACTGGCCGCGCGGCGGCAGATGCCGGCGATTTCCCGCTCCAGGTTCCGAAGCCCGGCCTCACGCGTATAGCCGGAGATGATTTCGCGCACGGCGCTGGAGGTGATCCGGATCTGCTTGGCGGTCAGGCCGTGCGCCTCGCGTTGGCGCGGGATCAGGTAGCGATGGGCGATTTTCATCTTCTCGTCCAGGGTATAGCCGACCAGATTCAAGACCTCCATCCGGTCCCTGAGCGCGGGCGGAATCGTGTCGAGGACATTGGCGGTGGCGATGAACAACACCCGCGACAGATCGAAAGGGACATCCAGATAATGGTCCGAAAAGGACTTGTTCTGCTCGGGGTCCAGCACCTCCAGCAGCGCGGAAGACGGGTCCCCGCGGAAGTCACTGCCGACCTTGTCGATCTCATCCAGCATAAAAACCGGATTGTTGGATCCGGTGCGGCGCAGGGCCTGAATGACCCGGCCGGGCAGCGCCCCGACGTAGGTGCGACGGTGCCCGCGAATCTCGGCCTCATCCCGCACGCCGCCCAAGGAAATGCGGTGGAACCTGCGGCCGAGCGCCCGGGCGATGGACTGCCCCAGTGAGGTCTTACCGGTGCCGGGAGGCCCGGCGAGGCACAAGATCGGGCCCTTCGAATCCGGCTTGAGCTTGCGCACGGCCAGGTATTCGATGATGCGCCGCTTGGGCTTTTCCAGACCGAAATGATCGTCATCCAGGATTTTGCGCGCTCGGGGAATATCCAGGGTGTCGACGGTGGCATCGTGCCACGGCAACGCCGTCAGCCAATCGAGGTAAGTGGCGGCCACCGTGTACTCGGCCGAGGAGGGGTGCATGCGGGCCAGTCGCTCCAGCTCACGGTCGGCCTCCTTGCGGGCTTCTTCGGGCAGGTTTTTGGCGGCCACCTTCCGGCGCAGCTCCTCGATTTCTCCAGAGGCATCGTCCTTCTCCCCGAGCTCCGCACGGATGGCCTTCAGTTGCTGCCGCAGGTAATAATCCCGCTGGCTCTTTTCCATGTCGCCCTTGACCTGGGTTTGGATTTTCATACCCAGTTCCAGAATCTCCAATTGGTGGTTGACCAGGCGCGCCACGGCCCGGAGCCGCTCGTTCACGTGCTCCAGCTCGAGAACCTTCTGCTTTTCCTCCAGGCTGGCATGGATGCTTGAGGCGACCATGTCGGCCAACGTGCCCGGGTCCTGGATCGAACGCGCCACCTGACCGATTTCCTGGGGCAGCCCCGATGAAAGCTCAACGATCCGGCCGAACTGGCTGACCACGTTGGTCATGAGCGCTTCGGTTTCGTTGTCTTTCTCTCCCAGGTCGGGCAGCGCGGTGACGTGCGCTTCAAGGAACGCCTTGCCGTCCACGAAGGAACGAATGCGAAAACGATTCAGGCCCTGCACCAGAAGCTGGGTGCGGTTGTCATGGGTCTTGGCCATCTTGAGGATCAACGCGCCGGTGCCCACAGGCGATAGCGCGTCTTTCACCCGCTCCGGTTTCGGATCCCCGCCCGGGGTGGACGCCACCAGACCGAGCAGGCGATCCTTGGCCATGACTTCGTCCACCAATTTGACCGATTCTTCTTGGATGACCATCAAGGGCAGCACCATCTTCGGGAACAGCACGGCATCGAACAGGGGCAGAATGGGAAGCAGCTCCGGAAGTGCATCCGAGGGTGATGGAAGAGATGTCGCATTCTCCGTCATGAGATCCTCCAGGATTCCGGCGTCATCCGCCCTCAGCAGCGGATGACGCCGGCAGCCTCGCGTTTCGACGCTTCCGGCTACTCTTCCGTCACCGGAACGTTGCGCACCACCTCCAGCGGGAGTTTGGCCAACCGGATTTCAAGCATTCCATTCGTGTAGGCGGCCGAGACGATCTCGGGATCGATGGGGGCCGGCAGAAAAAGGACGCGTTCAAACCGGCCGTACTGGATCTCGGCCAGGCGATAGGTGGCGTCCGGACCGCAGTTCCGCGCCGGGCGCATCGCGCGGATTCGAACGGCCTTGCTGCTGATCTCCACCTCCAGGTCATCCTTGTCGACACCGGCTACCTCCGCCAGGATGATGATCTGCTCCGGAGTTTCGTTCATGTCCATCGACGGCTTCCAGCTGCGCTGGGCCAGGCTGAATACCGGGCTGAGCGACCGGAACATGTCTTCGATGCTTCGTTCAATATCGGTGCTGAGCTCTTCGAAGTCAGCCGCAAAGCGGATCTTGATGACGTCCATGCCCGCCTCCTGGTCGGTCCCGCACGGATGAACCCCCTGCCGCCGGGGTTTGCTTTTCACGCCCGTTTGCAATGATTTTTCGTATGGTCAAGAGCCCGGCGGACGGATGCCCTGACGGGCTTGGCCAGTATCGCAGCGCGCGCTGCGTTCGGATAAAAATAGCATCTCGCCTGTTCTTTGTAAACCTGAGCGATGGTCCGCGGCCGCAGCGCGCATACCCCCCCGGGCCGGACCCCTGGCCATAGGCAATAGCGCTCTCTATTCGATAGGCGATAAAACTGCGGCTTCATATGCTTTGCCCCGCCGCCAAAATTACCGTATGATGGCAAACGTCGCACAGGGCACGTCTCATCGTCCGGTGCTATCTATCACCTTCTGCATTTACGGCGGGAAGCGATCTGAACCCCTTGACTCATCCATTCTCCAAAGCGGCAGTCGCCTCGCAGTACTTCCTCTATTTCGGCGTCATGGGCCTTTACCTGCCCTACTTCAATCTTTATTGCTACCATTTGGGGTTTTCGGGGTTCCACATCGGCGCCTTGTCGGCGTTGCGATCGGTGACAATGGTGATCTTTCCGATGGTCTGGGGCACGCTGGCCGACCGGACGAAGGGACGCCGCCCGATTTATATCCTATGCAACACGATCAGCGCGGCCACCTGGGCCCTTTTTTTGTTGACCGAGGATTTTGCGACCATGGCCCTGATCACCGTGGCCTACGGAATCTTCTACTCACCGGTGATCTCGTTTCTGGAAGCCATCACCATGGAAACATTGGGCCGAGAGAAAAAAAGCTACGGCCGGATCCGGCTCTGGGGCTCCATCGGTTTCATCTCGGTGGTGCTGGCCTTCGGAAAGCTGATCGAGGTATTCTCCGTTCAGCTGATCATTTTCTGCATTCTGATCGGTTCGCTGTTGCTCGCCCTGATATCCGCCACGGTGCCCAGCGACCAACGGCCACCCCGATCCTTGCTGACCCACGGGGCCAAGGCGCTTGTGCATCGACGGTCGGTCGTTTTCCTCGGCTGTGGCTTTCTGATGCTGGCCAGCCACGGGGCGTACTACGGTTTCTTCTCTATTCACCTCGAAACCCTGGGATATTCCAGCACCTTTATCGGTTTGAGCTGGGCCCTGGCCTCGTCGACCGAAATTCTGGCCATGCTCTACTCGGAAGCGATCTTCAGCCGATTTAAGCTCGAACGCGTGCTGCTGGCTTCGTTTGCCGCCGCCGCCCTGCGCTGGCTGATCCTGGGAGCCGCATCGTCGCCGGCCGTCATCCTGATGTCCCAGTTCCTGCACGCCATGACGTACGGGACCTTCCACATGGCGAGCATTCTCTACATGGATCGCCTCTCCCCGACGGATGCCAAAAATCTGGGCCAGGCGGTGAATAACGCCCTGACCTACGGCCTCGGATTGATGGTGGGCTTTTTCATCAACGGAGCTCTTTACGGGATGATGGGCTCCTTCGGACTGTTTCAGGTGAGCACGCTGATCGCCCTGGCGGGAGGGGCCGTGTTCGGGGCATTTCAACTGCTGGAGCGCGGCCGGACGCGGGCAGAGGTCAACGAGACGAACCATCGCTCCAACGACGATGACTGAAGAGCGCGGCGGCCGGGGTCAATTCGAAGACGGCGTCTGCAGCGATCAGGATGCCGGCGTTGGTCCAGGTCAGCCGGTCTTCCGGCCAGACGGTCATGTCCGGAAAGGTGAACCCCGACCAGTACGATCCGTCCTCGAAACGCCGGTCGCCGATCCATCCAAGGACGATCCGCGCCGTTTCAATATGTCCCATGGCCGCCAGCGTCAGGGCCAGCTCCGATGTCTCGGCCAGGGCCACCCAGGGCTGGTCCGATACGCAGCGCACGCCCAGGCCTTCGACGACGAACTTCCGCCAGCCGCGCTCGATGCGACGCTCGGCATCCGCCCCGGTCACCGCGCCGGACAGAACCGGATAGAACCAGTCCATCGAATATCGGGATTTGGTCACATTAAACAGATGCGGCTTGGACCGAATGGCATGCCCCAGCCGGCGCAGCGCCGTCTGCCAGCCGGGTCGCGGCCGGCCCAGAACGGAGGCGATCGCCAGCGCACACTTGATGCTCGTGTAGATGGAGCTCGAACCGGTGAGCAGCGCCATCCGGTCGATCTGGCCCCGCGGGCTGATGGCCCAATGGATTTCGCCTTGAGGTGCCTGCAGGCTCAGAGCGAATTCAATCGCCCTGCAGACCGTTTTCCACATCGTGGATAGAAAGTCGACATCACCCGTCAGAAGGTAGTGATGATAAACCCCGACGGCTACGTACGCCGTCATGTTGGCATCCCGCGTCCGGTCCTGCGCGCGGCCCTGGAGATAAGCGCTGTACCAGCTGCCGTCGCACCGCTGGGCGCGGGCCAGCCACTGAAACCCTTTACGGGCCGCTTCCCAGCGGCCGCCAATCCCCAGCCCCATAGCAGCTTCCACGTGGTCCCAGGGGTCGGTTTTCTGCCCGTCGCACCAGGGAATCTCGCCGCTCGGCAATTGAGTCATGGCAATGAGCGCCGCGGGCGCCTCAATGTCGATCGCACGTTCCGGTTCAGGACTGAGTCCGAGGAGTTCCCGTTCCATGTTTCAACGCACCTCTGGGCGAGCGATAAGCCGCATGCAAAAGGGATCGACTGAGGTCATACAAAGGAACCGGCCGCGATGCAAGAGCACGACCTGCGGTTACGCTCCGGTCCCGACTTGACTTCACGGACCGTTTCCAGGTAGTTAAACCACTAACGCCCCCGGTTGCCGATCCCATCGACCCGCGTCGATTTTATCGGCAGCGGGCTCCAATGCGTCCATTCGCCTGGAACGGGCTGACTGAAACCGGCAGCCGGCTGTCAACGGCCGCCATCCGCGGCTTGCGGAGTCGGCTGAATCTATTCTCCCCCGGAGGGGCCGGGGATCGTCCCCCGCCGCCTCCGATGCAGCAATCACCCGTGCTCATCAGAAAGGAGGATTCCATGGCCGAGAGTATCTACAAAGTCATCGAACTGATCGGGACCAGCACCAAGTCCTGGGAGGAAGCGGCGAAGAACGCGGTGGAAACCGCATCCAAAAGCCTCCGAGACTTGCGCGTGGCCGAAATCACCAAACTGGATCTGAAGATCGAGAACGGCAAAGCAACCGCTTTCCGAGCGCGAGTGGCCCTGTCGTTCAAGTATCAGAAGGAGGACTGACGCAGGTGTTCCAGAAGGGTTGACGTCACGGATCTCGAGGCCGGTGAGGAATAAGCTCGCCGGCCTTTCGTTTGACCGTTGCACCGCTCGTTGCCTGCGGGGTTGTTTTCCCATCCCCAGAAAGGATCGCTATGACCTCGAAAGCCTTCCAGGATTATTATCCGGACGACGTGAGCCACTGCTATGGATGCGGCCGCTTGAATCCGCACGGCCTGCAGATCAAAAGCTATTGGGAAGGGGAGGAGAGCGTGTGCCGGTTTCAGCCGCGGCCCTATCATACGGCGATCCCCGGCTATGTGTATGGCGGATTGATCGCCTCTCTCATTGATTGCCACGCCACCGGCACCGCGGCGGCCGCCAAATACCGCGAGGAAGGACGGGAACTCGGGACCGAACCGCCGGTTCGTTTCGTCACCGGCTCGCTGCACGTGGACTATCTGGCGCCGACGCCGATCGACGCCGTGCTCGAGCTGCGGGCGCGCGTCCGGGAGATCAAGGGCCGCAAGGTGAAGCTCGACATCAGCTTGTCGGCCAAGGGCGCGGTGTGTGCCCGCGGGGAAGTCGTTACGGTGCAGATGCCCGCGGACTGGATCGAGAAGCTGGGGCGGAGCAAATGAGTTGAATCCTCATTTTCTCGGAGCCTTCGCCATGATATGCGTGGCGCGGCCGAGGAACATCTCCGCGGCCTCGGATTCCGTTTCCGAGAGCGTCGGATGAGGATGCATCGTTGCGGCGACGTCTTCGGCCAGGGCACCCATCTCGATGGCCAAAACCCCTTCCGAGATCAACCCCTCCGTGTTCCGGCCGGCGATCCCCACGCCGAGAATCCGGCCGGATGAGGGATCGGCCAGAATTTTCGTCAAGCCTTCCGACGCCCCCATGGTGGTGGCCCGCCCTGAGAATTTCCAGGGAAACCGCTGGACCTGGATAGGGACGTCGTTCCGCCGCGCCTGCTCCTCGGTGAGCCCGCACCAGGCGATTTGCGGGTCGGTGTAGACCACGGCCGGAATCGCCCGCACGTCGAAAGCGGAAGGTTGGCCGGCGATGGCTTCAGCCGCCACTTTGCCCTCGTAGCTGGCCTTGTGGGCGAGCATCATTCCGCCCACCGCATCCCCGACGGCGAAGATGCGCTCGTCGGCCGTGCGGCGCTGGTCATCCACGCGGATGAACCCGTTGTCATCCGTCTGAACACGCGTGTGTTCGAGCCCCAGCTCCGCGGTGGCCGGTTTTCGTCCGATGGCGACCAGCACCCGTTCGAAGCGCTGTTCGGGAGGAACTCCTTCTCCTTCGAGACCCGCCGAAACGCCGCCCTCATCCTCCCTCACATGCTTCACGCGGGTGTTCAGCCAGATGTGGGCGAAGATGGATTTCAACCGCCGGTGCAGGGGGTCCACCAGGTCCGGATCGACCCCCGGCAGGAGCCGATCCTGCAGCTCCACCACACTGACGCGGCTGCCGAGCGCGGCATAGACGGTTCCAAGCTCCAGACCGACATACCCTCCTCCCAAAACGAGCAGAGATGCCGGCACGTCTGCGAGGGCCAGTGCCCCGGTGGAACTCATGATCCGGCGGCCGGCCGTGAAATCGGTTCCGGGAAACGGAATCGGTTTCGAACCCGTGGCGATGATGGCATGCCGGAAGCGGATACGGCTGATTTCGGCATCACGCACCCGCACGCTTTCCGAGGATTCGAATTCGGCGCGACCGTTGATGAGCTGCACCCCCCGGCGTTTGGTCAGGCTCATCAGGCCTCCGGCCATCTTTTCGATGACCTCGGCCTTCCAACGCCGCAGGCCGGCCAGGTCGATTTGCGGCGGGCCGAAAGAGACGCCCATGGCATCGGCCCGCGCCGCATCGAAAATGAGCTCGGCCAGAAACAGAAAGGTCTTGGAGGGGATGCACCCCTTATAGAGGCATACTCCGCCCGGCCGGGGGGCCGGGTCCACCAGGGTCACGTCCAAACCGAGATCGGCTGCACGGAACGCGGCGGCATAGCCGCCGGGTCCGCTGCCGATCACAAGCAGCTCGGTGTCCTGCGCCAGTTCGCCCATCACCATTGGAGTACCTCCAATTGGAAATCCGAAAAACGAAATCCGAAATCCGAAACAAGTCCCAATGACCGAAACGAAAACGCCATCTCTAATACAAGCCGGCCGGTTTTGGTCATTGTCCTTAATTTGAACTTTTGAATTTGTTTCGATTTTCGATATTCGGATTTCGAATTTATCCACAAGGGCATCATGCGACCATGCCCGTAGCCATCCGCCGAACTTCTTCCGAACTCGCTGGTTGTCAAACAACGGACATCAACAGCTCGTCCGGATCCTGCATAATCTGCTTGAAGAGCTTCAGGAAGTTTATGGCGTCGGCTCCGTCCAGCACCCGATGATCGATGCACAACACTGCGGGCATAATCAGCCGCGGGGCGATGGCCAGACCGCTCTCCCGTTTGACCACCGCCGGCTGGAGTCGTCCTTGTCCGAGGCCGAGGATCGCAACCTGCGGATAGTTGATAATCGGTGCAAAGCTCCAACCTCCCAGCGCGCCGGCATTGGTGATGGTAAAGGTGCCGCCTTGAAACTCTTCCAGGCTGATCTTGCGGGCATGCGCCCGCTGCACGAGGCCCTGGAGCTCGACGGCGAGCTCTTTGATGCTCTTGTTGTCGACCTCGCGGACCACCGGCACTACCAGCCCCTCCTCCGTGTTAACGGCCACCCCGATGTGATAATGCTTTTTCAGGATCATTTCCCCGGCGGACGTGTCCAGACTGGCATTGACTCGCGGGTGGGCTTTCAGCGCCGTCGCCACCGCCTTGAGCGCAAAAACGGTGAACGTCAGGCGCCCGCCGAGCGCTTCAACATCTTTCTTATGCTTGCGGCGGAAAGCTTCCAGCCGGGTGACATCCACATAGTCCTGGCTGTTGACATGGGGAATCTGGGCCCAGGCGAGACTCATCTGCTTAGCCGTCGCCCGGCGGATGGACCGGAACGGCACGCGCTCCACCGCGCCCCACTTGGAGAAATCGGGCAGTTCCGAAGGGCGGTCGAGAGGCAGGGCCGGACGTTCCGCCGCCGGCGGCACGCGCTCAACCGCCGGCGCGGGCAAGACCTGGTCGCGTGCGCCGAATGCACGCACGTCATCGGCGGTCACCAGGCCCGCCGCACCGCTCGGCGGCACTCGTGCCAGGTCAACCCCCAGTTCGCGGGCCAAGCGGCGGGTGGCCGGCGAGGCCGGGACCGGTCCCTCACGCGGTTCCGGTCCCTGGGGGGCGGCCGAGGACTCCGGCACGGTTATCTGCTTTGATTTGGCGGCAATCGGTTCGGGGGCCGGCGCCGGTTTTTCTCCAGGCTCGGAGAAGGCAATCAGCACCTGCCCGACTCGGACCGTATCGCCGGGCCGCACGCGGATTTCCAAAACGGTGCCGGTATAGGGCGAGGGAATTTCAACCGCGGCCTTGTCGGTCTCCACCTCCAGAATGATATCGCCCTCCTTGACGGCCTGCCCCACGCTGACCCGCACGGCCAGCACCTCCCCTTCGTGGATGCCTTCCCCCAGGTCCGGAAGCTTGAATTCCTTGCTCATGTCCGCCTCCTTTATGGCGCCGATAGCAGGTTGCGGGCCGCGTCGACGATGCGGGCGACACCGGGCAGGTAGTGTTTTTCACGGCTGAACAGCGGGATGACGACATCGTAGCCGGTCACCCGCGCCACCGGGGCCTCGAGGTGGTAAAAGGCCTTTTCCACCAGCCGGGCCACCACCTCGGCCACTGGGCGGAAGCTGCGCGGCGCCTCGTGCACCACGGCCACGCGCCCGGTTTTCCGGGCGGATTCGACCAGGAGCGAATCGTCCAGGGGCGAAATCGTCAGGAGATCGATGACGTCGGCCTCGGCGCCGTGCCGGCGTTTCAGTTCCTCGGCTGCTTCCAGCGTCGGCCGCATCATGGCACCGTAGGCGATCAGGGTGAGGTCCCCGCCCTCGCGTACGCGCTGGGACCGGCCGATGGGCAGAGTCTCTTCCTCCTCGGGCACCTCCTCCCGGAATGCGCGGTAGACGGCCTTGGGCTCGTAGAAGATGACGGGGTCCGGGTCGCGGATCGCGCTCACCAGAAGTGCCCGCGCATTTCGGGGGCCGGAGGGGATCACCATCTTGAGACCAGGGATGTGCGCCCAAAAGGCTTCGCGGCTCTCGGAGTGATGCTCCAGGGCACGAACGCCGCCGCCGTAGGGCGCCCGAAGGACCATGGGAACCTGATAGCGTCCCTGGGAACGCCAGCGCAACCGCGAGGCATGCCCTTCGATCTGGTGCAGGGTGTAGTAGCTGAACCCGTCGAACTGCATCTCGCAGACCGGCTTCAACCCGTAGACGGCCATCCCGATCGACATGCCGGCGATGGCCGATTCCGCCAGCGGCGTGTCTACGACGCGGCTCTCCCCGAAGGCCTCGATCAGGCCGTCGGTCACGCGAAAGACACCGCCATCCACCCCCACGTCCTCGCCCAGGACGATGACGCGGTCGTCCTGGGTCATCTCCTGCCGCAGGGCCAGGTTCAGAGCCTGCACCATGGTCATTTTAGACAAGTTTTTCCTCCTTCTGCGCCGCGCTCCAGAACCGCACGAAATCCGCGCGCTGCTCTTTCAGATCGGCGGGCATTTCGGCATAGGCATGTTCGAACATGAGCAGCGGGTCTCCCAAAGCTTTCATCTCTTCCTCGGCCCGCGCCACGGCGGTCTGAATTTCGGCCGCAATCGCCTCTTCCTCGGTCTTGACGGCATCTGGGTTTAGAAGGCCCCTGGCCGTGAGGTAGCCCTGGAAGCGGGTGATGGGATCCTTGCGGCGCCATTCCTCCACCTCGGCGTCCGTCCGGTAGCGTTTGGGATCGTCGGCCGTGGTATGCACGGCCACGCGGTAGGTGACGCACTCGATCAGGGTGGCCCCGCCACCGGCACGGGCTCGTTCGACCGCCTCCTGAGCCGCGACATAGACCGCCAGGATGTCGTTGCCGTCCACCTGAATCCCCGGGATTCCGTAAGCGAGCGCCTTTTGAGCCAGGGTTTTGGAGCGGGTCTGTTTGGAACGCGGAATCGATATGGCCCACTGGTTGTTCTGGCAGACAAACACCACCGGCAGCTGGAACACGCCGGCGAAGTTGAGCCCTTCGTGGAAGTCCCCCTGCGAGGTCGCACCGTCACCGAAGAAGGTCATCGCGACGTCGTCGGTCGCACGGTACTTCATGCCCCAGGCGATTCCGACGGCATGCAGGATCTGGGATCCGACCGGCACGGAGATGGGCAGGTCGTTGCGCTCGGCGGGGATGCGGCTGCCTTCGCTGAAGCCGTTGTTGTATATAATGATGCTCTCAAGCGACCGGCCGCGCCAGAGTTCCGCCGCCATTTCGCGGAAAGCCGGGACGACCCAGTCGGAGGCGCGCAACGGGGCGACGGCTCCGAGGTGGGCGGCCTCTTGGCCGGAAATCGGCGGGAACGTCCCGATTCGGCCCTGTCGCTGCAAGCTCAGCAGGCGCTCATCGAATCGGCGTGCCAGCAGCATCGTGCGATGCATTCTTAGCAGCAGGGGGCTTTCGATGGTCGGATCGAGGTCGGTGTCTACCTGCCCGTGTTCGTCGAGGATGGACAGGTGATCAACGGAGTCCGGCAGGGTGATTCGCGTCTTCGGCATCGGAGCCATCTTTCCTTATTTGGAGGTCGAGCGCTAGCGGTCGCTGTTTAACGGCTAAGTCGGTCTTGAAAATATATGCGACGCGATCAAATCGCGTCAAGGGTGTTACCCCGTGGAGAAATACCTGTTTTCGAATCAGGTGGCGATAGGATCTCCGGTTAGCGGGAATGACCACCGGCTTGGCACTCAGTCAACGGGATCGCATGCGCAGGCGAAAAGGCAGGGGCCGAAACGGCGAGGGCAGGCATCGAAGCCCCCTGCTTCCGCCGCATGGAACGGGATCGGAGCAAGAAAATGGGATGGCTGACGGCATGGACCCAGGACGTCATTCCACGATTTCAAGTACGGCGCGCTTTTTATTCTTGGCGGAAGCCGCGCCGAGGATCGTTCGAAGGGCTTTGGCCGTTCGGCCCTGCTTCCCGATCACCTTGCCCAGGTCCATTTTGGCCACGTTAAGTTCCAGCACGGTCGCCTGACTGCCCTCTAACACATTAACGCTCACCTGTTCTGGATAATCGACCAAGGCTTTCGCAATGTATTCGATCAGCTCTTTCATGGCGCCCTCTCTTTTGCCTTCAGTTCGCGGTCATCGGACGAGATATCGTGAATCCACAGCACGCTGCTGGAACAGTGCTCGAGAGATAGCGATTTCACGGCATGATTAGCATAAACCGAACCTGAATTGCAAGAAGACTACCAATTTAAAAAATGTTATTCATATTCTCTTGTTTTTTTAATCAACAAGATTTAACTGTAAAATATGAATTTTGTGAATTGAACGAGTTGTTATCTTGGTTCGACCATACACCCAACAGGGCGGTGCACCCCTGCCTCCATGAAGGTAAGAAGCATGGATTTTTCACTTCCCAAAGAGTTGCTTTCAGAAATCGAACAGTTCAGGGGCCTTCTTGAGGGGGGGCTCAAATCAAAACTTGACGCCTGGTACCGCCAACGAAACCTTCCCAAAGAATTTTTCAGCGAGATGGGCCGAGTCGGTGCCTACGGTTACGTGGTCTCAGACGGTCGGCTGGTCAAGCGATCGGCTTTCCGGGAAGCTCTCTTGGCGGAGGCACTCGCCCAGCATTCGCCCGGTGGAGCGATCGCCGCCCTCGCCCATGCCGACCTCGGATTGATGGGTCTCCACCTTTTTGGATCCCAGCAACTTCAGCATCGCTATGCGGAACAGGCATTAAATGGAGAGGCGATTATGTGCCTCGGCAACACCGAGGGCCATGCCGGAAGCGACGTGGCTGCCATCGCGATGCGGGCCGAAGCCGCATCCGACGGCTGGCGGCTCAGTGGCACCAAGTCTTTCGTGACCAACGGCGCCGTCGCGGACCTGGCCGTGGTCACGGCTGTCACCGAACCTGCCACCGGACGCACCCATCGAATTTCCATGTTTCTGGTCGATCTCCACCAACCGGGCGTCCGACGAACCCGACTGGGGAAACAGGTCTGGGTGCCTTCGGACCTCACCCGGCTGGAGCTGAAAGACGTGGCGGTGCCCGCGGACCATCTGCTCGGCCGACAGGGCGATGGGCTGGCGCAGGTGCTGCAAATTTTCACGCACAGCCGGGTAGCGATCTCCGCTCTGACGCTCGGCACCGCCGCCGGCGCCTTCGACCTGGCCCTGAGGCGCGCCGTCAAGCGCACCGCTTTCGGCCAGCGGATTGCCGACCATCAAGCCAAGTCGTTTGAAATCGCCGAACGGCATGCCGAAATCGAGGCCGCCCGCCTATCGCTCTGGAAAGCCTGCTGGAAGGTGGACCGCGGCGAAGACTTCCGCGAGGAAGCCTCGATCGCCAAATTCTTGGCAGTTGAGGCCGCCCGCAAGACAGCCGCCTGGGCCGCGGATATCTTCGGGGCCGCATCGGTCATGTTCGAACATCCCGTCCACAAATTTCCCATGGATGTCTGGGGGTCTTCGCTGGGCGAGGGCACCCAGGACATCCAGAAACTCATCATTTTCCGCGAAGTCATCAAGCGATATGCATAACGCAGGAATTTACCTTATTTGGTGCTCAGACGTCTCGATCTCCGGGTTTACGGCGAAGACCACCCGGTCCGCTGTTGTTTGGGCGAGATAATACCGGGCCACCTTCATCCCGCGGTTGTACGGCTCGATTTCCTTGAACCCTTGGCCCCAGCGGAAAAGAAGTTCCGTGATCCCCGTCCCTTCCCGGGTTTCACGGATCGCTGTTTCAAGAGCGGTTTCTCCGGGCTCGACTTCACCCTTGGGGAAGTCCCAATTGCGAAACGCCCGCAGAAACAGGTAGTTCACGTTGTTGTCCTGCTCACGGACGATGATGATGCCGGCTGAGGATGGTTTTCTCGGGCATTGGCATAACTATCTGTTTTATACACTTTAAAAAAAATGAATTCAACGCGTTGGCGGGTGATTCAGCGAGCCGTGCAAGCGCGCCCCTTGACAATCGGTTTGACAGGGAGCGAGCGGCTCGGTTATGCCATTCAGCGCGCGGGCCGCACGGATGCCCTCGACAAATTGAAAGTAGACTCGGCCGAACAAGGAAAACCTATAAATCAAACCATAAGAAGATTGGGTTCGATCGATCGGAGCCCCAAGTTCGTTTGGGAGATGACGGAAGGCTTCGTGAAGGAAAATAGGGGATGACCATAAAACTATTCTCACCGCTGACGCTTCGGGGAGTCACCTTTCAAAACCGTATTTTCGTCTCCCCCATGTGCCAATATTCCTGCACGGATGGGATCCCCAACGATTGGCACCTGGTGCACCTCGCCAGCCGAGCGGTCGGCGGGGCCGGGATGGTGATGGTCGAGGCAACCGCGGTGAGCCCGGAAGGTCGGATCTCTCCGGCGGATACCGGGCTTTGGAACGAAACCCAGACGGACGCATTTAAGCGGATCAGCTCGCTGATTGCATCACTGGGTTCCGTGCCAGGAATCCAGCTGGCCCATGCCGGCCGGAAAGCGTCAACCACCCCTCCCTGGATGGGCGGCCAGCCGCTCGAGGCGCGCGACGGCAGCTGGCAGCCGGTGGCCCCAAGCCCGATACCGTTTGGCTCCGGCTATCCAATGCCGCATGAATTGTCCTCTTCCGAAATCGAGAAGTTGGTTGGAGGATTTGCCGAAGCGACGGAGAGAGCGTTACAAGCTGGGTTCAAAGTGGTCGAGGTCCACATGGCTCATGGCTATCTTTTGCACGAATTCCTCTCACCGCTCTCCAACCATCGCCGGGATGAATACGGCGGAAGCCTGGAGGCTCGGTTAAAATTTCCACTCGGCGTCGCCGCCGCCGTCCGCAAGGTTTGGCCGGACTCTCTCCCATTGTTTGTTCGCATCTCGGCCACCGATTGGGCGGATCAGGGATGGGATTTGGAGCAATCCATTGCTTTCGCGCGACGCCTTCGCGAGATCGGTGTGGATCTGATCGACTGCTCCAGCGGCGGGATGGTGCCCGATGCCAAGATTCCGGCCGGGCCGGGATTCCAGGTTCCATTTTCGTCCGCCATCCGCCGGGAGGCGCGGATCGCCACCGGGGCGGTTGGACTGATCACGAATGCCCGGCAGGCGGAGCAGACCCTCGTCTGCGGCGATGCGGATGCGGTCTTCCTGGGCCGTGCCATGCTGCGGGACCCTTACTGGCCGCTGCATGCCGCCGATGAACTCGGCGTTGAGGTTCCCTGGCCAGCCCAATATTTGCGCGCGAAAACTTGAAGCCCCATCCTGCCAGAGGTTTTAGAGGCAATGATGCCCTATCTAACTTCTGAATGGGGACAACCTTGACCTGCCCCACTCTGTAGCGTGGCCAGATTAGTCTCCATTGGAGTCTCGATTATCAAAGCATCAGCTTGAATTGTTGTAAAGTGCGGCCTGAATCTGTCGGCGTGTCTGCGGTTAGCAGAGTTTGCAAGAATTGTCTGAGATGTACGCCCTCTGCCTTCTTGGGGTTTGTACCAGGTTTTGGCAGAGGATTGGGGACAGCCATGTTTTCAGGCCTTATTGATTGAATGGACAGCCCCCCTCTTTCATGATGCGCACAAAAAGCCGTCTCGATGGCTGGAGGTTTGAGAAAGCCACTCCTTCGCAAACCGCCGTTTTTCTTGTTAGCCGTTTTTCTTTGACAGCCTTCGTCGCGGGGGATATACTTAGTGTAAACAATGGAGGCGTAAAAATGGTCACCAAAATTAAAAAATGGGGCAACAGCCAAGGCCTCCGGCTGCCCAAACATATACTGGAAGACACTCGCATCGAAGTGGGCGATGAGGTCGATGTCCTGGCAAGGGACGGGGTCATTGTAATTGCGCCGGTCCGGAAGGTTCGCGGCAGGCACAGTCTAAAATCCCTCATTGCACGAATCCCCAAGGGCCACGCGGAAGGGGAAATCGCTTGGGGCGACCCCGTCGGCCGTGAGGCATGGTAAATGAATGCCTACGTCCCCAGAAAAGGCGACTTCGTTGCCGTTACGTTCGATCCGCAGTCGGGCCATGAGCAGAAAGGCCGCCGGCCGGCCCTCGTTGTCAGCAATACCCTCTTCAACAAGCATACGGGTCTTGCGATGGTTTGTCCTCTAACCAACACGGACAGGCGTTTCCCGTTCCATGTGGCCGTGGCAGGTGCATCTAAAGTCACCGGATTCGTCATGGTTGAACAAGTCAAATCGATCGATTTTCGAGCGCGCAGTGCCAAACTCCTCGAACGGGCTTCACCCGGCTTGCTCGAAGAGGTTCTGTCCATACTGGACGCCTGTCTTTACTGATCCTGAGCCCCGATTGGCATGGAGCAAGATAGCTGCTGGACGTGGGTCCGTTGAACGAATGGTTACGGTCAGTTGCCGCCGAAACGCCGCAACTCGTCGGCGCTTCTAAGGCTGTAGTATCATCTTGCCGAAATGCCCGCCCGCCTCCATGCGGCGGTAAGCCTCGATCCCCTCGGCCAGAGGAAACGCCCGGTCGATCACCGGTCTCAGCTTTCCCTTCCAGAGCAGATCGGTGACGGTGAGAAAATCCTGGTGGTTGCCCATGGTGCTGCCGATCAGGCTGATCTGCTTTCCGAAGATAAAGCGGATGTCGATCTCAGCCTTGGGTCCACTGGTGTTGCCCACGATCACGATGCGGCCGCCGCGCGCTACCGCCTGCATGCTGCCGGCCAGCGTCGCCCGCCCGACGTTGTCTACCACCACGTCGACCCCCCGCTTGCCGGTGGTCTTCAAAACCTCGCGAACCCAGTCCGTCTGCGAGCGGTCGATGACCTGATCGGCTCCCAGTTGGGCGGCCTTGGCGGACTTTTCCGCACCGTCCGTCACAACCCACACCGTGGCCCCGGCGAGTTTGGCAACTTGAATCGCCATGCTGTTCACTCCGCCGCCGGCGCCCACCACCAGAACGGTCTCGGACGGCTTGAGGCCGGCGCGGTGGATCAGCATGCGCCAGGCCGTCAGGCCGACCAGGAGCGGGGCCGCCGCGGCGGTGAAGTCCAACGCTGCGGGCATCGCCGCCAGGTTGGCGGCCGGCACCGCCACATACTCGGCGGCGCCGCCGCGGACATGCTCGCCCAGAACGCAGTAGCCCGGACTGACCGACGCCGCGCCGCGCCGGGTGAACTCGTCGTCGAACCGGTTCATCCCGGGATCGACGACCACCCGTTGCCCCACCGCCCAACCGGACACGCCCGGCCCCACCGCGGCAATCTCACCGGCCACGTCCGCACCGCACCAGTGCGGCATTTCCAGCTTCAGCCCCGGCCAGCCGCGCCGCACCCAGATGTCGAGATAATTCAGGGCGCAGGCTCGGACCCGCACCACCACCTGCCCGCCGGCCGGAACGGGATCGGGCACGCTGCCATAGCGCAGAACATCGATCTCTCCATGGGTTTCGAAAAAAACGGCTTTCATCGCATCACCTCCTTGGAATCAGGTTACGGCGCGCTGCGCCGTCCTCACACTGATGAAATATGGGTCTGGTGGGAGCGGTTTTCCAGCTGCGATGGTTATAAGTCGGACCGCCGAAACGAGTAAAGTCATTTCCACCGAACCGCGCGGGATATCGCCGATTGGCGCGCTTGACATCCAGGGGATGCTCATTACATACTGGATTGTCCCTCATTGGGGCCGCCCGACTGTATCGGTTGACGTCAGCCATCCTCCGCACCGGTGCCGATCGATTGCGGCCTCATGCCAAAAACGCCGGCGGGAGTTGCCGTGACCATACGGTTCGAAGAGGTCGAACACACCGCAGACAGGGCGTTGCGCATATACGGCCGGGATCTTGCAGACCTGTTTGGGAACGCCACGGCGGGCATAAACAGCTTGATGCTGGCAGTAAGTCCCGAGGATTCGGGCTGCGTCACTAAGAACATCGAGTTGGAAGCGGTCGATGCGGAAGGCCTGCTGGTCGCCTGGCTGAGCGAGCTCGCCTTCTGGGCGGAAACCGAATCACTGCTTTTCAACCAGATTGATTTCATCGAGCTGTCCCCGGCTCGACTCAGAGCCGTCGTCCGCGGCGTCCCGGTTCAGGCGTTGGACAAACACGTCAAGGCGGTCACCTTTCACAATCTGGCCATCGACCGCCGTCCGGAAGGTCTGGTGGTGACCGTGGTCTTCGACGTGTGACCCGCCGTCTTTCGGCGGGCAGGAGGACCCCATGCTGCACATCCGCGATCTGCGCAGAATCGACGCCTACCTTTACGAAATCCCGCCGTCGTTTCGGCCGGATATGCGCGTGCCAGCCCGGTTTTATGCCGATGAGACCCTGATCGAAAACATTCTCGGCGACCGCAGCCTGGAACAGCTGGTCAACACCGCCACGCTTCCGGGCGTCGTCAATCATGTTCTGGCCATGCCGGACATGCACCAGGGCTACGGGTTTCCCATCGGCGGCGTGGTGGCTACGGCCCTGCCGGACGGGGTGATATCCCCGGGCGGCGTGGGCTATGACATCAACTGCGGGGTCCGTCTGCTGGCCAGCCAAATTGACGTCGAAGCCATCCGGCCTCACCTGGATGATCTGGCGACGATGCTGTACGCCAACTGCCCCAGCGGCGTCGGCAAGGGCGGCCCGGTGAAGCTTGCCGCCGGCGAACTGGATCAAGTCATGGAAAAAGGCGCGCGGTGGGCCATTCAGCGCGGGTTCGGAAGCGCCGCCGACCTGGAGCGCACGGAGGAAGAAGGCTGCCTGTCCGGCGCGGATGCGGAAAAAGTCAGCGCGCGCGCCCGCGACCGCGGCAAGGGCCAGATCGGCACGCTGGGGGCCGGCAACCATTTCATCGAAGTGGACGCGGTCGATCGGGTCGTGGACGAAGCGGTCGCCCGGCGCATCGGTCTCTTCGCCGGGCAGGTGGTGGTCCAGATCCATTGCGGATCGCGGGGCCTCGGGCATCAGGTCTGCACCGACTATGTCAGCCTTTTCCAGAAGGCCGTACGCAAATACGGCATCGATCTGCCCGATCGCGAGCTGGTCTGTGCGCCGCTGAGCAGCCTGGAGGGCGGGGACTACCTCGCCGCCATGAAGGCCGCCGCCAATTATGCATTCGCCAACCGCCAGGTGCTGGCCCACCATATCCGACGATCCTTCGAACAGGTGCTGGCCGGGAAACTGAAGCACTATCATCTCTTTCAAATCTACGATATCGCTCACAACATGGCCAAGGTGGAGTCCCATCGGGTGGGAGAACGGCTCGTCGAGTTGTGTGTGCACCGCAAGGGCGCCACGCGGGCCTTCGGGCCCGGATCGGATGTGCTGCCGCCGGTCTATCGGGATATCGGCCAGCCCGTACTGGTACCCGGCTCGATGGGCACCGCCAGCTGGGTGCTGGTCGGAACCGAAGGCGGCATGTCCCAGACTTTCGGTTCCACCTGCCACGGCGCAGGCCGCACCATGAGCCGGCACCAGGCCAAGCGCTCGGTGCAGGGACCAGCCCTGCGGCGGGAGCTCGAGGCCGGCGGAATTCGGGTGCGCGCCGGCAGCATGGCCGGCCTGGCCGAAGAGGCGCCGGCCGCCTACAAGGACGTCGACCGGGTCGTCGACGTCGTCCACGGGGCGGGCCTGGCACGACGGGTGGCACGGCTGACGCCTTTGGCGGTTATAAAGGGATAAACGTTCATCCCTCAAAAAGGAGGTGTCGTATGCGAATGAACTTCCGCAGCATCATCTGCGCCACCGATTTTTCGGATTTCTCCAATCGCACCATCCCATACGGGGTCGCGATCGCACGGGAGTTCGACGCGAAGCTTTACGTCTGTCATGTCATTGATTTATCGGCGGTCACGATCTACGGCGAGTTTCAGCTGGACCCGGTCGGCCAGCAGGCGCGCATCCAGCAGGAGGCCCAGGCTCATCTGCCCAAGATACCCGGGCTGGACCGGGTGGCCTGGGAGCCGCTGATCGCGATCGGCCAGCCGGCAGCTGAAATTGCGCGTCTGG
>Ga0105105_10000118_pt1 | contig 36369 bp, 34 predicted proteins | sample PPLLaktember2015_4_FD_79108 | JGI IMG/M metagenome (GOLD analysis project Ga0105105, IMG submission 79108) | Freshwater sediment microbial communities from Prairie Pothole Lake near Jamestown, North Dakota, USA - PPLs Lake P8 Core (1) Depth... | ecosystem: Environmental > Aquatic > Freshwater >...
ACCAGCAATAGTGGTTCCGCTATATTCAAGACCATTGCGTGCAATGTGATTGTGTCTTTGTCTTGAATTACACTCAATTGCTGTATCGTAAGGTGTAAACAACCTTATATAAGAATTGACATCAGTAACAAAACCATATATAACTATCTGACTTGTGTTTTCAGAAAAAATGTAATTTGCTCCCTTATAAGCAGCTATAGATACTTGGAGTTTGTATCTATCCAATCTTATAAAGTCATTGTCTTCTGATCCAAGAAATTTCTTAAGGTTACCAGCCGCATCATCAAACGCTTTACCTTGTCCAAGAAATGTTTTATAGATAGAAACGACATCTTCATTTGAAGCGTTTACTGGATTGGTGCCATACTTAGTTTTCACTTCCCAATACTTATTCTCAGAACTCAAATCAAGTCGCTTCTTGAACAAATAGCACTTCAGCCCGGCACCATACGTAACTTCATCACCAATCCCCATCATCTCATGATTTTGAGATATGGAAAAATATGCTATCCCGTCAACTATATTGATTTTTGGTGAAGCACCAATCATCATATCAACACCAGTGGTAGCCATTGAAAACACTACAGATCTCTGGGTTGGTACGAAGCAATGAGCGCCCACCACTGGGACGTATGGATTGAAATCAATATCTAATACATTATATATATCGTATATATTTGAAAAGCCCAAAGCTAGACCATTTGAAATAGCAAACAAATCTTCATGCGTGAGATGAAAATCATTGTTAGCTGCATCGACAAATGATATTACAACATTTATGAGGTTTCCATAAGATGTTGGTAAGCTAGCGTCCTTTGATATATTGCTTCTTGTTGAATTATCAAATGTTCCTGAAAAGTCTGTGGCATTATTGTACCCTATGCATGAGCGCAAAGTATTTCCATGAGAAACGTACCCGCTACCTTGACATCCATACACGGTGTTGTTGGTTGTAGTTCCATAATAAACATCTATCCCTGATGTGACGGTGTTGTAGATTATGTTAAAGGATATGTAAAATAACGAATACATGTCAGGCGACGGATCAGCCTGATAAACACCTCTATTAGAATTTCTGATCAGGTTACTCTGTATATGCGATCCAGCAAGCTCAAGCTCAAGGGGTATAGCGTCACTCGCATTATCAGTCTCAATCTGAAGACCGATGATCTCAACATTGTGGACGTTATTGAGTTTGATACCAAAACCAGCGGGGTTATTGATCCTTACTTTCGCGTCATCCCAAACTCCGGAATGAGCCTGCTTGATGGCGCATTGTGTATCAATATCCCACGGCGCCATAATCGTCACCTTGGGCCCAGTACCCCCAGTGAGGTGTGTCCAGTTCTTGACCTCAACATCTCCATCATAAGCAGTAGCATTGTCATTATAAACGACTATGTTGACATTTCCAAGAAGATTTCTCGTTAAAAGAAGAACAACTATACCTTCAGAGTCTGTATCAATAGCATCCTTGATAGTTTGAAAGCATCTAACTATCGACGTTATAGTTCCACTAGAAGGCGACGGGACGTCTCCAGAATATGTAACAGCCCTCCACACTGACTGGTTTCCACGCTCAACCAAATAAAAAATATCTTGTATAAATCCAGTATTTATATGAACTTTGTCTCCAATACCTATCTTATCGTCAAGTGGTATTGAAAATGTTATTATACCTTCATTGTCTATAGAATATGTTGCTTGAGCTGCTCCGGAATACAGTTCGGTGTAATCCTGTCCAACAGAGAAGGAAATTTCGTTGTCGTCCACCAAAAATCTGTCACACCCAATATCACACTTAAGCGCCTTTGAGTTGTATTCGTAGTCGGCAAATATTTGAAAGTAAGGATCGGCCCTAAGATCTTCAGCCACCATCAAGAGTGATGAGAATAGCTTGAGATGGTAGTCCTTTTTTGGTTTATTCCTGAACTTCACCGTCTTGTTTATCTCACAGTTGCCATTCTTCTCAAACTCATTAATGGAGTTATCATCAGACCAGCAGCTCTCCATTACAACGCTATCAGGATGACGTACGCTTGATGCATACCCACGCCCGCATCCTTGAGCCAAGTTGTTCTTGAGAAGGGCCTGATTGTAATGAGGCTTGTGGGTAAGAGTCTCAATGAATACACCGTTGTCAACACAGTCGATTATAGTGTTGTTGTATATGTAGTGACGCTTATTATTCGTTCCTGCGCTTCCCGGAACATACCCGTCTTGACCCATTTCATCAGCAAAGTCACTCAGCTTAGTAAGCGGCATTAATCCAAGAACACCAACTGATCCCTGTACAGTGATTATTCCCCAAGGCTTACCGTATACAGTAGCTAACGCAAGTATCTCGGTCATTGTCTTATCTTCAGTGGTCTTTATTGTCAATTTCTTTTCGTACCACTCGATCTCCAACGAATACGGATCGGATATAATCTCAACACTATAGTCGTTGATTGTGGGGTTATTCTCAAGAGCGGTGATAGACCAGTATATCGAGCATGAAGAGTACTTATTTGCTACGGTTGGATTTCCGTAATTGTGAAGAACCTCAACACCATGACCTTGGGATTGGTAGATTAAGTTTCCAGCTACAACGTGATTACCAATATCATTATTCGAATCTATTGATACCCCGCGAGTTCCACCAACCAGGATGTTATTGAGAACCTTAACACATTCAGCATCAATGATTCTTACGCACGCCTCATCAGGTGGCACGCTAGTTCCCTTGATAACCTGTATTCCATTAAGTTCGGTGTAATCACTCTGAATGGTTATGTTTTCACCATGCTCTTCTGAATCATTGATTACGAAATTGTTTCCAACAAGATCTACGATTCCATGATGGATGTTATCTCCAACTGCTCCACGTTCAAAGAACAGTTCTTCAGAAACTCCCAGTGCGGTCGGGTAGCCCGGTGATGTTGATATGACAATATTTCTACTCTTATCTGTAACGAACTTTTGAATCACAGCACCACGAGTATCCAGAATGACGTTAGATGAGTTTTTGTTTCTCCCAAGAACCACTAGAACGGAAACGTCCAGGGTAACCAAATCACCTGTTAACAATTGTGTATTTAGTCCACTAATTCCACTACCGTCATCTTGAAGTGCTTCATAGAATGTAGGGAACACATATTTGGCACTCAATACATCAGCAGGTGTCGACACATCACCGACGTAATCACCATAATACCCCGTGACAACAACTTTACTTATGTTAGGACCTGATCGTTCGTAAATTCTTTGGACGTAATACATCCCGTGCCCATCAAGTTCTATAACACACCCAACAGTAAATAGAGGGTCAGACTGGACTACCGAGAAACTCATAATGCCATTTGATACTGTAGCAGTTGAGGCGGTTTTAAAGTCATAATCCTGACACCCAATTGATACAGCCAACCTTCTTGTGTAATGATAAGCTCCGGCGCTCCAGGTGTTATCCATTTCCCTGAGATCCATATCTACAAAGTCAGGGATGGGACATACGTCTACCCCTTCATGATAGGTGTTTGTCCCATTATCAATAGCTGTACCGTCGTTTGAGCTGAGGCTGTAGAGTGCTTGAGATCTATTGTAGAACGCTACTATCGTGTTTTGGGAACACACAGTTCCACCGGTAACTGATGCATCTGAACTAATACAATACTCAAGTTGGGTTACATCGACGTCAAAGTCAGCTACAGTGAAATCTTGACATATACAATTAACAACAGGTGAGGAGTCCAGCCCACCAGCTGCAACCTTAATTCCAGTAGCCCCACCGACACAGGTGTTATTGGCAACAAGACACTTCTGATTGTTGCCAATATGAATAGCTTCATCTACCGAGTTGATTACCTCGTTAGCCAAGACGTATGTACCAATAACATTATCTCCAGCACAACCGTCTTCAGTGTAGACCCCGATGTCGCTTCCTTCAATGTGGTTGTTCTGTATCACTGACCCGACAACGTCTGACACTTGACGTATACCATAACGACCTGATGACGCCGTTCCGGTTTGAACTATTCTCAACCCCTCAATCACAGTATAGTCGCATAGGTTGTAGATAACTGCAACACCATCTGTAGTGCATGACAATCTATAACCTTCACCCTCAGTTCTCACCTTTCTCTGAACAGAATTACATTCGGTTGCGATATTGTACGGGGCTTTAATCTTAACGAATGAATCCTGATCGACTACCCAGTCCTCAATAACGATTTCATCTGTAACCACTTCAGGAGAAGCTTGGGCATAACAAGCTATGTAAATACCCATCTTGAGGGATGTGAGGTCAAGAGTACCAAGCCGGTCCGAAGCTCCATGGTTAGTGCTGTCAATGGCAGCAGAGAGGGATGGGAAGGTCTTATCGATCGATAGAACCCTGAACTCAATCTTGTCACCACTATTAGGTGTAGCATTATCGGGTGTTTCCGATGTCTGCGTCAAAACCATCCACTCGCGACAAGATATCTTTTTAACAAGATGGCACGTTAAAGCTATACCAGACGGGACACCATCTGTATACATCTCATAAGTTACCACGTCACCAATTCCAACATACAAATGCGTCTGAGACACTGAGAATGTGGCTACACCATTCTTAATGTCTACTGTAAGGTTCCCAGCAGCATCCTTAACCATGTACCCTTCACCGCCGGCAATATCGCCAACAGAGAATACCATGAACCCAGAAGGTCTGGTTCCATGAGAAGGAAGAGCGGATCTACTTATTGGATTCGCGAGAGACGCCGTATGCCCCAAGAACATCGTATGCTCCGCAGGCTAAGGATTATGTACCGAAGGGGACTATTGGTCCGCGATGAGTAACCTTCTCTGCACTTGTGGCAGGATCTTCACCTTCATTGCCCTGGAAGGCATCGGCCATCCAAACCTCGAAGCCAGCCTGACCCATGTGACCAGCCTGATACCATACGAATTTGGCGGAACCACTGCTAATTACTATCTCATAAGGCAGATGCATCCACACATCCTCAAGTCCGTCATTGTCAACGGTGAACTCGAGGATCTGGAAGGAACGCATATTGTTGTCACCAGTAACAGTCCCGACATACTTGTGGCGATTGAAGAGGTCTGCAGCAATATCAGGTATTGGTATAGTCCAGAACCCAGCATCTACCTGGTGATACATAGCCAGTCCCGATATAGTTCGAGTAGTCCCGTTTGTAAGGTCGAACAAGCTCAATGTTGCTGTTATGGTGAATACTGAAGTGATTGGCAATTGAGTAGTATCGTCAATCACATCACTCTCTATGAAAGAGAGGTAGGCATCACCACCCTGGTCGACAGGGTTGATGTTAATGATCTGGGGGTTTTTCATGGAGACTCCAATGTGCCTTAGAGTAAGTAAGTAAATGCAGTTGGATTGGTGTCTATACCGCAAGCCGAAGCTGCACCCTTAAAATTTACATTTGTAACTGAACCATCAATAGCAACAACTCCAGCAGGCTTTATGCTAAACCAACTATTAGCACCAGCAGCGTTCAATGGGGTGAGTAATATGGCGTTAACATACGTTCCGTTGCTAACCATGGTGATTGGGCACCGCCTCCTGGATGCGGGACTTGGTATCAACGAACTGGGCCAATCGCCACTAGTTGGCCTTACTGTAAATTCACTCTCATCTGATGTAAAGTAATTATCAGCTTGAAATATACAAGAGCAAATTCTTGCATTTGCATTGGTTGGATCACCGATTATTGTATAAGTCAAATCTCCATCAACTGTTCCTGCAGTTGTTACTCCAGTTATAGTTATTGGAATAGTAAATCGGTGTATCAATTTAGAAGAATCAGACGAAGATGATTTAAATGCAGGAACCCCAGATGTGCTGACATCTTGCATTGTTTCAACAAGGATCCATGTAGGCTCAGAGATGGTGTGCCCCATAGAGTTATACAAATTTAGCCAAGTAGCAGCATTGATGCTATTTGCTCCAGAGGCTGACAGGTTGTACCATGACACAGCACTAATGGCATACGAGCCAATATTCTTTAACTGAGTGTATATGGGATGAGTAATATCAACAAGATCGTCTTGTTGATCTGAACTCAAGCTTTCAAACCAGGTTTCAACCTCAAGAAAGTGATCATAAAACTCTCTCAAACTCTTAAGTCCTGAAAGTGAAGTGTCAAACATTAATTGATCATAGAAAGTCGCCACTCCGCTTATACCAAGAGTGATGGCAAACATATTTGCAGTAACATTTAAATTCCCAACCACATTAAGTATCGCCGCCGCACCTTGAACCGTTCCAGGTATGGTAGATGACCCAACAATCACCTTAGTCAAAAAGTAATTAGGAATCGTACTCTCTGCACTCAATCTAACATTAATAACACCTGATTTGTAAAGTGACAATGTTCCATAATTACCATTTGCAAGCATCTCAACTGATTTGTTCAAAGCCTCATCATAACACGTAATCGATGCTGGAACAAAAACAGACAAACCCACGGCGGCTAAAGTTATAAATCTTCCAGTTTCAGGAACATCCACTCCTATCTTTGTACCATCAATTCTCCCCGCATTAATATCAACCCCCGGCCCACCAGCCAACACCTCAAGCCCTGTCAGGGCTGATATGTATCCACCATGGACCTTATCTCCACTGATGGAGTCATCCTCTATAGTCTTCAATACAAATGTAAGCATGTTGGCCTCAACCGTTTGGTAGTTGAATTGTCAGTTGCGATATGGTTATCGCATCCTCTTCGCTCCAATTCACTGTGTTGAACTCTATGTCTGATCCGGATGTATTCTCTCCAACGGTGCCACTGATAACCACAGTGCCGTTAACGTAATCAGTATCACCATGCTCAAGTATTTTGAATTGAGTCACAGTGCCCGATTCCTCCACATTCCCAGACAACACGCTGGCGGTAGGGGTTATTGTGGTATTCTTGAACATATACGTAGCTTCATCAATACCTTCTTGGACTAGTTCATTATACTTTACTTTACAAAGCAACGTGTCATCAACTGAAAGGAAGTAGATGTACGTGGTGTCATCGGCGCCTATCTCGGCAACCAATGACGCAACCATTAACGCTCTGGATGATCCTCGTACTTGTGACATAGTGGTTCCTCTACTCTAAAATACTATCACGACTGAACGCAGTAGCTGGGAAAGTACGAGCCGAACTTCGCGTCCGGAATTGCATGCGTAAGCTCAAGAACATCTGACTCAGCGTTGATCCCAGTCTTACCCCTGAAGTGATCGAACTGCTCCCACCCTGGAAACATGGTTGAGTTGAGTACAGACACGCTTCTCGATATCGTATCGTACTTGCCCAACCGATCCCCAACATCGTAGATAGTATCGATCGGAGCATCGAGGTATGCTTTATAATACTTCTTCTCGTTCGATAAGTACAGGTACAAGAATTTGTGGGTAGGCCAGGGGATGTGAACGAACCCAGTGCCAATACTCGCAGCACCGTAAGCTATATAGTCATTGTAAAGCACTTCCTCACCATCAGTACGCTTGTAGAGTACAAGTCGTATAACGCCGGCACTCACGTTCTGAGTCTCTGTAAGGTGGTACACACCATCATAGTTAACATCAAGCTCGTGGGTGCCGTACACGACGATCTCTGGGTATCTCTTGCCTCCTGAGATGGTCTGAACGGTATCAATGAGGAAGTCTAAGCCATCCTTATCCTCATCGGTGTACACCTCGATACTCGATGCGGCAGACAGAGTCTCTGCATTGATCTTCTTGATCGTCATCTTGTTGTTGATCTTCAGATACATCAGATCCCCAACAGACACCTCAGATGCATCCTCAAGAGTTACAATACCAGTCGTTCGATCTGCATCCACGTCATCAACGATTACGTCCTTCTTCCCTTCGATATGGAATCGGCATCCAGCAACAACAAAAGGATGAAGACCAACCACGTAAGGCTCGGTAGAAAGCTCAAGTGTAACATCGTCACCATCAACAGATAGGACTTTGTACCCATACGATTCATAGAGTCCTACCACTTCACAGTCATCAGGTGCTACGGGCATTCCGTACAAGACATGCAATGCCCTCTCGAAGTGCTCTCTGTTACTCGATTCCTGTATCGACATCACTATCGCGCATATCGCAGCTTTCCCAGATATGTTGAGATGGTTGTATCTCTCATAAGTATCTATGAATGACAGCGTTCCGTACATGTTGTAAAGATCACTGTTAATCGACGGAGCCTTACTGCAATACAGGATATCACCATCTACGATCGATGTATGCTCAAAGATGTCTGTAAAGAATTCAACTGTATGATTGTAGAACCTGTAGTCACTTCCGGATACGAAGTCAGGATAGTCTGTCTCTATAAGCTTCTGCAGTGAAGGCAAGCTCAACACGAAGTTGTCTACACTGTACGTTCTTCCAGTTGTCAGGTAAATCGAGAATGAGTTGCCGGCTATGTATGTGAGGTCACCGTCTATCTCTATTATATACTTATTGTCAGTCGGAGACGAACTTGGATAGTACCTGTTCTTATCTGGATCGGGTTCATACTGATCCTCTTCACTGGACTTGAGGTTAACTATCTTGAAATACTTATCCTCAATCTCATCGTTCTTAACCTTCACAACCACATACTTATCAAGACCTATCTCCCTGATCTTATAGTAATCATCAGCCTTTATCTCTATCAAGTCCTTGTACACTTCATTGACCGGTTCAATGACTATGTATCTTATGGGGTTGATAACGTAGTTTGGCGTTGCTATCGTAGGATCAAGATCCAATGGAATGGAATGAAGAGGACCAACCTGAATCTCATAGAAGTCATCGAATATGCATGTGTCAGCATTCTCGGGTGCTATCGTATTAACCAATGTAGTGACTTGTTTATCAAACGAATGTCCGACAAGCTGCATCGCATACCACAGGTTCTCAAACGCATCCTTAGACTTATCGTCAAGGAAGTCAAAGAATGTGGATACGTAGCCCCAGAATGATGTCTTGGCAAGCTTGCCTTCAGAGCATGGGGTATCTACATGCACTTCTCTGGGAGGAAGGCTCATTGGCTACAACCTATTCACGGAGATGGTTTCAATCCTGAAGTAGCTGATACTATTAATTGTCAAAACGTCAGTGAATGACCCTGACAATACATTGCCATACTCATCGAGAGTAGAATAAGAGATCGTGAGAGGTTCTTTGACGTTGTTAACGATCTTGAGATTGTACAAATAGCTCACAAGGTCCTTAGTAGAGAACGTCCCATCAGGATTCTGATCAACATAGTCTCTTACAGCACTTATGAGCTGATCGTCAGTAACATCACCGGTAAAGAAGATGGGAATATCGAGCTTACACGGAGTCTTATGCTTCACAAGGACATTTCCAAACAACTTTCCATACTCAGGACCATCGAAGAACTCTTGTATCAGACGTATCTCGGGATACGTAGTGTATTCAACCTGTATTTCATCACCCACATCACCGTTAACATAGATGAGAATCGATTCTTGAGATGAAAGCGACTTTGAAGGATCTCTGACAATCAACGAGTAGTCTGAACTCGCAATAACCTCGTCGTCTCTCGAGTTTGTAACCGTTATTATTTCGATAATCGGCATGTCAAATCCGGTATCAGCCGATATCTCAAAGAATGATTCGTTGGGAAGCTTCGTGACAGCTTTAGTGACCGGTACAGGGACATCACTATTCTTTGTAGTGACAAGGTGGAGGTCTACCTTGTTATTCGCATGATACTGATTGAGGTTCTGGCTCTCAATCTTGATGTAATCGATCTTAAGGACTGATTGTACGTCGTCAAGAGCACTTCCAGCAAACCTAATCTGAGCTGCGGATGATCCTGATGTGATAACCAGGAAGAAAATGGCCTCACCAAACCTGCTCTTAGTCGTGTACCTGCTCAGACTCTGTATATCGTGCTTCAACAGGTTCGATGTGATACTCTTGGACCCGTCAGGGTTGGACACGCCACTCAAGAGCGACCATCCACCCATAGACAGCTCTGTAGTGCCTGTAGATGGGTTAGATTGTTCCTTGTCCCATACGTATACAAGGCATCCTTGTTGGGGCTTGCCGTTGATAGCACCTTCGCCAGACCCTCTGAAGTAAACAGATGCTGAACCCTCGATATCCTTCACGTTGAGAGCGAACAGGGCTGCGCATTTGTGTGGAGCGACATCAACAACTTTGAGGTCACCGATCGTCCATATCTTCTCATTATCAGTAGAGAGAGTGTCGAGAGTAACCTTCATCCTCGTTCCGTAAGAATCGCTATCCTTATTGAGGAGTTCACCACTGAAGGCTCGCATAGGAGTGCTTGATAGATTTAACCTGAATTCGTTGTAATCACCCGAAGTTGGTGTTGACTTAGTGATCATGAGGCTTGTCTGCAGATCATCATACAGTACAAATTCGAACTCATACTCAGCGCCGGGTTGTATCTGTATTCTTGTTTCAGCAAGAGCATTCACGCTACCTATGTTTGTAACTAAGGCATCGTAATCTGCTTTGGTTGCATAGACGTTGGTGAATCCATACTTGGATGAGTTGGTGATGTAGGCAACACCGTTGAGGTGCTCTCCAGTTTCATACTCTTCAGTAAGTCTGACGCCAAAGCCGACACCAACATATCCCTCAACGAAATTATCATCAGTACCACCTACAATGAACTGCAGGTTGGTGTTGAGAGCTTTATCGTCCGGACCTGTTATCTCTGGCCATGTAAACTTACCAGACATCTTCACGCCGACGCGCTTGTTGATATTCTTACCAATAGAAATGGATTTTGGCGAACCTGCCGACATCCTGATTTCATTGTAGTTGAACTCAAGAATGTCATCACTCGTCAATGATGCGGGCAATGTGCCGAAATTACCCTTACCCTCACCTACTGCTCCGTAGATCCAATCCTCATTAGGCGCCAGCTTGCCATCAAAGCCGGCATTCTCATCGTAGATGTTGAACAGGTCTTTTGTCGACAACTCCATGAATGTCTTGAAGTCATCGAAGAACATACCCTTGTACATATCATCAGTAAATTCCTGATCGATCGGGAATCCATGGTAAGCCGGGTCTGTACTCAGCAGGTCAGTGGGATCGATCGTAAGCCAGAACGGGTAATCTGAATAGATAGAAAATGGACCCATGAAATCAGAGTGCACATTATCAGGCTCGGGAGGATATATACCAAAGTATGCGGCATGCTTCACTATATTCTCACCCTTGAGCTTACCAAGGAAGTCGATCTTCTGGGATGGCGCCGACACATCCACAGCTTCAACCAGGTCGCGCTGCATGTACTTATCACCCGGGGCAGCTACATAGATCGATGTGACAGTAGGGAAGAACTCAGGTAGCTTGGCGAAGATACTACGCTTGTTCATCATGCTGCGATCGTTCAGGGAGTATTGAAGACGTGTCACATACTCTTCGTTAGTCTCCCTGCGCGATCCGTACTTGATAGCCTCAGGATTCGTAACCATCTTGTAGACGAAGCCTACATTCTCAAGCTGAGTGACGTTACCAGCCGGCACGTTGTAGGAGTTGCCCTGAGTCTCAGCGATAATAGGGACATCGACGTAGTATAGCGCAAAACCATCTGTAGCCTGCTTGAATGAGTTCTTACTGATGAATGTGGTCTGGATAGCCTTGTACTTCTTACCATTACCTGCTGAAGCCCTGAAGCTACTACTGATGTTTAGATCGAGCTTGCGATCGAAGTAGATTCGAATGTACCCATGTGAGTAGTCACCCTGTGTTCGAGGCATGAAGAACTTGTTACCAAAGAAGTCAAGTTCCTCATCAGACATCTCTTCCCAATTAATGACGTTGTTGATACGCCGTTGCTTGACAAGACTGTTGTAGAAGTCTTGCAACACCAACCCAGTAGGCTTAACAGCAAGGTCGTCAATGACGGTGCCGCGCTGGCCTCGGGATGGGGAGTATTCAACCCATTTTTGGCGGATGAATGCTACGAAATCGAACATGGGTTAGGTCCTTTTATTAATTCTATCAAATATTCTACTCATAAGATCTCCCTTATTCGGAAACGGATTCGGGAGATTAGAGTCAAGTTCTCTAATGTTCGCCGCATCAATGGCTTTATTATAACGCTGGGTCATGTGTTTGATAGTTTTATCTGAAAGCGTACGACCTTCGCCATAATTAATACCCGCTTGATTTAACAAACTCCCCTCATGTAATCCTGTGGTTTTCGTTCTGAGGTGTTTGAGAACATCCCTTGCTCCGGATAACTCATTAGGTAGCGATGCTGTTAGATTGTGCTCTCTCAATAAAACTTCGGGAGACAGGTGTCCATACACTTGCGTTACATTGTCGCCCTTTACAGAAGCCTCCGCTCCCTCATGTAACATGAATATTCTATTTAATGCTTCTTTATTTTTGGGATCAAGAGCCCGTATCTTACCTCTCAGTTCATCACCTACAACTCCCTTTATCGCCCCTATTCCACCACCCCGCCCCATCAATATGGTGGGTTTATTCAAACCAAAGAATTTAAACTGCTTCTGAGGCATGCGATAATGCTTAAATCTTTCGTTAGATCTCAATATGTGTTTATCATTTAAAATCTCTTGAGATATAGTAAGGAGACCCGGTTCGTTTCTTCTTAAACCAGACGTTATACCACTACCACTGATACCAGCTCTTAATATATTTGGCTTCAATGCATTTGACATAGTCCTCAACTCAGCCAAATTTGCGGCTATCTTATCAAAATCAAAATATTTACTGTTAATCATATCTAAGATCTTTTAGTTACAGGAAGATTCAACACCAAATCCGCATACACCTCTGTCTCCACAGGATACACCCTCACTACCGCAAACACCACTTCCCCATTCAAGTCTATACTCACCAACTCAGCTCTATCAAGCTTCTCAGTATTGGGTACATTAGCACCCTGATCAGCAAGTATCGACTTTACAGTCTGCTCAACAGCCGTCTCAACTGCAGCAGCTATTCCCTGCATATCATTGAGGACGTGCGGCTTGTTGATGAACTTCTCGGCATCCCCACCGAAGTTATCTGTGACCAGGCTATCGTCGCTCAGGAGGTAGGTTCGAGTCTTGGTAAGGAGCGTGATCTCAAACCTATTGACGAGAGCCCTATTGCCTTCAACTGCAACAGGACTGTCGCCAATAGAGATTGTGAAGGAACCGGTGAGGTCGGTTTGGAAGTCGATGTCCATTATTTGTTAAGTTACTTTAGTATTCAACAGACCCTTTGCACTATCTCCAACTTCTCTCATTTTTTGTGTAGCTCTTATAACATTTTCATTTTTCATTAGGTTTCCAAAAACATTACTACTCTTAATCTTATTCACACCACTTGAAACAGCAGATCTAACTGCTGGATTTTTGGCTGCCATGCGAGCTATTTGTGCAGCAGCTACACCTGTAGACAACATGTTAAACAATGAAGAACTCTTCTCCATCATCTCCTGAAATGCTGCCTGCTTTGCCATTTGGAAATTCATAAGTAAATCCTTATTTGTATTTGACTTGCTTGGTCTTTGGGTTAACGAGTGCGCCAACACCAGCGCCCAGTGCTCCACCACCAACTGCTCCAATAAGACCAAGGCCCATAGCTGTTTTAAGGGGAAGGTGTTTCAACTTCTTTTGAAAAAGTTGTATTACCTCATCATCAGCACCCGACTGCATCATACCCAAGCTAAATGCCGGGTGTTTAGACATTTTTTTAGCCCATAACCCAACACCACCACCAGCCAGAGCCCCTAAACCACCACCAATTCCAGCACCATAACTCGTACCAATCAATGCCCCTCTTCCACGGCTTCTCTCTTCCCCACTCTTTCCACCATACGTGACAACACGTTCTTTAGCTGACTTCTCCATCATTTCATAAAACGCCGCCGCTTTCACCATTTCAAAATTCTCAGACATGACAAACTCCCTTTATATTGTGTTAAGAGGTCATAAGTCTAAAATACTTACCCACCAAGCCTATCTTCACGTTTTATCGTCACGCTTCACTTCTTCATACTCAGGAGCGAAGTAAGTAATGTCTTTACGCAACTTCTCTATCTCTATTTCATTTTCCTCAAGTTTGCCCTGATACTTCAAATCACTCAGAACCGCAGGTACGTTCTGCTTATCCATAGCCGCCGCAAGACTCGTCTTCTTGTTCTTAAATAGATCGGCATAAGCGGCCTGGCAATTCTTGATACTCACCATCTCAGTGTCAAACGGCTCACTGATCGTCACAGCCAGGTCAGACACAAGCTCGATCACACTCATAGTCGTTACGAATGTGTTGAGTAGGCCGGCGCCAGTAAGAATCCTCTTAAGATCCCCAGCCTCTGAAGACATATAAGGCGTATAGGACGCCAGTGCACTATAAACTATACCATTGTGCGTGAGGAGGGTCGAGAATGAGGCCTCGATCGTGCGTAGGAGCTTTCCTATCCTGATCTTATCATCCGGATCATTCGAAACAGATAGAACCATAGTCTGAGACAGTGCTGAGGTGCAGTCGATAACTGTTTTCACGTATGATGATTGAGCTGAATTGAGTAAGGATACGCACCATACGCCAGTCTTCCCATCCCAATCGGGAATATCGTACAATCTCTTTGTGAACCGGTCAAACTTGTTGTTACTGTCTTGAAGCACGTCATCTGAGTTGATTAGATTGATCAAGGCTTTGTTGATCGACCCACTTAAAGTCGCGTCACTTGCCAGTAATAGACCATGCCCAAGAGACACGGTGGCGGACATTTCTGCAGAAGATATCTTCTTGGCCTTATCTTCGTATTTATCCGCAGCCGCAACAAACTTCTCATCAGCCACCTCAAGCATCGATCGAACCGTGCGCATGGGCCCAAGCATGAGGTCTGCAGCTCTATTCGAAGTAGCTCTGAGCATTGATATGACTTCGTTGATCAGCCTGGCTATATAGCCCCGTATGTCGTATATGACAGCGCATTGAAGCTGGCACATTTTATTGTATGAGTATGCTTTACCAATATTAGATACAAGTTCGCTGAGATTCTTACCAACCAGGTTCATATCGAACACAAAACTTATTTGTACGTTGTTAAACCCATCCAACCATCTCTGAGTATTCAGAGCAGCTTCCTTGGATGCTTCCATCTCAGCTACCGACAGCCTGGTACTATGCTCATTCTCGAGAACTGAAATGCGTGCTGACCATTCAAGCTTCAACTCCTCTATCTGAATCGCAAATCCCATCGATTGAGTCTCTTTGAGTTTTGATTCATGGATAGACTTTGCTACTTTCTTTATCTTGCTATCATCCTCATTGCTTGTGGTTCGGCTATCGATCGCATACTCTATCCTACTATTTCTCTCGTAGGCCTTGGCAAGCTTAGCCTGGTACTCCTCATCAGTTGACACCTTAAGCTCACGATACTTCTTGTCTATCACGACCTTCTTGTTCCCGTATATACGCTTACGATCAGCCTCGATACTCTGATTAATCTTAAGGGTGTTGACAACAACGGATTGTGGTTTCGTGATCTGTATGGCTGTAGCTATGAGGCTTCTCAGCTTGTTGTATGAGCCCTCACTGAACGTTGCGTTTCTACCATCATCAGAGTCTCCCTCAAGACCTTTCATGATACTACTTGCTTCACGTATCGCAGCTTCTATGTATGGTATGGCGTTCTTGATCTGAGCATAGTAATCAACAGCAGAAACCGACCTGAGCCACTTAGACATTATCTGTAACACAGTTCGAAGGTTCTCTCTTGCTTTAAGCAGGGACCTTCTCTCCATACCTGCAGATAGAATGGCTTGCTCGTGAGGTATTGCGACAAGTGAGAATATAGCAGTAGGGTAAGCGAGGACTATCTTGAGGATCTGAGATATGATGAGATTGAGGACGTTGGAAACGGCTTTTGATGCTGCTCCGAAGATACTTGTAGCTATAGTAGCTGAGATTGAGGATATGGCAGCTATAGTCTCGGCGCCTATTACGTCAGCAAGGTTGATGATGCCGAATCGAATTTTACCACGTATTTCAGAAAGCTTTCGGACAGCGTCTTTAACATCCATGACAGCTTGTATAAGCTTGGACTTAGTGTCAAGAATGTCGACGTAGAGCTTACAAGCTTCTTTGGGAGGAGCCATTTACTTAATCCTTAATTCCACGTATTTTTCTTACCAACCTTTGTAGTATTGACATCTTAGGAGCTTTGAAATGGTTTTCATTAATAGGATTTTGTGATTCAATTTTACGACTAATCGAAGATGACAGTCTCTTTATTGCATGTCTTGAAAGTCTTGGAGATTCACCATATTGAAATTGCTTATTGGTATATGTAGACAATTTTCCAGTATCCCCAACATATCTTCTCAAATCTTTATAAAAAGAACGAGTCGGCTCCAATTCTTTTGGTAATGTAGATACTAAATTATGTTCTCTTAACATTACTTCTGGTGATATGTGAGAATTCATAGGAACCATGTTTTTGGTCTTAATATTACTTTCAAAACCCTCATGTAAAACTGCGACCCTATTAAGCGCTTCGCGATTCTGAGGATTGAGCTTTCCTATCAATTCTTTAGCCCCTCGAATACCTTCGTTTCCATGACCACTAGATAAAAATCCAGCAGCCCCCCTTTGACCCATCATTATTTTCGGAGATGTAAGGCCACTACTCATCATACTTTGTTTAACTTTAGGGGCTAGATATGCATTTGCACCTAAAAAATGAGAAATGGCTCTTTTATTTTTAAATATTTCAGGATTTGATGCGTTTAAGCCAAATCCATGTTTAACATAATGCGTCCCCTTTACGCCAGCTCTAATAACTTTACCCTTCAAAGGCTGATAAGCCAATCTCAATCCCGCTAGATCTACAGCAGTCTTCTGTATCCAATGTTCAGGTACTTTCGTCTCCGTATCCCTCACTTTTTCCTTCTCTGCAACAATCTCCCCATCCTTCTTAAGATCAACAACCCACCCCGCAGCAAGTTTGTACCTATTCTTTTCTTGAGGCTTATCAAGATTGTCAGGATAGAACGCATCGAAGATCTCCTTACTCACCTCTGTTTCAGATTCTTGATTCTTAGGGAAGTGCTTAACGCCAAGACTATACTTGGGCTCCTTACCTGGCTCTTGGTACGATCGTATTCGTGCGTATGCAACAACCTCATCGCCATCCTTAACCTCTTTCAGAATACCCTGCCTGATGACGTCAGGCTTAACACCTTTAGTCTCAGGTGGGAGTTCTGAAAGAGTAAAACGATCCTCAAGCTCACGGTGGACTTTACCGGAGAGATTGTCGGCAGCGAACTTGAGGATGAGGGGGGTGATTTTCATAGTATCCTACCTTGGTATATCATACACCTTTTGTCCCCTCTTAGTCGCAGCAACAACATCTTGAAAGTTCTTTTTATCTGATAGGTAATGTTTTACGTTGGCGCTCTCGATTCCACGACCAGTACTATTGATAATGGAACCAGGGACCATACCAGCGATTCCGCCTAACACCGAGCCAACCCCAACTCCTGCGCTACCACCAAGCTTGCGTCCCAATAGTCCTCCACCAACACCACCAGCCACCATTCCACCCAAAGTACCCCAACTACCAACATTTCTCATTGTCGTTCCTTTTCCTCGCAGCTCCATTGACTTTCTTTCTCTAAGGCCACTATCTCCAAGAGGTGCTGAGTAATGAATATATGCTGCATCCTTTCCCATCATCTCATCAAACGCAGCGGCTTTCGCCATTTCAAAATTACGCATCTTCTTTCCTTTCTTACTATTGCTTGACTTATTTAGTAAATGAATTCCACCACCTATACCAGCGATACCCAATGCTCCCAATCCGATTCCAGAGGCGATCTGTAATTTCCTCATATTATTCTCACGCTTCAGTGAACGAATTTCACCGAAGCCACCAGTGCTAAAACCACCAGTGCTAAAACCACCAGTGCTAAAGTCACCTGTATTGAAATTGCGATTGAATTCGTATTCTGGTCTCTTTTTCTTTTGATGTTTATTAAATTGCTCAGCCATCTCTTCAGTTTCAGGAGTTGATATTTCTTTATTCTTCATGTACCTTTTTTGTTTACCAAAAGTATTTGGGGCATCTTTTTGGACTTGCCTTATAAGATCTCTAAACTTTCCAGCCTCGACTGACTTTCTGTTAAGCACACCTTCTGGTTGCCTGAAAGGGCTCAACTTAGTAACAAGTGCTTCAAGGTACCTTCGATCATTAAAGGTCTTGGCGTTACCTTGAATTCTATTTCTTAAGGCCTCTGCAACTACCTTTTGAGAAATAGCTAATTTGACGAGATCTTCGTATACCATGATGAAACCACCTATCGATAAGATTGAATCTTCTCTCCCATAGCCTTCTTGGCTCTATGTATAGCCATTTCGTTTGTTCTCAATTTCTTGGCAATCTCTTTGTTAGTCAATATCGGCTTGCCACCATACCCAAATGTATGTTCAAAGATCACCTTATTCTTACCCTCAAGCTCATGGTACAAGTAGTCAACGAGTGGTTTGTCTGTAGACTGCTTGGATGTTGAGTTACCATAGAAGTCGAACTCGGCTCCTGATGCAGTAACCTCACCACCAAGCTCGTTGTTCATCCTCCCCACTTCTTTCTTACTCCACCCAAGCTCGTCAGCCATCTCATCAACACTCGGTTCATACCCAAGACGATCGGTGAGGTTATCCCTGACTGTAGTGAATGTGGCACGCTTGAGGTTGCGATACTCAGGTATGTGCCCTGATGTGAGACTCTCTGATGCAAGGCGCTGAACCTTCTGCAGGTTGTTCCAAACGTATGTAGAAGGCTGCGTACCCATATCCGGATTGTACGAGTCAAACGACTTCATGAGCTGAGCTTGAGCGTGGGCACGAAGCGTAGCAGGGGCTACACCGGTAGTCTTGTATCGATTGACGACACTGTGGACTACTGGTTGATAGCGTGACATGAGGTCAACAAACACTTGAGGGCTGCGGGTCTTTTGCCACTCAAGGATTTTGTTGGCGTCAGCGGAGTAGGATTCTTGAGGTTGGAGGAGCATAAGTTACTTCGTTGAAGTTTGCGCTCTCTCACTCATCGCCTTCAAATACGCCTTCACCGCGTCTTTTCGTTCCTTGATGAATGCTGTGATTGGGATCGATTCCCTGATGCTGCTGAACTGGCCTGAGGTATCCATGATGCCACCATCACCAGGTTTCAATCCTTTAAAATCATCTCGAAGCCACAATGCGGATGTAACCCCAAAATACTCACTGTCGATGCGTCCGTTTTGAAAATTGTCAGTCCTGTTTTCATACCAAGGACTAACGGTATTCTCTTCCATAGACGACAATCCTAATATACCATGAAAATACTGATCCGCACTACAAACGCCCCTACGCACGTAGTTTATCGCAGCATCGTAATCAACAAGTAACTCTGGCTTTGAAGTCCTGAGTTCAACTATAGCTTCGTGGACAGTATCGAACATGAATAGATCCTGTCCGTTCTCTCCAACCATAGGGTTGTTCTCACACTGAAACACGTCTCTATAGAACTTGGCTATACGATTTGTTTCGTATTCCTCGTCTATGTAAATTGTATTTCTCTCACCATCACCATAGCGTTCTTTGGTGATTGAGATAAAGTCTTTGGCAAACATATATTCTGAATCAGGAGTTGTTTCACCAAAGTCGTATGATTTTGATTGAGCAACTTCTCTTACGCCTGACTTGGGTTCAGGAACGAAATACTTAGTTGGTGTTGTCGACTTCTCACATATGTAATCCCAGTCCTTATTAATAGCAGATAACGACTTGTGTGTAGGCTTCATGTACAACGGCGCACCATAAATATCCATATCGGTCGGCTCGTCCTCGAACCTGGCATTATTCATCACCACTGACGTTGAAGCCTCAGCGCCATCATTAGTGATGACGATCAAGTGCTTTACCTGCTGCACTGTACCGAGAATAGACTTCATGGATTTCTTACCATATGCATCCATGTCAGTCACAATAACGCCAGGAAATCCGCACATAGGGTAGGGGTTGAACATCATGTCGACTACAGCTACCCTACCTATGAATCTGGAGTTCATGTACTTGATGAGGGCGTGTCGACGCAGGGCTTTAGCGAGGTTGGACTGATCGAGAATTTTCTTGGAATCTAACTTTGCTTTATCAGATATGGCTTTATCGCTAACTAGTTTATCAACAGAAGCTTTGCTTGTTTGGAGAGCTTCGTAGTTTACCTGAAGGCCTGACATGATAGTCCCGCCAGGATCTGCAAATGGAAATGTATTATCCATCTTATTCTTAACCTTATTTATCTCTTCGCCCAACTCAGCGCTCTTCTTAACATTCTCATCCGCTTTAGCATTCGCCCCAGGATCAAGCACAGCTTTACTCGCATCACGGCAACCCAATTCCCTCGAGACGGAATCATAAAGTACATTGACTCCCTTATACCTTTCCTCGAGTGTGAGTGTTGGCTTGTTTCCTCTATCAGGATCCTTCTTATTCTGATTCACATTGAACAAGGCGTTGGGCACCTGGTATGTAGTAACACCAAGGCCACCTGCGGAAACGGCTGATCCCATCCAGTCTGTTAGTGTAAAGTGACCTCGTGTAAAGTCAGAATCAAAGTCGTATTGAAAGTTCACACGATCGTACATCGGAGGAAAGAACATGTTGAAGTTGGGTGGTGCAGTAAACTCCAATGACGGTAACATCATCGTTTCATTGAGAGTGTACTGAGCTCCAAACTCTTTAGTCCTCTGTTCAACGATAAACGTCCTGACACTTTCGTCTATGATGTACTTCAGAGCTGCATTAGGTTTTCCAGATACATCATCACCAAGAGGTATGAACGTAGGTGTACTGCATGAATAAGGTCGTACAGAGAACAGGCCGGCTACACGCATGATTGCAGCTTCAATGCTTGAGAATCTCGAGTTGGCCATCATGAACGAACCAACATTGAGGCCCGAGGTCTGCCTGTTCCACATGTCGTATCCGGAGTTATTTTTGGGAATCAAGAATCTCTTATCCAGCCTAATACGCTTATTGAGAAACACACCTGGTGCTGTTCCACCTGCAGCTTGAGTCCACAACCCACGTACAAGAGCATCGAGAAAGAATCCACATCGAGATTTTCCTTGAGGTGACGACTTCAACGCATCGCCATAATTTGCGTAAGCGAAGTCACCATCCTTCTGCTTAGTTTCTTTCTGATTGTTGTAAACAGTTCCAGCTATCTTATTGAGCACATACGACAGTGGCATAAGCCCGGTGCTATCGTATAGCGGAACCTCACCAGTCCTAAGCACCTTACTCTTATCAGGATTTCCAGGAGTATCACCTATAACCATGTATGTATTGAACAAGCCGGCATAGTTGTAGTATGTCTTAGTGTCAAGCTCGTGATCGCCTTCATATGCTAAGAATGCAGGAGCTCTTCGTATGTCCATCCTGAAGTCACGACATTGCAGGGCTATGGTGCGTCCACCTGCAGCTTCGTCAGTCTTGTAGAAGCTTGAGAAGAACCCATCGAACATCAGGCGCCAAGGCTGTGGGTTCTCTTTACTTGCCCAATCTTTGTAGAAAATCTGTATAGCGGTTTTTGGCTTGAGGCTGAGGATCTCAATGTTGGACTGGACATTGATATTAGCTTCAACACCCATAGGGGTGCACATGATGTTGGCGTTATTGAAGGGTGTCTCAACACCCTCCATGAACATCTTGAAGTCGAGATTGTAGACTCGATTGGCCATTAGAATGAGCTTACTTCATCGATGAGGTTTGACATGCCTGATTGCATTGCGCGTTCTTTATTTGAGAACGAGTTGTATTGGTTCAACTTAACGCCTGTAAACTTATCGACAGTATCGTCTTTTAGTATGTTAAACCTAACCCACCTGGGGCTCGATGTAACTAATACAGAAAATGAGAACTGCTTCATCATTATTGTATCGGCAGTTATACTTGTCATGATGTTAAGAATGTATCCATCTATTATCTTCCCATCATAGAGAATTTTCATTCTCATCTTCTTCTCAACACACTTACGTCCTGCAAGATACTTCTCATAAGCAACCATAAACTCTTGGTAGTATGGATACTCTCTTGAATCGATAAAGAACCCTGAGAATGTAAACACTTGGGGTTTGCGCCCAAGGAAGAATGCACTCCAATTACCTGCAAAGTTTTGATGGATCTTAACGATTTGATCGCTACTCTCGCTAACAGAGAGAAGGGAGAAGTTGTTGAACACACCATAGTAAGGCTCAGCAGGCTTCAGGTACAATACAGCAGCCTTGCCATTGGGCACTGGATAGTAATCAGGATCTTTTGTTAATTGTGCCACATCACGAGCAGCTTGTTGTTCAGGAGTTGGGGGACCTGCCTGATCTAAAGTAAACTTAACCTCTTCTGGCTTAGCTGTAGGAATAGGCTTACTTATATCTTTTGTATAATCAACACTCTTATTCGTACCCGCACCAGGATCAGACCCGTCATCCTGAATCAACAGAATGGTCGCAAGGGTGTTGTCGTGCTGTGTAGCACCAACAGTGTATGGGCGATTGAGATTGTTTTCAGGTACGGAAATTGAGTTCATACATCACCACTTGTTGTTCCAGTAGTTTAGGATCGGTGGAGCGTTGACCTGCTCTACCGATCTACCTTGAGCACCCTCTCGATCGGTAAGTTTCTTGATGTTCATATTCATTTCCCATGCGTTCTTGCGTTCCTCGTATAGCTCCAGTGATTCTGATTTTGTATTTCTTTGCCTAAACTCTTTCTTAGCATTAGCACCATCCTCAACCTTACTATTCATAAGGCCCATAACTTGTGATCGTATAACATCGTTATTTCCCTTTGCACTTGCAACTATATCTCTAACAGCATTAATTGACGTTAAATTGGACTGATCAGACTTAGAGAGATCAGTCCAATTACCAGTTCCATAAGCCAAGAATTTATAAGCAGCATCCGATCCACCAGACTTTCTAACCATATCTGCGGCTATATTCTCTATTTTCTTACCCGTAGTAATGAGAGATCTATTACTTATACCTTGTAAATACTCCTGAGCCATCTCCCTGGCTCTGGTTTCAGTAAGGCCTTGTTTTTTAATAACAGCGCCAAGCTCTTTATCGTAAGCAGCCCCTTGATTCATAATAGCATTAGCGTAAGCGATTCTACCTTCCTCTGTGTCTATATTAGCACCAAATTTTCTCGAAACATACCCTTTAGCAAGACTGCCAGTATCAGACCTACTTCGCTCATGACCCAACATATCCATGTGTCTAACAACGCGTCTTCCAGCATCGGCAAGTGCTGTTCCAGATTTCTTTATATTAGCCTCGTTTTTAGCCGAATCATACTGTGATACGACCCCGGATTCTGCTGAGTACCTTGCATTCCTATCAATAGCGTTTGATGTTCTCCAAGCTTCTGAGAAAAGTTTATTTCCACGAAAAGATTCTGCCATAGTTGCAGCTTGAGCCGGATCCGCTTGTATCAAACCTTTTAAAACAGTAACCTTAGCCATCATATCATCCATAGCTTCGCGCTGAGCAGTTGTAGTCTTATTGCTATACTTCTTAGCATTCCAATTCTTTATCTCTTCATCAGATTTTGAATTTGCAGATTGTTGTAATGACAAATAAGAAGCCATAACCTGATTTCCAAAACCAATACTATTTTTATTCATTGAATCAACTATACCTTGGTTCTTATACACTCGATTTCCAGCCTTACTCTTCCAAATATCTTCGGAAACACCAAACGCTTCCATATATCTCGATGATTTAGATAACTCATCCGTCTTCCCGGTACTCATAGCAACATTTGTGGCATCGACAACAAATTTCAACTGAGCATCAGTCATACCTTTGAGTTTGTTAAAAACAAGATCACTTGCGTTTACTTTCACACCCCTCAATTTAGATAACTTATCACCTGATGCATTAAAGAAGTTTGTAACTTCTTGAGATGTAATCCCGGTACCATACTGAATACTTCTTGCATATCCCCTATCTCCAAGTTTTGGTTCATACCAACCAGATCCAGATCCGATTCCAACTGATCCAGCAAGGCTACTAACAGCATTTCCAAAACTCCTGCCAACCCAATCTGCAGCTTTACCAAATGCACCACCAACACTTCCAACAGCTGCTTGTGTGTTAATAAGACCTGAACCGACACCTTCGTTAAAACTATTTACATATGGACTAACCGCTCCACCTATAGCAGTTCTTATTCCACTTCTCTTATAATAAGTTGACGGAGCAGCAGCAGACATCGCAGCCTGCTTCTCCATCTCAATCCTATTATACCCAGGCGAATTCGTCAACGACTGATACAACAACTCGGTTGAGTTGTAATCCATCCCTTTCATCTCAGCAAATTTCCACGCCTTAGCCTCAAGTGAAGCGTCTCCCCTATTCCTCGACCAAAGCTCAAACTCCATTCTTGACGCTCTGTCAAGTAGTTCAGGACTCATCTGATTAAACAGCTTGGCTTTATTGCGATTGAATAAAACCCTACCCGATACACCCATCCCGACACCACGATCACCACTACCGCTCACAACTTGTTCTGGCGATACGTTACCACGAAGCAGATCGGTCATTCTACCTTTGTTAAGAGACCCATCATTGTTCATCGCATACGCAGCAAACCGCATAGCTATCGGGCCATTCATCAACGAGTTCATCTGAATGTTAGCAAGGGTAGCGCCGGCCTGAGCAACACCGCCGGCACGCTCTACCGCATAAGCCCCAGCTCCTCCACGAGCAAGCATACCTGCGTTGAATGCTCCATACTGGTACATGCCAGCACCAGTGCTTGTAGCCCATGGTGTGCCTTGTGTGGCATTGGCGCCGGCTACACCAAGGAGTAGGGCATTCTGCGATCCGATACCAGTCATGTTACCAAGAGCTTTGGCCTGGATGACTTGACTCTGTATCTGAGACATTGTACTGAATCCAGAGCGCTTGTTGAGGTCGGACATCGTAGCAAGAGCACCCTCTTTTGTAGTCTGGAGGGTCTTTACAATCATCTCAGTAGTCTTGATGAGTTCTTTGAAGTTCTTTGTGTACTGATGAATCGTTCCACTCTCATTACCTTGACCACGAGCTGAGATAAGATCGTTTGACACAGCGATCTTATGGATCTGCATTTGCTGTTCTTTATTGAAAAACCCTCCCTTCTTGAACATCTCGCCACCAAGAGTTCCGCCAAGAGCCGTAGCCTGACTCATTGACAATCCACCATTGAACCCAAGCTTGTCCCTGTACATCTCAACATCAGCAGCGATGTTGTGCATGTATTTCTGTCGCTCCATAGTATTCTGGACAGACTTGATCACTGGATATGCAAGTGCAGCTCCAAGAACTCCTGACCCAACGAGTCCCATAGCTCCAGCCATGTTAAATCCAGTTAATCCAATACTTTTCATTGCAAAATCACCTACAGCCCACGTAGCCATTCCAGCAGCACCTTCGTACAATCCACCTCCAAACCCAGCCCTCTTAGCCTCAAGCTGCCTCTGGAGTATTCTGGTGTCCTGCCCGCCTTGGACACCGTACTGATACCTGGATTGGGTAGCTATACGTCTTTGCATCTGCAGCGACAAAGCTGCAGGGGGAGTGATCATAGACTGCTGGTACTGCGTTACAGCCTGGTACCGCATCTGATTCGCGTATTCGATGCTCTGGGTGAGCGCAGAGAATGGGTTGTTGCTACCAGGAAGTTCTTGCCCTGATGGATCGAAACCCATTTCTGCCATCGCTAATCCTTGGGGAGGGGTGTATACCCAAAATATATGAAAAGGGGCAGCCGGCGGTGGCTGCCCTTCAATTATACCATTGTTTGAGGTTGAAGTCTAAGTTCCAACATAAGGGAACGTATCCACTATCTCAATAAAATGCGGACCCCTTGAGTTCTTCAATATCCCGGTCACCGCAGACTCTGCAGTTCCTTGAACGGTGGTATCGTTTACCCTATTGTTAGCAACTATCAAGCAACCCTCAGTGTCGGCAGATGTGTTTCCACCATGCATCCGTATCCCAACAAACCCCGGGACATTCAGTATCTCAGGCATCTCTCTACCAAACCTATTTGACAGCGATACCACGATCGGGTATCTACCAGCAGGTATAGCTGTCTTACCCGGGATTTTTATGCCACCCTTAGGCCTGACGACATCTTCTAATGTAAAGCAGAATACCCTGCTGTTAATGATGAGGAGGCCCTCTGTTGTGGTGTTGTTGTAGATGTTTCGAATTGACAGTAAGTTCACGAAAACCCCCAATGTGTTAGAAATCCCCATCCGCTACTTGAAGACACACGAGGCCCATCTCACGCCACTTCTTTACCATTGAGTTGCGATCCTCAAGAACGAATTCTACATCATCCAACTTGATGCCGGCCTTTTCAATCAACTCCGGCTTTAACTCTGTATCATGCCTGCGATCCCCGTCAGGACGCATAAGCATAACCTCTGACATGTATATACCCTTATCGCGGATCCAGTTGGCGGTTGCCTCTCTACATGATTCGCGACGACCAGTGCAATAAACAATCTTGTAAAAGTAACTTAACAAACACACTAACTTTATGACCGTCCATACCGGTTCATCTTCACCACACCTATTATAAAACGTATCCCAATCAGGTGGATTCGACTTAAGGCAATTAATGCGATCGCTGACTTTGGAGATTGTGCCGTCGATATCTACTATGACTATTTTCATTCATTACTCCGTTTGAACTATTGCGAAGAATCCTACCCTACCACCATTCTCAACAACCATCTTGAACATAGTTCCAGCCTCATATCTGTCAGCTATAATCTGATTCATAGCTTCTATGAATTCAATGTTGAACTCAACGAGTGGCAACTTGAAGCGGTATTCTGAAACTATAGATGGACCATCAATTGAGTAATCTTCTGCAACTACAAAAACACAATCAGTCCCCCTTACTGGCAGATCGTAGAATGCGTAATTCTCCAACGATTTGCTTATTACTTCTATCAAGAAAGGCGTGCTCACACTTACTCCTTTGTTAGCTAAAAAAAAACATGCCAGGGCCGGTATCGGACACTCTACAGCGCTATAGAGTGTAGGGTTTTTGCAACCAACAGGCCATCATTTCAGGCGCACCCCGGCAACACATTACGAATCAATCTTCCTTAATGATATCACGATAGTAATCAACCTTCTTAATAGCCTTCTGGACCTGTTCTGCAGTGATGATACCTTCACGCTTAAGATTCAACAACGTCTCCATGACTCGAGTGGCTTCATCTGGTGACATGGGATTCTCCTGTTTTGTTGGAAATGTTTTTCTCAACTCTTCTAAGTAAACTTCCCTTTGTTCGTTAGTCCAATCCTCAGGTAAAACAATCTTAGTACAAGATCTTGGGTTAATAACACCCATAGCAACCTTCTCTTTAAAATCAACTTTGAAAACACTTTTGGACATAGACAAATCTTTACTATTCAGTTACGAGAATCTCACTCCAATCCTCAGCCAGCATATCCGTCTGACTTGCCAACCAGGGTACGAGCTTCTTGTCTGCTGTGAACATGTAGATGTACGGAAGAGACATTTTTGAGTGCTCGTCAGGAACTTGAAGTGCAAGCCACATGGACTTTCCGTTCCAACCACTACGAGATACTTTCTTACCAGCCTTGAGTGATTCGATTGCTTGACCGAAATTCATTGAGGCCTCCTTTGTTAATGTTCTACGAGCTAAATTCAACACAATAATCATGTCCTCAACAAACTCTTTAGGAGGACCACCTGGAGTTCCCATATGTTTACCAAGCATATGCTCTAGACGCTTAATAGCAACGTGCGCTCTCTCATCCATAATCAACCCCTTTAAATTACGTTAATCCACCCCATACATTCTCTTCGAATAATACACTGGAATGAACAAAATACTAACCACTGTGTGCACATACTTAACCCTGTATACTATCCCACACGCTTGCCGAATTTCAGCGCTAAACCATTGTTTGCTTCTCATAGTAGACTAAGTACCTTTCTGTAAACATCCTTGTAGTTAATTGTGTTCATGCAGTACACAGCTCTGCATGTATTAAACCCACTTCCCTTATGTTGACACGGCCTGCACTCTATATCAGAAGCCATCACCTTAAGCGTACCATTCACAGGACCATTCTTAACGATCGACGTTGCACCAAACAGTGCTATACCTTTTAGCATAAGAGCGTCGGCTGCATGCATCATCGCTGTATCTGTAGTTACTATGAAATTCGACTGAGAAAGTACATGACATGAGTGTGTGAAACTAAGCTTTCCTGTGAGATCCATATTACAAGGAACATCTTTAAGCTCACCTTCTCTACCAAGCAATACCACATAGAGCCCACTTGACATTAACTCTGTAGCTAACTCGTAGAACCCATTCCATTGCTTAACAGCCCTGAAGTATCCTGAGCCACCATTACATAGAGCTACTATAGGGCCTGTCACATCTATATCAACCATTTCAATGTTGCCTTCATGTGGGCAGAACTGAGATGGGGTTGGAAGTGTTTGCGAATATCCCCATCTTCTTGCCACAGCCATGTAATACTGAACCTCAGACATCATATTGCCATCAAAGAACTTAAGGTCATCACAGTTAATCTTAGATTTAGACTTGAATAGATCAAATGTTGGCGTACGCTCATTGTGACCAAAGTAAATCCAATTCTTATAGTGAGTCTTTTCAACAAATGGATACTTCACGATCTTATCAATAAAGAAATATCGAGATATTATATCCTCAACCACAGGTGTTAGAAACCAATCTGAATCAAGACAGATATCTATCTTCTCACGCAAAGTAATTGAGAGGGCCTGCATAGCCGGCGTGGCTTGAATGAGATTACCGATACCGTTGCGGAAGTAGAGGATGGAGTTACTCATTTGTAATGCCTGTTGTAAATAGATTCTATCTTATACCAAAAATCTACAATAGCATTCCTAAGCCTTTCCCTTATAAACTCATGATTACTCTCGTCGAATCCCCATGACAAATGCCCCACATTACGATTAGTAATCACCTTGCATCCACACAACAATGCTTCGAAGTAAACCCTATCGCCGGCACTCTGAGTATCAGGTAGATGTATGACGTATTCAAACTGATTGTACACATCAACCATCTCGACGTTTTCGACACACTTAATCCTCGGTATCTCTAAGCCCTGTATCTTGGAGTTCCCTAAACCCATGTACTTGTATTTGCCAATATTATTCTTGATAAACTCTATAAGATTATGCTGCTGTTTAGGAAGATATATTGATATCGCACTACCCTTCACTCTATCAAGACCTTTGTTTACGAACGGTCTATCATCAATAGCTACAGGTAGTGCAATCGACCTCTTAGTAACATCAGGACCAAACGCCTTCTCGTAACACTCCATATGTCTCGGAGACACAAACACATTCAATGCTGATCTACTAAACAAACTCCTGGCAAACTCACCTCGAGTTGTACACCTGATATCATGATCATACTTAACATATGGTATTGCGTAATCGATTATAGTTGACATCATTGCAATCGTCTGTTCTTGGGTGAACAGGAAGATATTATTGATTATCACAACATCTGCAGCGCGTATGATCCCAAGGTCGAATTTCTGCGGCGTTAAGCCGCACACCTGGAATCCGTTCTTCTCCCCGTAATCAACGAGAGTCTTGTTGGATAGCTCAGCTCCACCCATCTTTGCAAAATCCTGCACCCAAGCTATACGTATCTCATTGTTTTTCAGATACTTAAACCCAGTCCGGTTAAGATACGATGTACCTTCAGCGTACTCACTTGGATCGGCTATTGCTTTTTTAGCAGGGATTATGGAGGGAAATATTGTGATTGGCATATTAACCTGATGTTTCTGGTTCGTATAGTGTGTCAACAAGATCTTTTCTAATAGCGCGTATATGTTGTCTGATTAAGAAAAGAACATCTCTATAAGCATAAACTGCTGTAGCATTATCACCAATATGTTCCATTCTACTCTTACAAAATGACTCTAAATCTTTCAGAGCGATAAGAGCCTTATCAGGTGTATCCACTATCCACCCCCAGGTGTGATTCTAAACTCCATCCCACTCAACTTCTTGAACGCCTCTCGCGCCTTCTTCAGATACCGCTGGTCATCATACTTGTCATCAGGAAAGACAACCGTCCTGAATTGATTTATCAATTTCTGCGCATTCTCGGGACTTACCGACGCGAATATTGGTGATATGAACTCAATATTCCTTTGACGAGCATAGCATGATATTGCTATTGACTCGCGGAGTGACCCGAACGCAAAGACCTTACCTTCGTAAATGAAATGAGCACGGGCCGCTCCAGTCGGGGTCCCTAGGATTTTGGGATGATACCCTTCGTACTCATCACCTGCAGAGCCTTGGTGTCGAACTTGTATTTCTCCTCACCAATAAAATCAATCAGAGGTGTCGGGAACTTCTTTATCCTCGCAGCCCTGACCAGGAGTGAGTCACGCATGTTCTTGAACAGGTTTGAGGCCTTCTCAAGCTCACCCTGGCTCTCAAGCTCAGAATATCGGGACACTGCATTCTTCAAAGTGGTCAGATGATTGATCGGTGTATCACACACATCTTTGTCATTGAATCCCTTGAACGAAAGAGCGAGGTGCAGGGAGTTCTTGAAGGCCTGAACTGAGTTGTTACCAAGGTCGACCGTACCATCGTCTTTTGTGTGTTTTTTCACATATTCGAACACTATCGCATCGATAACCGAGATGTCTTCGGCGCTTGTTGAGCAGACAGTGAGTGTTCGATTCTTGAGATTCTGCATTGGAACAGTCTTCTCAGCATAGCCTTTGAATATCATCTCCTCGGCTATCCTCAAATCTTCGTCTGAGAACGCATCCTCGTCCTCCAGGGCCTTCGAACCGCCTCCAGCCATAGATTCGTTGAGTTTTGCTACCGCGTCTTCCTGAGGGTTCTTAGCGCGGTTTAAAGCGGCCATACGTCGCTCAGATTCAGCCTTCATCTCGGCGTGCTCTCTGATCGGATCTTTGAAGTCCGTCTTTCCTGGGGCTTCCTGTGCGGTCTCAGGGGCATTCTGAACAGAAGACGGTGGAGTAGGCTCGTTTTCAGGTTTAGCTGCCTGTGACTTGGGTACGAAACCCTGCTGCTGACGTCTACTGGGGTCGAACATAGGCTGATTCATGAAATTTGAGCCTTTCTTTGGGGTGATAAACCAAAATACTATTTCTTCGCATAAAAGTCAACATAGAAAATATCATAAAAAATATGATATTAACAAGACGAGGAAAAAATAGAGAAATTCGCATCAACCCGGCAAAATTTGCCTACTTAACATCTCAATACGATTTTGACGAGTGAACTCAAAACCCACTCGCTCCTCCGCCACAGAAGTGACGCTTTTGAACTATGCTGCCGAAAGAGCTTACCCCCATAAAAAAAAATTCAATGCTCAAAACATACATGCAAATCCAAAACAATAGACAGATAAGAATATACCTATTATATATATATATATATATAATATTATTATTTATAATATTATTATTATTATTAAATTTTATAGCAAGTTTTGTGCCAATCTTGTAAGTTATTGTATTTTTTTTAGTTATGAGATTTTTGATTTTATTTACAAATGGCAGCAAATTCCATTTCGGATTTTTCAAAAGTGCTATTTAAACGATTAAAACCACGAGTCCTACTTCCCAATTTAGGCCTAAAGTAAAGCATTTTTATTAAGCGCTTAACAAAAATCTTTCCAAATGCGAATTTGTACTTAATCGTTTAAAATTGACAACTCGCTATTTAAAAAGTGGTACGACTTCTGTAAAGGAAAATGGTCATTTTGCTTGACACAGCCTTTTAAGAAAAGTGCCTGTATTGGATCAGAACTTGCGGAAACGTATAAAATCTATTATATTCTATTACATACATTATCTGTTATGGAGTATTATAAAATGAATGATAAAGAAGTGATTACCCTACCCATTAAGCTTAAGGCTGATGTGAAGCAGAGGTTTAAAGAGTCGGCAAAATCTGCCGGCTTCACTATGCAGGACGTGGCTACAGCACTGATAGAATCGTATATTGAGTCACCAGGTAACTATCAAATCAACAAGGTTAAGATCGAGGTGGTAAATGCTTAGAACTCACGGAATCGACATGACGGTCAATCCCCAAGGAATCAATTATGCCAACTCGAGCTATGACTTCTTCGACGTAGTAGAGGTCTACATCGATGGCAAGTCGAAGGGTGAGTTCCACATCAAGCCAACGAAGACTAAGGATGTGAGCTACTTCCTGGCGTATCTCAGGTCAGAATTTGTAGGTAGCGAGGTTGGGCAGGTGGATCCAACCGGTACATTGGATCTCGAGTATCCAATCTACATGAAGATAACCAATCCAATGTACATGGATATTGCGTTCAAGTTGTTCAGTAAGATTGATGATGATATCAAGAGCTGGATCAACAAATAATGAACTTCAAAGTCACATTAAAAGGGAGGGGTACCGTGTCCAACAAAGATGATGGAGCTGTCGAGTACGGTGGTGGGGCAAGGAATCCTATGGAGGATCTTGTGGATGGTCTGACTGCAGAGCCGGCACCTCAAGATGAAACAGTTGAGGCTGCAGTTGAGCCGGCGCCTGAGGTTACTGAAGAGGCTCCTGTAGCTCAGACGGTGGTTCTCGATGAAGCTAAGATAGTAACCAAGGCCACACTGTCTCCTGCAAAGTCTGCACCATTCGATCCAACAGCGATCACTAACGCCCTTCTGGATTCAGAAGACGAGGGTGGAGCTGCACCGTACCGTTCCACTGGGCTCACCGCATCTGGTCAGGTAACGTCGACTGATGAGGAAGGTTTGACGATCAAGCCTACTCCCAACATGGACGACTCACCGATCGAGGGTAAGTATGAGCTGACTGGTATCATGGTTGAGTATGAGCCCAAGATTGGCGCCGCGAAGAAGTCGGTGAACATCAGGGATTTCTTTGACACACTTGAGCAGGCATATCTCAGTGTTAATGGAAACAAGTATCTCATGCCTGTTCCGAATGGGTATAAGGTTGCGACGATTATGAGTGGCAGGCCGGTGATATGTTACAACGATCGGTTGGTGTACGAGTATGTGGAAGGTGATTGGAAGAGAGTGTAGTCGGGTGTTGGTTGTTGAGGAATGGACTGGCTTGTCGTAGAGATGGGCTGGTCCATTTTTTTTAGGTATGTGTAAAGGTGTTAGAATCCCATGAAATATGGTATAACAGTAATGGAGGCTTTCACGATTGTGAATGGTACTCCACTAAACCCTCTTCATGGGAGGCTTGAGATGCATACGAAGTTTTACCATCCGAGATGTGGGATTCCAATTATCGATGAGCGCAAGGGGCCTGATATCCATGATATTAAGACCATTACCGATGTTGACATCAGACCGAACCCTTATGGTACGGAGCCAGGTCCAAATGGATCGGGGTTGGTAGCAGATGTTCTTTTTGGAAATCAAGGAAAGGAAGTGGCTAAAGTGGAAAGAAGGGATGACGAATTATGTGTCATCCTGAGGAGTGAGGGTACACTCATGCGTCACACATCGTGACTAAAAAAAAACACACACCACCCCGACGGTGTGTGTTTTTTACCTATCAGTAAAGGCGTTAGAATCCCATGAAATATGGTATAACAGTAATGGAGGCTTTCACGATTGTGAATGGTACTCCAACTAAACACCTCTTCATGGGAGGCTTACTGTGGCAAACGTAATGGGAATCGTTGTTGGAGAGCGTGTGGCGAAGATGGTTGAGAATCCGTGCTGCGACCTTTGCGAGCATGTCGAAGCCGACCATTCGTTGGCGGTTAAGGTTTACACTGAGACCGATAGCTTTGGTCCAGTGGGGTGGTATGCTGTATGTTGGAGCTGCATGGAGCAGCACGACAAAGCAGAAGATGAGAGAGAGGTGAAGTGTCACGATTGCGGGAAATACGTTCCCAAGAAACAGACAATGGAATGGAAGAGCTGGGATTTCTATGCGGCTCAGGGGGACGAGCCAATCGTAGTGTGTAATACTTGTCGTTGTGCTGAGAAGCACAAAGACAGGGTGGCACAAGACGATTATGATTACAAGGTTCAGAACGGAATTATCGTTGAGGAGACAGCTGAGGAAGCGGAAGAGAGAATGTGGGAAGAGCATGATGCGGAGATGAGTGAGTAGGGAGAAACCTTTTCATGGGGAGGTTATTGTGAGTGTGAGATCAATTGTACACATTTGCTTTTGGGTGTTCATCGTATCGTCTATATTGTCGGTTGCCATTGTTATCGGGAATAAGGAGCAGAGAAGGGTTCAGGCAGAGTACGTTAAGAGGGTTGAGAGCGGTGAAATCTCCAACCCAATCACGATTGAGTACCTCCAGATGGAGGGGAATTTACCACGGTAGAGTTGGAAAAAAACATACACCATTTGGGGTGTGTGTTTTTTTTAGCCATCAGTAAAGGTGTTAGAATCCCATGAAATATGGTATAACATATATAGGGTGACATCTATGTTTGTAGATGATACTTCACCAAGTAACCTTTTTTATGGGGAGGTTTATCGTGAGCCGAAGTAAGTCAAGTGCTGAGATTGGAAATACAGTCGTTGTGATATCCCCTGACTGCTACAAGGGAATGGTTGGAACGCTTCGTTCGATTGCAAAGGAGTATGGTGAGAACAGCATTGTCGACATCGAGTTGGGGTCGATCGAAGTGGAGGAATACAAGCTTTATATCGAACCCCTGTCGTACAAGTTCAAAATCGGCCAGAAGATCGTGTTTGCAAAAGACAACGAGCTGAACATCGTTGATGGCGCAAAGGGAATGGTTACTGAGCTCAGGACAGAACCCGGTAAGGGGTATGACGTGAGGTTGGAGTGCACGCACGAGGTTGTTCAAGTCTTGGACGAGGATATCGTTGAGTTCATTGAAGAGAAGAAAGGAAACAGCTCAGTCGAGGACGAGGATATGAAGATTGCAAAGGCGATGACTGTTGTGCTCATGGCAACGGTGTTCAAGGACAAAGCTGTGAAAGCTGTGGAAAGCAACGATATGGCATACATGTCGACGTGCATCTCGATGGCAAAACACATCGTCATCGAATGCATGAAGTAGCCTTCGCGGTAAGAAAAACACACACCATCACCTAGGGTGTGTGTTTTTTTTAGCCATGTGTTATTTACCCTAAAGTAAATGGAATAACAATATTAGGAGAATTGTTTAGTTAACATTTATCAATGAGGAGGTTTGCATGTTTGGTCCTGGTGATCCCGCTACTGCAAAGGATCTTTTCTCTGACGAGGAGTTGGCTGAGATGAAGAAGAGTGCACGTGCGTCTGAAGGATCGTTTGCACAAGACGAGCTTGATAGAGAGATATATGACAAGTGTGATGATAAGGAGACGTTGAAAGATGTTTGTGAGTACCTCGGAGAGGTGGTTGATAGACTCGACGAGATCAACGATTCGATACGTGTGATGGGTCGCTTGAATGCTATAGCCCAATTGAATTCTACACCAATAAGTCTCATGCAGGCAGTAGATCAGATAAAGCATTTGGAGAAGCTTGAAAAGGCTCCCCATTAATAATCACACAAGTCAGGTAGTGGGCTTAGAAGCAGCCATCTTAAGAGTGACCCGGATCGACCCCTATGTATAGTAGCAATATTGTACGCCGACTGAAATATGTGCCAATTATAAAGGCCTGTCAGAGTAGGGGAACCCTGCGGAGTAAGAAGCCGAGTCTCACGGAAGTGTGGGATTGTCTTTAGCGTAGTAGCACGCCTGACTTTTTTTTTACAAAGGATAAGCATGTCAATATCAAATTTGAAAAGATATGAAGTTATTATGTGTCATTGTGCTTTGGGTGAGCATATAGAAGAAATATCTACTTACGATGGTGGATACTTGAAGTTCGAAGAGGCTAAAGCTGAAGAGGATAAAATGATTACTGAGATTTCCGCTCTTGCTACATTCCTTGATAGATTAAACGAGATCTATCAACCCAAAGAACTTGTTTCCGAGATCGTAAAAAAATTACGATCTATTATTAAAGGAGATTAAATGTCAACACCAGGTATTGATCACCTCAAAGAGCTGAACATCAAAATTGCTAAGTTGTTGGAAGATCCAAACCCAGGCCTCTTCACCTGGCGTGCATGTTTATATGATGCTATGCAGGATATGTATGATACCTACATAAGCAGTTTTCCTAAAGAGGTAAAAGATCATGAGATGTTCAAAGAGTTTGAGGAGCGTATCGCCAGGCTTGAGAAAACCATTGATGCCATCAGGCCAATGGGAGGTGGAAGATA
>Ga0105105_10000119_pt1 | contig 36170 bp, 40 predicted proteins | sample PPLLaktember2015_4_FD_79108 | JGI IMG/M metagenome (GOLD analysis project Ga0105105, IMG submission 79108) | Freshwater sediment microbial communities from Prairie Pothole Lake near Jamestown, North Dakota, USA - PPLs Lake P8 Core (1) Depth... | ecosystem: Environmental > Aquatic > Freshwater >...
ACCATAATAGCCCTTGATTTTTAAAATCGGATTTAGTTTTTTGCGTACTTATCCCCAATGACAGTATAGCCGTCTTTCCCTTCACTTTTCTCAATATCTCCCCACACTTCTTTAAAACCTAAAATATTAAAGAGTGCAAAAAGATTATGAAAAAAGAATCTGATCTCTTTGTCTTGTGAGACATTAAGACCTCGGATAACAGCTACATACCAATCTGCCATTGAAGCTGTAACAATAATAAGATACTCGGTTGGGCCTTTGTGGACAAGAAATTTAAGATTAGAGAATTTGGTGAGAAGATCTGCGGTGAGAGTCGGGGAGAGGGAACAAATAAAACTTACACTAAAATGTTCAAAAGTACTATTTAAAAAATGTCCCCGTCTTAAATGTTGGAGTGGACGATTTTCAAAATCTAAAGTTGCTAAATATGCAACAGGTGAATCCATTTTTATAAAAGTCCTGCCCAATCCGACACTCGGACTAAACCCCAGAGTCGTCTCTACCATTTTAATATATGTTTCCCAATCTGGTTGGGTTACTGCTAATGGTAAAATTTTCATAATAGGCCCAGCGGGGGACCGAAGTCCCCCGCTCATATAGATTTTACCGTACGCGGTCGGACTTTTCCTCCTCAGAGACTCTCTCAACGGTCTTCTTCGGAGGACTCATGAATTTCTTGTACTCCTCTTCCATCTGATCTTGCTCCTCGTTCTCAGGGAGCCGAAAGATTGTTGTGCAGCGTTCAGCCTTCGGGGAAAACCAAGTATACTTGGAATTTTGAATCTTTGCGGGTTTGAGGGTGATACTCTTCTCCAGATGATCCTGGACAACCGAGGCTTCACGCCGCATTGATTTTGTCCCCATGAAAAATGTCGCGAAGCATTCCGCGCCACCAATCCAGACCAAATATTCCGGCCCATACATGGCCTTGGAGTCTTTCACCGTAGAAAGTTCGCGAATCCTTGCAAATTCGGGGTCTTTTGTATCAAAGACAGAAATGATTTCGTCGCCCATCTGCAACGCCTTCGGACGCCAGGCGAGAACGAGCAGATTGACTTCGGTGCCGAGATCCTTGTAGTTCTGATCCCTGACCAGTGCAAAATGATTCACCGGAAAATCCCCCGCTTTGCAGACGTCTGAAGAAGAAGTCATCAGCTGGAGTCTCGGGAGATATGCTCCGGTTTTGGTTGATTCGTCGAAATCCGATTCATTGAAGACTGTCGGAACTTCACCCTTCGGCAACGTAATCAAGGTTTTATCTTCCATCAGAAATCTCCTTCTTAAAGAGTGCAGAAGACCCCAACGGAGTCTTCTGCGTTAGGGTTAAGTGGTGACGAGGGCCGGGGCTTCCGGGGCTGCGGCTTTCTTGAGATCGGGATACGGGAGGGGTTCCCCTTTCGTGGTGGCTTCGGCATTTGCCATCGCCTTGCGGGCGTAATCGGCCTTTTCCTCGGCAGCCTTGACGCGCTTCTTCTCGCGTTCGACTTTCCGCTTGTTGGCCTCGTCCTTCTTGGCCTGTTCTCTGGCCTCGAAGTCTGCCTTCTGGAGCTCAACCGACTGGGCATCCAGATGCAGCATCCACTGAATCGCGACATTGAAGGCATCTGCCGGAGTCTTGATTTTCAAAATCTTGACCAGCTCCGGGCCGATCTCCTTCTTCTCCATCTCGTCCTTCAGCTCTTTCAGCTTCCGGAGATGGGCCACCGGCTGAAACTGAACCTGCGCCGCATCCTGGCCTTCGCGCTTCGCCTTCTTGATCTCGGCGACCCGGCTATTAACCAGTGGGATAAACTCATCCGGAGCCTGGGTCATGGCGCGGTCGATGAAGTTCGCCATTTCTTCGGGCGGGAGTTTGGCCAAGGCGTAGGCGTTCGAGAGGGTGATCTGACCGTTGTTGATGAGTTCGAGAATTGTGGTGTTGTCGATGCTGTTGAGTCCGAGACGCTGAGAAATCCACTGTGCTGATTTCCCCAATCTGCGGGCCAGCTCGGCCTCGGTCATGAGGGGATTGCGCGCGAGGATGCGTTTGAGCTGTTGGCTGTATTCCGCCGGCCGGGTCTCGATCTTGTGGATGTTGGCGACAATCTGGGCTTCGAGAACCTGATCCTCATTGAGAGGAACCACGTCCACGCCGATTTCCGAAATCCCGGCGTCCTTTGAAGCACAGAAACGGTGAAGGCCGTCGACCAGCTCAAAATACTCCTCCTTCGTCTCCTCATCCGTGCGCGCCCGTACCGTGATTGCGCCCATGAATCCTTTTTCTCGGATTGAGGCGACCAGTCCCAGATAGTCCTCGGACTGTCTGTTCACAGTCCGTAGGGCCACCGGGTTCTCCCTGATCTGCGAAATCAAAACCTTACGAAGTTCTCCCATAAAAACTACCTCCTGTAAATGATTTTTGGCCCCGAGGCCGTTTAATAAATGATTCCCAAAATCAATTATGGAAATCAAATCATGATTTGATTTCCATAATCGTAAAGTAGGGAATATCCATTTATATATACGGTTTTTTCCGCTTTTTGTCCCAAAAGTTTTTTTACCTTATATATAGGCCGTTTGCCGTTTTATGACTAACTGCTTTTTAGTTCTTCTATATTTTTCTGATAACTTCATTCTTGAAAACGTGAAGTAATTAAAAAGTAGTCAGTAAGTAAATAGTAAGTATTCAGAATTATTCAAAAAATTTTTTAACGGACAAAAAGTAGTAAAAACCGTATATATAAATATAGCTCGCTTTATCCTACCATATAATGATTTGATTTATATAACTGTTCTGCAAATCAAATCAAAATTAAAAAAATCGATTTGACAAATCAAGAGATTATGCCAACTAAAACAGAAGCCATAAAAAGATTTCTAACTGCGAAGACCCATCCTGATTTAGCAAATCTCTATTCATACGAAATGGAGTGCCAAGTCAACGTTGCCCAAGACGGTGGCTCCAGAATTGAAGGAGATTTTCAAGGTCGTAAGTGGCGGGGCTGGACAGACGACTTAACGACTTGGAAACCTTTTCGGATTCCAAGAAATGCTTCAACAAATCCAGAATACTTCGATTCTGATATGTCTTTTTCCCTCGAAGAACATGTCGAGGGAATCGGGATGACTGGATGGAATTGGGTTAAAAAAGTTAGCTGTTGGGTTGCTTTTGATTTTGATGCCATCGTTGGACATTCAGATAAGCATAGTAAAAAATTAACAGAGATACAGTTAACCCAAATTAAGGAAACGGCTTTTAAGGTTCCGTGGGTTACGATTCGAAAATCAACCAGTGGAACTGGTTTGCATATTTATGTCTTTTTAGACAATGTCCCAACAGAAAATCATAATGAACATGCTGCGCTTGGTCGAGCCATAATAGGTGTATTGTCTGCAATCACAGGACAAGATTTTAAAAATCAAGTAGATATATGCGGCGGAAATATGTGGGTCTGGCATCGAAAGATGCAAGGAACAGATGGACTCACTGTAATAAAACAGGGTGAAATCTTTTATGACACGCCAAAGAATTGGCGGGATCATATTAAAGTTATAACTGGTCACCGTAGAAAAAATCTTCCTCAAAATATAGAGTCAATAGATTCTTTCGAAGAACTATCCGGGCAGTATCCAAGAGTACCGCTTGATGATGAACACAAAAAATTAATAGACTATCTTAGTAAAGAAAATGCACTTTGGTGGTGGGATCAAGATTACCATGCTCTTGTAACCCATACAGTATGTCTTAAACGCGCACATGAAGCCTTAAGTCTTAAAGGTATTTTTGAAACAAATAGTCCGGCGTCAAATTTAAATGAGCAGAATGTTTTTGCATATCCATTACGCAAAGGTGGGTGGGTTGTTCGAAGATTCACTCCAGGCGTCAAAGAACACGATTCTTGGGATCAGGATGGGGCCGGATGGACTCGATGTTACTTAAATAGGCCACCAACGTTTGCTTCCGCCTGTAAGAGCTTCGGAGGAATTGAAGACCCTTCAGGAGGATTTATTTTTAGAGAAGCAGAAAGTGCTATTCAAGCTGCCCAATCTTTAGGTGTCCATCTAAATGTTGGAACACCACAGCGTGGAAGAGAAACAAAGTTAAATTTGCATAAAGATGGACGATTGATTGCGGAAATCGAATATAAAGCTGCCGACCGCATCGAAGAAATGAGCGGATGGCTTCCAAAGAAAGGAAAGGTTTGGGTTAAGATTCAAAATCTTCAATCAGTTTCCCCGAATGAAAGTGAACATCAAAGCTACGATGATCTTGTTCGACATTTGGTTACAACAACAAATGAAGATTACGGGTGGATGATTAAGAGTGACAATATCTGGAGACTTGAACCCCTCGCCCATATTAGAGTTGCTCTTGGGGCGATGGGACTAAATACAAAAGACATAACAAACGTTCTTGGGTCAAGTGTTTTTAAATGCTGGAATATTGTCAATAAACCCTTTCAGCCTGAATACCCTGGAGACAGAGAGTGGAATCGTAATGCGGCAAGATTGCGATTTGTTCCTTCTCAATATAGTGATTCTTTACATTATCCTCACTGGAAAAAAATTCTGGATCATTGTGGGAATGGTCTTAATGATGCTATAAGAAGGAACGGGTGGTGTAAAGCAAATGGTATTTTAACCGGCGGAGACTATCTTAAATGTTGGATAGCTTCTCTCTTTAAGGAACCACATGAACCTCTCCCATACCTATTTCTTTATTCAATGCAGCAAGGAACTGGAAAATCAGTCTTTCATGAGGCTCTTTCCCTTTTGCTTACGCGAGGTTATCAACGTGCAGATGCTGCTCTTATATCCCAAGCAGGATTTAATGCAGAGCTTGAGGGATCTATTATCTGCGTTGTGGAAGAGACAGATCTCCGTAAAAACCAGCAAGCCTATAATAGAATTAAGGATTGGGTTACAAGTCGCGATCTTTTGGTACACTGTAAAGGAAAAACACCTTACCATATCCCTAACACTACCCACTGGATTCAGTGCTCCAATAATCATCAGGCTTGCCCGATCTTCCAAGGGGACACTCGAATTACGATGGCATACGTTGAACCTTTAGATCCTCTTGATTTAATCCCTAAGAAAAGGCTTATTCCTCTTCTTGAAAAAGAAGCGAGTGACTTTCTCGGGGCTATAATGAATTTGGATATACCACCATCTGTGGACAGATTAAATGTACCTGTTATTGAAACCGAAGATAAGTTAATGCTCCAAAAACTTAATGAGACACCTCTTGAACGATTTATGGCCGACGAGTGTATTCAAAAGCCTGGAATCATGATAAAATTTTCAGAGTTTTATGAAAGATTTAATGAATCACTTGACCCGAGTGACGCTTCAATGTGGTCTAAAATTAGGACGCGGCGGGAACTTCCTTCAAACTTTCCATATGGAAGACATCATGGAACTGGTCAATTCTATATTGGAAACATCGCCTGGAAAGATGATTCTGATCCACCGGGACAGAGATTTATCTTAAAAGATAACTACCTTGAAAATGAAAACAATTAGAGAAATACTCGATTCACTTAGAGAACACGAAAGACAACAGCTCATGTATGGCTTCGAGCATGAGTTTTCCCAATACGTGTGCCTTCCGGATGGTAAATTTATTGGTGTAAATATTCGAGGAATCAAACATCTTGAAGTTGAGCAGGAGGCTGGTGTATGGGCGGTAGGAAGAATAAAGGGAACATGCAGTCTAATGTAACATATCGCTTTGCAAAGGAGCAGAAGATTGTCTCTAAAGTCATTTACGAATGGCTAAAAAGTACACATGCTTCAATAAAGCAAAAAGGAATTCTTCTAAGACAGTGGCAGCGCGGAGAAGTTTTACTCATGATTGATTTTAAAAATCTGAGAGGGAATCCTTCAACAAAAAATTCCGAACGTGATCATTTTCTTAGAAAATATATGACAAAGTATTTTAAACTGGAGGGAAAAAGATGATTAATGAGATTGCAGAAAGTTACAATTTGGACCCGGCTCTTGTATACGGTGTTTGTAAGCGAGAGTCAGGTCTCAATAAATTTGCTGCAAGATATGAGCCAGTATACAAATATTTGTATTTTCCTGAAAAAGTAAAACCAGAAAACTGTTCGCTTGCAACTGAGATAGTTTTTCAAAAAATGAGTATTGGCATTATGCAAGTCATGGGAGCCGTTTTTAGAGAATATGGATATAGTGGCTGGCTCTCGACTATTTTTCCGGATCTTAAAACTCAATTAACATACGGATGTAAGCACCTTTCAATTAAAATAAAAAAATATGGAATCACAAATGGGATTGCGGCCTATAATTCTGGTTATCCAAGATACATTGATAACGGGATTTTGCAAAATCAAAAATATGTGAATGACATTCTTATTTACGCTGGAGAATACAAAAATGTCCGACTTGATGACTTTATTTAATGATCTTGATAGGCAATCAACAGCCCCAAGAGACCAGAATATTTTAAAGGCTCCGTTTGGATACCCAGGAGGAAAAACGAGAAGCCTTCCAAATATTCTTAAACATCTTCCCTATAAACCCACATATGTTGAAGCCTTTGGTGGATCAGGAGCACTCCTTCTCGCTCGTCAACCTGTTACCTTAGAAGTCTTGAATGATCGTTACGCCGGGGTTGTAGACTTTTATAGATGCTTAAGGCATCCGGAAAACTACAAAAAACTAATAGACTATCTCTCTCTTTGTCCACATAGTAGAGAAGATTTTGTTGAAGCTAAGATGACCTGGTGCGACGAACCCGATCCAGTCATTAGGGCAGCAAAATGGTATTATATGGTTCGATACAGTTTTGGAAGTCTTGGTAGAAATTTTGGGAGGGCAACCAAGGCCGCCGGAATAATTTCTGGTAAAATTGCCAACAGCTTAGATATTTTTCCAGATTTACATGCACGACTCCGAAAAGTCCAGATAGAAAATCAAGACTGGAGAGATTGTCTCTTAGATTATGACTCATATGAAACAGTTTTTTATCTTGATCCTCCGTATATTGACACCCACCAAGGGACATTTAAACATAATATCCTGAGAAAAGACCACGAAGATTTACTAAATCTTATTTTTAGATTAAAAGGTTTTGTTGCCCTTTCGGGCTATTCAAATCCTTTTTATGAAAATCATCCTTGGGACGCAAGATATTCCTGGGATTCATTCGTTAGCATCGACAGCTGTTCTTTTACAGAGAATAACAGGAAAGAATGTTTCGAGGGGCTTGTCAAGAGACAGAAAGCCAAGGAGGTTTTGTGGATAAAAGAAATCCATTAAAAGTTATAAATTTTAGGGAATATAAGGAAAAAAAGCTTGAGGAACTTAAAGATGAAACAAGACAAAAAATCAAAGCGGCAATAGCGAGAATCCCTAAGGAGGAAAAATAAAATGCAACACTGGAACGGGCATCTTTTGTGTGCCATTGATATTGAAGCGTCTGGTCTGGACCCATTTTATCATGAGATTTTACAAATCTGTATTCTTCCTCTTGATTCAACCATTGAGCCGCTTAAAACTGTTCTTCCTTTTTATCTAAATTTTATCCCAGAGTTTCCAGAAAGAGCAGATCCAGAGGCAATGAAACACAATAAGCTTAGTCTTGCAGACTTAACTTTAAGAGGGATTGATAAGCTAAAGGCGATTGACTATTTCGAAGAGTGGATTAAAAAACTTAATCTCCCATGTACAAAATATGGAACTCCAAAACAATTAATGCCTCTCGGGCAAAATTACTCTTTTGACAAAGCCTTTATTATGCGATGGCTTGGAACAGATTTATACAATCAGTATTTTAATTATCATCATCATGATACAATGGTAGCTGCACACTATCTTAATGATAGAGCAGGCTATCATAATGAAAAAGTACCATTTAATAAAACTAATCTTGTTTGGCTTTGTAAAATTTTAAATGTTCCCACTGTCCGAGCACATGATGCTCTTTCAGATTGTTTATCTGTTGCTGGAGTATATAAAAAGATGCTTGCTTTCGGTGTTATTGGCTAACTCCGCATCCTGCGAAGTGTTTTTGCCAAAGCTCACTGTCTTTTTGTCCTTGTCGAGAGTCCTGATTTTTGACAATAACGGGAGATACTCATCCCGGCAGCTTTTGCTTTTCTTGTCAAAGCCCCTGGCCGTTTAATGGCTTTTTGAATCCAACCTTTTGGCATAGTGAACACTCCTTTTGTGAGACTTCTCTCCCTAATTCTGAGCATTCGATGATTTTTAAAATCTTACCACAAGAGAGTGTTTCTGTTCCAATAAATCTGGCTTCACACTCCGGGAGACAGGGATGAGCCAAAAACGGATCATTCCTGTCTCTATAATATCCTTCCGGAGGACACGGTGGAGTCCCTCTTTTTGGAGCAAAAAGATCACCGTTTGGTCTTATTCTCCATCGCATATCGCGCTTTCCTGAGTCGAATGATTTCTTGAATCTGTGCCGTCGAGAGACGTTTTTCTAACTCTGGAATAATAATTTTGTCTCTATTTTTGCAAACAGTTTCCAGAGCCTGGACAATTCCATCATCGACTTTTGTTGGTGTTTTGTCTGCCAGAAATTTAATAAAAGGAAGAACAGACGCACCACCAGCAAAATAAAGAATAATGGCAATCAGGATTGGGTGTTGTTCGATCCACTCCATTAGAAAGCCTCATATTCTGCCATCAAAAGATCATGGCGTTTCTGTTCATTAAGAATCAAGTCGTTCATTTCTTCTTCAGAGACTTCTTTGTTGAGCTGGTGATTAAAAGCAGCATAGGCTTTGTCAACAGCCGTCCCGAGAAGGGTCAACAATAATGCCGATTGAGTGGGGGTCATTTTTTACCTCCTTTCTACTTAGTGAATTGCATATAAAGGAATGTGATTAGTTCTTGTTTCGCCTCCATGAAAGCCTGCTGTGACTCTGCAACCTTATTAATATCCGCGATATTTAAAGCAAGTTTCCAGGAATCCAGTCCCCTTTTTGCAGGGAGAATATATTTGTCATACTCCTTTTTTAAGGCTGCTCGCTGAGCCTCTGGAGTATTTTTGAGACTCATGTTGACTGTCACTATCAGGTCATTGAATTGATGCAAAGCCTCCAGATACACGCCTTTGGAGACGGTGACCGGATTTTCTGACTTGACAGTGTAAGCACAGGCAATCAAAGACCCCAAGAGCAAAAATACCAAAAACTTTTTCATTGTGTTCCTCCTTTATTATTGTGATATTTTTCGATTTTTGACTCAAGTTTCTCGACTCTTCGATCCATTGATCCAGTTGCATTCCGAATTTCAGTGGCAAGGGATTCCGTTTTGGCCACACTAATTGCTGCACTGATTTTAAGATCATTCAGCATGTCTTTGAAACTCCAAAGCATTCCACCAAGTAGAACAAAGCAAACAAAAGCTAATCCACCAACGCACCAATAGAAAAGCTTTTGAGAAGTTTTTTGTTTTACACATAGCCAAATGGCGTCTAACTTTTTATCGACAGGCTCACAAATCACCTTGCAATTATGTACCATTGGCGGAGCAATCCTCCTCTCAACCTTACGGCGCTCTTCTACTACTTCAGCAGCATCAGATTGTTCCATGTTTCGTTTCCTGGTATTGGGGGTCCATCCATAAAGAATCTTGCATACTCGACGCCCTGAACAGGATTTGTTGGAACCATTGGTAGATTTGTAAAATCAGTATATTCATCTGTTACAGGATTCCAGTTTCTAAATTTCCAGATTGACCCGTCGCTTTTCCTCCGGACATACGCATATTGCATATCAGGTTCGGCACATGAACCATCATATGCCCAGTCCCAAATTGAATTTTTCAGAAAATTTATATTTGAACTATCTACTTGATCTGGCAAATCTCTCCATTTATTTGGAGCCTGAAAAAGAATATAAGAATCATAAACAGGATACCAGTAGCTTGTCTCTGGATTAGAACCAGCATGATACACTTGATGAAATGTACAGGCTATAAAGAATAAATTTGAACGGAGCCAGTGTATGTTATACGGAAAATAACTGGCCCTCGAATCAGGTATTGACCAATCTGACCCAAAAGGTGGAATAGAAATTGTTGAAGAATATGCCCAAGGAACATCATCATACTGACTTGATGGATAGAAGATTACTGGTTGCCTTGTATATTGATGTTCACTATTTTTACCAGTATATATAGCCCCAACGAGTCTATTTAATGTTCCAGGGAATGGTGGAATTAAGTCCATTACGGATGAAGGGGCAAACCCATACTCCATAGTATATTCTCTAAAAGAATAAAATCTATCGTCCCAACAAAATGTTTCTGAATAGTCACCGGGTTCCCATTCCCACTTCCAACGGTCATCGGCATAAACGATACCTGCAACCTCATCATAGATTCCTTTTCCTCCAAATGTCACATCACTTGAATAACCTTGCCCAGCCGTAGAACCTAAAATTTCCCAATTTTCGTCAAGATAATTTGGAGTTCTGTGTCCGGATTTTCCTTCTGGAATCCTCTGTCCAGTATGCCTAAATCTTAGCATTCTAAGCCGGTCGTTACTTGAAGTATATGCCCAAACAATATGCCAACCTTTTTCAAGGCCCCAACGTTGTCTTGGTAGTTGAATTTGAAAGGGCTTTGTATTTATAGTAGCAGTACCTTGTTTAAAAAGCAACCCTCGATTAATCCACTTACCGTTTTTAAAATGCCAAATTGTTGTATCTGGCTCATGACTTACTATTGATGGGTCGAATGACAAACAAAGACATTCGACCCTTCTCAGAAAGGGCGGTATTGGTTCCTTCCACCTTTGCGACCGATTGCAACAAATCCGGTTCCACCTTCTTCAAGCTGTGTGCTTCCGGCACGAGTTCCAAATTCTGAACCAAGTGCCGTTGGAGCTGCACCAGTGATAAATGGAGAAACATCGAAAGCGTTATATCCACGGCCCTTTTCACCGGCGGCCAAACTCGTCACCGGAAAAGCAATTTTACCGGGCGGAAGATTATCCGCAGATGGTATCCTTACAAGAGTATAATCTTCTTCGTATCCATAGATTTCAGCAGGAGAAAAAAGAGGAATTGGATCTGTTGATTTAAGTTTCTCAAGTTTTTTATCTATAGAGCTACTTTCAACTGCAACTTTTCCTCCACTTATCCCCTGCACAACAAACCCTTGTCGGCTTTTGCTTAAAACCTGTGAATTTTTTAGAGTTCCAACATTGTCTCCTATTTTTGTAACTGGACTATCAAAGTAATTAGGATGATTCTGTGGATTTAAATCATAATTACACCAGACATCTTCACCAGCATGGAAGCCATATCCATAGTATCCTACTGTTGTTTCTTTTGTAAAAAGAATCTGACCTGGCTCAATATTATCATCTCTGGGTGTCCCAACGTGATAAAGATCAATATCTCCAGTCCCCGTTTTATGATGATTTTTTTCTACCCAGTAGATTTCATAGGCATTATATGGTGTAATGCTACCGGACTCAATATGTATATTAACGCCTCCCTCAGTGTCCTCCATCGTTGAGATCGTTTTATCTAAATCTGAATCACACTCAGATTTAGCGAGTCTGGCAGCAATAGGGCCATTATATCCATTCGTTTTGCCATCGCCACCAAGCCAGTATTTTGGATCCTCGATAGGCTGGCCTCCGGAATGATCTCCAGCTTTGGAGCCAAGCTCCGCCTCAATGGTAATTTGATTATCTTCAAGATTGTGTTTTACTGATTCCGCAAATCCACGAATTGCATGTGTGCTGAGTGTTGGATGAGAAAACTGTACCAGATCGTAGGCTTCAGTTTTTAAAGATGTCAAAAATGTTTGGGCAACAATCTTTCTCCAAGAATTTGCATATCTGTATGCCCAAAAAAGAGAAGCAATCTGTATAGATTTCAAAGTTGTATAAATAAAAAAGTCATAATCTTGCGATATAACACCATAGCGTATAAGATTATTTTTTATAGTGGTTGTTTGTTCTGCTTCTTTTTGTCCACTATAGTCTTTTTTCCATTTTGCATTAAAAACAGTCACAATATCTTCTGTCTCTGTGAAAGAGAGTTCTACACTTTTTAACTTAGTTTCATTTAGGGTTATAGCTGCATCCGTCACAGTATTAGTGAAAAGCGTCCGGATATACGCTGTGCCATTTTTTAGAAAAAGAAGACACCTTGCCTGCCAGGCAATCTTTTCACAAAGAGGAACAGCATCTTCTTGGGTAAATAATGCATAATGTGCAGGAGTCACAGCTGTTGCTGTTTTTGCAGCAGTAAAAGAAGCTGAATCAATATTTAAATCTGTAAAAGTATCCAAAATCCATTCTATTTGAGATATTGGATTACTTGAAAGGCCACCGCCACAATCAACAAAAATCTCGTCACTCCATCCTCCGTCTTTAATAGAACTCAAAGGTGTCGGGAAAGATAGTATTGTTACAGCATGGCTGTCAATAGTGTCATTCCTGATTGAATAAAATCCAGCAGGAACAATAAAAAGATCATCGTCTTTTCCACCGTAACATTGACGATGTGCATAGGCGGCAAAGACTGTTACTGTTGAAAAAACAGAAACAACATATTCAGCGGGGTCTTCCTTTATCCTGACTGTAGGCACCCTTAAAGGGGAGCCAAAGATGCTTGGAAAAGGACTATTATATGCTGAAGCTAAAAGATCAGCAACATAATTGTCATTATTTGGATCGTCCGAAGGAGAAAAGCCAATCTCACCCTTTCCTTGAATAGACTCGACACTCCCAGAAAAGATTCTTGTTTCCTCGCTCCAGCTTAAAGGCCCGGCCATTTTTCCATAGTGGACAATTGTCGCATCACTGGAAGCCAAATCATAATAATGGTGCCAGAGGACACAAATAGTTCCTTCAAGAATTTCAGTGTTTACTTTAGTCTTTAAGGAGCTGTCTGTATCATCAAGCTCAAAATTTATACTCGCGACTTCTCCGCTTGATCCAATCTTCCCGGATGAAGAAACATCACTGACATGGATAAGCGCAACCTTACATGCCTGTGAATTAAAAGTGTAGTCTACTTCACTATAATAAATAACTCCACTCTCCCAACGGATTTCCAAAATCTTAATGGGTTGTGTTCCCTTAGGAGTATTTGATTTTGTTTTTGTATTCGGAGTAAGAGTTCTCATATCACATTCCCAAAAAGAGTATTTGCACTTTGGTTTGAAAGACAGTCCTCACAGTTGTCAAAAATGCGATCAGGAGAATGTGTGATTATCCCTGCTGCCTCTTCTTCAGCATTATAATAACAGACACCGTCAACAAGAATAACGTCACCGCTACCGTCTGGGACATTAATAGCCCCATCCCATTCTTCAATATATAGGAGATCGGCAATGTCACTGATATGTGAAACAAGTGCTATTAGTCCATCGTCACTTCCGGCAAAAAGAATTCCGATTAATTTCCACTGCCCACCAGTTTTGATAAAGACACCGCTGCCTGAATCTCCACCAGATGTAAATCGCTCAGTAGCAGTTATTGCAATGACATTTTCATAATAAGCAGTATTCTCAGGAGTTTCTGCCCCAAAATAAACATTTCCATTCGCTTCTGTACTAAGAATAGTTCCTATCGAACGGCCTGTTGTTCTGCCAACCTTCTCGACAGTATTTCCAGCAGCATATTCTAATTTTTCTGCGAATGGAAAAACTCCACCGCGAACAAGATCTTGGATACCAGGTCTAAAGATATTAGAACCTTCTAAGGTTCCGATTGCAACATCAACAGTATTTACTCCATCAGGGCCAAAAATCGTTCCAACAGCTCGCTTCCCGGTTCCGACCATATCTCGTGGATATTCTCCGCCATCAAGCGGTGAAGGCTGTAACATATCAACATCTAAAACATTAGAAACCCAATAAAAAGGTAGCAGTGATCCAGGGCCTAATTCTGGGCCAATAACATGGTTACATGTTAAGGCAACAATAGATTGATCAAAAGAATCTTTAACAAAAACTCCAAGAGTCCCGGCTCCAGAATCTGAAGGAGCGTAGCTAACACCACCAACAACTGGTCGGTGTCTAATGCTATGAATATCACAGCCTCCATTTTCTTGATTACAGTATGTTAGATTCCGCATTTTAGGGATTACAATAACATCTGTTTTTGTCCCATCTGAAAGGACTTTTGGAATCCTATCGCTTTCTTTGAGAAAAGATAGCGGAACTTTCTTTTCAACCCCGACAATTAATTCTTTGCCGCGGCGAAAAGAAACCGTCACATTCTTCATTTTATGGATTTCTCGAATCATAGCCCCGAGTTCTCATTATGGCAGAGTCTATAAATATTTATAGCTGGCCCACCAAAAGCATACATATAAAATTCTTCCATAGTACAAACTGCTTTTGGAAGATTCGATCCATTAGCAAAAATCTCCAAAGCTGGAAGATATACTTCTATAGATACCTCTTGGGAACCAGCAGCCTCTATCTGGAATTGTGGAAACTGAATTTCTGTTGTTGTAGCATTTCGTCCATCAACACTAAAAAATGGGAGTGTAATTGTTCCTTTTACAACATTTTCTCCGAGAGCCTCTATAACAAAATCTGAAAAATAAACAAGTCCATAGTTAGCATCAAGGCCAAAAGCCTCCATTTCAAAATCAAAGAAACAGAGAATAGAGCCTTCTTCTGCGGCACCACTATTTTCTAAAAATTTAAAATAGTCTTTAAAAGTCGGCATTAGAAGTCTCTTTCATATAGCAATATTTTAGAAAGTTCTTCTTCTGTCCCGTTGGAATATGGAAAAATACTGGCACAAAACTTTGTGTCTTTAAGATCTGGTCCAAAGGAACTCCGATAAGAATTATAATTCTGTGGATAGATAAAAGATTCATATTCAACAGTCTTTGTTGCAATGTCATATATTGCAAATTGTGCCTGTTCATTGAAGCAGTACAGTTTTTCATTCTTATAATAAATTTTAATATTTGATCCTTTAAGTTGGACTGGAAAATATTCTGTTATCCAAGAGCCATTTTCGTATGTGGCTAAACGTACTAATAGTTCACTACTATATACAATTAAAATTTTTCCATCAGAAGTTTTTATAGTATGTGGTTGAATTGTTGCTGTCCAAGTTGTTTCTGAAGCTTTTTCAACAATGATATCTGTCCAGACTCCAGAAGCATTTGTTGAATACCGTAAATTATATGCAGACGTACCATCTTCTGCATTTGAATAATAAGCAAAATGAAGCTTTTCATTTTCATCTAAATAAATCATCCCAACAGTATGAATCCTTAAATAGGGGGAACGGGCTTCTCGCGTCCAGAGTCCTAAAATTGATCGCTTAAAGATTGAAAAATAAGTATCACACCTATAGATTGCATAAATCTCTCCAGACGGAGTTACCATTGCCTGAGTGAAATATCCAGGATAATCTTCTGGCTGCTCTCCTTGGGTTATTTTTCTAAAATTATCGCCCGTTCGTTTATAAATTTCCATACAAGGAAAATATGAGCTTAAAGATAAAAAATAGACTCCATTTGCCGAAACGGCTTGTTTGGATGAGATGTTTATAACTTTATCTATATTTAATGAAATATTTGTAAAAACACCGCCAATATTCTTAAAAATATAGCTGCCAATTAAAAGATACACTGAATCCGGTGACCATGCTGCTCCCTGCGCGTAATATGGGCCTTGAAAAGTCATCTTTGTAAAAGTGTCCCCGGATCTTGAATAAAGAGTACTCGCTGTTCCACTGACAACAGCAAGAAAATTTGAATCAGGAGAAAATGCAACCTCATCATTATTCGAATTGGCACCAACTGGATCTGTTAATCTTGTAAAAGTATCCCCAGATCTCTTATAAACAACCACACCTGGAGAGGTGTTACAAGAGCACGCAAGATATATTCCATCTGATGACCAAGAAACACCGGAGACATTACTTGGTGGAGGGTTAACAGGGTCGCTTAATTTTGTAAATGTGTCTCCTGACCGTTTATAAATTGTTAAATAAGGATAAACAGCATGTCCTACAGCTAAATAGAGATCGTCATTCGAGAAAGTACAAGATTTTCCTGTTCCTGTTGGAAGAGTCGCTGGATCACTTAATTTTGAAAAAGAGTCCCCAGAGCGTTTATAGATAACAATGTGTGGATAAACTGTAAAAGCAACAGCAAGATACGTTGAAGATGATTTTGAAAAATCAACATCATTCATGCCAGAAGGGATATAGTCAGGATCTCCTAATCTTGTAAAAGTATCCCCGGCTCGTTTGTAAATTCTTATTGGAAGATCTGTACAGGCAACATAGAGATTATCCGAACTCATTTCAATAGCAAATGCGCCGGTCGTTTGCTCAAAAGCTTCTTCATTTGGATTTTTCGGAGGATTCAAAATCTCTTCAAAAACCCAATCATAGGCGTAATTTTGATAAGCAAAGATACATTTAGTCTTGAGGCATGATGATATAAAAGCTTTTCTATTATTAAAGAGAAATGGTACAATATACTTATCATGCATGTCATCCGGGTCACTACCCTCCCGAATTTTTGTAATAGACCCATCTTGAAGAATTTCAAAAAGACTATAAAGATCTTCACCATATCCAATACGCACAGCAAAAGGCTGATTATTCCAAATCGCAATCTTACTTCCATAGTAATTCTCTATTGGAAATAAATAATTAGATTTATACTCCCAAGAAAGATCCTGTTGGATTGGTGACATCATAAATTCTATTTTTGAGACTCTAAAATTTGCATCATCAACCCTGACATCAAACTCCATTCTGTATCCATAGCCATAGTTTGTTTCAAAAAGCTCACCAGAAATTGGGTAAAAGATATTCCATTTATATCCTGAAGGTATAAGCACCCATCTATATCTGTATTCATTTTCGGTATAAAGATATAGATAAAAATACTTTGGGCCAGTAAATGTTAGCCTAACGGCATAGGGATATCTATTTTTAAAAAAATTACCTTGACTTGTTAAAATAAAGTCTGCTGTTTTGCCAGCCTTTGACTGCCACTCAGCACCGTTCCAAAAAAGATTATTTGGAACCCAATTTACTGGATTTGTCAAATCTTCCCATAGCTCAAGTTTCGAAGGATTCAAAACAGAAAACTCCTCAAAAGTCCTTACAAGAACTTCTTCTTGATAATATGGGAAGTCATCCAGATTGTTTGGCATTTTTAACCTCTAATAATCAAGATAACGAATCCAGTCAATCCCACGGTATGTAAGAGACGACCAAACAAATAGATCTTCAATAAAAAACTCTGTCCCAAAAAATGTTATTGTCGGATTACAAAATACAACATATTTTTGGGCTATTAATGGACTATTAAAATATAGAACGGCACTATATGTAACATCATTGAATCCATCCTCATAGCCGGCATAGTAATAATAATTATTTTGAAGATATTCTGCTGTAATGTTATTTATTGGGACACGAGCTCTTGTTACATATACTGGTTCATATTTTGAATAGCGTCCAATCGTTCTACCAATCCAAGTATTTCTCGAAATCTGATTAAGAGCAAATCTCTCAAAGAAATTTTTAGCGAGAATATCATGGACTTTTTGATGATCTGGAGGAATCATCGTCGGAGGAGGCGGCTCCGGAGTCGGAGGCACCTTCGGTGGTGGTTTTGGTGGTGGCGTTGGTGGTGGATTCGGCGGAATCGGCGTGTCTCTCGGAATATTCGTGTAGATTAAATCTTGGGATGTAAATACAAGATGTTTCCCATTGTATCCAGAAACGATTTCAAAAATCTTATTATTTGAAAGCTTCCAGTTACCACTGTCTCCTTCATAAAAGAAACCGTGTCCACTAACGCGCAAAAAGATATTATAATCAGATTCTGATCCTGTATCTGAATATCGGACGCTATATTCGGGCAAAAGTGCTCCATCAAAATATGGGCCAATTTGCACCTTGGATAAAGGAGTCTGAAAAAAGTAAATGACAGACCCCTCGACCCACGGCCCATTAAGCTCTGTGATATTTGGACCACAGATGACCCGCAAGACCGTGGGGTATCCAGCATACGAATGATTCAATGTATTGGGGTATGTTAGTCTCATGCTGTCGGTAGTATCATGTCAAAGGCTGTGATTATAAAATCTGTTCCTGTGGCTATTGCCAGAGTCGGGACAACCAACTCCGCGCCACTAAGCCCAACGGCACCATCAAATCGGACAGCTGTTGAATTTGCCCCCTCGACACCTTCCTGGGCATAAAAACGAAACCATCCGGCATTACCAGAAGCCGCTGGACTGCCTTTCCAGACTTGCCCGGTTAGTTTGCTCAGTCTTCCTGAGGCGGCATCATCATTAAACTGAAGACCATTTACGCCTGTCCCAGTGTTATGTGTCCCACCATTGTCTGTAATAGTGACGAGGAGTGTTCCGGTTTCAACTGCATCCGCATTTACAGGCTGTGAACCAGTATAAATTTTGATGTATCCGAATTTCAAAAGGTCAATGAGACTCCCGCCCTTTGCCGAAACAACACATGTCGTCGCGGCAAATGTTTCAGCCGTATTAATTGAGCCTGTTGCAACGTCCAAATCTGAAGCGGTGACGGCCAGAATCTTTTTTAAAAAATTATTCGCCGAAGTAGTTGCCCCAAAAACCTGCACCCAGTCTCCAACTTGAAAGCCATCTGTGACAAATGATCCCGAGTCCCGATGAATTTGGTCATTCCCTGCCCCACCATCGACGAAAGAAAAGACTGTTCCTACCGCGGCTGCCTTGGGAATCCCTGGGTTCTCCAGAATGTCATCAATAAATCCACTACTTAGTCTGAGTGTCATTAAGATTTCCTCCTATTCTTCTGGGTCGAATTTGCCATAAACACTATAGCCACGAGTTTCTTTAAGCCAATTATTAATGTCATTCGGAGCAGGACAGGTCTTATCGAGGTCATACCGACGATCTATATATTTTAAATAGTTTGCTCGCTCACTACAAATATTTGTATGTGGATTCTGAAGAAAAGGTATTCCTAAAAAATGACCGACGATTGCCAACCAATCATATCGAGTTTTCCAAATAGGCTGTTTAAGATCCTGGTTGATTTGATAAATCAGAATATCTCTTACTTGTTGAGAAATTCCTTCAATATACCAAAATTTTAATAAATTAAGTGCTTTTAGGTATTTGTCTACTGGAATTTCCCTGAACCAAAACTGTTGTGAAGCAAAATACCCCGGACGATGGAGCCACATAAAATGTGAATATTTAGAATCTTTAACCATCCTCACGCCAAATGCAAAAAGACTAATCATCGAGCCACTGAGAACAGGCATGGGCAACATCTCCTGTGGGATATTCCTAACGTCCTCTGCTGTAAGATACTTATACATTGTTCACCGTGAGAGCAATCGAGAGTCCAGTTGGAGGAGTTGCTGTCAACTCATCAATATCAGCATAAATTTGGTCACCAGTGAGAAGATCGTCATTCGAGGTATTAATAATCCCGTCATTTGCAAAATATTCACCAACTCCCACGGTAACTTTTGTGCTCAGCATATCGGCATTGATTCCTGCTCTCCTACGTCGAATCTGAATAGCGGTTGCTCCACTCCCAGTTCCTGGCGTATGCACAGAAACAAGAACATCTGTCAAATTATACCCATTAAGAAGAGCCGGGACGGTGAAAGCGATTGTCCCTTCTTTTATATGAACATTAAAGTCACTCTCCACAGGAGCAAATGTAATTACCTTTGCTGGACTGTGGGCCGCAATAAAATCGTCAATCTCAATATGAGAATTTATCCCGATATCATCCAAAGAAGTATGACTTTTTGTTACCAGATCTGCTAAATCAGACCCAGTCTTATTGACAGCCGTCCAGGCAATAGTGTCAGCTGTAACGAGAGATAAGAGGCTGCTTAAAAAATTATCAACAGCTGCCCGTACCTCTGTATAGTTTCCACCACCCACAGGACGAATCATAAAGACTTCGTCATCGTCATTTAGAGAAAGGATTAAAGCAGCATCTGAAAATTTCATACTTTTCTTCCTTTAAATTCAAGTGTAATTGCTCCAAATGACCTATGTCTATTTGACTGTTCAAAGGGATCATTTATAAAAATCCCTCTCCACTGAACAGAAGAATGATCCTTATATCCACTTGTATTATTAACAGCAGCATATAAAAAGAGTTTCAAATTTGCTCGCTCTGTAAAAGAAAGATTATCAAATGTTAATAACAATTTATAGCCGCCGGATGCTTTTTTATAGGTGTAGATTCTTCCTGAACCACTATAATCAAGAGAAAAAGGCTCTTCAATTTGAATGGCATCTCCTAATACTGGATTAGGTAATTGTAGTGTATATGATGGAGAGACATATGGATATGTTAAAGTGACCATTAGTAACTCTCCCTAAAGACATAGGCTCCAGCCTCAGACTGCATTCTCTCTGACCCCAATTCATTCCAAAATTGATAATAAAAATCATTCTCAAGAGTACCATGAAATTCAGGGTCACCTGGCTCTGGAGTCACAGCTGTGTAATTAGGATCTTCAACACATTCTCCAGTAAGGTAACTTACTACTGTTGCGAGAAACTCAAATTCAAGATCATAACTACAAAGATCTTTTATTGTAAGAATCTCAATCGTAGGGTTCATAATAAAACCAGTGAGTGTGACCCCATAGCTCTCTTGCAAAAGAATTGAAAGTCCGATTGAAGCTCTATATAGATTTTCAAAATCTGTTATCTGAGTCTTACTTAAATGTCTAAAACTATATTGTCGGATCTCAATAACGGGCCAGAGTGGGTCCTTGAAAATTTTTGGCAATCCGCCTTTTAACTGTCTTGTAATAGCCTGCGAAGAAAAACGCAGAATATCATCAAGCTCAGGGCTCCTTAGAACAACTGTCGTTGTATTATATGTAAGACTAAGTGGCAAGATTTAGTCTCCCGAGTCTTAGTTGTTTGCGAATCCCCTTACCTATCCTAATAATGTTTTGATCGACATTCTGAGAAATGCCATTAAGATTAACGTCACCGATATTGTATGTCGTCCCGCTACTTCCACTGCTAAATCTTCTTTGACTACTATTTAATGCCACAAGAGTACTGTAGAATTTTCTACTTGCAGCAGGATTCATTACCATTTCTTGTGGGGAAAGCCAAGCAGCCTGTGTGTCGATTCCAGCTGAACGCCCGCTCGCTTGTCTTGGGGCTGCATTCCTCCCCATTGTTGAATCTTCTATTGCCATTTTAAGCCAAGCCTGTCGAACAGATTGAGAAGCATCCTGAGCGAACTTGACATAATCTATCCAAATCTGTCTATTTCTCTCTAATTCCTCATCTTGCCGCTTTTTTATTTCTGTTGCAATTTGCTGTTGAGCAGTAATAGCAAATTCTTGTTGTTTTAGACCAATGAGATGTTCCGTATTAATTTTTTCGACAGCGAGCTGTGCCTCTCTATAAAAATCTACACCGTATTTTGCTCCATATTGTTCCAGAGCTTTTAAAGCCTCTTTCTGTTCTTCAAAAACTTTTGTAAATTTTTCAGCATCTTCGATTTTTTGTAAATCTGTCCAAGAAGTTTTAGTTATAATATTTGCTAAGTCTTTTACTCTTGAGGCTTCATCTTGAAGAGCCTGATGCCTTTCTGCTTGTACAGCTGCCTGGACGGCTGCGTTTCCCTCCAAAATCCTTTTATACCTATTGGCCTCACCAACCCAATATCTATAAAAAGATTCTCCATGTGCTATTAATTGTCTTCCGGGGCCTTTTTCTTCTGTATATTGATCTGAATAGTCAATAGCCTTTTTTACTGTTTCAATTAATTTTGCACTGATTGTGTCAAATCGGTCTTCATTTATATTTATAGTTGCTTGACGTAGTTCGTCTTCAAGAATAGTAATTTGGCCAGCAACAAATTTAAATTTTTCTTCAATATCCGGTTCTTTTCGGTCAGTCCGATCGAGTCCGGTAAGACGACGTTCCATAATATAGTCAAGATGTTGGGCTTCTTTATTGAAGTCCTTCATCTTTTTTGCAGCAATATTCGAGAATCTATTTAATTCTTCTTTTGTTTCATTGAGTTGTTCCCGAATTTTATCAATGACTTTTTCTTCTAAACGTCCTGTAGATTCTATGAACTCTTTATATGGTTCTTCATAACTATCAATACTCGAAGCAATTAACCCTTTCAATAGAGCCAATTTTGATGCATGATTTTGATAGATTTCATCTTCTTTCTTTTTCCTTGCATCATAGGCAGTATTAATAGCCGCCAACTCTTGATCTAACCATTTTTTCTGATTTGCGGTTGTTAATCTATCAATTTCATCTGCTCGCTCTGCATCCATTCTGATTTGATAACGTCGAACAAAGAAAGCGGAAAGCCCTAATGTAATCCCGGCAAGAATAGGATTTAAAGTTAGTAAAGATTTGAGTAATGCCAAGACAGCAACAACAGCACCAAACATCACTGTGTCAGAGAAAGCTTTTACTCCAGCCGTAATAGCTGTAAGACTTATCCCAAGCTGATCTATCGAATCAACAAGACCCTTTCCGATATCAACAGTAAAAAAGTTTTTAATCCTTTCCATCATTATGGCGAGTCTTTTTTCAGTAGACTCCATAATAAATTTCATTTTTTCATTATATGTTTCAATAGCTTTAGTAATCTCAACATAGTCTTTTTGGACGTCCTGAAGATTTTTTCCAGTGATGGACATTGTACCTTGCATAGCACGAAGGCGGCCCATCAATTTACCAATTTCAGCGGTATTATCATTAAATTTTTCAGAGAGCATGGTCAAAAGATTCATGAATCCAAAAGTTTCAATAGCAGCTTGACCAGTCTCAACACCAATCTCTCTGAAGTATTTCTGCATCTCCTCGGTCGGTTTAATAAGTTTCAAGAAAACGTTTCTAAGATACGTGGCTGTCGTATTATATTTTATACCTTGTCTTGATGCTACTGTAATCATCGACTGCAACTCATTAAGGGAAACCCCTAATTGACTTGCAGGGACAGCAAGTTGCCCGAATGTTTGGGCCATTTCAGATGCACGAACACGTCCTAAGTCAATCGTTGCAAAGAATGACGCAGCGATCTCATTGGCACGCGAAGTGTCTAATTTAAAAGCATTGATTGTTGCATCAAGAAGCTGGACAGCTTCTGTTGTTGTGGAAACAGCTGTTACAGCAAACTGATTGACTTCTTGCAAATATTTAAATGTATCTGAACCTTCGACAATCTGATCCGAAATTGCTTCATAACCAGCAGCAACCTGGTCAAGAAGTGGGCCTCCCCATGTATCTGAAAGTTGCCGAAAACCAGCAACCCATTGATTTACAGTCAATGGGAGTTTCTGTGAAATAGTTTGGATTTCGCCAATCCGGATACCAAGCTCGATAACAGTCCCAATTCCGTCTCTAATAGTTCTCATTAAAGCCGAAATCGCTTGGTGCAAAACTTGAACGGCAACAAGTCTTGTAAAACTTTTCCAAGAAACTGTTAGTTCTTCAACGTGATCTTTTAATTGTTTTGTCTGTTTAGAAGCATTTACAGAGACTAAATGTGTTCTTGCAAAAGCAGCTGCTTGTTGATCTACAGCTTTTGTCCAAGAAGCCCCAAGTTGATTTTGGGCTGTTTTAACTTTCAGCATGGCAGTTTGAACATCACTCAAACCACCAACATAAGATTTAATTGCTCCACGTCCGAGATCTGCCCACATGCTCGCAATCTGCTTATAGGCGATATTATGCTGCGCGCGGAGTTCTCGGACTCTCGTTATTGCATTTTTATAATTAAGGATTTCCTCAGGAGAGGATTGTTTTGTTTTTATATCAGCTGTTGTAACACCCTGCTGCAGAAGGAGTGATGTGGCAGAATCGGCTTTACGAGAAGCCACATTTCTGGCCTGCATGATAGCAGCTTGGCGCTGGATTGCTTTTGTTGCTGCTTCAGTTTTTAATCTAACCTGTTCTTGGGCATCTGCAGAGGCTTTTAAAACTGCTTGGGATTTTCTCTCAGCTTCACCAAGCTTTTCTCTTGCTACTTTTGTTTCAATAAGGGCGTTTCGTACTTTTCTTAAGGCTCCTGTGTATGCTTGTGTTTCTCCGCGCCCTATCTCTTCCCACATCTTTTGAATCTGTTCTCTTGCAATGCCGTGCGAAGCAACAAGTTCACGGAGTCTTCCAATAGTATTTTTGTAATTAGCTTGTTCTCCAAAAGTTGCTCCGATGCCCGTCATTGAAGCTTGTGTCATGCCTCTTTGGACAAGATCACCGGCATATTTAGCATTGGATTTAGAAATACTGTCTAAGGCAACTTTTTGTTTCTGGATTGCTGAAGTTGTGGAATTTACTTGAGTGGCCAATGCCTGTTGGGAACGCAGGATATCGTTAAAGCCTTTGACAGCTTGGTTAACGGATTTTGCTAAATCAGAGACAGTTTTTGAGGTATCGCCGAGTTTCGTTAAAACTTTTTCGACACTCGTCGCAGCTTTTTCCTGGGCTTTGGCAATATTCTCCCATTTTTTAACGAGCTTATCAAGCTCTTTAAAAACGGCAGAAAAATTGGCTTTTGGCTCAACAGTTTCAGCAACCATCAGTAATTTACCCCGCCAGTGAATTTAAAAAGTTTGTTCAATCCAGCTGGTAGATATTTTGAATAATTATTTTCAATAAAAACTTCTGCGTCAATCTGGGCATTTAAAAGGCTCTGCCACCGAGACTCCCAAAACATATATTGCCAAACTTTAATAGAAAATCTAAAAGACATATATGGGCGATCTTTTGTTCCAAAGTTAAATCTATATGCTGTTTTTCCAGCTTTTAATCCTTCTGGAATTGACTTGAATCTATTTTTATAATAAAATCCTGAAATTGAGGTCATTCCTTTTCTAACTCTACGAGGAGCAACCTGACCTATAATAGATGTTTTTGCAGCTTTAGCAAAAGGTTCAAGAGATGCGGCCGACATTCCCGTGTCAACGTGTACCCTCTGGATAGCACTTTCGGCGAAGACGCCAGCCGCATCCATCATTAACCGTTTCATTGCTAAATAATACTTATACTTATAGTCCCGAACAGAAGACTTCACATTGCTAATGCTTACTTGCCCATATATCAGCGTAGGTCTCAATTTCTTCTACTGTCCTTAACTGATTGTAAGCAATTATTGAAGCCTGAATCCAAATATTACACTCATCCCAAGATTTCTTTACTTCAGGAGGAAAAATTCCTAAGCGTTCACAACCTCGCCAGATGGCGTATCGCTCTGATCGGAATTTTGGGATAATGGCTTTTCTTTCTCCTCCTGAAGACCAGCTAAAAAACTGTTTGTTGCTTGAGAAATCTTGTCATCATCAAGACCCTGGACTTCAATGTATTCTTTGAGAAGCCGGAGCCTTTCAGATTCTGTTAATCCTGCCTTTTGAAGTTCTTCATCGTAATTCTTCCAAGTATCAGGATTTGCGGAATCAACAGTTTCCCACTCAAGTCCGGGTGTTGCACTTATAGACTGTAGAAAAACCCAGTGGGCTTTAAGTTCCCCCCATTTCTGTAATTCTTCCCCGTATTTTTTGTCTTCTGTAACTGCAACTTTCCCACCACCAGGAAGTTTTTTGACTGGAGGCTTCGGTGGAGGATAAATCTTATTGAACTCATCGGTGTTTAAGACAGCCTGAAAAGTAAAAACAAGATTACCATTTTGGCGTGGAAGAACAATAGTTTTAGTGGCTGGCCCCTGAAGTTTTATACCATGCAATTTCATACGCCCCTCATTTCTGAGTATGGAGCGGGCCGAAGCCCGCTCCAGAAGAAGTTAAGTAGTTTGTGCCGCTCGTACTGCTGCCGGGGAGAGAACATTACACTTCCCGGCGCAACTGACTGTCCCGTTTCGGAGGTCATGGTCGATTGACTCATAGCGAAAATCAGGAAACGTGATTGTTTCCTTGTCTCCGCATGTTGCGGGAGTCGGAAGATATTCCAGAACGAGATCAACAGCTTTCGGACGGCAGGCATCCGTGTCCGTCGAAACCCATCCGGGGGCTGTCCCCTTGAGGGCTTCTTCGAGACCCGGCGCCGACGAAGACGATCCCATGATGTATTCCCAAATGAAGTCAAAATTGACCTCAAGTGGAACCTGATCACCTTCCTTGACGTTGTCGAGGAGACCACGGTCGAGCACATATTCCATGTTCCTCTTTTCGGAAAAAGTGAGATTTCCTTCGCCGATCTTGACCGTCAAGGAGTTTGGAGTCGTCGATCCATCTTGAACCTTGAGTGTTGCCTTTTTCAGATCGATCGCTGCCATGTATGCATGTCTCCTTATCCAAGTTGAATTTTAAAATGTCCCTCAACAGTTGCCTGCTGAAGCAATTTGTCTGGAGCGAGTTGACCAAAATGGCTGATTACCAAAAGCTGTCGATCCTTTTTGTTCTGTAATAATTCAAGACACCCTAAGAGAGATTGATCATCCTGAAGGCCCGTCCCATACTTATATATCTGGAGACCATCGATAAAAGCCGCTGCAACAATTCCAGTCATAGTATGAATTTTATGAAGATTTGTAAAATCTATCGCTGACTGGATTAAAATATTGACTTCGATCATTGCCTCCCAAACAGCTGCATCAAGTTGAGTAAAATATGGGCCGTCCATCCGGATCTCAATAAAATCTTTTTCACTCCAAGTAAGTCTTGGCTCTCCTTCAACAAATGTTTTGTAGCTTGTCGCGGAGGCAAAATGATCCGTAACAGAAGCATAAATCCATCTTGGCCAATTTGAATCCATTTATGGCTCCGAAGTTGTTAGCGCGGTGACTGTCAACAGGAAGCCCAAGTTTTCTACAAGCTTCTCGATCGATTTGAGAACATACGCTTGATTTTTAAAGACGACTTGAAGACCTTCTTCGATCTTAAAGAGTGAAGGAATGTCTCTTCCGTCAACAATCACCACGCGGGTGCTGGCTCCAAACAAACCACCATAAGTAAAGTTTTTGCTGGCGGCAATAAAAGACAGGTCATAAATAAAAGAAGGCTTGAGAATGGCCGGGAGCAAAATGGCTCTCCGAACACTGATGACTTCAAAGGATTTCGAAATCACTCCAGTCTTCTTGTTCGATTCAGACAGAGAGATATTGCGCAGAAGAATTTCACAAGGAAAATCCCGCTTCAACTGATACAATATCCCTCTGACCAGCCTTAAATTGCTCATAGATTCCCCTACTACGACAGCAGACAGATCCCGAGATTTGTGTCCAGCACCTTGATGCCACAGAGCATGTCAACCGTCACCCGATGCCCCTGTTTGACGCCGTCATAGGTCACGACGACACGGATCGAGAGGCCATTGTAATTCGCGACAAAGGCTTCGGCTCCGCGGGAAATCGGGGTTGGCAGCGGCCGGGAAACAACGGCGATGGCGTTTGGATGCAGGCAAAGACCGAAGTTTCCGGAGGGGCCGACGGCGACAATGCCATTGTCCACTTTATCCTCTGCCAAAGGAACATCGAGCAGAAGACCCGTGGTACTTGCCTGGAGGGCAGCATACTGATCCAGGTTCCAGGCGCGATGTGTCCCTGCGGAAAGCGGCCCGATGGAAAGGAGCTGGCCGACCTGCGGAGCAACAGAGTAGCCGTCGATGACGATGGGCTTCAGCCACCCGGTGGCATATCCTGCACCGAGATTGATGGCTCCCGGTACATAGATGGTCACAACGGCCGTGCTTACTGCCGCGTACTTCAGACCCGGAGAAATGGTCAGGGTCTCTGCCGCGGCGTCGATGGCCGTGATTTTCTGTGGGGTCATATCCCCTGCGACAGTCAGCCAGGCCCCGCGGTGGACGTCATGCTCTGCGACAAAGGCCGTCACGGCGAGGGTTGTTGCTCCAGCCGCGGCATTGGCCGTCAATGCGGTGGCATAGGTTGTATTCCCGGCCGCGATCGAACAGCCATTTTGGGCCATGATCCAGTTGGTTCCGAGCAGCAAGCCCAGAGAGCCTGTCCGGACGGCCGTGCCGCTGTCCCCGATCTTTTCGGCGTTCGTGAAATCCGCGACCATCGAAAGATCACCCTTCTGCTGTGGGGTCAGAAGGCCATACCGGGCGTTCATGGGGACTTTCAGAGTGTTGAACTTCGTCTCAACATCGACGATTGCCTGCTTGCCGAGAGCGGTGCCGAGTTTCCCGACGGAGTTCCCCAGGAACTTGTAGGCCTGGGACAGGATCATCCTGTCCACACCCTGGGCAATGCTCTCGACGGCCGGGATGAGATACATGTTCCGCAGCTGTTTGAAGGACAGGGCTTCCTCACCGTCCTTGATGATGAAGGTTGTGTAGAGATGCTGATTCAGGGCGACCGGAACATTCGTCGCCGTGGCATCCTGATCCTCGACGGAGTCGGCGTGCCACTTGCGCTTCATCGTGAAAGATCCCGGACGATGGGCATTCACGATATCCCCGTAGTTGGCGACGGCGTCATCGAAATCGCGATAGACGAAGTTCAAACCGACCGTCTGAGCCTCAAGAACCATCAAGGCTTCTTGCGCCCAGACCTCAGGATAGAGAGCATCGAGGGAGTTGTCGAAAACTGGAACCCAGATCTTTTTCATGATTCAGTAAATCCTTTCTTAAAAGGTTAGTTGTCCTTTTTTTCTGGCCTCCCGATAAGCCGCAGGATCTTTCGCAATCTCCCGTACAGGAATCTCTTTTCCTTTTCCTGCGCGAAAGCGACCAAAACCTTGCTGCCCATCGGCACTGAATAGGTTAAAATGTTCTTCCATTTCAGACATTCTCTTGACCGCATCCTCGGGAGAAAGATCAAGAACGATAGTCTTCTTGTTCTTGTCCTTGTCTACAAAAGAAACTTTAGGAATAAATTCTCCGGTTGGTTTGCCGTCTTCACCGAGTTCCTCGACGAGTCGAGTCTTTGGCTGCAGAATAATCAGAATTTGCTCCGGATTAATTACCTTTGGAGTTGATCCGGCAGCAGCCGACAAAATAGTATTTTTGATCGTTGATTCAGTGTAGCGTTTCTTCCAAGAGTCACGCTCAAGAGAAAGAGACTCCCGTTCAGCATTGTGCTTTTTGACGAGTTTCTCACGCTCTTGAGCAGACGTTTCTTCCTTCGTTCTGAGAAGAGATTGAGTTTCCGAAATTCTTCTTTCCAGTTCATCCCTCTCTTCTTTCGAGAGGTTGGCCTTGGCCTGGATAGCCTGTAACTCTTCCAAGGTTGAACGATGGGCCTCTTGATGCTTCCTCTTGTCATCGGCCAAAAGAGAATTGACTTTCTCTTGAGGAAGATATTTCCCCTGTTTCACATCAACGGCCAGCCGCGCGGCTGTAAGAAGCTTTGTCGTCTTTTTATAGTCTGCTGAGTTCTGATCAGAAATCTTTGAGAGTTGGCCCTCAAGCTCAGAAACAATAGCAGCATCATCATCGCCATCAAAAACCGTCACCCAAATTTTAAAATAAAAATTCATAATGCCTCCTAAGACACCCTACTTAGTTGTACTCCCTTTGAAACATCAAGATAAGGCTTTATAAGTCTCCAAGCTGTAATACTTGGGACGCCTGCCTCAATATGTTCCATCGGAAATGAACGGTCGTAGGTTGACCGCACACTTGAGTATTGACTGGTAACGAGATTGAGATTTTCAAAATCGTCATCAGGATTCCTACCGTCTAACAATGAATAGGCAATCTCACAAGTAGCATCTTTCAAATCTTGAGGAATCGTGGTAAGAGAACATAGCTGTAGCCTATCAATAATCTTTGTCCCCATCGTTAAGGCTTTTTCTTTTTCCCTGTCAAGGGCTTCTTCCCAAGCTTTAATAGAGAGCCTATCATTAAAATAAACATCTGCATCTGGCCGACTAACAAGAGATTTTCCTTCTTCGACTAATCCAGGGCCATCTATAGAGGAGAGGACGTATGTATAGACACCAAGGGAATACTCAATCTTGAAACAATAATCATACTCTAAATCGTATGCCGGATCATCAAAAGAATATTGATAATTCAAGGCATCTATAGCCGTAACAGCTGTCCCCGGCAAAGCAATAACAACATTATTGTCGGCTCTCTTTATACCATACAAGGCGTCCTGGTCAGAGAGAACAATGCTCAACGGCTGAGAAAGAGTCGTGATACTAATTATTGTCATCAGAAGCTCCCCGACGATTTTTGTCTATCTTATCAAGATCATCGTCATTGAGATTTTGTAAATCTTTTACTCCACGGTTTGCAACGCGAGATTGGGCTTCAGCAATTCTTGAAGCTCTTTCAGCATGATCTTTTTTAGCTTGCTCAACGTCACCGTCTGGGTAACCAAGGGCAGTCGAAGCAACTTTGTCTGAAACAAGACCTTCTTTATGGTCTTCTCGAACTGTTTCATGATCTGTCACTGTGACAATCGCTGTGTCAATTTCTCCCTTAATTTTTTCAAGAGTCTCAAAAGAAACTTTGTTTTCAAGGACAATTGTTACAACTTGCTTATCGATTTCTTTCTTACCGGTTTTGGATGGGACTGTTTCCTTGATCTTGATGAGTTCTTTGGCTTCTTCAACACGCTCTTTCTCAGATTTTAGACTATATTTTTTAGGATATTTGATAATAGCTGGTTTGTCTTTTTCATAAAGTGCCCAGATTTCTGAAATCTCACGTTCTGCCCTTTCGAGTTCCATTCCGATATATGATAGACCTGCTTCAAGACCTTGTTCATCTGTCAAGTCAGCAGATTGTGAACCAGCCGGACGAGCAAGATTTCTTAGAGAAAGATTAACAAGCTTTCGGATATCCTCCTTAAGCTGGTCTTCTTTTTCCATGCTGGCTCTAAGCGGCTCAGAAGATGGATTTATAAAAGAAGGCCTTTCAAGCCCCTTTGCGTATTTTCGACCATGTGTAACACCGACTCTCGCGTCTTCGATGCCATCTGCTGTAACATTTTCCCTGGCTGGTTCGCCTGTTTCCGTATTGTCAGCCTGAAAAACTTTCATAAAAGATTCAGACTGTGGATTAAATTGTTCCACATAAAAAGGAAAATTACTTTTCAAGGAATAGCCAATATCCGAACTCTCTAAGTTCAAGAGAGCAATTTGGTAATCAGCAACATCAGTCAAAAGACTTTGGCTAATTTTTGCAATTACAAAAGGAATCCTTGAAAGAGGACGAATGATGGTCTCTCCTTCTTGCTTTCCATCGGCATTATAGAGGGTCATGCTCACGCCGTTTTCTAAAAGACGAAGATACCGATACTTTTCTTGTTTCCCAATGATAAGGTTTGTAGCAGGATCGGCAACCTCAACATAATCCTTCAACAAAATAGCTGTAAGAATATTATCTTCATATGTCCAAGAGTGAATATCCTCAGTCGGATAGCAGTACAAATAAGGAGAAATATCTTGGGAATCTAATTTTGTTGGCCCAGAGTACAAACCCTTGTCAATAAAAATACCGACTTTTGATAAAGCAATTAACTCTGGCAAAACTTCAGTACCAATAAAGGTGGTCATTGTCATCCCGGCTTTATTGACACCACCTTTTCCTCCATTAATAGAAATTTTATATGACTCTGGCCCATTGATTCGCTGAATCTCTACGAGTCGTTGGTAGATTGCATTTTTAATGTCAACAATTGCCGCTTTTGCGTGAGCCGGACAATAAGTAATTAATTTTCTTGTAGCAAAGTCATTGCTGTCTTCTCTGATCGAAAACTTCTTCAAATATTCATCTACAAAGGCTTTGCCGCCTTCGAAAGTCAAACGATATTTCCGCCATTCGAAAGCATTCGCTCGATAGTCTGGATGAAAAATCTCATTAATTTTAATTTTTCTCGTAGCCATTAAAAGATTCTCCCAATATTATAATTGGCAGCCAGACTTGCGGCAAGCGGCAAAGCTATTTCTGCGTAGTTTCCACTATGTGCAAAGTGGTCATCATCGTGCTCACTTTTAACATAGCGTCCAATCGGATTCCCGTCTTTATCTTTTTCATAAATACGAACAAGAGACTTTAAATGAGTTTTATATTCGGTACTTAAGTCGATTGGAAGAAAGATTTTTTTATTTTTGAATCTTGAAAATCTCATATCTAACCAAGAAGTTCTGTCTACAGTAATAGTATATTCTTCTTCCGGATGAATATTAATCTGTTTAGAGTTATTTTGACTATTGCCATAGTAACAGAGCTTGACATGGCCTTTGTGTCTTTGAGCAAATTCAAGAGCTTTTCGTTTTTCAGGGTGGGCGTCAATCACACAGAAACTGATGTTAAAACGACGCATCAATTCATCGAGCTTTTCAAAATCAAGGACTTTCCCCTCATTGATAAGCTTACAAATAGCCGACACACTCAAATCAGACTGTAAATCTTCTGGTTTGAAAAACCACTGGTCAATTTCAAAATGAAGCCATTTTCCGACATCAATACCCATTGTAAAAAGGCCATCTTTTGCAAAAGTGACAGTCTTTTTATGCTGAGCAGTACAGTCAATAATATTTTGATCAGTTATTCTTGCCCCTTCGACAATGTGTGTAATCCCTAATTTAGAATTATAAAACTCCTGTTCGTCAGCTGGATTGCTTTGTGCTTTAATATAAGATTTTGCAATCTCATCTGGACGCACCGTCATTGAATATAGTTGACTAATATGATAGCCGAAGACGTCTCGATCATCATATGTTGGAATCCACTTAGCATTTGAGAGACTTAGAAATTCTTGTTTTGCTTTATGTTCGAGAATATGTTTGCACTCTTTACAAATAAGATGAGAATTTTTGAGATTCTGATCAGTGATTTCTTCTCCAGTTATAATCAAACATTCTGGGAAAATCAAATGAGTCCACCTACTACAGTGTGGACATTTGAAATAATAAAGGTGTTGAGTGCTGGTTTTAAAATCTGCATTAATCCCATAGTTGTCAATCGTCGGAGTAGAGATTTGAAAAATCTGTTTATTCAATTGTCCAGACATACGTTCAAAGATCATTGGGACATTTTCTTGAACCATTTCATCTTTTTCATCCACAATGACCAACCCAACAGGAATACTTTTCAACTGGCTCCGGCTTCTTGAACCGCGGATATATAAATTGGCATTCCCGGCCCGTTTATGTCCAATATTTTTTACATCTGTAAAAAGAGTCCTTAAATGTGGACTCATTTCAAGAGCTGGATCAAACCGAGCCGTGGAAAAATCATTAGCATCTGGCGTTGAGGCTGGCAAAACATATAGGACGCTAATCATATCTACATCTATAGCCTTGAAAACTTTATTTAAGGCTGCTTCAGTATATCCCATCTGTGCAGCTTTTTGCCCAATAACAGTTTCAGCTTCGCAATCATGGAGGTCTAAGAGCCAAGGATGATGATCAAATGTCCATCTTCCAGTGAAAGGTTGCCCCATTTCTCTATATGTCAATGCCCATCGCGAGGCTTTAGAGATAGCCTTCCGCTGAAGACCAGCAACAAGAGAATTATATAGGAGTAATTCTAACTTATGCAAAACGGGCACCCTTGGGGTTTGTATTGTATACCAAAAATTCAACCCCCTCGTTCAAAGGAAGACCGGCTCCGAGCGTACTTGTATACGTCGCCATAATAATAAGCCGACGTACCTCTGAGACATTTCGCTGATCTCGTAGAATCAAGTCAGCTCCAGAGAGAACAATATCCACTTCGTGATCCGGGATTGGAATAACAACATCCTCTTTTGAATTTATGACAACTTCTTGGTCATCTTGCAGAGTCCATTTTAAGGTATCTGGGATGATCTCTCCATCGTCCTCATCAAAAAAAGATGCCCGGACCACGAAAGTGGACCGCTCAACAGCAAATGTTGTAGCTCTAATAGGCATAAAGCACCATTTAGCTGAGCGTGATTGCGATATCGACCGTCCAGGTCTGGCCGCTGGCTTTGGTTCCCTGCGCCGAAACCTTGCGGTTCATGTTCTTGTCTGCTGTGCCACCATTCCGCACACTGAATTCGGCCCAGGCATAGTTGGCTTCTGCGGAGCCAAAAACTGACCGGAAAGTCATGGTCTGGTTGGTGCGCGACGGGTAGCCGGATTCCATCGCTTTAAAAAGTTTGTTCGTGGAGGCCTGGAGATCCGTCTGAGTTGCGGCCTCAGCTGCGCTGGAATCTCCGACTCCGATCTGGGCATTGGCGTTGCTGTAGGCCGCCGGGCTGCCGATGCCACAGACCAGATCCCACATTGCCTGAATACCTTCATTCAGGAGCAGGTTGCCTTCGAACTCACTGACCGCCGGGAGTTCTTTTCCCATTGCGTCGATGACGGGCGTCGCGCGTCCTTCCAAGAAGGCGAGTTCATCGGCATAGCGGGTGATCGTGTACTTCGGTTTCCAGTTGATTCTGTCTGCTACTTGCATCTTAGACTCCTTTCATTAGTGTAGTGTCACACCCGGTTTTCGGGTTGTGAAGGTTGCACCCGGTCGCCGGGTAGTGAATGTGACGCGAACTCGGCCCTGTGCCAAAAAAGTCATAACAACAACAAGATCAACACCGAGGCCAGAATCTGTTAGACCAAAAACATTTTGGATTTGTGAAATCAATTCTAAAGCTGTTCCGGCATCTGGTACTGTAACATTTGCTGTGATACTTGTTAAAACGTCGTCCCCTGATCCGGCATCAAGAATAGAAACATATTCACCTAATTGTTCGATAGTTGCTTCATCAAAGCCGGAACCAGAATCAAGAATGCTTATAGTATTTAGTAATTGTTGAATTAAATCTTCGCCTGATCCTGTATCGAGAATACTAAAAATATTTTGTAACTGTTGGATTAAATCCCCACCGGTGCCAGAGTCTGAGATTGATAGTGTTACTGTGGCCCCAAGAGTTTCTGCTCCTGAACCAGAATCATAAATAGTTTTAAGCTCGCCCTCTTGAACAACACTTATAGACTCAATACCGACGCCAGAGTCTAAGATACTTAAAGATACCAACAGCTGTGTAAGAGTATCGACACCGGAACCAGAGTCTATAATATTTAAAGCGGCGGAGATCTGATTTACTAAATCTGTTCCTGAGCCAGAGTCCGAAAGAGTTATTAGGATGTATGATGAAACACTATCGACACCTGCTCCTGAGTCTGGGATATTTAAAGAAGCTAAAATACTGCTGACAGTATCTACTCCAGCACCCGAGTCTAAAAGATTTAAAACATCTTGAAAAACGCTAACGACATCGTCACCGGAGCCTGAATCCAAAATAGTTTTTAAAAGAGCAACAAGAACATCTACTACATCGACCCCGGCTCCAGAGTCTAAGATACTTAAAGATGCCAAAAGCTGAGAGACTAAATCTGAGCCGGCTCCGGAGTCCGAAATATTTAAAGAGGCTAAAAGCTGATTTAATAAATCCGTTCCGACTCCAGAGTCAGAAACATTTAATGAAGCCAGAATATCGCTAACAGCATCTTCACCAGCGCCGGAGTCTGTAATCTCTTTAAAGAGTAAAATAAAAATATCTATAGCATCGAGACCAGAGCCAGAGTCTGAAAGGCTCAATAAAGCTGAAATACTTATTGCTTCGACTCCTGAGCCAGAGTCTATTAGAGATATAAGAGCCTGTACTTGGGCTTCATCAAGACCAGAACCGGAATCCGAGAGGCCAAATAAAGCCGAAATACTTATTGCTTCGGTACCAGAACCGGCATCCAGAATCCCTTTTAAAATAAAAAGAGATATTTCATCGACTCCTGATCCTAAGTCTGAAAGACTTAAAGATGCTGAAATACTTGCTACTTCTGTCCCGGCTCCAGAATCTTGAAGACCTAAAGAGGCTAAAAGCTGATTCAATAAATCCGCCCCAGAGCCGGAGTCAGAAATATTTAAAGATGCCAGGATATTTGCAATCGAGTCAGCACCTGAACCACTTTCTTGTAACGGGAGACTTGCAGCTCCTGAAAAAGTCTCGGCACCCAATCCTGAGTCTGAAAGAGCAAGGACATTACTAATGCCACCGATGATATCCGCTCCGGAGCCTGCGTCCGTGAGGCTAACCAAAACAGGCTGTGGCGCGGAAAACGGAAATCGTATCCCGCCGCGAGAGGTATAGTTGAATGGCCGTCTAAAAACGTGAGCCATTGCTATCCGCCGATTTCCTCAAAGGTAATCGTGCCCGAAACGGTTATTGCATCCGCCGGGGCGACTGGCAACTCGACGCAGCAGCGTCTGCTCGGCGATAGGATCGGCCGGCACTCTGGAGTCCAGAT
>Ga0105105_10000121_pt1 | contig 36094 bp, 35 predicted proteins | sample PPLLaktember2015_4_FD_79108 | JGI IMG/M metagenome (GOLD analysis project Ga0105105, IMG submission 79108) | Freshwater sediment microbial communities from Prairie Pothole Lake near Jamestown, North Dakota, USA - PPLs Lake P8 Core (1) Depth... | ecosystem: Environmental > Aquatic > Freshwater >...
AACAGGGAGACCCTCGATGAAATCACGCCTCGTGCGCCTCTTCTTCCGAATCAGATACAGCATCGGCTATTATCCCACCATCATATCGATGGCCTATTTCTTTTTTGCGCTGATGTTTGTCACTCTGCCCAGCTCGGATTTATGGGAGCCCCTGAAGCCGATCCTGGAGTGGTCGAGGCTGCCGAGAGTCTACAACGACGAGGTGGTGCTCTCCGCCCTGATCACCGGCATCATCTCATTCATCACCCTCAGCTTCGCCATGGTCATGGTCGTCTTGAGCAACGTCTCCAACACCTTCTCCCCCAAACTGCTCTTGGGCTTGGTCACTGAAAAGACGCATCAGGTCGTGCTCGGAAATTACATCGGTGCCATTCTCTACTGCCTGATCCTGCTTCTGACGATTTCGAACGCCGACGACTACCGCTTCCGGGACCTATCCGTCATAATCGCCGCCGCCATGGCGATTTGGTGCCTGGTCCTGTTTATCTACTTCATTCATAACATCTCCACCTCCGTGCAAGTGGGGAACATCGTTGAAAAAATTTACAACCAGACCCGCCGGGAATTGCTGAAGCGGCAACAGGCCGAGAACGCCGAAGAACGGCATCGCCAGGCGTTTGTGCATGAGACGATCGTGCCGCGGCAGGTTTTTCCTTCCAAAACATCGGGCTTCCTGCAGGACGTCGACGCGGACGATCTGGTGAAAATCGCAACCGAGAACGACCTGCTGATCCGGGTTCAACCGTACCTCGGTGATTTTGTGGTGAAGGACCACCCCTTTCTCTCCTGCACCAAGGCTCCGGAAGAGATCGAGTCAGCCGTGCGGGACCGGATTTATGCGGCGTTTACTTTTTTTGGGGGAGAAAAAATAGAAGTCAACGAGAGATACGGCTTCACCCAACTGATGGAAATAGGGGTCAAAGCCCTCAGCCCGGGGATCAACGACCCTGGGACGGCCTGCATATGCATCGACTACTTGACAGATTTGTTTGCCTTGCGGATGGGTTTGAGATTTTCGGACGTCTACTACGACGAAAACCGGAATCCGCGTCTGATCGTCAGGTCCATGGGCTTCGACACGTTATTCACCATTTGCATCGGGCCGATACGACGCTATGGCAAAAATGATCTCTTGGTCGCCAATAAGCTGCTCCAGTCCTTCAAGACCTTGTCCTACTTCGACCGAACGGAGGCACGCTATAAGGGTTTTTTGAATGGCCTGGCCCTTAGCGTCGTCGAAGACATAAAAAACTCCTCGCCAAACGGCAACGATCTCGGGGCGATTCACGACCGCATCAAAGAAATGAAAGATGATCCCAACGGATACTTCAACCAGCTGCAGAACTTTGGGTCGTTGTAATGAAGAGCCACCGCTGTCTGCCTCTTGACCTATTTCACCGCTTTCTCAAGGCACAATGATGCGGTGCCCGGTGCTGTTATCACCATCCAGACTTTCGGTGATTTGCTTGGCTACAACCCACACTTGCATGTGTTAATTTCCGACGGCTGTTTTCATCATTCGACGATCTATTCAATTTTGGGGGGTTTTTTGGAAATGTGATGGTGTTCGATAGGTGATCATGAGCAAAGCGGTTTTGAAGATGCGCTTGGAATTCTCCAGCCTCGATCGGCTCAGAAATAGGAGCGGGCGCCGAGATAGCGTGAGCGGTAGTAGCCGTTGGAAAGAGAAGCCGTTTGAATCGGGGTGCCTCGGCCGGGGGCGTGCAGAAAGTTATCGCCGCCGAGGTAGATCCCGACGTGCGAAACCCTGCCTCGGCCGCGCGTGGAGAAAAAAACCAGGTCGCCCTGAGCGAGTTCATGCGGATCGATCGGCCGCCCGGCTCGCCACTGGTCCGCGGATGTCCGCGGCAGCTCCAGGCCGTTCAATTGATAGACGACCATGGTGAGGCCGCTGCAGTCGAAGCCGTCCGTCGTGGACTCTCCCCCCCACCGATAAGGCACTCCGATGAAGCGCTCCGCTGTTCGCAGGATCTCCTGCCGCAGCCGGGCATCGTCCGTGCTTTGGTATTGAGCGGCGGCGTAGTCTCCCGGTGCCAGGATGAAGTAGTCTTCGATGACGCGTGCGGATTTCAGGCCCTCGGCCTTTTCCAGCGCCTTCTCACGGGAGGGAAAATTACCGATGCGCACCTTGTAAAAGCCCGACTCGTCGATGAAATGGTAGGCCAACAGCTTGTGCGCGAGCAGTTTGCCGGTCAGGCGTACGGCGTTGTCGATGTTTTTAAAAGCGCCGGCCTGAATGGCATAGCGCAGCTGGGGCAGGGCGGTCTTGGGACGGACGCCGGGCGGCGCGCCCTCCGGCCGGGTCTGGCGCGCGCAGCTGCACAGCGCCAGCACGGCCAGGCATAAAGCCAACGCCATCCGGCCGCCCGCTGCCGATGGCCTCCGGGCGGTTGCATGGGCCGGACGTCCGGGCGAATGGTTGCTGCGATCGAACGCCGATAAGACAGAGACCGTTGGGTGCATTTTCGTTGCGTTGAACCGTCGGACCGGTGCCCCTCCACGGGTTCAACCCAGCAGCATCTTCACGATCACCGGGAAGGCCACCAGGGTGCCGACCGATGCCCCGATATTGGTGAACGCCACCACCAGCAGGATGCGGGTGACCTTGTTGCGCCAGAACCCCTTGAACGAAAGAATGTCGTCCGGGAGGCTTTCCAGATCCTTGACCTTCGGCTTGCGCGAGAAGGCCTCCACCATCCCCGAAATCCAGCCGGCGGCGATCATGGGATGCAGCGTGGTGAAGGGGGCGACGATGACCGAGGAAAGGACGGTGGCCGGATGTGCGAGCGCCAGCAAGGCGCCCAGCCCGGCCAGCACGCCGGTGCAGGCGCTCCACAGCACGACCATGTCGGTGCCGGCGTCCTGCCCGCCGTAGAAGAACCCGGCGATGAATAAGGCGACGATGCTCCCGGGGAGCCCCCACTTCAGAAGAGCGCTCATTTTACTCGGCGGCGGCAGTTGTTCCAGGGCGGACAGATCGATGGTTTCCTCCCAGTGCTGTTTGATGCCCGGCACGTGGCCGGCGCCCACCACGGCTACGATTTTAGTCCCGGGGGCCTGGCGGATTTTAGCGGCCAGAAACCGATCGCGTTCGTCGATCAGGATCGTTTTGAGCATCGGCAGGGAGCGGCCGACCTCCGCGAGCAGGGCTTCGAGCACGTCCTGCCGCTTCATGCGTTCGATCTCTTCCTCGGTGATGTCCTCTGCCTGGCCCATGGAGATCAGCAGCTGAAAGACGAGCTTGGCCTTGCTCCACGCGCCCAGGGCGTGCCAGGCCCGCGACAGGGTCGTGCGGATATCCCGATCCGCCAGCCAAAGTTGAGCACCGGCGGCTTCAGCCATTTCGATCGCCTTCAGCATTTCGGCTCCGGGCGTCACGTCCATTTTTTTGGCGATGCGCTTCTGGAATGCAGCCAGCAGGAGGTTGGAGAGCAGCAAAAAGGCCTTCTTTTCCTTGATGACCTTGATGATGTCCATGTCCCGCCAGCGGTCTTTCTGGCGCAGGGCCTGGTGGCGTGAGGCGCAGAGCTCCACACAGATCGTATCCGGAGTCTCGGCCCGAATCACTTCCTCGACCAATCGTACGCTGTCCCGGGAGACATGGGCGGTGCCGACCAGCACGATCTCCTTGCCCTCAGCGTTCAGACGATGAACCATTACATTAGAGTTGTCTGTCATACGGCTCCAGGTATATAAAGAGAATCTGCGGTCCGGTGGGTCAGCGCCCATGGAATACGGATCAACCGCAATCATTAAATGCGAATTTTCTTTTGAGTTTATTACATCCTGAGGCGTATGGCAACTTTAGCGCTGGGTTGACGCCGGGAGACGGGAGGACGCTATGGCCCTGGAAAGCTATCGAATCGACCGGGAGCCCTACTATGTGTCGGCGGCGGGCGAGATCGCCGTTTTTGAAGCCGCCTACGCCTCACGGCTGCCGGTCCTGCTCAAGGGCCCGACCGGTTGCGGCAAGAGCCGTTTCGTGGAGCACATGGCCTTTCGCCTCCAGCGGCCGCTCGTCACCGTGGCCTGCCACGAAGATCTGTTCGCTTCCGATCTGCTGGGGCGTTATTTGATTCAAAACGACGAAACCGTATGGATGGACGGGCCGTTGACCCAGGCCGTGCGGTCCGGCGCCATCTGCTACCTGGACGAGGTCGTCGAGGCTCGCAAGGACACGACCGTGGTCATCCATCCGCTCACGGACCACCGGCGGCGGCTGGTGGTAGACAAGACCGGGGAATACGTCGCCGCGCATCCGGATTTCATGATGGTGATTTCCTACAATCCGGGGTACCAATCGGTCCTCAAGGACCTCAAGCAGAGCACCCGCCAGCGGTTCGTTGCGCTCGAATTTGATTACCCCGAGAAGGAAAAGGAAGCGCAGATCGTGGCGCACGAGGGCCAGGTAGCGGCGGAGTCGGCGTTGAAATTGGTGACCCTGGCCGCCAGGATCCGCGGGCTGCGGGAGCAAGGCCTGACCGAAGGGGCCAGCACGCGGCTGCTCATTCACGCGGCCCGGCTGATCGGAAAAGGCATTCCCGAGCAGGAAGCCCTACGCACCGCTGTCTGTCTGCCCCTCACCGACGACGAGCGCCTGCTGGAGACGCTAGACGACCTGATCGATGATGTTTTCTGAATCCTTTGAGACGCTCATGCAGGTGAATCCCGGGGTGGCGGCGTTGATTGCGGCCCGGCTGGCCGAAAAGCCGGCAGCGGTCAAGCCGGAGATGATCCAGTTGTTGGCGTCGGAGACCCTTTGGGCGCTGGCGATCGAGGCCTCCTTCGGGCAGGCCGTGGCCGCGGGATATGCCGAGCTGGCGGGCGAGGTCGGTCCCGAACGGGTGGATGCCTATCGGAGCTGTGTCCGCGAGGCGGGACGGGCGGGTGCCACCCAGGGCGGTATCATGGCCGAATGCCTGCTGCCGGTGCTGGTGTATGGCGATGCCGATCTCGTTCGGCGGTTTCGTTCGGCGTGGGCTGCGATGGCAAGCAAGGGGGGCTACACGCTGAGAGCGCCGTTGCAGGCACTCGGTCGCCTCCTGAAGAGCGGCGATACGGCCGGGGCTGCAGCCTATTTGGAATTGCTGGACGAGGCCTTCAGCCAGGAACTCACTTTTGAGGAGGCCCGTTATTTCACCGGTGCGCTGCCCCAGGCCGCACTGAGCCTGCCGCCGCCTCGCCGGCCTTGGCAGCTGGCGGCAATGGGCCGCATCCTGCGGGCCGACCATCGGCTGGTCGAGCCGTTTTTGACGGGGCTGGCCAAGGGACTCGGACTGCTGGGGGAACCCGCCCTTAAGACGTTTGTCGACACGGCGCTGCGGAAACACGCGCGGCAGCGCTCGCTCACGGCGCGACACCTGGCATTGGAATCGCGCTCCAGCCGGGCGGGTTTCAACGACTTGCAGGTGCGGGTAGGCTTCGCCCAGGTTCAAGACCGCCTGATGCGTTACCTGCAGGCCCGCACCGGTCGAGCGCTCGCCCTGCGGCCCTTTTCAGCTCTTCCCGAGCTTTATTCCGGACTCAGCGGGCGGGATCGGATGGTATGCTCCGACGGTGCGGCTATTTATGTCCCGGATGAAATCGGCCGGTTCGACCGCAAGGAGCAAAACCTTGCCCTTTACGCGGGCCTGGTGCGTCTGGAAGCCTCCTTTCACGAGTTCGGGACGATCGATTTCGACCTGGAAAAAGCGGTCGAACACTACCCGTCGGTGCGCGGGCGGTTCGAGTCGGATACGAGCATTCGGCCTCCGGAAGGCGAATCCGCGGCGGGGCTGCAGGACTCGGATCTCGAACGGTTTTTCGAGCGGTTCCCGAACCGAGACCTGGCCGCCGATCTTTTTACGGTATTTGAACTGGGCCGCATCCGGCATTGCCTTCAGCGCCATTATCCCGGGCTTGTGGGCCGCTTCTATCCCCTGCTGCGCAAGACGGCGCTGGCCGCGTTGGATCGAAAGCCTTTCCTCACGCTCTGCGACGGGCTGCTGCTGCGGGTCGCTCTGGCGGTGCCAGGGCAGGCATGGGTCCATCCGGATCCCCCGGTGGATGGGATGTTGAGGAGGCTATCCGATGCCTTCGAGAGCGGGATCTCTGCGGAGAGCTCCGTGGAGGCCAGCGCGGAGTTGACCGCACGGTTTTTCGAAGCGGCCCATGCGGTCGGCCCCGACCGCCGCGATTCCAGCTGCGGAACCGCTCCGGGCGGACTTTTGCCTCCGTTCGGCTGGCGGCCCTGGCCCAATCCGGCCGTGGACGGGGCTGCGGCGTTTGGACCGGCGGCGCGGCGACTCAAGGCGTTGTTTGCGACTGCCGGATACACGGCCTACACGGCGGACATCCGCCGCCGGCTGGCGGCAACCGCCGGGACCCTGACGCCGGCGGACATCCGGGCACTGTTCGGGAGCCGCGACCTGAACGCGATGCGGCTGGAGGAACTGCTGCGGCTGGCAGACCCGGATGCCGATGCGCCGGTCGATGATCGCCTGGAAAACGATCCGGCTTGGCGTTACCCGGAATGGGATGTCCGCCTGGGGGATTACCTTCAGGAGCACGTGCATCTGCGGGAGAGGGCCTTTGCGCCGGATGAAGGGGGCTTCTACGAAGAGGTGCTCCAGCGGCACCAGGATCTCGTCCGCCGTACCCGGGCCGGTTTCGAGCGCCTGCGGCCCGAGGGACTGAAGCGCCTGAGGCGCTGGCGCGACGGCGACGAGTTCGATTATCGGGAGCTGATAGAAGCCTGTGTCGACCGACGCAAGGGCGACGTGCCATCGGATCGACTGTTCGTCAAACGTATAAAAGACAGGCGCGACGTGGCCGTTCTGCTGCTGGCCGATGCGTCCCGATCGACGGCGAACATCGTGCCGGGGACGGGCGCATCCGTTTTGGACATCGAAAAGGAGGCCATCGTCGTTTTGTGCGAAGCCTTGTCCATCTTGGGGGACGACTTCGCGGCGGCCGGCTTTTCCGGAAGCGGCCGGCACGCCGTCGATTACTTTCATATCAAAAAATTCGGTGAACCGCTTTCAGAAACCGTACGCGGCCGGATCGGGGCGCTCCGCCCCCAGCGCAACACGCGTATGGGAGCGGCGATCCGCCATGCGGCCATTCACCTGGCGGGTGCGCCGGCACGGGTGCGCCTCCTGATCATTCTGAGCGATGGCTTTCCAAACGATTCCGGTTACAAGGGGGCCTATGCCGTTTCCGATACCCGCCAGGCGCTGGCCGAGTTGAGCGCCCGGCATATCCGCTTCCATGCCCTGACGGTCAATCTGCCCGCCGATCCCAAGCTGGATGATCTCTATGGCAAGGCGCGACATCATGTCATCTCGGATGTGAGCGAGCTGCCGGAGCGGTTGCTGCGCGTCTACAGCGCCCTGACGCGCTGAGGAGGGCGGCTGCGCCGAAAGCCCGACTTCGGCGTTGCGCGGCGCTCCGCGGGCCCTGCGGCGTGCAGGGAGCACGCCTCGGGCCGCGAAGGCTTGCGCGCCTTGAATTCGGGCTTTGGGCGCAGCCGCCCACCGGCGGTGCGATAATACGGTTCCGGTGGGTTCCAGCGTTCGACATAAAAGCGGAAGAAACGAATTATGCTGATTCATGACGACACCTTTTCCTGGGAGGGGTTCGGGGGCAGGCTGAAGCTTTCCAGCGGTCGCTGTCGGCTGCGGCTTTACGATTTAAGCCGGGATCCCTCCGGCGGCTCGGCCTACCTGAGGCCTTTCATCGCCATCGTCTGCGACGTTCCGGAAAGCCGCATGTCGGTCCGCAGCTGTGCCGGCCACGTTGCCACCTCGGTGGCCAGGGAGTTCAAGATCGACCCGCAGCGCATGCTGTACATCGAATACTACCCGGAGAGCATTTACGGAGAGCACCGCGAGCGCCGGATTCCCGAGAAGTATGAGGCCGTCGATTTCACCTGGACCGAGGGCGGTGCGATCCAGCCGCGCTGGCGGACCCTTCAGCCGCCGTTGCTGGATGCGATCCGGCGGATTTTAGGGGCGTGAGCCCTGACGCGTTAGGATCATCGGATGGGTAGCACGGCGAAGATGACCGCGCTCCAGATGGAGTGCGATAGGATGACCGGCGCCAGGTTTCCGAGGCGCGTGTACATGGCGCCCCAGAAAGCCCCGGCCACCGCCGCGGCGCCGACCAGCATGAAGTTGAACGACCAGATGTGCACGCCGGCGTAGATGGCGGTGGCGGCCGCCCATCCGGGCCAGCGGCCGTAGCGTTCTATCAGGCTGCGCTGCAAGTAGCCCCGCCAGAAGATCTCCTCGCTCGGGCCGGTCACGCAAAAGAGCAGCAGGGCGATCGTCGGCAGGGGCGTGCCCGTGCCCTTGTGATAGATCCCGCTGATCTGTTGACCTGCAAAATCGAAGAGAGCCGTTGAAAGCGTTTTTCCGGCCCAGAAAATGAAATAAAGGGCGGCGGCGGAAAGAACCCCGAAAAAGACGGCCCGGCCGGTAAATCGGAAGTCTTCGCGGCGTAGCGGCCGAAGGATGGTCGAGAGCACGGCCAGCAGGGCGGCGGAGAGCGAAATCTTGACCCAGAAGGAGCTCCAGTCCAGCGCAAACGTGATAAACCACAATCCTGCGGCCAGAAGCACAGTGGCCGCCAAGGGCAGGGCGCGACCGGAGGCGGGGGTCACCACCAGACCTTCACGACCAATGAGAAGACCAGCAGCAGGCCGAACGCGGTATCCAGCTTGGCGGTCTGCGCGTCGGCGTCGAGCGGGATGTCGTGGGCCATCTGACGCAGCAGCTTCACCGCCAGCGGCGTCGAAAGCAGAACGAGCAAAGACCAGATCGTCAGCGGCCCGAACACCGACATGACCACGACCGCCAGATAGGCCGCGACGATCAGTCCCAAATACACCGCAATACCCTTGCGCTCGCCCAGAACGATTGCGAGGGTTTGAATGCCTTTGCTGCGGTCATAGACGACGTCGCGGATGTTGTTGGCGAGCAGGACCAGCGCCACCAGTACGCCGAACGGCAGCGAGATGAGCAGTGCGTCGGCGCTGACGGCCTGCTGTTGAACGTAATATGCGCCGGTGACCATCAAGGGACCCCACATCAGGAACACCGAGAATTCGCCCAGCGCCTTGTATTTGTAGTTCAGCGGCGCGGCCGTATAAGTGATCCCGGCCGCCGTTCCGATGATCCCCAGGAAGAGCACCAGCATGCCGCGGGTGGCGGCCAGAAAGATGCCGATCACCGCCGCGAGAAGATAGAGCAGGTAGGCTGCGATGCGAACCTGTTCCAGCTGGAGCCGTCTCTCCATCAAGGGATGCGGACGGTAGCGCGCCGTCGGAACGTCCGGGCTGTCCACGCCGTGCCGCACGTCATCGAAGTCGTTGATGAGGTTGCTGGCCGCGTGCATCAGGATGGCGCCGATCAGGGTCAAGAGATACAGCGGCCAGGAGAACCCCCCCTCTACCGCGGCCATCGTGCTGCCGACACTGACGGAAATCGCCGTCATGGTGAACGACCAGGGGCGGGCCGCCAAGAACCAGTTGCGATACGCGTTGACCATAGTTCCTGTTTTCTAAGGTTGGACGGATGGCGCTGGGTTGAGGGCCGTGCGCGCCTCTTCCGAGGCCGCTCGGGCCGAATCGATCGCCCGCTGCGCTTCAGCTCGGGCCGCTTCGGCCTTTTCTTCCTCGGCCCGGATCTTGTACTTGAACTGCTCCCGGCGGGAGGGCGTGTTGCCGAAGCGCTTACGGTACTCCAGCGCGCGCTGGGTTTGTTCATCCGCTTTTTGGACGGCAGCCTGGGCCTGCTCGTCCGCTTCGCGTGCGCGGCGCAGGATGTTTTCCAGATCAGAACGGCGCTTTTCATCCAGCCTCGCTTCGTCGCGCTGCAGGCGTTGCTGCTGGCGCTGTCTGGCTTCGGCCGGAGTCACCACGGACTCCTCCATAACGTCTTTGACGCTGGCATCCACCGGTGGGGGGGCGTCCGTGATATGCAGTTTTCCCCGGGCGTCGGTCCAGGTATAGACTTTGCTCTGCGCCTGGGCACCGGTAGCCGCCATCCATGCTATGCCCCATACAGCCAACAGGATCATCGGTTTCATCGCAGCCCTCCCTGAAAGCCATCGAACAGCCATGCGCATACGCTAAAATTAGCTGAAAAGGCCAGGCATGTCAATTTCGCCGGGACTGCCCCGGCCCGGGCCGCGGCAGTCCCGGCGAAGGACGGATGGGCATCTCGCCCCAGAATCGGTGAAGGCCGCTGGCGAAGTCGTCCGGATCCCTGATCGGCTGCGTCCGCCAATCCTCGGGCAAGAGGGCCAGGTAGTGCTCGGAACCATAGCGCTGATCGATCAGCAGGACCACGCCCCGGTCGGTTTCGGAGCGGATGACCCGGCCGGCGGCTTGCAACACGCGGTTGATGCCGGGATACAGGTAGGCGTATTCGAAACCCTGCTCCAGGCGCTCCGCGAAATAGGCGCGGATCAGCTCACGCTCCAGGCCGACGGCGGGCAGCCCCACGCCGACGACGGCCGCGCCGGACAGCCGCGTGCCCACCAGATCGATCCCCTCCCCGAAGATACCGCCCATGACGGCAAAACCGACGAGGGTGCGCGGGCTGTCGGTTTCGAAGCGCGCCAGGAAAGACTCGCGATGCTGCTCGCTCATGCCCGGCTGCTGAACAATGACCTCGATATTCGGGTGCGCGGACTGGAAGGCCTCCAGCACCAACCGCAGGTACTGATAGGACGGGAAGAAGAGCAGATAGTTGCCCGCCCGAGGCTCCACCAGACGATGGAGGATGCGGGCCACCTCGGACTTGGTTCGATCGCGGTGACGATAGTAGGTCGACAGTCGATCGGCGACGAACACGACCAGGTTCTCGGCGGGAAACGGCGAAGGCAGTGACAACGCTTCGGCGGATTCACTGGCGAGCATGGTTTGGAAATAGTCCAGCGGAGTCAGGGTCGCCGAGAAAAATACGGCTGCACGGCAGCGGGTGAGAGCCTCGCCGATCTGCCGCGAAGGGTCGATGCAGAAGAGCTTGAGGCGCAGGTCGGAGGAAAGCGCCTCATAGCAGGCGGCATAGCTCTCATTGAACTGGTCGGCCACCCGCAGGAAGCCGCCGGTTTCGAAATAGCGCTCGAGAAGCTCCTCCCGGAAAACGGATTTAAGGTTCTTCTCAAGCCATTTCTCGGCTGCGGTCATGAAATCGCCCAGCAGGGGATAGAGCGCGTTCGGTGCGCTGCGGTCGGCGGTCGGAGCGCCGGCGGCTTCGGTGAGGTGCCGCGCCGTGAGCATCCAGCTGTTGATCTTGCCCAGACAGCGGTGGACCGCCGGCAGGCTGCCCTTCACCTTTCGGCGCAGATCCAGGAACGGCTGTTTGCGAATTTCGGCCGAAAACATTTCACGGGATCGATCCACCAAGTTGTGCGCTTCGTCGATCAGAAAAACGTAGTTGTCAGGTTGTTCGAGAAAAAAATGGCGCAGATAGGCTTTGGGGTCGAAGGCGTAATTGTAGTCGCAGATGATCAGGTCGGCCCAGCGCGAGAGGTCGAGCGAAAAGTCAAAGGGGCACACTTGAAATTTTTGGGCGGTCGCGGCCACGGCCTCGCGGGTCCAGGCATCTTCCTCAAAAACGGTGCGACGGGCTGCCGGCAGTCGATCGTAATGGCCTCTGGCAACGTCGCATTCCTCGGGATGGCAGGCGCGGTCGGGGCTGAAGCAGACTTTTTCCTTGGCGGTGAGGGTGAGGCTCTTCACGCGCAGTCCCCGCGCCCGAAGTTCGTTCAGCGCTTTTTCAGCCGCCATGCGGGTGGTGGTGCGGGCGGTCAGATAGAAGACCTTTGCGCAGGCGCGGCCGCCGATGGCACGGACGGCGGGGAAAAGCACGGCCATGGTTTTGCCGATACCGGTGGCGGCTTGAATGAAAATCCGGCCGCCATCCTGGATGGAGCGCAAGACCGCGTCCACCATTTCGCGCTGGCCTGGGCGATAGTCATTAAAAGGAAAGGCCAGATGGCGGATGGCATCGTCCCGCCGATGGTGCCAGTGGGTGATGAGCGTGGCCCATTGAAGATATCGCTTGACGAGGTCTTCGAAAAACGACTGTAGCTCGGCTCGGGTGAAATACCGGCGAACCTCCCGGGAGGCGCCGGTATCCAGCCGCGCATAGGTCAACTGAACCGCGATGTCGTTCAGGTCGTGCTGCCGGGCGTAGAGAAAAGCGTAGACCTTGGCTTGCCCCCAGTGGAGAGGGTTCTCTTCGCGCAGGCAGTCTTCCGGGCGGCGGCGAGTGGTCTTGATCTCATCGATGATCGGAACGGCGGCGCCCTCAAATACGCCATCGATCCGTCCGGCGACGGACAGCACCAGCTCCGGTGTTTCCACCTGGTGCGCGATGGCAACTTCCGGAGCGTAATCGGCCGGCCGCGAATACTGAATCTTCTGATGCAGCTTGATGGCGTCGGCCGCACGGGAAGCCCCCGTGAACTCGACCTTCAAATCGCCGCTGCGCAGCACAAACTCGACCAGTTCGCGCACGCCGATGGCCAGATGGGTTTTCATGCAAGGCACCTAATTCCCCGATTGCGATTATTCGAAAAAACTGCTATCAAAATTCCGCCGGCAAATCCACCGGCAGCTCGATGGACCGCTATCTCGGGAAGAATTCCATGAGTGGCTCCAACGTTACATCCAACAAGATCATCGCCATCGCCCCCCCCCCGCCAACGGCCTTCAAGGACATCATCGGCCAAAGCCCGCCGATGAAGGCTATTTTTCGCATGGTCGCGAAGGTGGCCGGAAGCGATACCACCATCATGCTCAACGGTGAAACCGGCACCGGCAAAGGCGTGATTGCCAGGGCCATCCATGAGTGCTCGCCGCGCCGAAGCAAACCGCTCATTCAGATCAATTGCGGGGCCACGCCGGAGGGTTTGCTGGAAAGTGAATTCTTCGGCTACCGCCGCGGCGCGTTTACGGGAGCGGTGTCGGACAAGCCTGGAAAGTTCGAGATGGCCCACGGCGGCACGATCTTTCTGGACGAAATCGGTGACATGAGCGCGGATCTGCAGGTGAAGGTGCTGCGCGTCCTGGAAGAGGGGGAGTTCGAGCGCGTCGGGGGCCGCGAAACCATCAAGGTGGATGCGCGCGTGATTGCGGCGACGCACCGCGACCTGGAAGAAGAGGTCCAGAAGGGTCATTTCAGGGAAGATCTTTTTTACCGGCTTTACGTGATCCCGATCATGCTGCCCGCTCTGCGGGAGCGCCAAAGCGATATTCCGTTTCTCGTGTATCATTTTCTCGAAGAGTTCGCCCGCAAAAACCAAAAATGCATCATGAAGGTCGCACCGGAAGCCATGCACCTGCTCATGAACCATCCATGGCATGGCAACGTGCGCGAACTCAAAAACCTGATCGAACGTATCGTGGTCCTCCAGGACGGAGATACCCTGCGGGCGGAGGATTTGCCGGAAAAGGTCCGTATGGGCGAGGCGCCGGCCGGCCGGCGGGGGGACGCGACCGGGGGCGAGGACGGCATATCGTTTCAAACAGCGGTTTCGGAGTTCGAGAAAGCTCTCATTCTGAGCGCTCTGGAAAAAACCAACTGGGTCAAGAACCGCGCGGCGGATCTGCTCCAAATCAAGCGCACCACGCTGGTGGAAAAGATCAAGCGGTATCAGCTCGAAAAGCCTGCGGGGGATTTATAATGTCGACGAGCCATGCGGAAATACTGTTTGTGGACGACGACCGTACGATTCTGGAGCTGGTTCGGGAGTACCTGGCGGAAATCGGCTACCGGGTGGACGTGGTCGACAACGGCATGCAGGCCCTGGAGCGGATCAAGGCTCAGGCGTACGCCATCGTCTTTACTGACATCAAGATGCCCGACATCGACGGGCTGGAGCTGCTGTCGGCCATCAAGGAATACCGACCGGAGACCGAGGTGATTATCGTCACCGGCCACGGGTCGATGGAATCGGCCATCAAGGCCATGAAGTTCGGAAGCTACGACTATCTTCAGAAGCCCTTCAAGCTGAATGTGCTGAAGATCCTCATCGACCGCATCCTCGACGCGAAAAAGCTCAAGCAGGAAAAGATCGTCCTGAAAACGCGGGTCAAGGAACGTCACCGATACGACGGGTTGGTGGGCATCAGCCTCAAGATGCAGGAGGTTTACGACACCATCGACCGCATCCGTCAGACCGGTGCAAATGTGCTGATCGAAGGCGAAAGCGGAACGGGCAAGGAACTGACGGCGCACACGATCCATCGCCTGAGCGATCGCAGCCGAAACCCCTTTGTGCCCGTGGTCTGCAAGGGCCTCCTCAAGGGCGCAGCAGCGGATGGCATGGCGCAGCGTCTACGCGAAGTGCTCCACAGCGCCGAGGACGGCACGCTGTTCCTGGATGACATCTGCGACCTGCCGGAGTCCGCCCAGGCTCTGCTGGCAGAGCTCCTGGGCGAATCCCCTGCGGCCGCCGGGCCGCGACCCGGCGCCCGGCTCATCGCTTGCACCAACCGCGTCGTCAGAGAGGCTCTGGCCAAAGGCGTCCTCGACAAGGGGCTGCACGGCTGTCTGGCAGAGGTTTTCATCCAGATGCCGCCGCTGAAGGATCGCAAGGAGGACATCTGCCTGCTCATCAATCACTTTCTGGATCAGTTCAACGCCAAGAGCGGCAAGAAAGTTCTGGCCGTGGCGCCCGAGGCCATGGACTACCTGTTGAGCTACAACTGGCCGGGAAACGTCATTCAGCTGGAGAACGTGATCGAGCGGGCTTTTGCGCTCGGCGTGGAGCTGGTGATCCAGATCGAGGATCTGCCGGCGGAGATCAAGACCGCCGGTGAAATCGCGCGGATGCACTGACACTCAGGGTGCGACGGTCCACCCGTCGTGCCCGCCGACGTCCTAAAGCCCTTCCTGCGATTCCTGGCGCTCAATCCTCAAGCGATGGATCCACCCGCACCTTGACGTACAGGTGAACATCTCCCAGGCCGATATCTTCCAGTGAAAGGGAGACCTCCGTACCGTGGGCGGTACGGGGCGGGATGCTCAACGAGAATTCCCGCTCGGTGCTGACGCCGCCGCGACCGATGCAGACCGGGCAGAAGAATTGATCCAAGAGTCCGAGCCGGCTGCACTGCGGGCAGGGCTCCAAGACCGGAAAGCGGATCGGGAAAAGCCCGCCTTCACGCGACTCGCGGGAGGAGAGGATCACCTCCAGGTAGAGGTCCTTTGCAAACCCCCGGCGGCGCGGGCGGGGGTAGAATCCGGGGACCCATCCTTCGAAGCGTTCGTCCACCACGGATTCACGCTGTTCAAACTCGCGGTAGAGCCGTCTGCGATCCCGAACGATCGGCGGCACACGGGTCATTGGCGGGGACCCCTCGCGGCGGGTCAGTTCGTCGTCATAGCGGCGTCGCCGCTCCGCGTCCGCCAGGGTGTCATAGGCTTCCTTGGCCTCCATGAATCGCTCGGCATCCGCCAGCTGGCTAAAGCGGTCGGGGTGGAGTTGTTTGGCGATGCGCCGATAGGCGTGCTTGATCTGGCCGGAGTCGGCACCACGGTCGACCCCCAGGACGAGGTAGTAATTCTTGGCCATGCGTCGTCACCCGATTCGGTGCCTAATTTTTTCGAATTGCCCGAAACGGCTCATGTCAAGCAATGGCCGGAATTCCCGTGGATTCGGAGGGGAGGAATTCCGGCCGTAGACCCATTACGCCGCCTTGATGGCGATTTTGCGGGGAGTGGCCTTTTCGACTTTGGGAAGGGTCAGGCGAAGAACCCCGTCGCCTAAGTTGGCGTCGATCTTATTCTGGTCGATCACCTCCGAGAGTGTGAACTGCCGGTAAAACCGTCCGGTCTCGTACTCGATGAGCACATCCTCCTCACCGGCAGACTCCACCGGTTCGATGTCTCCGGTGATCGTCAGCACGTTGTCGCGCAGGTCAATGCTGAGCTTTTCAGATTTGACCCCCGGGATATCGGCCAGCAACGTAATTTCCTTTTCGGTTTCAAAAATGTCCACCTGAGGGGTGAACACCGTGCCCGGTGTCGTCTGTTCGGCCGGGGTCGTCAGTTCCTGCTTTTCTCTAACTTTGATGTCCTTGCTGTCTGCCATTTTATTCACCTCCTTTTGCGGCTATCGAACAGCGATTTGCCGCGGCTTGGCAATTTCCGCCTTGGGAACCACAACGCTGAGAATACCGTTGACCAAGCTGGCATCCACCTTGTTCGGGTCGATCTCGCTGGGCATGGCGATCATTCTGGAAAACTTTCCGGCTTCGCGCTCCCGGCGGTGCCAGCGGGCGTCCTTGTTTTCAGAAGGGAGCTTGCGCTCGCCGCTAACCGAAATGCTGTTGGAGGTTGCCTGAATGTCGAGATCCCCAGCAACCACACCGGGAAGTTCGGCCCGCACGAAATAAGCGTCTTTCGTCTCCGTCAGGTTGATCAAGGGGAACACGCCGGCATAGGGCCTTTGATAGGTGCCGCCCCAGCCCTCCACCAAGCGGTCCATCTGACGTTTCATGCGCTCAAGTTCTGCAAACGGACTCCTGAACTCCCAATTCGGAAATCCCAAAAGTCTCCTGTAGATCATATCCAAGTCTCCTTTCATATTTGGGTTTTATGTTTTCCTTTACGCCAGGAAATTTAAAATCGATTATCGCTATGTCAAGATAAAAAATTATATCTTTCATAAAATTACGAAAAAATTATTTATCTATTAGTAATATTATGTGGCCGATTTCAACCTGGAAGCAACGCGATGGCGTGTTGAACGACTGGAAAACGAGTGGATTTTTTACGGGTTCATCAAGGTGGCGGAAAAAAAAGCTCCGGTCCGTCTTGAATCGGGACCGGAGCTTAAAGGTAAATGCCGATTGAAACCGATACGGCGAAGCCGCCCTCAGCCCGCCTTGGCCGGGCCTATCACCAATTGCTGACCCGGCTTGATCGGATCATTGGGTCCGAGCTTGTTCAACTTCATTACCTGGTCGGCTGGTATTCCGTATTTGCGGCTGATTCCGTAGATGGTTTCGCCTTTTTGAACCACGTGGACCCGGGCTTTGGCGTCTTTCTCGACCTTGGCCGGAGCGGCGGGTTTCTGCGCCGCCGCGGCCGGCTTGTTGGCCGCAGGTTCCGGCTTGGGCGGGGCGGATTCCGGCGGCTTGGTTGCGGGTCGAGTCATATCTTTGGACAGCTGGTCGACTCTCTTGGTCAGGTTGCTCTCCAGCAGAGCCATACGATCGGAGATGGAGGCCATTTCTTTTTCTTTGCGCTCCAGTCGGGCCATGCCGGTATCGATCCATTCCAGCTTTGAAAATTTTTCTTCAACAGCCTTTAACCGGGTTTCGAGGCCCTTGATCAGGTCTCTTTCGGCAGTTTTGGGGGCCCCCGAAAGAAACATCAAAATGACGATGACGGCCACGAGGAGAATACCTCCGCCGACCAGAACCGGCTTCATGGACTTCTGTCGACGGCCGTCCTCGGTCTGGGAATAGCCGTAGGATTCTTCGCGGTCTTCGCCGCCTGCCTGCTTTCCGCTCATGACAAAATTGTCTTTGGGATTGCCGTCGTGATCGTGCATTTTCAGCCTCTTTGCTGGCTTTGAGAAAAATCCGGCTTCCGCGCAACGCCGGCGAACGCGCCCCCAAATAGGGGGTGCATAGTGTACTTTATACAACATATAGACGCTTTTTAAATTAAACGCAATGAAAAAATTAGGGGGTTTTTGAACGAGTTTTGATATTGCCTTCGAACGGTTCGGGGTTGTTGAAATAATCCTCGGGGTTTGTCAGGAGGGTTTCCAGCCGGTACTGATAGTAGCCGATGCGGACGCGCTTATTTTTTTGTGAACCAAAATGATCAAGGGGCAACGCTTCAAGCTCCTCGATTTTCTTCTCAAGATTTGCTCTTTCGACTGCAATCATTTCTTCCCGGCTCAGCGGCGCACTCGGGCCTGCCGACTCGGCCTTTCGGCGGGACTGCTCCTCGCGCTGCGCTTCCTCATCGAGACCTCGAATGATCCCCTCCACGCTGCTCGAATCATTCGGTTGGGCAGCGGGTCTGGTGCCGGGATCGGAGGATGTCTCCCGAAACATCAGCTTCACGTCCGGGGCGCCCGAAGGCGGCTGGTTGCCGTAGACCACATGGCCCTTCGAGTCGGTCCACCGATAGATGTCCGCGCTCAGGTAGGATAGGCCGGGAATGACAAAAAAAAGCGCTGCAACGATGATACGATATTTCATCTGATTCCTATTCCCGATCGTGGCGCCATTCAAGGGCGCTGTGCGTCCGGTCTAATGGCACCGGTTGAGAGCCGGGTCGTTATTCTTTCTCGACATAGTTTTTGATGGTGTTGCCCTGAGGTTTGGGGATGCCTTCGAATTTCACACCGAATCCCTGCGGACCGCTCCAAGCGATTTTCCCGGCCAGGGTGAGCGGTTGGGACAGGCTGGGCAGGGTGAAGTTGAGGACGATGCTTTCACCCACGGTGACCCGTTCACTGGTCTCGATGAAGACCCCCCCGATGCTGATATCCAAAATGTAGCTGCGAAAGCTGCTTCCCTGGATCCGGTAATTGGCGTTGATGAGACAGGATTTGCGGGGGTTTTCACGCATGGACGGCTCGGTGCCCTCCAGGCTGAGGGTGGTCTCGGGGACCTCGATTTCCAGGGGATGGCCCATCTGCTCCAGCAGAAGGAGCTGCTGGTCCTCGGACATTTCAACGATCAGCTTGAACAGGTGTTCGGTGACCTTGTCGCCGACCAGCTGCTTCAACAGGATCAGCTGCTGGTCTTTGGGTAAAAGACCGATCAGGCTGAAAACCCTTGCGGTGATACCGTATTTTCCAGCCTGGGAGTCAGTGGTAAGCATGAATGACCTCCCCTCGGTGGTGATCCTTAAGGACCCCGGCGGCATGCGCCCGTGCAATGCTTCCTCTATAGCCCTTGAAATGATCTTATTTTATCAGGATCTGTACGTATAGTCAAATCCATACTTAAATTAGGTGGTTATAAGCCAAACGGATGATGTAAGGCGCCAACCGCCGGCCGGGCACATTTCCGAGCGTGAAAACCGCTCCTGCCAAGAGAACCCTTAAGGCTTGCGCGGGCGTGCATCATAGTGCGGGGATGATTTCATACTCGGTGGTAATCTGGGCTACCCCGCGGATCGTCGCAGCTACGGAACAATACTTTTCCTGGGACAGGTTGATGGCCTGCTCGACGGCCTTGGCTGTCAACCCGTGGCCGGATAAGCGGTATTTTAGGTGGATCTTGCGGTATGTCCAGGGCGGATCCGGGTCCTGCTCGGCCGTGGTCACCACCTCCAGCAACGTGAGCGTGAGCCGTTTTTTGACGAGAATCTCGACGACATCCACCGCCGAGCAGGAAGCTAAAGCGACAAGAAGCATTTGCGACGGTTTAACTCCGATTCCGTCTGCCTGCCCGGAGAGAACCACCGAGTGATTGCCGGAGTCAATGCCGACAAAGTGTCTGTCATTCAACCACCGTACGGTTGTCGTTACGGCCATCCGCGCACCTCCTTTGAGGGGATCGTTTTGATGGGTCGGGGCATCGCCGAATAAGAGCAAAGCTCAAATAACTCAAACAGGGCCAAAAGTCGATACGGGAGAATCGATTGACACCTGTTGCAGTTTCGAGGTTAAATGCGTCCTCACTCAGCGTGCGCTCCGCTGCCGCCGGCGCACGCATCTGAAGGAGGGGGATGCCATGGCAAAACTTCTGCGGACCGTGTTGCATGAGCGTCATGCGCGCCTGGGAGCCACCCTGGTTGAATTCGGGGGTTGGGAAATGCCCGTGCAGTACCCCGCGGGGATTGTACAGGAGCATCTGGCGACCCGCCGCATGGCAGGGCTTTTCGATGTGTCCCACATGGGCCGCTTCCGGCTGCGGGGCGAAGACGCCCTGCCGTTGCTGCAGTACGCCCTCAGCAACAATGCTGCGGCGCTGGGGGTCGGCGAGGCCCAGTACACCATGATACCGACCGCAACCGGCGGGGCCTTGGACGATGCCTATCTCTACCGGTTCGTAGATGCGGAGTACCTGCTGGTGGTCAACGCCTCAAACTGCCAAAGGGATTGGGAGCACTTGAACGCTTTGGCGCGGAGCTATCCGCTGGTGGAATTGGCGGACCTCACCGCCGAGTTGGCCATGCTCAGCCTTCAGGGACCGGCCGCCCGGAGCATTCTGTCAGCGATCCTGGAATCCGGCCGCCTGCCGGAGCCGCTGCGCAACCGTTTGGGAAGCGGCACATATGAAGGCACACCGCTGCTGCTGGCGCGCACCGGATACACAGGCGAGCCGATCGGCTTCGAGATTTTCGTCGACGCATCTAAGGCGCCGGCCTTGTGGGACCGGCTGATTGCGGCCGGCGCGCATTCCGTGGGACTGGGGGCACGCGACACCTTGCGCCTGGAGGCCGGCCTGCCACTCTACGGGCACGAACTGGGGCGGGACCCCGAGGGCCGCGACATCCCGATCTTTGCCTGCAGCCTGGCGCGCTTCGCCGTCAGTTTTTCCGCGCTGAAAGGGGATTTCATCGGCCGGGAGGCTCTGGGCCGGCAATTCGAGGCCTATCGACGCATCCTGGACCGCGACTTCAGCCGCTGCGCCGATCTCCCGCGCATGGTTCAACCCATCGCCATGGCTGCAAAGGGAATCGCCCGGTCCGGCGCACGGGTGCTGCGCGGCGGCCGCCCGGCCGGCTTCGTCACCAGCGGCACGATGGTGCCTTACTGGCTGAGTGCGGGTGAAGGCATCGACTCGGTGCAGACCGAGGAGAAGGGCATGCGCGCGATCGGGCTGGCGCTCCTGGACTGCGACCTGCGGGACGGCGACCCCATCGAGGTCGACATCCGCGGCAAGCTGACCCGCGCGGTCGTCGTGCCCTATCACCTGCGCAACGAGGCGCCGCCGCGGGCCTGGCCGATCTTGTGGGATGAGCAGCGTCGGGGCCGGCATGCGACCGGCACGGTTGCGGATCCGCTGCCCAAGGTGCGCACCCTCGTGGAAAAGGCCGCGCGCAACCATGTCTGGCGTCAGACCGAATGCATCAACCTCATCCCCTCCGAGCAGACCGTGTCGCGCTTGGTGCGGCTGCTGTCGATCACGGACCCGGCCGGGCGCTATGCCGAGCACAAGTCGGTCAAAGCCTTCAAGGAAGCCGATGTTTTCTACTACCAGGGGACCGATTTCATCGCCGAGGTCGAGGAACTGCTGGCGGCGGAGCTGAAAACCTACCTGGAGTGCAGCCACGTGGAGGCCCGGACCATCTCCGGCCAGATGGCCAATACGGCCGTCTTCAGCGCCATGGTGGATCACCTTAACCGCAGCGACCGCAAGCGCGAGCAGGGCCGGCTGCGCAAAGTGATGAATCACCACATCCTCCGGGGCGGCCACCTCAGCGCCCAGCCCATGGGAGCGCTGCGGGATTTCGTCAGCCGCGACGGCCGCTGGGAGCGGCCAGCGGTCGTGAATTTTCCGGTGCTGCCGGAAAACCCTTACCAGATAGACATCTCCGGAACCCGCGCGTTGCTGGCCGAACACCGGCCGGAGCTGATCATTCTCGGCAAGAGCATGACCCTGCACCGTGAGCCGGTCGCGGCGGTCCGCGCGGCGCTGAGCGAGCTGAACCTCGACGCGGTTTTGATGTACGACATGGCCCACGTGCTCGGCCTGGTGGGGCCGCATTTTCAGCGTCCCTTTCTGGAGGGCGCCGATATCGTGACCGGTTCGACGCACAAGACGTATTTCGGAACTCAGCGCGGCATCATCGCGGCGAACATCGCCCCCGAGGATCCGCGCTATGCGCTTTGGGAAGCCGTCCAGCGGCGCACCTTCCCGGGCAGCCTCAGCAACCATCATCTCGGCACCCTGCTCGGCCTTCTGCTGGCGGCCTACGAGATGAACCATTATAAGGAGGCCTACCAGCCGGCCGTCATCGGCAACGCCAAGGCCTTTGCGCGGGCCTTGACGGACTGCGGGCTGGACGTGGCCGGCGATCCGGCGATCGGCTACACCGAAACCCATCAGGTCATCGTGCGGGTCGGCTACGCCAAGGGCGCCGAAATCGCCCGGCGCCTCGAACACAACCACATCGTGCTCAACTACCAGGCCGCGCCGGACGAGGAGGGGTTCACGGCCTCCGGTGCGTTGCGCATGGGCGTGCAGGAGATGACGCGCTTCGGCATGCAGCCGGCCGACTTCGCCGAACTCGCGTCCCTCATGGCCGACTGCATCCTGAAAGGCAATTCCGTGAAGGATGCGGCCATCGGCTTGCGACGACGTTTTCTGGAGATGCAGTTTTGTTTCTCGGGAAGCGAAACAAACGAGCTGATTCAGAAGCTGCATGCCCTGATTTGATTCCGACAAGGGTTCAGGAGAAGGCCATGTCCGAAATCAGGATGACCGGGGAACTCCGGACGGATTACGACTGCGAGGCCAACGGGCTTCCGGCCGAGCGCTGGGCCGAGGCGGTCTTCAAGGTGGGAGGCGAGGAGATCGTCCTGGAGGTCAGCGTTGAAAAGGACGTGATCGTGGCGATCATGGTCGGCGAGGAGGCCGCCTGGAAAGGCACGCTGGCGGGATTGAAGAAAATTCTGCGCGGCGAGATCAAGGCGAAATAGCGGCCCCCATGGTCGATCGGACCGTCACTACCGTCATTGACCGCGAGCGCTGCATCGGCTGCGGTGAGTGCGTGCGCGTCTGCCCGTCGCAGACGATCGAAATGCGGGACGGCAAGGCCGCGGTGACGGGCGCACATTCGCTGGCGTGCGGCCACTGCGCGGCGGTCTGCCCGGCGGAGGCGGTGCGCGTGGAAGCACTCGACCCGCGCAGTTTCCGGTTTCATTCCCTTGACTGCCGCCAGGACTGGCTGCCCTACGGCGCCTTCAATGCGGGCGAGCTGGTGTGGCTGATGGCCTCGCGGCGCTCCTGTCGGTGCTTCGAGTCGAAGGCGGTGGACCGCGCCCTTCTGGAGGATCTCGTCAGGATCGGCACCACGGCGCCGTCCGGGACTAACAGCCAGCGCTGGACGTTTACCATCCTCCCCAGCCGCGCGGCGGTGCTGGCGCTCGGCAGCGCGGTGGGCGCATTCTTCAAGCGTCTGAACCGCATGGCTCAAAACCCGTTGCTGCGCCATGGATTGCGCCTGGTCGGCCGGCCGGAGCTCGCGCATTACTACCGCGACTATTACCCGAGCGTCGCCGAGGGGTTAGCGGATTGGGAGGAGCGCGGTCGGGATCGGCTCTTCCACGGAGCGACGGCCGCCATCCTGGTCGGCTCGGCCCGCGGTGGAAGCTGCCCGGCCGAAGACGCCCTGCTCGCTACCCAGAACATCCTGCTCGGTGCGCACGCGCTGGGCCTGGGAACCTGTCTGATCGGATTCGCCGTCAGCGCCATGCAGAAAGACAGCCGGATAAAGGATCGGCTTAAAATCCCCCGGGAGGAACACGTGCACGCCGTGATCGCCGTCGGTCATCCGGCGGTGATCTACCAGCGACTGGCAGGCCGTAAAAGGGTTGTGTCGAGGTTCGTCGAGCCTTGAAGCGGACGTCGTCTTGCAACAGCCGTCGTAGAACGAATGCGAAAATTATAGACCGCGTTGCGGGGGACCTTTCGCAGAATCAGCAGGATGGCGATCAGAATCAGAAGCGCCGAACAGCTCAGAATCGTGAAGAAGCGCTTCTCAAAGGTGCTAACGTAAGAACGTTGCCCCCGTGTGCACTCGGAAAGAGACCATCAGCCGATATATTGTAGCGCTGATCGATATCTGTAACATTTGATAGATCAATACGTTGCCTGTTTGGCTGTCAATATCGCCAACTCAGGCTTGTCGGTTTTCCTGTGATAAATAGCGTATGGAAATTTGACAATTTTGCAGCCTGCTGGAAATTCACCTTAATAGAAAATATCTGAGACTTCACCCTAAGCGCCGCTGCAGAAAGTAACCAGGAGATAAGGCCGCAAGAATGCCTCCCACAGCGCTTGCACTCGTTACCGCAAGCAACCAGATGAAGCCGAATGCGACCGCCTGCTCACGGCTCAGAAGGTGCGGATAGAGTAAGGAAAGGCTTTCGCCATGCGGGCGAAATTTTCCCGAAGGCGGCTGTTCTTCGGAAAAAAGCGCACTATCAGCCACGGTCCGACGAGCCAGACCACGATAATGCCTGGACCAATTGAGGCCAACAATGTGAGCAGCCAGTGCGGCACATGTTCGTGACCGAGGAACAGAGCCGCAAACGATCCGACCAGCGCGAGGACGGCAAGCCCGTGCAGACGGTCGGCTACCACCGAGGCGATCGCCTCTGCCTTGACCGGTTGCCCGCAGGCCAGAACGAGAGCGCGGAATAGCGAATAGCGGCAGAACTAAATCGTTGCTTCCCGACTTTAACATTGATGGCGGTACGCGAGTTCAAAGGGGTATCTGACTCACAATACATTCCATCTCCGCTGAAGTTGCACATAAAGGCGAGAAAATAATATCCTGCGATACAATCTTCGATCATTACAGTGGCTTCATAATGTAAACGCTGGAACTCATTTCTATGATTAGTGCAATATACCGGAAGAGAAAGACTGGATAATTACGGGGTTAATATGGGGCTAAACCAAATATTTTTTAAGGAAGAGCAGATAGGTTTTAAGATTGACCCATGGGATAGTTTCCATCTACCTCCTGCCTCACGTTTAAAACTGAATACCGCCGGGGTGGGAAGAATGGAATTGGTCATGAAGATCATTTGGAGGCAATTTTTCGCAAATAGTCTTTGTGCAGTTTCGAATACTTGGAAGGGGTTTATGAAAGAAGCCGCTTAATCGCCCGATCCAGCTCCTCCATTTCGAATGGCTTATCCAATACCAAATCGGCTTTCGCTTCAGAGGCTAGCGCCTTGGGGTGATGGCCCCAACCGGTCATCGCGATGATGGATATTTTCGGATATTTTTGCTTTATGACCCCTATTAAGGATACTCCGCTGATTGATGGCATCACCAAATCGGTTATGATCAGGTCAATACCCTCCGTGTCGTTTTCAAACGCCCGGATGCCATCTGCGCCATCATGAGCCGTCACGATGTCGTACTTTCCGCCGAGAAAGCCCTTCAACCCGGCAACGGTTTCCTGACTATCGTCGATTATCAGAATTTTGTGTTTCTTGTCCATGCCGGTCCTCCGGTATGCGGGAAAGCACAAAAAGCCCCTGGCGGGGTCCGCCAAATGATATGTGAGGCTTCAACCGAAGCGCTTGCAGCGCATGCTAAATATGGCCTGTAATCGTATCTTCGAGCGTCCTTAAAAGTCCAGTGTAAAAGTGGTCTGCGCCGGCCAGCACCTCGAAGGCGGCGGCGGGGTTCCATTGGTCCCGATAGGTCGCTACCCTATGGGCCGGCGCAATCTCGTCCCGGTCGCCGGTGACGACCAGGTGAAGGGGAGGGATCGATGCCGGCGGGTCGAAACTGATGAAGGCGACGGGCGGTGAGACCATTAGCATGCGCTGGAAGTCGCCGCCCGTGCCGGCATTGGCCCAGGCCCCGAACGAATAGCCCGCGAGGTCGACGACCGTCATTCCCCGACCGGCCAGAAAGGCCAGGGCCGCGCCGACATCCTGGCGTTCGCCGGCCCCGTTGTCGTAGCGGCCCTCGCTCTTGCCCACTCCCCGAAAATTGAAACGCAAGGTACTGAACCCCCGACGCAGGTACGCACGCCGCATGGCGATGACCACGGGGTTGTCCATGTCGCCGCCGTAGAGCGGGTGCGGGTGGGTGATGACCACTCCGCGGGTGGGCGATGCCGTTTCGAGCATTCCCTCGATGCGCAGCCTGCCGGAGGGGAAGAAGATCTGCTCTTCCATGCGCTCCTCAGCTTTCTTTCTGAAGGATGGCGACGATGTCCCTGCCGAAGCATTTGCGCTGCCAGACGCGCAACTCGGGGATGTCGACAAGGTTCTCCGCTTTCGAGGACCGACGTACGGCGATGGCGACCATGGCCGCTTTGGAGCAGATCAGAGAGGGTTCGATTTTAAGCCGCCGTGCCTGGGTTTCACGCCAGCGCCGCAGGATCCGGATGCGGTCCGATACTGCGGCAGGCACCGCTTTGGGCTTTTTGAACGGGTAGCGCGGCAGTTCGGCGGCCGGCAGGCGCAAGGCCTTCTGGATGGCGGCCAGGATGTCGCTGCCGTGGCGCTCAATCTGGGATGGGCTCAAGGCGCCCGTTTTTTCCAGCTCGGATAGGTCCGCCGGCCGAACTTCGGCCAGCCGCATCAGGGCGTCGTGGTTGAAGACTTTGAACAAGGGGCGGTCCCGGTGCCGGGCGATCTTGCGGCGCAGCTTCAGCAGCTGCTCAATCACCGCCAGCCCGCGGGGATCGAGCTTTCCGGCGCCCTTGCAGGTGACGAACAAGGGGCCGTCTTCGCCGGCCGCCGGCCGAACTTTGCTCAGCAATCGGCACTCCTCCCCCAACCAGGCCAGGCGGTCCTTGGCGATCAGCTCGGCCTCCAGCGTCTGCGCCAACGGCAGCAGGTAGCATACATCGGTGGCGGCATAGGCCAACATCTCTTTCGGCAGCGGCCGGCGGGACCAATCCTTGCGCTGGTATTTCTTGTCCAACGCCACGCCGAAGAGCAGCTTGACGACGGCTTCGAGGCTGGTCTCCTTGAACCCGAGGAAACGGCAGGCGCACTGGGTGTCGAAAAGGTTGCTGACGCGGATATCGAAGTCCCGGTAAAGGCAGCGCACGTCGTAGTCGGCGCCATGGAACACTTTGCGGATGTCGGAGCTGCGAAAGGCGGCTTTGAGGGGCGACAAATCGGTGAGCGCAATGGTGTCCACGACCACGTTGCGCGTGCTGCTGGCCAGCTGCAGCAGGCAGACCTTTTCCCGGAAATGGTACATGGAATCAGCTTCCAGGTCGACGCCGAAGGCGGTTTCAGTTTCTAGCTCTGCGGCCAGGGATAGGAGATCCGCCGGAGTCGCAACAATGTCGTAGCGAAGAGATTCCTCAGAAGGCATTTTTCGACTTGACCCGCTCGTTCCTTTTTCTTAAGTGTTAAAGTTCGCTGATGGATTGCACCGACTTACCGGCGGCCGTTGTGCCAGCGGGCGAATGGGTGTAGCATTATAAAAAAGATGATTATAGGGGAACCTCCTACAATGATTAGCATAACACTTCCGGATGGGAACATAAAGGCTTTTGATCAGGCGCTTTCCGGCCTGGAGCTGGCGGCCAGCATTTCTGACGGCTTGGCCCGCAACTGTGTCGCCATGGAGATGGATCATCGTCTGGTGGACCTGAACACGCGCATTGAGCGGGATGCGACCGTGCGGCTGGTCACCACCAAGGACCCCGAAGCGCTGGAGATCATGCGCCACAGCGCGGCCCATGTTATGGCCCAGGCCATCTTGCGCCTTTACCAGGGAGCCAAGCTGACCATCGGCCCGGTGGTGGAGGAAGGCTTCTACTACGACATCGATATGCCGCCGGTATCCGAAGAGGACTTTCCGAAAATCGAGGCCGAGATCCAGAAGATCGTCAAGGCCAAGATCCCCATCCGCCGGCAGGAGGTGACCAAGTCCGAAGCGCTGGAAACCTACCGGAACGAACCTTACAAGCTGGAGATGATCCAGGATCTGGCGGAAGGGACCATTTCGGTCTACGAACAGGGAGAGTTCGCTGACCTGTGCCGTGGGCCGCACGTGCCCCACACGGGCTTCGTCAAAGCCATCAAGCTGTTAAAGGTTTCCGGCGCCTACTGGCGGGCCGATCCCACGCGCGCGCAGCTGCAGCGCATCTACGGCACGGCTTATTTCGACAAGAAGGAATTGGAGGCTTACCTGCACTTCCTGGAAGAGGCCAAGCGCCGCAACCACCGCAAGATCGGCCAGGCCCTGGATCTGTTCAGCTTCCACGACGAAGCGCCCGGCATGCCCTTCTTCCATCCCAAGGGCATGGTGGTCTGGAATGCGCTGCTGGACTACTGGCGCAGCGAGCACCGGACGGCCGGCTACGTGGAGACCAAGACACCGATTATTCTCAACCGCGCGTTGTGGGAGCGCTCCGGCCACTGGGCGAACTACCGCGAGAACATGTACACGACCTCCATCGATGAAACCGAGTACGCCATCAAACCCATGAACTGTCCCGGCGGGATGCTGCTCTACAACCGCAAGCCGCATTCGTACCGGGACCTGCCCCTGCGGGCGTCCGAAATCGGTCTGGTGCACCGTCACGAGCTGTCCGGGGTGCTTTCGGGCCTGTTTCGGGTGCGGGCCTTCCATCAGGACGACGCCCACATCTTCATGACGCCGGAGCAGATCGAGCAGGAGATCTTGGGCGTGCTGCGGCTCGTGGAGCGCATTTACGGAACCTTCGGGTTGGGCTTCCACCTGGAGCTCTCCACGCGGCCGAAGAAATCCATCGGGACGGACGAACAGTGGGAGCTGGCCACCGGCGGCTTGAAGTCGGCGCTGGCCGCCTACGGCCAAGACTACAAGCTGAACGAGGGCGACGGCGCCTTCTACGGGCCGAAGATCGATGTGCACATCAAGGACGCGCTTGGCCGGACCTGGCAGTGTGGGACCATCCAGCTCGACATGTCCCTGCCCGAGCGCTTCAACCTGCATTTCGTCGACAAGGACAACGAGCGCAAGCGGCCGATCATGATCCACCGCGTGATCTACGGCTCCATCGAGCGGTTCCTGGGGATTCTCGTCGAGCATTTCGCCGGGCGGTTTCCGTTGTGGATGGCGCCGGTGCAAGGCATCCTGCTGCCCATGAACGACGATCTGGCGGCCTATGCCGAGCAGGTCAAGGCAGGCTTCGAGGCCGCCGGCCTGCGGGTCGAGGTGGACAGCCGCACCGAGAGCCTGAACCGCAAGGTGCGCGAAGCCCAGCTGAGCCAGATTCCGCTGACCCTGACCATCGGGCCGAAGGAAAAAGAGGGCGGGACAGTGGCCGTGCGAACCCTCGACGGAAAGATCGCCTATGGGGTGTCGCAGCAGCGGTTTGTCGCGGCCGTGCGTGACCACGTGCTGCGGCGCGCGCTGACGTTCGAAGGGTTCGACGCAGGGGCGCCCCAATGAAGATCCCGTCAGCGCGCACGCCTCCGAAACCGCCGGCCAACGCCGGGGTTTCGACCAGCCGGATCACCTTCTGCGACCTGCGCTGCGACTGGGCGGATTTCGCCAAGGCCGCTGCGCTCGACGGCAGCTGCCGCACCTTCATGTCGGTCTGGTGCCGCAAGCTGCGGCGGCATGTCACCAAAAACGCCCCCTGCGAGGCGCGCTACGGCCGACGCCGGCCAACGACAGGCTTTTGAAGTCGGAATTCGGAAGGTGGAAGGTGGAAGTCGGAAATAACTTAGCGGATGTCCGTGACCATCGTCCTTCTGTTTTCCCCCTTCCGCCTTCCCCCTTCCGCCTTCTCCTTTTTTACTGGCTGCCGCTGGTCGTCTACTGCGCCATCATCATATTTCAATCGCATTATCCCACACCCGAGTCGATCCCGCGCCTGCTGTTTTTCGACAAATTACTGCACGCCGGCGGATATGGCCTTTTAGGCATGCTCTTTTGCCGCGCCTACCGGTCCGGATGCCCGGACGCCTCGGACCGGTCTCTGGCCCGTTGGGCGGTCCTGTCGGCCGCCCTTTTCGGTTTGAGCGATGAGATCCACCAGTCTTTCGTTCCGTTTCGAACGGCGGACGCGTGGGATGTCCTGGCCGACGCGATCGGCGCCGCCCTCGGCGTCGGGTTCTATTTCGCGCTGCTTTCGCTATCCGGCCTTCGCAGCAGCGGATCGAGGCGGATTGACAAAGAGGGTACGTTCGGATAGTAAATCGGAGCGGGATCATCCGATCCGGCTTTGAAGAAAAATAGTCTGCCAGATGAGCGCCATCAAACCGACCCCCTAACATGCATCGCATTTCGAAGGACCTATGACCACACCGACCGAATCGATTCTCATCAACGGAAACCGGTTCACCTTTGAACCGGGCGAAACCATCTTAGAGGTGGCCCGCCGCAATTCCATCGATATTCCAACGCTCTGCCATCTCAAAGGAACTTCCCCCACCGGTGCCTGCCGCGTGTGCCTGGTCGAGGTGCAGGGCGCCCGCTCTCTGGTGGCATCCTGCGCCATGCCGGCGGCGGCCAATATGGTGGTGCAGACCGAATCCCCCAAGGTGATCGCCGCCCGCCGCATGGTGATTCAGCTGCTGCTGGCCTCGGGCAACCACAACTGCGCCGTGCGAGGATCGGACGGCCGCAACTGGACGGATTTCCAGATGGCCGTCCAGCGCGCCGACAGCAGTCAGGAACTCTGTCCGGTCTGGGGGGACTGCCGGCTCCAGGATTTGGCCTACCGCTACCAGGTCAACGGCGAACGCTTCGAGCCCACTGCGGTGCGCTACCCCATCGAAGACGTCAACCCTTTCATCGTGCGGGATTTTTCGCGATGCATCCAGTGCGGCCGCTGTGTCCAGGCCTGCAACGAAGTCCAGGTCAATCAAGCGATTCATTTCGGCTACCGCGGCGCCCGAACCAAGATCGTCGCCGCGGGCGACCGCCCCTATCGGGACTCCGACTGCGTCTTTTGCGGGGAGTGCGTTCAGGTGTGCCCGGTGGGAGCCCTGGTCGAAAAAGACGTGCGCTACCAGGTGCGGCCGTGGGAGCGGCGCAGTGTGCGCACCACCTGCTCCTACTGCGGAGTCGGATGCCAGATGGATCTGCACGTCAAGGACAACCGGGTGGTGCAGGTGAACGGAGCGGAGGAGGTGGCTCCGAACTACGGAAGCCTCTGCGTCAAGGGCCGATTCGGGTTTGACTTCATCGGCTCCCCCGAACGTCTCACCAAGCCGCTCATCCGCGAAAACGGCGAGCTGCGCGAATCCAGCTGGGATGAAGCGGCGGGTTTGGTCGCCCGCCGCCTGGGTGAGATCAAGGCCGCTTTCGGCCCCCACAGCATCGGGGTGTTGACATCGGCACGCATCACCAACGAGGAAAACTACATCGCCCAGAAATTCACGCGGGCGGTGCTGCAGACCAACAACATCGACCACTGCGCCCGTCTCTGACATTCCTCCACCGTGGCCGGTCTGGCCGCGGCGTTCGGCAGCGGGGCGATGACCAACACCATCAGCGACATCGCGCAGGCGGATGTGATCCTGATCACCGGCTCCAACACCAGCGAAAACCACCCGGTCATCTCCAGCGTTGTCAAGCGCGCCGTGCACTTGAATGGCAAGCAGCTGATCGTGGTCGATCCGCGCCGGATTGCCATGACGCGTTACGCGCGCAGGTGGCTGCGCCCCAATCTCGGCACCGACGTGGCCTGGATCAACGGGCTGATGCACGTGATCATCGCCGAGAACCGGCACAATCGGACGTTCTTGGAAAATCGCACCGTGGGCTTCGACGCCCTGCGCCAAACGGTTGAAAAATACACCCCGGAATACGTGGAGGCCATCACCGGCATTCCGGCGGCCGACCTGATCGCGGCCGCCCGTCTGTATGCCGGCGCCGAGCGGGCGAGCATCCTATATTGCATGGGGATCACCCAGCACACCACCGGCACGGATAACGTCAAATCGCTGGCCAATCTGGCCATGCTCTGCGGCCATGTCGGCCAGCCGGGCACCGGAGTGAACCCCCTGCGCGGCCAGAACAACGTACAGGGCGCCTGCGACATGGGCGGGCTGCCGGATGTCTTCTCCGGTTACCAGAAGGTGACGGACGAAGCCGTCCGCCGGCGGATGGCAGCGGCCTGGAAGGTGGACAACCTGCCGGCGTTTGCCGGTCTCAGGGTCACTCAGATGCTCCCGGCGGCCCACGACGGCAAGCTCAAGGCCATGTACGTCATCGGCGAGAATCCGCTCGTGTCCGATGCCGACCTGAACCATGCCGAAAAAAGCCTGCGCAATCTGGACTTCCTGGTGGTTCAGGATATTTTTCTGACCGAGACCGCTCAACTGGCGCACGTGGTCCTTCCCTCGGCGTGTTTCGCCGAAAAGGACGGGACCTTCTCCAACACCGAGCGTCGGGTGCAGCGGGTGCGCAAAGCGGTCGATCCGCCCGGGGAGGCGCGCGAGGACTGGAAGATCCTCTGCGACGTGGCCACGCGCATGGGCACCCCCATGTCCTACGCGGACAGCCGCGAGATCATGGACGAACTGCGGCAGGTGACCCCCTCCTACGCCGGTATCAGCTACGAGCGGATTGACCAGCAGGGCATCCATTGGCCCTGCCCCAACGAGGAGCATCCGGGCACACCGATCCTGCACCGCGAGCAGTTCACCAGCGGCAAAGGTGTTTTTAGCGCCATCGACTACCTTCCCCCGGCGGAGACGGTCGACCGCGACTACCCACTGTTCCTGACCACCGGCCGTCTGCTGCACCAGTACCACACCGGCACCATGACCATGAAAACCGGCGGACTGAATGAGATCGCGCCGGAATGCTTCGTTGAGATTTCACCTGCTGACGCGAAGTCCTTTGCGGTGGCCGACGGGGCGCTTGTCAGCATCGCCTCGCGCCGCGGCCGCATCCAGGCGCGCCTCAAGATCTCCCCCAAGGCGGTTCAGGGGACCGTGTTCCTGCCGTTCCACTACGCCCGGGCCGCGGCCAACCGGTTGACGAACGCGGCGCTCGACCCTGTCTGCGGCATTCCCGAATTCAAGGTGTGCGCGGTCAAGCTGGAAAAAGCGGCGTAACGAGGGGCGAGCTCAAAGCTGAAAGCTCATAGCAAAAAAAAAATTAGAAAACCGAAATAAAAAAACCCGGCCTCTTCAGGCCGGGTTTTCTATTTCCTCAGCTTTGAGCTATCAGCTAACGGCTATCACCTGCGATCACTCCTCTGCTTCCTTCGTCTCGGGGATCAAAAGTTCCGCCAGGTCCGGCCCGAGGTAGGTGCGTTCGTTCGGCCCGAGGACCCCCATGGCGAGGCAGATGATGGTCCACAGGTGGACCGTGTGGTAGCCGCCCTCAAAGTGTTCGCTCAGGTCATGGACCTGGGCATGGCAGTTGTGGCAAGGGGTGATGGCGTAGGTGGCCCCGGTCGCCATGATCTGATCGAACTTCAGCTTGCCGTACGCCCGCCGGGCTTCCGGCAAGCCGGACTGCAGGAAGCCGCCGCCGCCGCCACAGCAGTAGTTGTTGGAGCGGTTGGGCGTCATGTCGACGAAGTTCTCTTCGCCCACGACGGTCCTGACCACGAAGCGCAGGTCTTCGGCCACAGGATCGCCCAGGCTCTTGCGCACGAGCTGGCAGGGGTCCTGGACCGTGAACTTGACTTTGAGATCCTTGTTCCAATCGGAGTTGACCTTGAGCTTGCCGTCGCGGATCATCTCGGCGTAGAGTTGGATGATGCTCTTGATCTCGAACTTGTGGGAGATGTTGAACTTTTTCAGTCCGGCCCGGACTGCGAAGAGTTCGTGCCCTCACTCGGTGTTGAGCCAGTATTTACAGCCCAGGTCATCCACGGCCTTGGCTTTCACCTCCACGATGTGTTTCCAGCTTTCGTCATCCGCCATGAACATGCAGTAGTTTTCAGCGGCCCAGCCCTTGGTCCCGTAGGTCCAGTCCGCTCCGCCCAGGTGCAGGATCTTCCACAGCGGCACCATTTCGTCCGGTTCGGTGACCGGTTCACGGGAGTTCTGGTTGAGAAAGTACATGGCGCCCTGTTTGTTGACCGGAGCCTGGAGTTCCTCCCAGCCGACTTGGGTATTGCGCACTTCCTCGGCCACGTCCTCCACCACGAACTGGAAGTCCTCTTCACTGGCGCCCATGGCGCTGCAGGTGTCGTGTTTCAACGCCATGTTGCAGGAGCCCAGAATGCCCTTGGGGCGTTCGTCGCGCGGCTTGCTGCGGCGGGCGTTGAACACCAGCTGGGGGATGTCGATCTTCATCGGACAGACGTAGATGCAACGCTGGCACATGGTGCACATCCAGATCCAATCCGACTCCAGAATTTCCTCGTCCATGCCGAGGGCCGCCATACGCAGGAACTTGCGCGGGTCCATGCCCTCCAAGCCGGTTGCCGGGCAGCCGGACGAGCAGGCGCCACAGGTCAGGCAAAGATTGAGGTTGCCGCCCTCGGGCAGCAGCTTTTTGACCTGATCGATGAAGCTACCCTTTTTTTTGCCGCTGATTTTAATCGCTTCTTCAGCCATTCCGATTTTCCTCCCTAAGGGGATGTCAGGGTTCTGATTTTAAGCCTAAAGAATACAGAATCCATACCAAATTACAAGCAAAATTTTGAATAAAGCGCCTGTTTGAGAACCGGTCGTCCTGCCAAGCAAAAAATCGATCCGCAGCGCGCCAATCCGGGTGGTTCACACGGTGAATAGCGAGGACCCCGTCGTTTTGCGCCCCTCCAAATCCCGGTGGGCGCGGGGGGCTTCGGCCAGAGGGTACGTACGGCTGGCCTCCACCTTGACCGCGCCGCTCTGAACTGCTTCGAACAGGTCGCGGGCATGCGCCAGGAGGTCCTCGCGCTTGGCGGTGTACGTCATCAGGGTCGGCCGCGTCAGGAAGAGCGAGCCCTTTTGAGCCAGGATCGCCATGTCGAAGGGAGGCATCGGACCCGACGATTGGCCGAAGGACACCATCATTCCCATGGGGCGCAGGCAATCGAGCGATTTGATGAACGTCACTTGTCCGACAGAGTCATACACGACGTCGACCCCTCGACCGTTTGTAATTTCCTTCACGCGGCCGGGGAAGTCCTCCCGGGTGTAAACAATTGGGTGCTGACAGCCATGCGCTTTGGCCAATTCGGCCTTTTCCGGGGTCCCCACTGTGCCCAGCACCGTAGCCCCGAGATGCCGAGCCCACTGGCAGACGATCAGCCCCACCCCGCCGGCGGCGGCGTGGATCAGCAGCGTGGTGCCGGGGCCGACGTTCCAGCAGCCCTTGAGCAGATAGCGCGCGGTCATGCCCTGGAGCATCATGGCCGCGGCCTGCCGGGTGGATATGTCCCCCGGCAGCTTCACCAGACGGTGCGCCGGAATGCGCCTAACCTCAGCGTAGGCGCCGGGAGGAACGGCGGCATAGGCTACCCGGTCGCCGACGGCCACCTCGGTCACGGCCTCGCCGACCACCTGCACCACTCCGGCGGCCTCCAAGCCGGGGGTGGCCGGCAAGGCCGGGAGAGGATACAATCCGGTGCGATGGTAGACGTCGATAAAGTTCAATCCCACGGCCTCATGGCGTACCAAGGCCTCGCCAGGCCCGGGTTGACCGGGTTCGATGTCTTCCCATTTTAATACCTCGGGGCCTCCGTGTTGGTGGATACGAATCGCTTTGGGCATCGATGTCTCCTTATGGGTTAGGGCTCAAATGGATAGGCTTGAGGTTGATGGCTTCTCTCCAAGGATTTTGACCAAGATCCGCTTTTTCCGCCGGCCGTCGAACTCGCCGTAAAAGATTTGTTCCCACGGCCCAAAGTCAAGCTTGCCGCGGGTAACGGCCACCACCACTTCGCGGCCCATGATCTGACGTTTCATGTGCGCGTCCGCGTTGTCCTCGCCGACGTTGTGGCGGTATTGGGACACCGGCTCGTGCGGGGCGAGCTTCTCCAGCCAGACCTCGTAGTCTTGGTGCAGGCCGCGTTCGTCGTCGTTGATGAAGACCGAGGCGGTAATGTGCATGGCGTTGACCAGCACGAGCCCCTCGACGATGCCGCTTTCCTTGAGGCACCGTTCGACCTGGCCGGTGATATTGATGAATGCCCGGCGGGTGGGGGCCTCGAACCAAAGCTCTTTGCGATAGGACTGCATGATGCCTCCAAAGATCGGTGCAGCGATGCCTTTTCATAGCAGCCAAAGCGCGATATGCCAAGCGGATTCAATGCCATCCGATCCATCTCAGTTTGTTGTGAAAACTCGAAAACCCTGATACCATACCGGCATTTCAATTTGCTTATGCTTTCAGATGGTTGCTACGAATTCCCGAATCCAGCAGATCGAATCTTTGCTTCCCAAGGCCATGGCCGGGGATCGCGAGGCCATCCGCCGCAGTTTATATAAATTGCGGCATGGCGGCGCCGCCGGCGTTGAACTGGACCGCATCGAGGCCAGGTTGGCGGCTTCCGTC
>Ga0105105_10000122_pt1 | contig 35897 bp, 15 predicted proteins | sample PPLLaktember2015_4_FD_79108 | JGI IMG/M metagenome (GOLD analysis project Ga0105105, IMG submission 79108) | Freshwater sediment microbial communities from Prairie Pothole Lake near Jamestown, North Dakota, USA - PPLs Lake P8 Core (1) Depth... | ecosystem: Environmental > Aquatic > Freshwater >...
GTATGGCCGTGTAGCTACCCCAGCATCCCCATTTTTGATTGGTCTTGTGCCTGACACAGATACTGATGGCAATGTTCTTAATGATGGAACAGGCCTTGTTTTCTCACTTCCTACAGTACCTGTTACTGGTAATGGAGCTGGCACTCCTACTGATAGTCCTTCTGACATCATTGTTTATGTTGGAACTACATGGGCTACAGCTACTGTACGACAGGTTCAAACAATAACCGGTAATGTAATCAAATTGGTAGGACCTGCTCCTTCACATACAGCTCCTGGAGTTGGTGAAAAAGTTTTTGTAACTTATTATGAGAATAACATTGTCGATGATTCATGGACAATGACTGTTCGAGTTCCTGGAGCTACTGGTGTAGGAAAGTATACTGTAGGGTCAACACTGCATGGTAATGCTCTTCAGGTTAAGCAGAATGGCGGGACAGTGTCCCCTGTTTATGCAGGCTCTGGTGCAGATAATGTAGAGGTTAACCCTCTTGTTGCTTCTGTGGAACGGGTCACAGTTACTTTTGATGGTGTCGGTGGTTTCGCAGTTACTTCCGCTACTGGGCCTCTTTTCACACCAGGCACTGGACGTACCGGTTCTGTTATAACGAACAATCAGAATAAAGGTTATCTTGGAAAAACATACATTGATCCTACTACTGGATTTAGAGTAGCTTTTCAGAAAACACCTTTTGCTCCTACTGTTGGTCAATATATCACATATGACATAGGTGATCCTACAGCATCTGGAGTACCGTCCCTATATATCACAAACGATACTAATATCGTTAAAGTCTTGCCTGGGATAAATCTTACTATCAGTTCTTCTACTGGTAGTTATGCGGATGATACAGCTACTGTCGATACATACAACAAAAGCGGTAATGAGCCTAATGTTGGTGATATCTATTACGTTACATTTGATAAAGCAAAGACTGATTACACCACAAGATTCCTTACAAATATGCGTGATGTAATTAGGTATTTTGGACCTGTGGACATCAATAACAAGCTGTCTATTGCAGCTAATCTTGCTTTTATGAATGGAGCAAGAGCGGTAGCACTAAAGCAGATTGTACGTGCTTCGGGTCAACCGGATGCGAGCGTACAAGCTTATATCGATGGTATTGATGCTTTTAATGAGCCTATGCCTAATGGACTGCGTCCTTCATTGATTCAGCCCTTGTCGACAGATGCTCAAGTTCATAGTTATTTGAAAACATCTAATGCTATTCAATCTAGCATCAGATATCGTAACGAACGTACCAGTATCATAGGTTTTGCTGTTGGCACTACTTCTGATCAGGTAATTCAAAGATGCAAGAATATTGCTTCTGAGAAAGTTACCGCGCTCTATCCAGATGGAGCTATCATAGGTATCACGGACACGTTTGGTAATGAGGTTGAGTACATAGTTGATGGTTCGATAATCGCAGCAGCTGTAGCTGGACGCGATGCATCGCCTGTTAACGACATTGCTACTCCGCTTACCAATGCGACAGTGGTAGGTTTCAAAAGGCTTTACAGACGTTTGGACAATGTTACTGCGGCTCTGGTGGCTAACTCTGGATGCACTGTTCTCGAGGAACAAACTCCTGTTATCAGGATTCTTATGTACCTGACAACTGACATGTCTACGGTACTTACTCGCGATCCTCGTATCGTGGAAGTTAAGCACTCAATTCAGCAAGGTATTCGTGTCGCTTTGAATCGTTATATTGGAGCCAAAAATCTGCCAAAGATGCAGCCTCAAATAAGAGATACGGTTGGATCTTATTTCAAGCAGCTCAAGCAGAATGAGATCATTGTAGATTTCACTGGAATCAATGTTAAACAGGACGACAGCGATCCTAGCACAGTTAATGTGGAAGCATATTATAGTCCTGTGTTCCCGCTGAACTGGATAGTTGTAACACTTAACCTGAGACAGAGTCTGTAAACAGAAGTAGTAACCATTCAATTTAAGGAGATATCTGTATGGATCGCATAGCATTAGCAAAAAGGTTAGAAGGTTTCTCGAAAGTGTTTGCCGCTAACACTCCCTATCATAGAGAATTGAGAGCTATGGCAGAAGTTCTTTCGAAAGCTGACGATGAAAAGTTTCAGTCCATTCTGAGTAATGATTTTACTCCAGAAGAGAGAGACGCTTTCTTGTCGCCTACGCACACTCCGTATCAACGAGGACAAAATTTAGGTCCTCAGATGGGCGGACCTAAGCATAATTCAATTTATGAAGGGTTGTCTAGCGATATTAAGAAGAAACTTCAGCAGATAGCTCCTGCAGCTATTACTATTCTTCAAGAGGCCCAGGCTCCAGCAGGTGCAGTTGCTCCTGTTCAAGCAGCTGAAGAAGAAAAAGAAGCATTTTTGGCCCCGACACATAATCAGTATCAACAAGGACAGAATTTAAGTAAGCAGACTTTCGGACCAAAACATACTTCTATTTATGAGGGTCTCTCTAATCAGATTAAAAATGAACTTAAACGAGTTGCTCCCGCAGCTATTACTATTCTTCAAGAGGCCCAGGCTCCTGCGGGACTTGAGACAGCAAAGCCTTTTGATCCAAGTCCAGCACAAGGTGTAAAGCCGATTCCTGGATTAACAAGAGAAGAGGAGACCGCCATGTCAGCTGAAGCTTCCACTGGTATGTTCTGGAACAAAGCTGCTTCTGATGCCATTCTTAACAACCTTCTACGAGATGTTGTTGGTATGGATAAAAAGCAGATTGAGGATACAGGGCGTAAACTTGATAAAGGTCAGATACCTGACGGAACACACAATGGTGAGAAAGCCGATACTTTAACGCCTGAACAGACTCCAGATCAGAAAGATGTTCTCAAGTCAGATATAGTTGAGAAGTCTCATGGTAAAGTTCAGAAGGAAGCCGCTTCTGAAGATAAAAAGGAAGATAAAGATTCCTGTGGTGATAAAAAAGAAGATAAGGCTGCTTCTACGTGCGAAAAGAAAGAAGACTCTGAAGAGTTAGAAGATAAAGAAGCTTCGCTCGAAGATGTTAAAGCACGTCGTGAAAAGGACAAGCAGAAGAAAATTGAAAAAACGGTTGAAGAGCTTGCAAAAGCTAAGAAGCCTGTTGATAGTAAAGAAGCTAATGAGTTGTTCGAAGGCATTGAGTTAGGATCTCCTATGGAGGATGTTACTATCGATGCTGCCGAAGCAGATAAACTGAGCAAACTCTTTGTATAAGAAGGAGCTGATATATGGCGGCAAGAGATAGAGATACCTACGTACATCGTTTTGGAGTTACACCCGAAACCACTTCGGTTATTAGCAGCAAGAATAAAATCTATGCTATACCCGCAGATGGTCAGACGACGCTTTTCCAGATCGGTGTTGTAGCAACATTTGATCCTTCAGAGTCACGATCAATAGAGCCAGTTCGTGGAATTGGTTATGGCGACCATGTGGCGGAGCTTGTGCCTGGGGTTACTGAGCCTATGACACTAGCGGTTACCCGTACTGCTCAGTATCTCTCGATGATCTATCAGGTTTTCGGGTATAAGGGCGGTATTGACGGGATAGTGCGCTCTCTTCGTCACCACAAATGGCCTTTTGATGTGGTACAGGAAGTTGTTATTAGCCGATTGGTTGCCAGCGTGGATCAGGACATGGCTCGTAACATAGCTAGTCAGTCTGATTTCGTTAACAGTATCAATCCTCAGAATTTTGAAGCAATTCTAACCTATTATGAGGGTTGCTGGATTTCTGACTATAGTGCTTCCTATGCAGCTGATGCGGCACTTGTTCAGGAGAATGTGACTATTAATGTTACCGATATTGTAGCTAATCCTGCAGCGGTCTACGATGAGTTGAATAAGAACTTGTTCAATGACGGATCGCGATCGAAGATTATGGGAGTAAGCTATGAAGTTAATACGGGAGCTCAGATTGTGGTACCATCTGGCTCTATCGTTCAGGGTGGAATCTAAGGTACTGAGCGGGGAGAGCTCCCCGGGATTAGTTTAAATTTACATAAGATAACATATATAAAATCGGTCCTATAAATAACATAAAATATTTATCTTAGATTGCTTCGATAATCCCCTATTGCATATCCCTGCTTTTGCATTGATCTATTAATATTTTCGGCTATATCTATAAACATATCCAAAAGGAGATCCAGATGGCGCTGTCTGACGTTTTTCAAGCTATTCAGAAAAAGCTCAATTTCACTAAAACAGCTGAAATTGATGGTATCGTATTTGAATTAGGTTTATTGACTTTTGATGAAGAGCTAAAATCAGAGGTGATGCCCCAGGAAAACCTAGAGCCCCTCGTATACTTCAATCAGAGCCGTTTACAGACGCTATCTTATGCCATTAAAGCCATTAATGGAGAAGCTGTTACTGCAGTAGTTGAGATTAAGACAGGGGATAAAGTAGAGAAAAAGCAGGGTTCGCTATATGTTAAAGAGCTGCTTAACACTTTGCCTCTAAAACTTATAGAGCATCTTTTTGATATCTATGTCGATTTGAAAGAGGAGCTGGACGGTACTATTGATAATAGTATAAAGTACAACTGGTTTAAAACACCTGAGCAACGTGAAGAAGACGAGAAAAAACGAAGAGCTGGATCGAAGGATGAACCTTCTTCAGAAGAGTCTGTAGACTCAACAGAAGATGATGCGTCTGATATTAAGTTTAGAGAGATTCCAAAAACTCCTGAGGATGAAAAAACCGAGGAATGAGTTTAACAGTTGTACAGGCATACGATAACATAGAGAAAATCATTACACATGGTTTCCTTACTGCGGGAGTATCATATGCAGGTCATCACTTTCTATTGAAAAGCATGACTGATAAAGAATATGGTAATTTAGCCCTATATAGAAGAGATGACGATGTTTTTGCAGATATCCTGTATCATCTCTCTTTTTGTACCGTATTTATTGATAGTTCTAATTTTCTTGAAAATAGGTTTATACGCATTCCGCAGCTAGTCCAGTTTTATTCGACACTGCCTGTGGTTTTTGTAACAAAAATAAAAGATACTATTCAGAAATTGAATAAGCATTATCTGAATTCTCTCAGTTTTCTCGAGGGTTTTTGTTATACGGATAAATCAAGGTATCTATGGCGTATATTGAATTTAGAGAATAGAGATCATTATCTTGGGATTGCTGGATTAAGTAATGTAGGAATGAACTCAGTTCAAGAGAACTGGATTGTCATAAATAAACGTCTTGATGAAGAAGAGCTGTACAGCAAAGACCTTAACCTGGCGTTACTCATTTCTTCGGCAATGAATCCAAAAGGTACGAAAGTAATTTCAAGAAATTACGACACACAGAAAAAAGAGCTTGATGAGCTTCGTAAAGATATTGCTGAATATGGTTATGATCGTAAACGTGTGACAGAACAAAAGAAAAAATCTGACTGGTCTGCCCCTGTAAAAAGTCGTGAAGATCTGGTACGAGAGCTTTACAGGCAGATGGAAGGTAAAAAGGACAAGCACGATCTTTTTATAGAGGAGTGGGTAAGAAGTCAGCAGTCTATGGCAGAAGAGGCTAAGAAGCAGGCTGAGGATAGACAAAAAGAGTTTCGTGCAAAGATAGATGCTTTAGATATGTCTTCTACTGAGGGATCGAAACCTATTTCAGCTTCTGAGTTACGTAAGATATTAGCCGATAAGAAAGAGCTACAGAGGGACGCACCTATTCAGGAATTTATGACCGCAGCAGCTCAGAATGAGTCGAGTGAGCGTTTTTTAAAGAAAATTAGTTCTACTGTGATAAGAGCGAGTAAAGAGGATTAATATATGGCGACAAATTTAGATGAAAAAAAAGAATTTGAATCTACCATAAAGCTTTTAGAACAAAAAGCGGCAAAAATTCGCGAAGTCGGGCGCGCTGAGATGGAGCTTAATAAAGCTATTAAATATGGTTCTAAGATTCGTAAAGATACTAAACGCCTTGATGATGCGCTTTATCAGGCTACCTATAATTTAGAGCGTCGTCATAGTAGTCTTAGGGATAGTGTTGGGAAGTTAGGCAAAGAAAGAGAGAAACAATCTCGTTATACCAAATTACTGACAGTAGAGTCCAAGAAGCTCGACAAAGTAATTGCTACTGCTACTAAGAAAAAAGACATTAAAAAAGCTACTGCAATGCAGAAGAAATTTAATGATAAAATTAAAGAAAGTAAAAATCAAGAAAAGGCGCTTGCGGGTCAACAGAAGAAGCTGTCAGCTGGTGGAATAAAGACTATATGGGCTTCTAAAAAACTAGCAAAAATTAGAGATGATTTGAATAAGACCTCCGATCTCTCTATAAGGGATGAGGCCGATCTTAATAAGGAATACGAAGAACGTTTATCGTTAGAAAGATCTGCAATAGATGCGATGAAAGAGCTCGGGGAAATTGATGGTAGTCAAGCAACCCGAATGAAGAAAGATTTATTATCTGAAAATAAAATTAGAGAGACTAAAAACAAGCTAATACAAGAAGGATCTGAAGAGCTTAAACGTGCCCAGGCGTATAAAGAAAAAATAACAAAACTTAAAAGGACAGGCACCCCTAAAGAGATTAGTGAAGAGATTCGTTCAAAGCATGGTGATGTAATGGGCGCAGCAGGTAAAATGTTTACCGCTAAAAGTACTAAAGAGCGGCTTGCTGCGGCTAAGGAACTCGTTCAATCTAATGATGACTGGAAAAATTTAAAAACTACCATGCTTGGTACCGGTAAGGCTTCTAAAGGGCTCGCAGGTACTATCAACCTATTAGGTATGGCTTTTCAGACGCTTGGAAAAATGAATTGGATAGCACTTATTATCAGTGCTGTAGTAGCTGTGGGTAAAGCAGTGAATGAGATGGATAAATTTATTAAACAATACAATCAGTCCTTTTCTAAGATGTATGGTCCTACAGTAGCTATAAAAAATGTACGCGGCAGCATGAAAGATTTTACAGATGCTGTATTTGATATGAACCGCAATCTAAAATATGGCTTAAAAAGTGAAGAGATAATGGGGCTCTTTGATGCACTTTCTGCAGGAGGGCTATCACTCGGGGGCGTTGGGCAGCGGGTTAAGGGAGGATATAATGAAGTTATTGAGCAGTCTTTTAGACTGAGCAAGGACTTTGGTGTTAGTATGGAAGAAATGGGGGGCATGATATCAGAGCAGATGATGGATTTGCGTTCATCATTAAGCGAGGTATCTGGTAAAATGAGGACGCTAGCATATGATGCCTCTGTAGCAGGAGTAAAGTCTACTAAGTTCTATGAGGCAGCTATGGCTGCGGCTAGCGGTTTAAGTTTCTATGGTAACTATATTGATAATGCTTCTGCCCGTCTGCGCGATTTTGTTAAGTCAGGTTCTATGGGTTTAAAGGATGCTGCCAAGGAAACTCAAGCACTGACAGATACCTTTAAAAACATGACATTTGAGCAGCGAGTTGCTACTATACAGATGGCAGGAGGCGCTGGTAAGTGGCGTAAGATGTTTGAGGAGAAATCTAAAGCAGCCGCTAGTGAAGCGCAGCGCCTTAAGGATGAAGTTGCTATGATGAAGGCGAAAGCGGCTGGTATCACGAATAGCGCTAAAAAAGAACAAGCTTATAAAGATATTGCTGCTAAAGAAGATGCGATTAAATCTGAAGAAAAAGTCAAGATAATGACTGAAATGTACTCCAAAGCTAATGAAATGGGGATGGCAGCGGGTCTTGAGTATTTATCTGAAGAGGGTCCAGCAGCAGTCCTTTCAGCGCTAAATTCTGTAGGTCAGATAGATTTATTTGACCCAAATAATTTTGAAGCAGCGGCTCGTGCAGCTTCTAAAATTTCAGGAATGAATAAGGAGACTTTGCTCGGAGTTGTTACCAGCATGAATATGGCGCTGGTGAAGGCTAGAGAGTCTGCCGCAACTCTTAAAAATGAACTTAAGGATGTTGGTCCTGATGCTATGAAGTCTGTGAAGGATATTGTAGGGACTTATATAGATGCAGCCAGAGGTGGAAAAGCCATAGATTTCGACAAACTTACGGGAGACCTTAAAACCTATTTATCTGATGATAAAATAGGAGGATTAATAGACCAGATTAAGACTAATGGCTATCTAGTCGAGGCGGTTCTTAGTGGAGCGGCCATGAATGAAGCTACTTTCAAGAAGGTAGCTGAAGAAAAAATAGCTAAACCTATACTATCTATGAGCGGTATAGGCGTAGATGAGCGAGATAAGAGGATTGATGAGCTCGTTAAAAATACAGTGTCTTTGGACGATATAGTAGGCATAAGCAAAGAAAACGCTACCTATCTAGTAGCTATTAGCGACCCTATGCGTGCTATGGCTAATTTTTCCTTTGCCACAGCTCAAGGTGTAGGCAAGATATATGGATTACTTGCACACTGGGGAGATACTTCTTATCAAAATAATGAACAATATGCTGCTACAGGTGAAGGAAAGTATTTAACAAAATCTATAGAAGATATGCAGTATACTTCGATGCGTTTGGAGGATGCAAAACAGCGTGGGGATAAAGAAAGTCAAAATAAATTTCAGAAACAGTTAGATGTATTAAACAGTAATATTGCTTATTTGACAAAAGATCGTCCTGAGATAGTCCCTCAGCTTAAAGTAGCTACTCAGGAAAAGGCAGCAAAACGCGCTAAAGGGGAAATACAGCAGATTCAAAGTATTTCAGATTTTAAGGATGATATAGCTGATCTAATGGCTAAAAAAGCAACAAAAGTAGGCATAGAAGCAGCTTTTATAGATACTGAAATAGCTAAAATACAGGATAAAATTAGTAACTTGGAATTTGTTTCTGGTAATAAGACCAACTATCAAGGTCCTCAGATAGGGCCGGCTCCTAGTGGTGTCGCTCACGATTTTATGGCAATGACGGCAGGGTACCAGAATATAAAAAAGGGTGATCTAGTCATAGATTCTGGAAGTCTGGCAAAAGGTATATCTGCAGGATCTGGGCAGCTCATAGGAAAAATGGGGGCCTCTGCTAGTTCTGGGGCAACTACGGTAACAGTCCCAATTACTCTATCTGTAGGATCTGTTAATGGTGATGTAGATGACATGCTGAAAAAAATTACTCCTGCTATCGAGCAGTCGTTCACAAGAATGTTTTTCGATAGGCAGAAAAGAAAATAGGGTTTATGGCAGATACTACAATAGCTAATGTAAAAGCTACCGAGGATGCTACACAACTACCTAATACGCCTCAAGCGTCAGCTGCGCCTCCTACGGGGATAGACGTATTGTCTGCTGCTCAGACTAAAAATGGAGTAACCATACAAAAGGTACGCTTGGAGTCCTCAGATATGTCGAGGTTTATTGAGCTACGTCCGCCTATTAGAAGACTGCCAGATGAGACTCCGATATATATTGAGATGATAGATTCAAATTTTCAGCCCTGCGCCATTCAGGTATCAGATGGTACCATTATACAGGCATTAAGATTAGCCCCTAACCCTGATTCTATGCTTATTAATTCTTCAAAAATTGTGAATAAATACAACACTATGACTCGCTGGGTAGAGACGCATTGGGGAGATGAGCTTGATACGGTAAACTTTTCTGGGAGTACCTTCTCTCTGATGGCTTTTAATGCAGCCGATATTAGTCCAGGATTATCCGTAGTGAATAGGCAGACTACAGATACATATAAAATGTTAAAAGAGTTGATCAGATTTTACAGGACTAATGGTTCTTTATATCAGGACTCTGTGACATACGTTCCTGAGAATGAGACCTCATTTGAGACTGCAAATCAATATTCTCCAACTGTAAAATTTCTCGACACATACCCAGAGTTTAAGAATAGGCACCCTAGAGAGGCTACTATACGCGAGAGACTATATATACGAATAACCTTTGATTTTGTTTCGTTTGTGGGCTACTTCGAAGCTTTCGATTTTACAGAGGATGCTTCTTCTCCATATAGATTTACATATAGCGCTAATTTTAAGTCTGAGAGAACTAAATTTATTTTAGGGTAAATATATGCCAATAATCGATGTACAAAATACCGTAGACACGCTTTTAGCGCTATCTAAAAGGGAAGGCGGAGACCTCCATTATGAGAATAAGCAGTCTCTGAATTCTTTTTCAGATTGGGCTACAGCCTCTACGATACCGTTCGATTTCATACCATTTAGAATATCTATCTTTGATACTGAAATCAACGAGGATATGGTATCTCTAACACTGATGGTAAATCCTAAAGATTTATATGTATCGCAGTCTCAAGTAATTGATAGTGCTTATTCGAGGGCAGGTTGGATAAATACCTTGTGGGGTAATCAGCAGGGACTACTCACAGCAAGCGGTATGACCGCTGGTTTTTATTATACGACTCCACAGAAGAGTGGAGGTCTGACTAATTTCTACAGAAGAAATAGTCTCGCTTATTTGAATATGCTATCGATAGTATCTTTTTTCAAAAATAATGGATACTATTTCATGGACGGCATGGAGAATCCTACTCTTTTTAAGGATGGGACAAGTCGGGTCATCAATGTTATGGATACAATCAGGATCTCTTATGATGGGTCTGATTATTTGGGTTCTTTTTCTTCTTTTTCTATAAACGATGTTGCAGCTAATCCATATCGTTTAGACTATAATCTAGAATTTAATATCTCAAGTTTTGGGACAGATCTTCAGGGCATAGAAGGTCATATAAAAAAAGAAGGTAATGATACAGTAAACAAGGTTCAGATATCTATACAAGGATCAAACACAAGATTTGATCATACTGTTCTTTTAAATTCTGATGAGCTTAATACCTATTTTCCTCCTGATGCAGTACCCGCTAATGCTCCTATTTCCTATAATAATGCCGTAGATGGAACGACACCTAAAGGAGTTACGCTTTCTATAAAAAAGGTACCAAAAGCTTGGGGCACGCTAATTCAGAAATACGCAGATATCTATAAAGTTGATCCTAATTTGATTGCGGCAGTTATTGCTCAGGAATCTCGTGGAAATCAATATGCTACATCTAAAGATAAGTATGGGAATCCATTGGCTAAAGGTCTTATGCAGATGATAGACTCTACAGCAGCTGATATGGGCGTTACTGATCCATACGATCCAGAACAGAGCATCAATGGCGGCACAAAATATTTAAGTCGTCTTCTTAAAAAATACAATGGAGATACTACATTAGCTCTTGCAGCATATAATGCCGGACCAGGTAACGTAGACAAGTATAAAGGGGTTCCGCCATTTGCTGAAACTCAAGACTATGTCGTAAAAGTAAACTACTACCATGACTATTATGGGTCTGCGAAAACGGAAAAAGACTAATTATGTCAGAAATAAGATCTGGAATATTTACCTCTAAAGAGTTCAGCTATCGTAAAAACGTGCTGAAGATAGCTCCTGATGCATTCATTACTATAAATGATGCGCTTACTTCAAGAGTGGTCGCACCTATGCAGGTTAGCGGTACAAAGGATTTCAATATTCGCGGAGGCATTACGAGCATTAGCGTGAATAGTGCTGTGAGCCCTGCAGGATCTTCTAGGGCAACATTTGAGGTTATGGCCCCTACTTATAAGGGTCTTCATGAAGATTATTATATAACACTTCCTAACGGGGTTAAGGTCCCAATTTTTACTCCTATGATGGAAGTTAAGATCTACATGAAAGGAAGGTTCCTTGAAATTGAGAATAATTACGTACCCCAGTACTACCCAGTATTCTGGGGGATGATTACTGGAGTTCAAGAAGGCTATAGTGGCGGGACATCAACATTTTCTATTACGTGTGAGGATCTCCTGACCTGGTGGAAACATCAGAAGATAAACGTTCAGTCGTCTGTAATAGGAGCCTATTATGGCGGTGCCACTATGAATAGATTCCCTAGTGTTTTTCAAAACATGTCCGCATGGGAAATTATTGTAGCACTATTTTCAGATACTTTTTTTACGCAGGTAGATGAAAAAACAGGACAGCAAGCTTTTTATAATTTTATCTATCCGAAAGCCTCCAATACCATGTTTTTTCCTGCGACTAAAGATCTAGAGAGTACATGGGGCCCCTTTGCTAAAGATGTTATCCAATACTGGAATAGACGCTTCGGTTTCGGAGTTCTTACTAGCGGGACTAATTCAGATATTGCAGCGAGTTATGCCAATATCCCGCTCGAGATGATGGGTTTACAAGGAGGACTTAAAACAGATGTAATAACAGGCATCGCTGAAAGAGTGCTAAAAAGATCAAAAGAGAGTGTTGAAGTTGAGATGCAGACTTCTAGGACAGCACGTCTAGACCTGGATTTTAACTTGTTAGCTATAGTACAGCCCTACGGATTATTTGATTTATTTGGAGACGGTGCTGAATCCCAAATTAATTCTAAACTAGAATTAGCAAATAGTGTGTGCGAAAAAACTAATATGGAGTTTTTTGTAGATACTAACGGTCATTTTGTATTTAAACCTCCCCTATATAACTTAGATGTAGCCACAGGACAGGTTCCGTATTATAGAGTTGGTCCTGAGGATATAATTAACTATAATACAAGTTTTGATTCAAACGCTATTGTAAACTATCTGGTAGTTACAGGGCCTTTATGGCAACAGTTAGATATGGAAGCTATAGGTTTACACGCAGATTTCGAGTCTATTAAAAGATTTGGTATACGTTCTGATCAGATGACGATATCTTACGGTAAGAATGCTGAACAGTTAAAAATGATAGCGGTTGCGGAGATGACTAGAAGAAATGGCCAAGCATTCACAGCAAACTTATCTATACCACTTCGTCCAGAAATGCGTTTGGGCTATCCAGTGTACCTCCCCCATTTGGATACTTATTATTATGTTACAGGGATCACACATTCATTAGCATTTGGGTCTAGTGCTCAGACAGATTTATCACTGCAGTTTAAAAGAGACCGAGTTTTTGAAGACGGGACCTCAGGACTTCCTGATACACAGCTATGGGATGTACTGAGTAGTTGTGTGATGCGAGAGGCTGCTAAAGAATTACGCGACCCGAACTATCTCGACTCTTTGAAACAAAAAATGAGTCCTGAGGTATATACACAGTATATTAAAGATCATTATGGAATAGATGCTTCAGTAGTTGATAGTAAGACTATTGTAAATGATATGGCAAAAGAGAATGGACGTAGAGAGGTTAATCTTTTTTCTGGTCCGGGAATGCTGGGGTACTGGAAACTTGATAGAGCCGCTCTTCTAAGCTCTGCTGATGCATTATCCGGAGATATAAAAGAAAAGCAGACTCCTAATGCGATAATATCTAATGAACTAGTTATGATTACAAAAGATTCTGTACCTTATACAGATAAGAATGGTTATAGGCACATAGGAGCATTTCCTTTTGGCGCTAATTTAGTTCTCATGAAAAATGGTAAAATGTGGGATAGTTCTGACTATGTTCAGAATCAAGGGGCTGCAACACAGACGCAACTCAATAGTACTGGAAATTTATCGCAGACTAATGATGCATCTAGTAATGTTACTTCCCAGGGCGGGGCTATTGAAGTAGCTACCACGGGTACTACTGGAGAGCCTAATGAGACAAAAGAGACTACTATAGAAAAAACTAAGAATAAGATACAAGAAACAAAAAATAGAGAAGAAGCGGGGATTATGACCCCGGATAATCTTCAAAAGACCTATAAAAGTCGAGAAGATGGGTATTATAAAAATGCGAGTTTAGCGGGTATCAATTCTGCGCAGGCTGATGCTACCGCAGCAAGAACACAATTAGATGCGGGCAATGTTATGGCAGCTATCAAGAGTACAAGTCAACCTACACCTCAATCAATATTTTCCCCTAATACCTTATGATAAACCAAAATATACCAAGACTCCCCGGGCGTCAGATCGCTTTAGGAGAAAAACCTACATTAAGCGCCATTGCCCAGGATTATACGACCTTCGTGGCAGGCTCTGTTCTGTCGGTAGACGAAGAGAAACTATGTGTATCTGTAAAACTTCGCGGTAATCTAGGGGTACTGCAGAACGTATCTATTTCTCAACCGTTTGCGGGTAATTCAAGTTTCATTTTAGGAGTGCCTGAAGTAGGCTCTTTAGTTTTGGTAGGGATGCAGGGTAATAATGATAGTTTCATATTGACCTATCTTCCGAACTATACGCATGGTTTGGAAAACAGAAATGTCAAAATGCATCCTGATAATGTTATTACTGCAGATCCAAATGAATTGTTTTTTAGAGTAAAGAAGTTAAAACGAGGAGAAGTAGCTTTAGGTAGTTCAGGGGGTATGGAATTATTCCTTGGGGACTATTTTAGACTTGATGACCGGTTCGGAAATAAGTTTATACTTAGGAGTGATGAAAATTCTTTACTGAGTACTGCATGCAATAATAGTGTGTTCAGTAGTGGTGTGTGGACTAACTCTGGGATAATAAAAAGAAATTCAATCGATCCCTCTATTATAAGTGACTTGCCTAATATTATCCGTGTCCCTCTCCTAAATGGGCGGTATGGGTACTCTATGAAACCGGGCGGGTCTGACCCTAATGTTGACCCCTACTTCACTGAGTACTTGTTGGAGGTCGAGGATAAGGGATATGCTCAGCCTCCACAGAATGATATGAATGGAGACTCCAATAGGACTATTCGTAGACCTATCGCAATTTTTTCTATGGGTAATTTTGTAGGGAATAATCCGTCTACAGGATCCTATGGGCGCATGCTCAAGCCTATGCTGTTTCATGATGTTGATGATATTGTTGGAGACTTCTCTTTAGACCCCGCTCTCGGCGGCGAGATCGACACATACGGTATCGCTATGAGTTGGTTCAAACCAGAGCGCACTAATGCAGAAATAGGAGCATTCTACGGCGTGGATAAAGAAGGGCATTTTTTCCATTATTTACCAGCTGCTACGGCAGGCGGTCTTGGAAAAGGTAGGTCGATGTCCATCTTGGCTCGAGGTAGTAAAAAAGAGGTATGGGGTAGTGATACGCGCTACGCGACTTCATGGGATATGACGACTACTGGCGGTATCGTATGGCGGGTAGGGGCACATAATGAACGAGACGGGAGTCCACACAGCAACAGGAGCATAGATACCAGGACAAGTAGCTCTGTATTTTACATGTACGGGACTCAAGTAGTGCCAGAAGTAAAACATTTTGATAAATCTGATATTGAAGTCACTAATCTACGCGATTATTTTAAAATTGAGAAAATTGGCGGTAGAGAGCGTCACGAGGTATCGAGTACTCGTGAGACGATCGTAAAAGGATCAGATAAACTCCGTATTGAGGGCGCGCGTACAGAGCAGATAATTGGAGCAAATACTACGAGTATAGGTTCGAATATGAACATCGTGGTAGGAGATGCTTTTACTGAGAAGGTTACTAAAGAAAAGCAGGAGACCTATGGTAATAGAAAAACTACGATCACAAGCGGTAGTTCAGAGCTGATTATAAAATCTCTCAATGGTAATATCAAAGAAGAAATTGTAGTAGCAGGTAGTCGGACAGTAAAGATAAAACTTGGGGATATTAGAGAGACTATTGTTACTGGCGGTAGAACCTTCAAAACTACCGCAGGAAATTACAAAGTTCAGACTACTACAGGTAACATTCAGCTGACTACTAAAGCAGGAAAATTGTCTTTTCAGACTAAGGTTGGGAAGGCTGAGATAAAGTCTACTACTGGAATAAGCATTAGGACCAATCCTGTTGCTAATGTAAATATCCAGGGCGGGGCTATAAAGCTTAAAGGAAAAACGGCTGTTATGGGCGGTGTTATAACGTCTAAGACGCACAAAGACTATATTACTGGAGCCTTTCTTATGGGCTCTAAATCAGTGAGTGCCTCTATATGATGTATGAGAGGGCTATGCGCGAGTTACGGATATATAAACTTTTTATGATGGAGATTCTGTGCCAATAGCAGGACCCGCTATATCAAGCGCTATTCTTGGACAGTTTGCTGCTAGGAAATTTACTGGTAGAAATGCTATAGACATAGCTAGTGCTGTAGGTTCTGCGGTAGCTAACTATATAATACTACCTAACCTTGTGTCGTGCACACTGTCGGGTACTGCAGGTCCTGTAGGTAGTATAACGAGTATAGCGGCTGTAGGCCTTGAGCCGACGGCTATGAGCGGATTGATGACTTCTAAAGCTTTGAGCAAGAAACTTACAGGGAGAGACGCATCAGGATTATTTAGCGCGATTTCTATGGGGTTATTTCAAGTGATGTCAACGATGTTTCTTACAGGGTCTTCGATAGGGTGTGCCGTTGGGGCCGGTATAGGTAAATTTACGGCTGTATCAGCGCCAGCTCTGTCTAAACTTATTTTAGCTCAGTTGACGCTTAAAAAAATTATAGGTAGAGATGCCATTAACCTTGCTGACTGTATAGCATTCGGTCTTGTAACGCAGCTGAAATCATCTGTGACTATTTCGGTAGTGGTAGTAGGAGCTCCGGCACCAGTTCCGCCAGTAGGTCCGATTCTGGTTGCGGGAATCCCGTCGGTATTCACTAAAATTAGTTGATAAAGGATTAACATGGGCTCGGAGATTTTTAAACTTAAGTCGTTGTATATGGAAGACACAGTAGTGCGTGGCGCTCGTATCAATCTTAAGAACGCCAAGAACACTAAAACTGTACAAGTAAATCCAGGTGAAGATCCTATTGTAAAAACAGGAGAGACTGGAGTATCTTCAGAATATGTTGTCCAGACATCTTTGATCGGTAATGATCTGAAGGGATACGGTACTTTTACAAATAACAGTGATATCGTGCGGGACTATACAGGGCCTCAGAATGTAGCACATGGTGATATTATACGTCTTGATACGGATGTTACATTCTACAACGTAACAGGTATGCAAGGTACCGATGTGTATCTGGCTGAAAAGTTTGTAAAAAAGAATACTACCGATCCGAGTGTGCAGTCTGGGGTCGCTACAGTAAGAAAGGTTAAGCTAGATAGCGTAAAGTATGAGTCGGTAAAAAGTGACGGCACCCAGAATATTATATCATATGACAAGGATAAAACTGATTGGGGAGTTACTGGAATAAACTTTTCAGATCCTAAAATAGCTCCTAGTAATCAGGTATCATTTGAGACTGGCATGACTCTGCAGTTTATGCCAGGAGCGTCTTCAAGAAAAGAGGACCTCACTACTGTAGGCAGTGTCTATAAAACTATTGTAGATAATAATACATCAGCTATTTCTGATCTCAGCCTCAGCCCTCTACCTTATCCGCATGAGAGCCTCAAAGTATACGCGGGTACTGTGTCGAGTGCTCCGACATTATTAGTAGAGCATGAAAATTATGTTGTAAATTACAGCCAGAGTCCAGAGTACAAGTTTCCTCGCCCTCCTTATGAGGAGCGTCCTGTAGCTTACCTCAAGTTCCTCGACAAGATTACTGAAGAAGTTCAGGTATCAAAAATTGATGGAACTTTTGAAGGCAACTTATCTATACAGAAGAAAACTATTGTTTCTGGAGGAGCTGACCTCGTACATCCTATTAAGGATATTATTCCTACAAGTTCTTTTGTAATAAAGGTGGCAGACTCAGATAAAAGAACCAATACTGATTATGTACCCGATTACGCAGCAGGTTTAGTTACTTTCGTAAAGCATAAAAACTCTGAAAGTCTTATAGGAGCTATATCCTACGTACAGAGATTAATGTGGGATGGGATTAGTGTTATAAAGGGTGTCACAGAAGATCTAGTCCAAGATACTTCTAATTTAGTCATCCCAGGAGTATCTGGCTTGCCCGGCGTAACTGGCATAGTATACTATGAGGATACGGATCAGAACAATCTTGTAAGAGATATCGACTATATCCTTGACCCAGAATCCGGCTCCATAGGATTTACCTCTCCTCTAAAAGACTCTGAGTCTGTTTTGGTCTCCTACTATGTAGAGGGAGAGGACGTCTCCAATGAAAGAGTCCTTTTGACAGATATGCGGGCAAACAAGTACCCAATTATCACAAGCACAGTGACGTTAACCATGCAGTATAAAACTTTCGAAGAAAATAAAGAGGTTACAAAGACAAAGGTGCTTGCTGAGGGTGAGGATTATACCCTGTCGTATATCACTGGTAGAATATTTTTGAATTCATTAGCTAGCGATGAGGAGGTACTATCCCTTGAGATTAGTTATACTCCTATGGCGGCTGTCAACTGTGTTATGCAGACAATCCCCGGGGATAGCCTAAACTATAGAATAAGAATCATTGATGATGTGGTTAAGATAGTAGATCCAACAAAACTGGTTTTTCAGATCAACAATCCGCTTATATCGATACCACAGAAGAAAACGTTCCAGGATGAGATTACTACATCAAATTATGACTTTTTGAGTCCTATCCTTCCTGATAGCCTGGTATCCATTACTAATGAGAAAGGGCCCGTCTCGTACGATGTCTCAGGATATACCTACACAGACGTGTCCAGGCAGATTAAACTGGATGAGTCTTTGGCAAGTAATCTTCCTGATATCGATGATACGATATCAGCTACGTATAGTTTTGAGGCAGAACGTTTGCCCTACGCACCGGCGCTACTTATAAACGTCATTTTTAATCCAGGAGAATCGAGTTTTGTCATAGAGGGATTTGATCGTACAGATGTGCTAAAATCCGGCATGGTAATAAGAATAGACAATTTTGATCCGGAAAACATTTTTTATTTCAAGATAAAATCAGTTACATATTTGCACAACAACACAGTAGTCACTTTATATGGATCCTTTTCAGAGACTATTATTAATCCGACATTCTATCTGTTGGATGATGCTATTGCATGGCAGAGCCTGCCCTCTGAGACTATCGTAGATACTACTGCGGCTGTAGGGTCTGATGCTTTTGTGATAGATGGTAGCCCTCTTCAGATAAAACAGAATATCAAAAAAGATTCTCTACTTATGGTTAATGAGGCTCAAATCTATACGGTTACTGCGGTCACGACAACTGGCACGCAGTCTATCATAGGAGTGTATCCGCCACTTCAAAGCGAGTTATCTGGGACAGTACAGTACTCGGCGCTGCCTACGCATTCTAATGGAGATGATACGCTTGATGCACAATATTTTGCATTGACAGACCCAACAGAGCCAGCATTTACATTATCGTATAAAGCTCCAGAGGGATTTGAAGGCAGCGCTAAATTACTAGTGGATAAAACTAATATTGTTATTTTTGAAGCAATTCGGGGCATGGTAAATCCGGAACCTTATATTTTTAAAATATCTGATTATGGCAGTGTGTATGAATTAGCTAAAACTATTCAAGGAACCAAGTCGACATTTCACACTAATGTTCCTCTATTAAATGTTCCAGACTACAGTCCTTTTACGATATCTCCCGATGGGAGTCTCGAGGAATATTATTTAGCTCAAGGGACGTATAGCCCAGAATGTATCGTACCGTTTGAACAAGATATATTGGTAGATCTCCCGTACGCGTTTCAGATCACTCCGGATCTTTTCAAGTGGACATTACTTCAGGCTTTCGCTAACCAGCCATCATTTATAATTAAAAAAGTTGATCGTACCGAAACTTTTTTGGCGGGTAACATTTTAGCTTTTCAAAATAAATGTGATGGAGCTGTATATTTTTATGAGGTAGCTAAATCAGAGCTTGTTGATGATAAAGTTGATTCATCTATAAAGAATACGTTAGTATCTTTACAAGAGGAGTTCAGAACAAATCTACTAGATCCAACAGTATTTAAATATGATAGTGTATTGTGGCAGCCGCTTCAGAATGATATCGCGGATATTGATTACGAAAATTCCAAAGTTACCTTCGGAGGATCTGTTCAAGGTAACCTGCGAGAAGGTACAGTTTTAAAATTTGCAGATAAGTATGTATACCAAGTCAAGGCTACAGAAGAGACCGTAAATAATTTTACCCTTACCCTGACGCCTTCTATTAATAGTAGTGTTCGAATGGAATCCTATTTTGGGTACGTTAAACAGAGCTCTGTTCCTATATATCTAAATGAAGTAGGTCCACAGCCTTTTCTGTCTGTTATATATACAGCTCCTACAGCACATACAGGGAGCGCCTCTATAAAAGTCGATGCTGACGGTGTTTACCTTAAAGAGACTGTAGATAACTTTCATGAGAAGCAGACCGTGCTCCTATTTAGTATGTTCAATAATTTTATGGAGTTGGTTAAAGCTATTAATGATGTTAAGTCGTATATAGACACCAGTACTCCATTTGCGGCAGCAGTGCCTGACTCCTATGGGGCTATACTAGCTAATGATAAATTTGATATGTATAAGTTAAGAAATACTGGAGATCAGTACATAGCACTTCCTAATGTATTGTTAATTGTAGCGGCTGCTTTTGAGATTTCCTATACGGCTCCTGCGGGATATGTGGGCAGCGCTACAGTTACTGTATTGCCAGAAGAGCTTGTTCTTACAGAAACTATAGAGAACTATCTTACCGAGCCTGTAACCGTTAATGTTGTACGTATTCGTTACAACAGTGCTCAGAGTATAAATCATCTCGCTAGTAATATATTAGCGGAAGTTCCTTCCCTGGTTGCCGGTGGAGGATACCCGTATAGTGCTACCCTAAATAATACTCAGTTATTTCGTGCTGGTTTCTGGGATGTCACGCATATTACTTCATTAGATAACGCCCCCCAGAGTACCCCTACTAATGTTTATGGAACAGTAGACGGAGCTTATTGGTACGGTCTAGGAATTTTGAATGAGCATCGTATGGTCCAGGGTACCGATTATGAGATAGAGACCGGCGCTGTAGCACTAACTACGCCTATTATCCCATTAGATCGATTCCGATTTAACTACTTAGGCCTTTGGAATCTATCGGAGTATGAGGGATCCTCTATCAAGTGTACCTGTCGGTATTTTACAGATCTAGCTGTAGGTTCAAGAGTAGATATCTATATGGATTTTTTGAATATCGATCAGTTTTATTTGCAGAAACTAACTGAAAAGAAATTTACTGAGATTGTAGTAGCCCCGCAGATTCAGGAGTTGCTAGATCAGAAAGGTAGCGGAGGAGGTCAGGGTAGTGACAACGGAGCAAATAATAATAGCACTCCGGCATATCAGGGCGGCTCTGTAGATCTTTACTATGCGCTACGTGATGAAGAAATTAAGAAACAGCTTTACATTAGATTTTACCATTGGTATAAAGAACGCCTCAGAGACCTCTCTGCAGAACTCCAATTAGGTATGGGTTTTAAGTTTGGGCATAGTAATGCTTTGGGACTTGATCATAATAATCAATATTCTCTAGAGGATCAGTATGTAGAGAATGAGGACTATACTCTTACGACTGATACTGATATCAAACAGATTAATAATGGTTTTTCTAAGTTTTTTCCAGTAGGCTATGATAGCCAAGCTCCTATGTACTATCCGAGATTTGGGGCTGAGTCTATTGGGTATAATGATGTGTACTGCTGCAACATTCAGTATCGAAAAAACGGTGTTATTGTTACTGAGGGTTTCGTAAAATCCGATAATCCATACTGGAATCGCGACTTGAATTTTATGGTATGGAGTGATGACTCAGTAGCGGCTAATAAGAACCTTGTAGGATATTATGAGGTAGAAGTTCCTGTAGCAGATCGAACAATAGATGCTAGTACTTATACTTTTTTGCGCAGGATTGATGTGGGAGATAAGATTAGACCGACTCAGTTCAATAGCTACTATGATATTGCCTCGATACAATCTCCTGCCGGAAAAACTTATGAATATCTAGTATTAAATAAACCCTTATCTGAGCGGGGTGTAAAGACCTATATCCTGAATGACCTTGACCCTAAAAAAGAACTTAAAAATGAGGATGGGGTTAGTATATCTTCATATACGTCTTTTGATACCTTTGTAGAAAGTCTTCCTCCAGATGGGTATCAGATTTACGTAAAGCGTCAGGATAAAGAGCCCTTTCCTATGTCAGATGACTACGGTAATTTAGGGGCTTCTGCGTATGGCGAAAATATTGAAGGTTTAGTCAGAAACACCCGTCGCATCAAAAAACCTTTTTTACAGGCTCTCTTGAGACTTCTATTTCCTGTATCTTTTGCAGCGACAACTCCTCACAAAAATTTCAAAATATGGGTTAAAAAAGATTCTGAGTCTGACTGGGACGTGCTCGGACAGATCGACCTCAAAAAATTGACTTTTAAAGAAGAACGTAACGCCGATGATGTTTTAGATGCTCTACGCCATGATTTCAAAGAAGTTTTTATAGTTCCAAGTCTACCTCCTGTAACTGTTTATGATATAGATGATGATATAGAAAAAGGTTTTCAGAAATATTTCTATCTTTCTATGGAGAGAGTCTATGATGCAGACAGTCCTGGCGGATATTACGATGGATTTGTTTTACGTGCTAGAAATAAAGAGTGGTGGTTCAAGATAACTAATGGCGATGGCATGGCTATTATAGATGATTATGGATTCTCAGCATCTAAAGAGTATAAAAACTTTTATGATCCAGACAATATCTATAAGAGACTACTACTGGAGAAACAGGCATGGGAAACAGAAGCTTTGATATTAAAGGATTTGTATGATCATAGCGATAAAATAGCGCGTGCTTTTGATCAAGGCAATTTGAATCGTACTAATAGCAAGTATCAGAACTATCTGGCTAAACCAGAAGGAAGTACTAAAAACGGTATCTCAGATATCCTCATGACACGTATCCCTGCGTACGAAAAGCAGCTTCTTTATTTGATCAGTTCTACCGGACCTGTGTATCAAACGCTATATCCTGATTTTGTGCATCCTGAGGATAGCGCATCACCTGCGATAGCTCTTACTTTTAAACAGACGTCGCAGGCCTTGAGTATATATAATGGGGCATACAATAAAGAACAGTTCTACAAGAACCTTAACAATAACAATAATCTGACGTGGCGTAATGACTATGTAAAATGGGCTCTGAGTCTAGAGCGTGGTTTGATATATCAGAAAGATGCTCGAGATATGTCAGATGCTACTGCTCAAACGATAACTGTGGGACTTAGGGAACTCCCAGCGTTAGCTGTAGGATTACTGGAAAACACAGTTTACACAGTAGAATCTCCAGCAGTGTCAGTTAAGTGGGACAGCTCCGGAAAAGTAATAAGTTTTACAGTTACCTTGATTAAAGTTCAGGGGACTGAAACTCGTATCGAGGGTCTTAGTATAGATTTCCCTCTATACAAGCATGTCACGTCTGGTGCTATTACTTCTTTGGTGTATAAAACTCTCAATGAGGTATGCTCTGATATCTCCAGTTATACTTTTGGGACTACAGGACCTAGACTATTCACGTGTAGCAATGTTTTTGAGCATTATGAAAATAGTATAGTTAATAATATGCTAGAGGTTTCAGCGTTGCCTATTGATCCAGTTTCTGGGGCTGTCCTCTCTGTAACTACTGTAGCAGATGCACGCGACTCGGACTCAAGAGTCCTCTTTTTAGATAAAGGAATTGAGGATAGGGTATACACGCACAATATTAGAGAGCTTCCTGGTTTTACTATAAAATATCTTGGTGAATATTATTCACAGAGCGCAGACCCAGAAGCTTTTATAGTGCTTTCTGATACCGCAGTATTTCAGGATCTTAGTTATGGTGTTTTTTTAGATAATGGATACAAGAAAAAAATCATTATTACGGGCACTACTATAGATAGCACTTTGTTAGAGATCGAGTTTAATCTATATGATAGCGTCAATAGCGTATACAAAACTTTAGGCTCATTAGTTTCTGAGATAAATGCCTATCGCTATGAAGGTGTGCAAATTTTTGATGCACAGGTGCCGCACATAGCTCCAACTATTTCTGCGGAGACGGTAGTTTTGAATGATGCTTTTATTACCGCGGCATTTTCTTCAATAGGCAATATACAATGTACTACATATGCCCATGTAAATATGTCTTTGGATAATATCGATTCAGAGATAAATCAGGGTATATTTAGAATTTTTTATGCATCTGATTTTAAGAAGAAACTTGAAATTAGCTTTAGTTCAATTATTGTGGACGGTTCTGTTATAAAGACTAATCCAGATCAAATTTCTGAAACATTTGTTTTTGATTTTCAAAATAGTGATTTATCCTTTAAATCGATCTTGGAGTTTTCGGAGGAGTTATCAGCATTTAAGTATAAGCAAAAAGCCTTGTTCGAGGCTATCCCGGTATATCAGAAAGATGAAGGTTCCGGGCTATCTACACGTTATGTTGTTGTCGAAAATCTAAATCGTTTTATAGGGTTTGATAAGGTAGAAAATATTTATGTTGATACCTATGTACAATCTATAGCCCCAACATCGAGTAATCGAGATGTTGCTAATGTACAGAATGCCTATTTTGCGCATCCATTCTATACCTCAAACGGTAATCCAAAAAAACTGCCTATTGAGGGGATACCGGTACCAGGGGCATGGGATACTCTTACGAATGAACCCGTGTTAGAGCTCCAGTGTATCGGAGGCGTTGATTGGGAGATTACTTATAATGATTTTGAGAGTGGTTCTTACAAAAGCTATACACCGACCCAGATAGTTAATATCATAGATACTCAAGGATTCATTACTGAGGCACAATACGACACTGTGCGTACAGTAGAAGACCAGCCTGTAGTGTCTATTATAAAAGAGCTGGTACTCACAAGAAAAAGTTCTTTAGGAGATACCGTATTTACCGTAAATCTTAGACAGTACGATACAATTAGTAAATTGGTTTTGGCAATAAATGCCCTTACTGTTAAAGATGCTCAAGGCATCAATACTAACGTATTTTTCGCAAAGTTGCTAGGGAGTACTTCTATTCAAGGTGCCTATAAAAGCTATGAATTGAATGCCGTGTACGTTCCTATTATTCGTAGTTTTTATGTGACATATGAAAATCAAGACGGGACAGTCAGAACAGAGTATAAACCAAATCATCTAATTGGGTGGTCGCTAGAGTCTTCAAAATATTCTTCTGTGCAAAAAACCACACTAATAATGTCGGAAAAGAGATACAGCACTGGAAATGCTTACCAATATAGGCTCAGCGCGCCTGAGGTAGCTTATCAGGATACTCTTGTAAATAACCCGCAAGGTTTTAGGCGCGATATTCTAGCTTTTGATATATACTGTTGGGATGACGACGGATACTATGAAATAAAGGATAACTGGATATACTTTAGAAGCGCTCAAGTAGGGTATGAGTACTCTTCCGATCTCGGGCAACCTGACAAGACTTTAGGATATGGGATACCTCTTGCAAGTTCTGGACACAGCTCTACGAGCGCTACAGAGAGTTTAGTGACACTCATCAATAGGATAAATAGTAATGGAATAGTCAGTAAAAAGTTCCACGCTAACCTCAAGTTTACACGTAGTGATATTAATGAGCCAGGATTTTTTGAGTACGGATATCTTCCAAATTTTCATACCACTGTTCCAAAGTCTGTGCTGGATAATATCTATTTAAGAGATGATAATGTATTAACTCTGCGCCCTGGGACTGGTTATTCTTTTCTAGGAGCTTCCTATAACGTTAATAGTGCGGCGCGTACAATAGATCTCATGAGTAACTGGAGTTATACATATGATTATTCAGTGACTTTTGATTTTTCAGCGCTAGCATATAGTACTGTAGGAGGGTTAGCTTCAAGTATCAACAGTGAGTTAGTGCCCAATATAGTTAGTTCAGTATTTGAGGCTAATATCGTTGGTACCCACTCTTCTGATAGTAGCTCTACAATACTCGCAGACAAGGGCCCTGTTGCAGAGATTACCGAGGTTTTAACAGTTGATACGCTTTTAAACTATGTCATAGTTAGTAGGAGTGATTGGTATGTAGACGATATTGTTACATTCACTACTACTGGAGCTTTACCTGCTCCACTTGTTGCAGGCACTCCATATTATGTAGTCAATAAATCAGTAGTCGGGCCTGTAATAAATCTTCAGGTTTCAACATCTTTTGGCGGGCCCTCTATAAATATCACCTCATCAGGTAGCGGTATTCAGAACATTCATAGAAAATACGTTGACCTATTAGTTGATCCATTATCTGTAGTCCAACCAGCCCTACAGATACGCGTTAGAAATCTTGCTGGAGTAAATTATGCTATATCTAATGCTAGGTATGATATAGCAGATAATCAATCAAGTTTAACTCTAACCTGCTCTATACGATATTTTGACACGTTCTCTTTAACTGGTCAAGATTATAGTACCCTCACTATCGGTGAATTAGGGGATCTGTTAGGAAGTCTTCAGCATTATGTTGCTTCCATATTTCCGCCATTGTTCAATTCTACGGTGGTTAATGACTTTTATACGCTCAAAGAGGCTACTCGGATGTTAACTGCTGCAGGGACTATAGATCAAAACACCTATTTGGCAGCGTCTTTGCATGATCTAGTAGCAATAAATCTTCTGAATATGAGTAGTCAAGCTAACACAGTAGGGTTTACTAACTATATTCAAGCGATCTCAACAACCACATATGATGCACCTATTCCGATTGATAGGGATCTCAACAAATGGGTAGACGAGGCTTTATATGGCAACTATAAAAAAGGCTTTATCGCATTAGATATTCTTCCTATAAAGATACCCGGGGTATCATACGGTATTCCTAACGTATATCCTCAGACCCAGCTTTATTCAGACAATATTCCAGCTCATGTTTTTTTCGGAATCCTAGGTGATATTAGTTGGGTGCAGATCTCTGATAAAAATCTGCATGCGCAATTGAACTATGTTAAGGAGCGTCTAGGTATGCCATGGAAAAATGACCTAGGCATAGTTGTTCCAGATTATTACACCCCTGAGCAATTCAACGTGAATAATCCCTACGCTATTGATCTTGATAATTTTTTAGGGTATTTACGTACGGTACGCTATAATCAGATCAAAAATAGCGTGATTAATGAAGCACTTGTTAAAAATAAGTATTTCTGGCTATACATGAAATTTCATAAGGAGTTTGGATGCGATCAACGTGTGATAGCTCTGAAAAAACAGATATCTCAGAAGGAACAGGATTCGGGTCTTCTGGAAGATCTGAGCTAAAAGATGTTCCTGGTTGGAAAATAGTAGAAGCCGGAAGTAGTGGGAGTTTCTCAAAAGATTTCGCTGCCCCGGTTCTTACTGCGCTAGTTAAATTAGTGACCAAAGAGTTACATGTAATGGAGACTCAGATTAATAAGGAAAAAAATCATGGGCGTTAGAGTAAAATTTGATATGCTACCGGAGTTCGTAAGGCCTAAACTTGATGACCTTGATGTTACTACGGTAACTATTTCTGATCTTCTTCCAACATCTAATCTTGGAAAAAGCTCAGATATAGTGAAATCATCGCAAAAATCTCAACCTAATGATCAGCAGAACTCTTCTAAAGGATACCACTGGAAGAGCTGGGAACTTAGTTTGAGTTTGTCTAATATGGAGTCCGCCGCAAAAGCGATAGAGACTTTTTTGAAGCAGCTAGATAAGCTAACAAAAGTTATTACACAACTTCTTAAGGTAATGAGGCTACTGAGTGGTAATGTAAAGTCCATAGCTATATTTCTAAAATTTACTATAAAGATAATATCTAAAGAACTTAAAAATTTTCTTGATTCATTCACGTCTACTGGTATATACATGAGCGTTATAGCTCCAAATTTTGACAAGAAATTCCCTAAGTATACCATACCCGTATTTGGAGGATTCCGAGAATTTATTACACGTGTTAATGCTACGTGTTCTAATAGTTCTGATCCTGATGCCCCTCGTTTCGATAATCCTAAAGATAAAGTCGGTGGTGTAGTTATAGGAATGTTGGGAGGCACTAATGATCCAAAGTTTTTGAGCGATCTTATAGAAAACTTTAGAATACTTAGTGAATTTTTTGGTTTTCAGAATCCTATGCCGACTCCTCCTAAAAATTTTAGAGTTGTTGCTGGATTTTTTAGTAATCCCGATCGCGCAGGAGACAAGGCGGTAGGCGTACGCCTTACATGGGATCGACCAGATACTCCAGTATCTTCGTACATCGTATATCGAGCTACAAGTCCAAAAGGTGTCCTTAAAGACGCAAAACAAGACGGTTCGGATGTTGTGGTTAGAGTAGTAGGAGAACCTATTACTGAGCTTAAGGACGCCAATGCTAAGCTTTTTTATCGTTATACAGATTTTGACGTAGACCCCGGGACTCGCTACTATTATAAAGTTTACAGTGTTGTTGGTGATAAGTTTTTTGAGACAAACCCTATTCTTGAAGATATTAAGAGTCCTATAGCTACGCCTCTTGTTACTGTGGTTCCTAGAGAAGTCATACCACTCTCGGAGCTTGCCAAGTATACCACTCTAGGCATAAATGGAGAGCTTTTGTCCCCCTTTGATTTTGAAGGTGAGTGGCAGTCTATTACTGTTAGAAGGCTAGTAGGTAAAGCACTTGATGGAATTTTTAACCAGATCGACGCATTAGCTGATAAGCTTGTTGGATTAGTGGATACGGGCAGCAGCGCTACTACCGCTTATTTAGATTTTTATGCAAAAAGAGTCACGGCGCTATTAGATACAGTTACTCGGTTTAGGGCTATTGTAGAAAGGCTCATGGCATTTAATCTTCGCGGATCTTTTATGGTTTTAAATCTAGATGTGCAGGAAGGCGGGATGGCCAATTTTGTGCGCCGTTTTAATCAAGCATCTAGTATAGACAATACTCAAAATGGCGTAAAACAGCCAGGAAATAGCCCACTGGCTACTACTCAGAATAACGGCATCTCAAAGTATACTGAACAAGGGATAATGTTTGGAATAATCATTTTATACGGTTTTCCTGAGATAACGACCGAGCGTCTATTGGAGGTTGTTCCTCCTAACCAGGTTAAGGATTTAGAAAAACGTATAAAGAATACCGAGACAGCTATTAAGACTCTTTTGAAATTGCTTGGATTGGAGTGATTGATGTATAATCTCAGGACTGATGCATACCATTCTCAGGATACTATAGGAGAACTACAGTATCTTATTGATCTCTCTACAAACAATAAAGAAGAGCTCGATTACTCTATACTGTACGTTCAGAATAGAATCGTTAATCTTAATCATATACTTAAAGGCGTTCGAGAAGAATTACTTGATTTTCTTGAAAAGCACCAACTGTCTCCTGAAGCCTTTCCAGTTATTTCTAGGGTACTATGCGACGATGTAATGCCCGATACGGCTCCTGAGCAGAATATAGGTGCTGTCGATGTAGAAAAAGCCATGAAAAAGAATATCCCTAATGAGACTTTTGATTTACTGAAAATACGAATAACAGTACATGTTACGGTTGAGCTAAACGACCGAATAGACTACGTGAGAAAACTTAAACTTAATATGGCTAAATACTGCGCAGATTTGGCTAAACTTTACAAAGCTAAATCTGATTACTCGGAAAAAGAAAATAGTTTCGGAGAGTCCTATAAAGAAATTAGGACCGATTTAGAAAATTTTGTAGCACTGCATAAGAGCCTGGGAGAATTTAAGTATCTTTTTACAAACACTCCGGGCACGTATACCATGGACCACAGTGTTAAACTTCAAGACAGCAAAACTGGACAGTATGGAGTTTATTATATAGGTAAGAAAAAATCTATAAAGAATCAAGCGGATAAATTACAAGAAAATTTCATTAATGTAAATAGGTATGACGCGGTATCAGCACTCACCAATGACATAGCAGTAATAGCTGAAAAACTAAAAGACATCTCCAACTATTTTAGCGAGCAGGGAGATACGCCGTCTAACAGCATTTTGCCTACACAATATGTTGATGCATACGACATCAAGAGCGATGTTATACGTATGGTGACTTCTCTGATGCTGAGTGTATCTGCTATGGTAACAAACACTAAAGCTGTCTTGGATGCCGTGCGGGGGACTACAGGACTCGGTAATAGAGACCTAGAAGGTATATACAATTTAGCTATAGAAATCTCTAAATCTCCGGCTAACTCGCGTAAGATCGAGCAGCAGGAATTTAAAGACATTACAGAGACCAATAGAACTTTTTTAGTACAAGCTCAGAAAAAAGCAGAGAGTTTTAAAGGATACCTGCAGCGCGGTGTTAAAGCATTAGACGAAGTTTTTCTTAAAACGCAGAGGGATCTTCTAGTTAGAATGTCTTTTTTGGGGTATCCTAAAGAGTCTATTAAAGGAAGAACCGAAACATTAGAGAATCATGTGAGAGAGAAGGTTCGAGCTAAATTTGGTTTTGTGCCCTTTGAAGATGAGCAGGTAGTGATGAATCAAGATGGTTCTTACTGTTTCGTTAAAAAGTCTGAATTAGATCCTGCTACGGTATCTAAAGACAACTTTAAACCTGGAATAAGGAAATCTGATGCGGAGGCTGCAGGTTTAGTTAAAGCTGCGTTGAAGTAAACTTTAGACTCCATTATCTATTAATATTCCTGCTCTATTTATGTCTTATGATATTAAACTGCAAAACAAGTGTGATCATAGGATAAACTGGGAACAGTATCCTTTAGGATCAGATCTGAAGTCTGTTAAAATGGCCTATCCTGTAGCGTCTGTTTCAGCTCTTTCGCTGCGTATAAATAACGTAGTGATAGATAAGAATCAATATACGGTAGCTACAATTAGGAAACCTTTGTCTTTGTCTGTGGTTTCAGAGCTCCGTCTGAGATATAAGGTTAAGGACTGGATACCTCTTGTTGAGGTGAACTATACAACTTTTTCTAATGTATGCCCGAAATGCCTGGGATTAAACACAGCTGATGATTTATTGTACGGCCCTTCTGGGGATTATAAGTTAGTAAAGAAAGAGTACTTACTACTTCAAAGTGTTGAGAAAGTTATAGTAACTAAAGTGAGCAGTAATCCTTTTCATGGCTGGTACGGAACCGGACTGCACTCGCTAATAGGGTCCAAGACACTAGATTTTTCATTTATAAAAACAAAGATCATAGAGCAAGTTTCTTCCGCTATTGAGATGTTGAAGAATCTGCAAAAACAGCTTGTAGCTTCAGGTCGACAAGTAGACCCCGGAGAACTTTTTGGGCAGCTATTAAATATAGATGTCCAGCAATCTCCGGATCCGACGATTATTATGGTAAACGTTATTTTTACGTCCCAAAGTAATCAAACGTTGGAGTTCTCGCAGTTGATTGACCTGTCAACTACAAGAGAAAGAGTGGCATTCGCATGATAGAATCTCCTGTAATTTTAATTCCTATAACAAACTGGACAGCTACTGGATCTTACACCTATTCGTCATCCGCTCCCGTGCAGATGATCTCTGGTGATATTCCTTTGGTGCCTGCTGAAATTGAGCCCAATACTACGCTTTTAATTCAGTATCGATATCGTATTCAAAATACCTCTGGGCCTGGATCTTTTACCGCATTTTCTTACTCCGGGGTTACCGTAGGAACTGTTATTGCATCAGCATCTGCCATACCTTGGTCATTTAATAGTGAAAATATAATAGACTTAGCTATTGGCGATATCTTACATTTTGAATTCAAAACAGTACGTATAAGTAGTTTCTATGGAGAAGTCGGTCCGATATTAGAGCAGAGCAGTGTTGTACCTCTCATAGTGAATATTGTTACAGAAAATGATATTAAAGCCTCTGCAAATCCAGTTACAGGCGTAAAACTAAAGAGATACACAGATCATATTAAAGTAATGGTCCCTTCTGCGGGTATTACCTTAAATACTAATACAGAGTTTGCTGGTTGTAATTTCTATATGAGCCTTACTGCTGGAGGCGGGTCTTCAGGGTATGTCTTGATGAATGATGTGCTAGTCACAAATGTGGACGATGCTGAAACAGAAGAAATTACCGTAGAGGATAGTAATTATACTGATACAACTAATGACCTTCAAATTCAGACTATAAAGACGCATCAATTCTCAAATACGTTCTACACGTTCATTATTAATAAATCAGTTATTGCCAGTATGGTACAAGCTGGAAAGATACCTAATATTTTTCTTTCTGATGGTCAGACGCTCAGCGAAGACGTTGTCTATTATTTTGTTGAGACTGTGACGGTATTTGACAAATCGTTTAATGAGACTGTTGAGAGTACCTATTCGATAGAGCTTGAAGCCGCATTTCTTCGCTACTCGACTGATTTTAGGAACCTTCCGAAGAGAAACCGCAGTGATATTTTGTTTTCTATCTCTCGGGATGCCATGCTCAATAATAGTACTATCAACGTTATCCCAGGGTCTGTAATTCGGGATATTTTGGATCCGGTGGCTTTAGAATTTGAGAAGTTCTACGTTATTCAAGATTTCATTTTTGCGACACTATCACTCGATACCCTACTAGCGTATGATGATCAAGACGGGGATGGAATAAGTGATCCCGTATCCCTTAATGCTAGCAAAAGCGCCCTAATGAATGCTCTTGGGATAACCGATCCTATAAATCTTCAATTGTTGATTGACCAGCAGTTTGATAAATGGGGAGCTAATTTCAATTTAGTTAGAAAAAAGTCAAGCAACGCTATCGGGACTGCTTTGTTTTTTACAGAGATCAGACCGAGTCAGAATATTCTTATTCCAGACGGTACGGTCATATCTTCTAAAGCAGACCTTGACCAGAGCGTATCTTCTATCAGTTTTAGCACCAACGGTAGCCAGATAATCGATACAAGTAGTTTAGATCACTACTATAATCCTACTATGAAACGCTATGAAATATTAGCGAATATTAAAGCTCAGCTGCCTGGTAGCTCTGGTAATGTACCGGCGGGGACTATCACTATTACTAAGAGTCTTATTCCGACTATACAGGTTACTAATAATGCTCCGACACAGTATGGTACAGATCGAGAGTCAAATTTAGATCTTGCTAATAGAGTCAAGATTGCAAAAATATCTTTTGATTCTGGTACTGAGGGCGGATATGCTGCTACTGCTTACGATGTTCCAGGAGTACTCCAGGCGCGGGTACAGAAAGCTGGAGACCCTCTTATGGTGCGTGATTATGATACCCAATCTAAAAAGCACCTAGGCGGTAAAGTAGATGTATATATAAAAGGAACAAATGCCGTTCAATTTGTGGATCAGGTAGCATTCAACTACGAGTATCCTACAGATACCTATGGTAACAAAATTGGAGAGCAATTCTCTGTTATTAATGCTTCAGAGTATATGTTTAGGGCTAAGAATCCAAAAGTTAACTCTGAGAGCCCGATCGTATCTGTTAGTCGCATTAGAAATGTTACTCGATCCAAAGACTACTCTATTGTAGGCATGCAAATATCTGGTGATGGAAATGTTGTAATCCTGGATAAAAATTTCGATAATCTTAATATCGGAATAGCTACTATGGATGTCGTGGAGGTAAGCTATCTCTACAGAAGTTCTAACAGTATAGTATTAGCTAGTCAGCCTGTTGAGAGTTTAGTTTCTGTTGTGTCATCAAGCGGGGTTGTAGTGGATTCCTCTAAATACAAGCTAGTTAAAATGGAGGACCCTCTTCAGAATGGAAGATCAAGCATTGCTCAAGATGCTGTAAAATTCTTTTTCAATGAGAATGACAGTATTCCATATTTTGTTCCAATAACTGGTGAAGATCATAACATGCTATTGGATACGCCTGCTCGACTCCTTTTAAAAGGCGTAGATATCGCTACTATTGTAGTTTATCCAGAAGGTGGATCAGGAGCCCCTTACCTAAAAGATATTGACTATTCTATAATCAACGGCAGCGAGACTGCTTATACGTACCTGAGCCTTCTTAATAATAGCAAAATACGCCATGGCGATACTGTAACGGTTAACTATAATGCTAGTGAAAATTTCAGTATTACCTATGTTCATAACGGCCTAGTCGATCAGGTTCAGGCAAAAGTAGAAAAGATGCAGCATTCCTGTGCTGACGTTATTGTCAAGGTAGCTGTAGAGAATTTTGCTGACATCAGTTTTAGAGTCGTTAGAAAAACGGGCACAGATCCTAGTCTCCTTAAATCTCGCCTGCAGACCGCTGTAGCTAATTATATGGCTGGACTTAAAATGGGTGAAGGTTTTTCTCAAGGCACTCTCGTTAGTATCATTCAAAAGGTACCGGGCGTGAGTGAAATTAAGCTTCCTTTGATTAGGATGATGAAGCGTAATAGCTCTTTTATACCTTTAGATGATTTAGGTACTCTGGCTTTTGAAGTGTACCAGAGAACAAGCGGAAATGGGATAACTTCATACAGAACTGTTAATAGTGTTCTAACATATCGTACTTCTAATGGCGGCGGAGATTCTAACCTATTTAGAGGCGTCTATGAGAATAACCTATTGCTTACTATGACCGCCTCTGTAGGAGAAGTTTCAAAAGCAGCTGGTCAAGCTTATATTCTTTCTGATGGTAGATTGATCGTAAGTACTACAGATGGAGCGCCCCCGCAGTCTAAGCATTATAAAGCATCTTATTATACGTATTATCCTGCAGATGCTAATCCTGTTGAGGATCTTACTACAAGTGAGATTGAGTATTTGAACATCGATAGTCTAAGTATGAAAGATATCGAAGTGATCGATGAAAAAGTAACTAAAAGAGGACTTTGAAAATGGCTACTAATCCAGGCGATAACGTTTCTACATCCTATGGCGGTATGTCGAATGCTTTTGATAAAGTAGTATTCCAACCAGGAAAACCAGTACTTGCCTCTGAGTTGAATCTAGCTCAAGAGTTAACTGAAATATTAACTCAAAAGTCAACGGCACATCTTCCTTCTGGGTGGCTCAGCTATCGTCCATGTTTTACAGCTGAAGAGCTTGGGAATAGTTTTTACTCTCAGAGCCCTGAAGGAGCAAAACCCGAAGTAGCTCTAGTGAATGGATGGCCTATATATGTCACAAATACAAATACGCCCTTACGGCATATTAACCAGATAGCATTCAATGACAATGCTTTGAGGTCAGGGTCTCGGGTAGATGGCGTATTCCTTGAAGTATGGCGTTCTGAGATTAGCCCCCAGACCGATACTAATGAGGTGCAGAATGTTATAAAACCTCAGCCCATATCGAAGCTGAGTAATCTAAATGGTGTATGGATGTTTAATGAGACGGCAGGTTGGGCTGTAGGAGATAATGGGACTATCCTTAAGACTATTGATGGAGGTAATAATTGGGTAACCATTAATACGCCAGTCAATGTTAATTTTCGTAAAGTACAGTTCTCGAATCTTGAAATTGGATATGCCATAGCGGAAAAGGGTATTATTATTAAGACCCTCGATGGAGGAAACTCATGGTTTGCTCTAGAAACTCCAGTAACAGATAATCTCAGGGACCTCTATGTAATAGATGGTCAGAATATATGTATCGTAGGAGATAACGGCACTGTACTACTTGCGATAGATGGCACGCACTTTAATCTTGTATCGCAAACTTCAGGAAGTACTGCAAATTTAAATGGTGTGACTTTTTTTGATGTATCCGTTGGGTGGGCTGTAGGAGATAATGGCACACTGCTTATGAGTAAAGATGGCGGACATTCGTGGCAGAAGTATAATGTTAATAATTCAGCTACCGGCGCATTGGTTACTGAGAACCTTTTATCGGTAGCATTTTATAATCTTAACGATGGTATTATAGCGGGTACAAGTGGTTCTATATTCAGGACATCAGACAGTGGTTTTACATGGGCTAATATGTCTTCTAGAATATGGTCAGATGGAGCTTATAAAACCATACAGGAAATTTTTCCCGGTCAGGCTATCGATTTCAAAAAAGTTTTTATACGAAATGAATTCACAATAAGATTTGTGATTGGCGTTTACGCAGATTCTCGTAATTTTTTCAAGAATCTGGTATATAAGATTTCTCCGACTAACTATCCTAACTCGTTAGTACTTGAATTTACGGGTACTAGTGATAATATTAATTATATCAAGGTGCTCGATTTAGATCAATATGCTACTGCTGAAGATCTGCGGGATGCTATAAATCAGCAGACCA
>Ga0105105_10000123_pt1 | contig 35808 bp, 22 predicted proteins | sample PPLLaktember2015_4_FD_79108 | JGI IMG/M metagenome (GOLD analysis project Ga0105105, IMG submission 79108) | Freshwater sediment microbial communities from Prairie Pothole Lake near Jamestown, North Dakota, USA - PPLs Lake P8 Core (1) Depth... | ecosystem: Environmental > Aquatic > Freshwater >...
GACATTACCGAGCATAAGCGGATCGAGGAATCCCTGCGGCGGATGACGGAAAGCCTGCGCAACGAGCAGAAGGCCCTGACCGAAAAAAACATCGCCCTCCGGCAGGTGCTCAAGCATATCGAAAACGATCGGAAAAATTATCGCCACCGGCTGGGAGTCAGTCTCGAAGAAACCATCCTGCCGATTCTCGACCGCCTGAAAGGCAAAGTGGATAAGGAAATCGTGGCCGATATCGAGGAAATCTACGATAACTTCGAGGCCATTCTGGAAAAGGATATCAACCTGTTCAAGGAAAAATTCGGGCACCTTACTCCGCGCGAAACCGAAATGTGCACTCTAATCCGCGACGGTCTTACCTCCAAAGAAATCTCGACCGAATTGAATTTATCGGTAGTTACCATTCATAAGCACCGGGAATTGATTCGACGCAAGCTCGGGCTGGCCAACAAGAGGGTAAACCTGGCCGGCTATTTGAAATCGAGAATGAATCCGGAAATGAATATCGGATTTATTGACGACGAGAATTGATAATTCTCATCCATATTTGGCACACTTAAGGTCTAATCCGGCATCGTGTTAGATTGCCTGATACGTATTTCCTACGCAATCTCCTCGCATTGACGGAGTGCAATAATAATGTATTTTAGCGCACAGGAAACAAACAGGACAGCAGGTTACCGACTTGTTCACTTGAGCTATAAGACCTTTGGCGGGTTAACAAAGGCCTGTTTACCGATAAGAGGGGACAGAAAACGGTAGGCGGTATGGGTGAGTTAAATCGCGCTTTTCGGGGGAAGTGATTTAAGCACTCATGCCGCCGAAGTTAAAAAAACTGACTTTTCAGACTTTACATATCACCAACCCTAAAGCAACGGGGAAAAGAGGGATGCCTTACACAATCAAAAGACGCCGTCAATATCAGCGGGATTACTACGAACGCAACAAGGAAAAGGTTCGGGAATATCAGCGCCTTTACTACCATGCGCATAAACGGAAACTGCGGGGGGATTCCGGAGAGGCCGATTTCCTGTGCCCGCGCGAATTAGTCAGATCCACTTTCCATTCGCTGGATTTAATGCGCGCCCCGGCCGAAAAATCGGTGCGGATGATTTCGCAAATCATCAACGGTGAAAGGACCTTTATTATCTAATAACCGGATTTCTTATTCTTCGAAAATGAATTCCTCATCAGGATATGTCCCCGGCGGAAGCATAAACAGGGGCCGCCAGGGATCCCTGGAATAAAGCCTCAAATACTGATACAACGGGTCGTTCTCAATATTCAACATCGGCTGCAGCCTGCTCTTCAAAGCATTCCCAAAATCAAACCATCCATAGCTGTCGGGTATTTCGATAATATCGTAGTCATCAGATGTTTCGAATCCCGCCATCGAAGCCGTCATTGCGATAGCATCGGTCAATCCGCCAATGCGGTCAATTAGTCCGTTTTCCTGTGCGGCAACTCCCGACCAGATTCTTCCGTCGGCCAGGGTCCGGACGCTGTCGAGCGGCAGGCCCCGTCCGTCGGAGGCTTTTCGCATGAATATTTCATACATGGCGAGGATTTTCTTTTCCGCTTCTTTCCGTTCTTCCTCGGTGAGGTTTCTTCCGGGAAGGCGCAAATTCGTGAAGGGAATGCTGATTCCCGCGATTAAATCGGCGTGTTCGCCCCGCTTGGCAAAATCGTAAGTGATGCCGGTCTTTTGCCCCAGACCTTTGTCGTAAATCCATCCGCCGATAACGCCGATGGAGCCGGTTACGGTGAGCGGCCCGGACAGAATGGTATCGGCGTACATCGAAAGCCAGTATCCCCCCGAAGCGGCCACCGTCCCCTGGCTGACAATCACCGGTTTCCGTTCGGCACAGCGGCGCAGGGCTTCGGCGACGACATCGGAAGCCATGCCGTCCCCTCCGGGAGAATCCACTCGGAAAATGACCCCTTTGACATCGCGGGTCCGAGACAGTCGGCGGAATACCCTCTCCAATCTCCGGGCATTTATTCCGGAATTCATATCGCAGGCGCCGAGGCCGTAGACCACCGCGAGCTTCGGTTTTTCTCCCCAATCCTGATCGCTGACCGTTTTATCCCGGGTCATCCTCGGGGACAGCCTGCGAGCCCCTTCGTGAAGTCCGGCGCGGATAATCCTCCCCAGATCGCTCCAGCGGGCAAGGGTATCGACCAGATTATATTCAAGGGCCTGATCCGCCATAACGAAAGCAACCGAATCGATAATCCGGTCGAATTCGGCGGGAGCGAGTCCTCTTCCACGACAAACATCTTCGCGGACATATTCGTACAGGTCATCGACATAATCCTGGCGTTGTTCGAAATCGGCTTCGGACATCCCTTCGCGAGTGTATCCCTCGAAATACGATTTATATTTCATGAGGCGCCATTCGTCGAAACCGATTCCGAGTTTATCGAAGGCTCCCTTATAGAAAGTCCGATTCAGAATGTAACCCGGCAAAATTAACGCCCCTTCGGGATCCATGACTATATAATCTGCGGCGCTGGCCAGGTGATAGACCGCCATCCCGGGACGTTCCACGAACATGACGATCTTTTTCCCCTGTTCTTTGGCGCGGAGTATTTCCTCGCGAATTTCCCAGGCATGTTCCGAGGCGATCGACAAGTCGGCCAGGTTGAACGCCAGCACCGTCACGCGGGGATCATCGGCGGCGGCTCGGATATCTTTCAGCAAATCGAAAAAGCGGATTTTACCGTCATCGAAAAAGCGATACCTGTTATAGACAACCTTTCCTCTCAAATTGAATGGGACATAGCGCGGCTTGTTATCGAGGATTTCGGTGATGATACTCGGCCGCATTTCTCCGACACGAACATAATGGCTGTAGTAAGCGAGCTCCTGTTCGGTATCGAAATGCCCCTGTCCCCCTATTCCGTTGAATCCGAAATCGAGGGTCAGGCCGAGTGTAAACGATTCGTTATGGAAATATCTCCCGACGATATTGATACCGGGCATGATTTCGACTGCTCCCCCGGCCGACCAGAGAGCATCTTCTATCCGGGTTTTGTATTCCCACGAGGCATCGGCGAACAGGGTCAGGAAGGAACTCCGGAACGGCCTCAGGCCCGCCTCGCCGACCATTTCGTTCCAGCGGCTTTCGGTAGAAAACCTCCCCGATAATCCCAGAGAGAGAAAATCGAAGGGGCGCTTAACGCCGGATACGGTCAGGATATTTTCTCTTCCGAGGATTTCATCGTTGCCGGTGCTCCATCCGTACGACATGCCGAAAGCTCCGCTCTTATCTCCGAATCCAAGACCGAGTGAATAATCGGTAACGGCGTTATCGCCGAAATTGAGATGCTGGACTCCGAATCCGAGACCACTTCCGGCAAAAAAACCCCAATTTTCGAAAGAGCCGAATTTATCGTTCTCGGTCGACCAGTAAAACCTCGATTCCCAGCGATCGAGAAAGGCCAGATTCGCCGGATTGATAAAACCGGCGAGACCGTCGTTGAAGCTCGAAGGGGTTCCCGATAGAAAAACTCCCCGGCCATAGAAAGTATTGGACTGAGCCGCGACTCCTGCGGCCAGAACGACTATAATCAGCAACACTGAACTCATTCCGATTTTCATATCCGCTCCATAAAAGAAAAATTCTGCTTTATTTAAATAAGATGCGGGCTTAAGATATGGTTGTAAAGGTAAAACAGAATCGGCAGGCCGGCTCGGCCTGACAATTGAACACTAAAAGGTCAACGGAGCACCTAAAATGAATCCGGATTATTCATTATTGGAAAGCATAGAAATCTGGTTGAATGGCCAGGGAATGACCGGCACCGGCGGACATTACCTCGCTATCGCCGTTCTCGCGGCGGGAGTTATCCTGCTGTCAGTTATCGTCAACTTTATCGCCAAAAAGATTCTTTTGGCATTCGTCAAATTTTATGTCAAGCGCAGCTCCACGACCTGGGATGACGCCCTTTTAAAACGAGAAGTGTTTCAACGGCTGTCTCATCTGGCCCCGGCGATAGTGATATATGCATCGGCGGCAATGTTCCCCGTGGCCGAAGAAGCCATCAGAAAGCTGGCCGAAATATACATGCTCCTAGTGGCGATAATGGTGTTCGATGCATTCCTGAATTCCGTGCTCGATATTTACAACACATACGACATCTCCCTAAAACGCCCGATTAAAGGATACATTCAGGTTATCAAGATAGTCACTTACATCTTCGCGGCGATTTATTTGCTGGCCACCCTGATTAATCGTTCCCCCTTCCTGCTCCTCAGCGGACTCGGAGCCATGACCGCGGTTCTGATGTTGATTTTCAAAGATTTGATCCTGGGACTGGTGGCCGGGGTCCAGTTGACTTTCAATGACCTGGTCCGAATCGGAGACTGGATTGAGATGCCGAAATACGGCGCCGACGGAGATGTCATCGACATTTCCCTCAACACCGTCAGAGTCCAAAACTGGGATAAGACGATAACGTCCATTCCGGCATATTCTCTGATTTCCGATTCTTTCAAAAACTGGCGAGGGATGACGGAAGCGGGCGGACGGCGGATAAAACGTTCGATTAATATCGACATGACCACTATTCATTTTTGCGACGAGGACCTGCTGAATCGCTACCGGAAGATTCAATACATCGCAGAATACATCGAGAAGAAAGCGGAAGAAATAGCCAGGTACAACGAAGAAAAGAAGATTGATACTTCCAGCCGCGTGAACGGCCGCAAGCTGACCAACGTGGGGACTTTCCGCGCTTACGTGGCGGCATATTTAAGAAACCATCCTGCCATCAATCAAAATCTGACTTTTCTTATCAGGCAACTGAAGCCGACCGAACATGGCCTCCCGATCGAAATATATGTCTTCACCAGCGATACGGCCTGGGCCAACTATGAAGGCATTCAGGCCGATATCTTCGATCATATCCTGGCGGTGATACCGGAATTCGATCTAAGGGTCTACCAGGCGCCGGCCGGAAGCGATATCCGGGAGGCCCTGAAAACCCTTGATGAGGTCCGGGCTGGGAGGTAAAGCGGCCTTTGTGGGCAAAGATTTCCTTATTTATTTTATTCTGAATATTTTATTAATTATTCGCTAACAATGTCCTAATGTTTATGATTCTATTTGTGACCGGTTAAGTATCTTTAAAGGTAAGGAAATATGGCAAAAGAAAAGATACTGGTTGTCGAGGACGATACCGACATTCAGGAACTCATCACCTACAACCTCAAGAAAGAGGGTTTTCAGGTGAAAGGGGTTATTTCCGGCGAGGAGGCCCTGGCCTCGATCGAGGAATCGATTCCGAATATCGTCGTCCTGGACCTGATGCTTCCTGGCGTTGACGGTCTCGAGGTTTGCCGGCAATTGAAGCGGGATCCCAAGACGCAGGAAATTTCCATTATCATGCTCACCGCCAAGGGGGAGGAAACCGATATCGTCACGGGTCTGGAACTCGGCGCCGACGATTATATCACCAAGCCTTTCAGTCCCCGGGTTCTTCTTGCCCGACTCCGCGCCGTTATGCGGAGGAAAACGGTGAACAAGACCGATGAGCAGTCGACTCTGCGTATCCACGACCTGATCATTCATCCGGGACGTCACGAAGTGCTTGTCAATGAACGGCGGGTCGATCTGACTCCGACCGAATTCCGACTCCTCCATCTTTTGGCGCGTCGTCCGGGGTGGGTTTATACCCGCTACCAGATCGTGAACGCCCTGCACGGCGAAGATTACCCCGTTACCGATCGTTCGGTCGATGTCCAGTGCGCCGGTCTCCGCAAGAAAATGGGGAAGGCCGGGAAGTATATCGAAACGGTTCGCGGCGTCGGTTACCGCTTCCAGGAATAGCGGCAGAGCTTTCGTTACTCTACACCGTTCCGGTCAGGAACGGCGTAACTCCTTATTATTCAATTCCCGGTGAAAATCGAATCTCCCTGTCCCGGCTCGAAATTCTGGACATAATTGCCTCTTTTCATTATATTGTAGAACGCCGGGCGGCCGAATTGCCGCTATTTCCGCTTATTCTGCCGCCTGGGAAGGGGTCTGCGATAATTTCAGGGAATCGAACGATTATGCAATTCCGCTATTTCGGTATTTTTCGGGTTATTGTACTTGTTGCCGCCTTAATGCTGGCGGCAACTCCATCCATGTTTGCCGCCGAACAGCTTGATATCGATTTCGATGCCGATCCAGGATTCCTGTCATACGGCTTGCTCGAGAAGCAAATCGACCGCTTCTCGGACCGTCAGATTCCTCTCGCCGAATTCATCCGGATGTACAGTCTGCCGGATTCCGAGAGAGACAGCACCATCATCATTCGGGCGGAAAACGGCGATTATATCCAGAAAGGCCCGGCCTCGTTTTTCCTGATTGACTTGAACAGCCGCGCCGTAATCGACCAGGATCCGTTTTGGGGAATTCTCACCGGATATACCGTTTATTATGATAACAAGGCAGGTAAGAACGCCATCCTGGGGTACGGCTATTATAACGATTCGGCCTTCGTATTTAAGGATGTCCCGCTTTCGGAAAAAGTGGAACGGCTGTTCCTCACAACCGGGGTGGATAATTCCGGGGACGGTGAATGGCAGGCCGGGACACGCCTCAGCCTGGTCGAAGATTACGATTTCGACGGCATCGACGAGGTCTTTTTGCAGGTCTGTCCGGGACGGGATCTGGAGCCGCGCGAACTTTTCTGCATCGATCCGGTAAACCTGAGGATCGAATGGTCATTGCCGGTGGCGGGTGCGGTCGGAAAAGGCTCCCTGGTCAGTTGCCGCGATTCGCTGGATCCGGCCGTAATGTTCATCACCTATAATTATAAAAATGGCGTCGTCGATGACAATTTCGATGATTTCTTCGGTTACCTGGCGAAAGTCAACAGCCGCGGCGAAGTGGAGTACAAGGCGGTGGTTTTTGCCGACCATGGTCCGGCCGGAATATGGCCCTCGCTGACTCCGGGAGAATTTCTGGTGTATCACGGTCTCCCGATGCTATCGCCCGATTCCGTTACAGAAACCATTCCGCATCAATATCAGATTTCAAAAATCGACCGTTACGGCAAAACCCTGGAGCGATACGATATCCCGCACCGACTGCAGTCGTTATGGTACTGCGATTTCAAAGGAGATGGGATACCCGAAATCTACACTTTATCGACCAATGGAGTGGTTAGGGTTTATGACGGCAATTTTAAGCTGCTGGCAGAATCCGGCGAAACCAACCTTACGGAAATGGTAGACACGGTTCGATTGCGCGGAATGAATCTTCCTTCATTCGTTTTCAGGACTTCTTCGGGCCTCGATTTCTATTCTCCCCGGTTGCAAAAAATGGCATCCCTTCCGGGGGACTACTACTGGGTAACTCCGCTGGTTTATGACGGTGACAGAGCGGTCAAATTAATGGCTGCCGGTTCGGGCAACGGCTGCGGGTTTTTCGAAGTATCTCATAAGAATATCGGGCAATTCGCCTCGGTTCTTTTCTGGCGGTACAAAAACGAAATCCTGATTGTATTGACCATGCTTGCCCTGGCCCTGGTGGTGGTGAACGCGTTCCGCATGAGAACCGCGCGCAAGCTTACAGAAAGCGAACGCCTGCTCGATTCCATCCTGAAGAATTCCATGGATGGATTCTATCGGATCTCTTTGGACGGCACCGTTGAATGGGCATCGGAGTCGGCCCTGAAGATATTCGGTTTTAAATCCGTCAATGATGTAATTGGGAGGAATGTCATAGAGCTGTATAAATATCCGGAACATCGCGATATTTTACTGGATCGACTCAGCCGGGAAGGCCGTGTCAGCGATTATGAACTGCACATGAAACGGCTTGACGGCTCGACCATCGTAGTCAGTCTGAACAGTTATCTCATTTACGATCGAAGCGGGAAACCGGAAAAAGTAGAAGGAGTCCTGCGCGACATAACCTCGCGGCGGTCGGCCGAAGATGCCCTGAAGGATACCGAAATGAAATACCGCACGCTCGTCGAAAGTTCCGGCGAAGCGGTCTTCATGGTCAACCAAAACGGCGTTTTCCTGTTCTTGAACAGCGTGGCCGCGAAAAGGCTCGGCGGGGCCGCGGAAAATTTTATCGGGAAAAATATGCACGAGCTCTTTCCCTCCGAAGCAGCGAGCCGGCAGTTAAACAGCATCAAAAAGGTCCTGCGGACCGGGCGCGGCGAACTATTCGATTCGGAAGTGGTTCTTCAGGGAAAGAAATTCCGCTATCGGACCAGTCTTCAGCCGATTCACAACGGACGGGGAGAACCGGACAGCGTTCTCGGAATCGGAAGAGATATCACGAGCCTTTTCGAAGCGACGGAGAGACTGAAATCGGAGAAGATATTCGCAAAAGCACTATTCAATACTTCGAACAGCATGATTGTCTGCCTGAACGAACACGCTGAAATAACCATGTTTAACGATGAGATGGAGCGGGTAACCGGATATAAACGGGAAGAGGTTCTTGGGAAAAACTGGGAGAAGATATTCGTTCCCGAGGAGCACCATCGCGAAAATATTCCCTTTCTGGACTGGGTAAGGAAAAATCCCCATGACAGGTACGAACGCGATATCATAATCCGGACGGGTGAACGGCGATTGATCCTCTGGTCGAACTCGGCGCTATTTTATCCCGATTCCAATGAATTTACCGCAATTGCGATAGGGGTCGACATCACCGACCGCAAGAAAATAGAGCGAGAAGCCGAACAGGCCCACAACGAGCTCCGCCAGATTTTCAATGCCGCAGCTCCCATGTGTGTTATCGACCGCGATTTCAATATGGTCCAGATAAACGAACCTTATACCAGGCTGTTCGGAAGAAAACCGGACGAAGAACTGGGGCGCAAATGCTACAGCCAGTGGCCGGGAGATTTTTGCCGCAGCGCCCGCTGCCCGATGATGCAAATAACCTCCGGCAAGGAATCCTATCAATACGAATGGGAATCCACGCTTGCCGACGGTGCCTATGTCGCGACAATAGTGACGGCCAAGCCCTACCGGGGCCCGGATGGAGAAATCCAGGGAATTGTCGAATCCTACGCCGATATCACGGAACGCAAGTTAGCGGAAAACAGACTGGCCGAAACGGAAATGCGCTTTGACCAGGCACTCCAAAATTCCCGGGATATTCTGTTTCGCTACAATTTCAGAGAGAATAAGTTCGATTACATCAGTGATGCGGTCCTGGAAATTACCGGCTTCACCCCGGAAGAAGCCAGGAAGATGAGATTACAAGATAATGATATTATGAAATCGGGGATTCATCCCGATGACCGCGAGAAGCTCGGTGAAAGTATAGATGCCGTTCTGGGTGATACCGAGCACTCTGCCATTCAGATGGAATACCGTTTTCAATGCAAAGACGGCAGTTGGAAATGGCTGAGCGATTCCTGCGCCATTGTCAGGAATTCATCCGGCATGCCGCTCTTCATGATCGGTAGTTCCCGCGACGTCACCGAACAGCGGGAAACCCAGGAAGCCCTCCGCCGGGGCGAAGAATTCCACCGGGCCATTTTCGAACATTCCCCGCTGGGAGTATCGGTCCGCAGCAGGTACGGTCAATTGCTCAGCTATAACCGGGCCTGGAAAGCAATCTGGGCGAAAGACGATAAGTCGATTGCCGAGGATATGAATCGTGTTCGCACCGAGCTCAGGCTTGACGTAAGAGACAGCTATTTCCGGGAATGGGCGGAAAAAGTAAAGCAAGTATACGAAGAGGGGGGATATCTTTATGTTCCCGAGGTGAAATCGGAAAAGCACCGCTCGGGAACTCCGCGCTGGCTCTCGCAGCACTTCTACGCCATTAAAGATGCTAAGGGTGAAGTCGACCGTGTGGTAATATTGACGGAAGATATCACCGAACGCAAAATGGCCGCCGAAGCTCTGAAAGAAAGTGAACAGCGCTTCAAGGCGATTGCCAGCGCCATCCCCATCCCGATTGCCATTGCACGGCTGTCCGACGGCAAACTGATGTACGTAAACGATCTCCTCGCTCCGGCGTTCGGTTATTGTAAGGAGGAGGTTATCGGGACATCTTCCGAACGCTTCTATGCCGAGCGAGAGACTCGCGGTCGGGTTGCTGAAATTCTGAGGCGCGACGGATCGGTCGAGAACTTCGAGTTGAAAGGAGTCAAAAAGGACGGGACGATTTTCTGGGCGCTTATAACCCTGCACCGGATAAAATTCAATAACGAGGACGCTGCTTTCGGCGGCTTTATCGATATCACCGAGATAAAACGGACCGAGGAAGAGCTCCGGCGAAGTGAAGAACGATTCCGCGAATTGGCCGATCTGCTCCCGCAGACCGTATTCGAAATCGACCTCATGGGAAATATCCTGTACGCCAACCGCCAGGGATATCGATCTTTCGGTTACGATGAAGAAGACGTGAAACGGGGCCTGAACATCGCAAGGCTCTTCGCGGCGGACGATGTCCCGGCTATTTTCAGGAACATGGAAAGGCAGATTCGGGGTGAAGACGTTCGCGGTTACGAATACCAGGCGCTGCGCCGCAATGGAACGAATTTCCCGATAATCGCATATTCCACCCTGAGCTTCAGGGAGGGATTCCCGGTCGGGATGAGAGGTATCGTGGTCGATATTTCGGAGCGTATCGAAGCCGAAAAAATCCTCGCCGAAAGCGAAAGAAAATTCCGCGATCTTGCCGAACATTCCATCCAGGCTACCTTCGTGGCACAGAACGGGAAGGTCGTATTCGTTAACCGCCGCCTTGCCGAAATAGGCGAGGTTCCTATCGAAAAAATCCTGGACAGCCCCCCGGAATTTCTACTGGCCTACCTGGTTGACTCCAAAGACCGGAGACGCCTGTACCGCGATATTCTGAAACGGATGCGCGGATCACAACCGATCGACCGGTACGAATTGAAAATCGGAATTCCCTCAGGCGGGATCCGCTGGGTCGAAGCCATGGTGGGAAGCATCAGTTACAACGGCGAGCCCGCCATTATGGGGACATTGATCGATATCACCGACCGCGTCAAGGCGGTCGAAAAAATGCACGCCGCGGACCAGTACAAATTCGAAATGGCCAAGCGGACCGCGGGCTTTTTCGCCCACGAAATCCGCAATGCGTTGTATCCCGCATCGCTGGTTCTTCCGAGACTGGTCAACGAACACGACAATGAATACCCGGAAAACAACGAAGTCCGCGAATGCGCCGCCATCGCCGACAAATCGATCAAGCGGGCCGCTAAGCTTACCCGCGCGGTCAATAACTTCACCAAGCTCGATTCCGAAAGGGCGCCCGAAGTGGTGAAGCTGTCCGATGTGATATACGAAATAATAAACCAGAATCAATTCCGTATCAAAGAATCCGGAGTGGAAATAGAAATCAAAGGCAAAACCGGAACCAGGGTGGTATCGAACCGGAATCACCTGACTATGGCCCTGAATAATTTTATCGCAAACGCCCTTGACGCCTTGACCGGACAACCTGAGCCCCGTATATTGATCGAGTGGGGGCAAACGAACGAGATGATCAATTTGACAATAGCCGACAACGGAAAAGGAATCGCCGAAACGGATATGCACCGGATATTTGAATTGTTTTTCTCGACCAAAAGCGATAACGGAGGAACCGGAATCGGCCTGGCGTACGCCAAGCGGGTTGTCGAAATGTACGGCGGTTATGCCGAGGTTGACAGTAAACTTAATCATGGCGCAAAATTCACCGTCAAAATGGTATCGGGCGACCGACTGAGCCGAGACTGAAGAACATATTACGATTATTATGCCTGAAGAAAATAAACCGATCATACTCATTGTCGATGACGAGCCGGCAATTCTGAGATCTCTTGAAATGAATTTCAAGAGGCTGTACAAGGTCCTGACCGCTCACTCGGGACCTAAATCCCTGGAAGTTTTGGAAGCCAATCCGGATGTCTTTGCGGTCATTATGGATATTAAGATGCCCGGGACGAACGGAATCGAAGCGGCCCGAGCTATTCGGAAAAGAAATCCCGATATCCCGGTAATATTCCATACGGCGTACCCGGGAGATTATGCGGAACAAGAAATAGATGCAAGCGAAAGTCCGTTCGAATATGTCGAAAAACTCGACTCCTCGGAAGTTCGCCTTGAGCGGGCGGTCCGTAATGCGGTTGAAAAAACCAGGCTCCAGAGAAACACCTTTTCGATAATCGATTACGCCGAAAAGGTCTTCGGCATGATCGGGGAATCGCCTGCCATGCAGGATGTATTCGAAAAAATGAAAAAACTCGCCCCGACCGGCAGCACCGTCCTGCTTAAAGGAGAAACCGGCACCGGTAAGAGAACGGCGGCGATGGCCCTGCACCATAACAGCCCCGGACGCGATTATAATTTCATAAACCTGCGATGCGATTCATTGAACGGCTGGGAATTTGAAGAAATAATCCGGAACGATGGAGACGCGGGCAAAACGCCTCCCGCCAATTTCGGGGCTTCAGGGACGATTAAATCGGCCATTGGCGGGACTCTTTTCCTGGAGGAAATCGGGAATCTCGAACCGGGATTGCAGGCTCGGCTTGTCCAGGTCATGGAATCCGGGAAATACCTCGGGAGCGGGGCGGACACCGTTAAGCCGATCGAAATCAGGTATATCTTCTCAACCGACCGGGACCTGGAAGCCCTGATCAGGGAAGGACGATTCCGCGAAGACCTGTATTACCTGCTCAATGGGGTCGTCATCAATTTCCCTCCGCTGCGCGAACGGCGTCAGGATATCCCTCGACTTGTTGAAATGATTAAATCGCGCACCTCCGTTAATTCCGGCAATTCGGAGAAAATATTCGATCCCGCGGCCATAAAAATCCTGTGCGATTACGACTGGCCGGGGAATATCAGACAGCTGGCGAATGTCGTGTCGGGATTGATTCATTTATCGACGACAGACACAATATCCGCAGATGATGTTGCGGGAGCATTGAAACCGGACAAGGAAAAGTTTCTGAATCAAAAGGTGGGTCTTTCCGACCTGGTAAGAAATTTCGAAAAATCGCGAATTATGGAAACATTGCAGCGGAATTCTTTTAACATTTCAGCGGCGGCCCGCGATCTTTTGATGGATCGCGCCAATTTGCGCAAGAAAATCAAGTATTACAAAATTACCCTCCCCAAATAAATCGACCGACAAGTTCACTTTTCGCTTGACAAAAAAGAGGCATAAATCTATATTTTACTGGGTAGTAATTACTCATCAAGTGGAGTGTCGTGGCGTTTTTTTCACCCACGACGAAGCAGGGACTATCGAAGTTGTTTATTTTTCTTCAATTAAAGAAGGTACAGGGACAGCAGATTTTTCATAACAAACGGCGATGTTGGCCAATTTCAAGTGGGATTAAGAGCAGGGTCGAAAATTCATTGGAATCGGGGTCATTGGCCCCAGGGAGTTCTGGATAGAGAAATTGCAATTCTACTCTCAGATACTGTGCTTTTGAGGGGGAATGGGTTCAATCCGGCGATTGCCCGATTGATGTACCCGGTCAGGTAAGTGCTCGCCTGGCCGGGTTTTTCATTCCCCCTCGTATTCTTTTTCAGGCCGGGCATTCCAGGGGGGGACCATTTTTAAATTTAAAATTAACCATTGCAATAATATCCAGAATATTTATAAAGCCGTCGTTGTTGACATCGGCGAGATCCGGATCCGCCGGAGCCGCCCCCCCTTTGAATTTGTAATTTACCAGAAATACAATATCGAGGATGTCCACCCCCCCGATGCCGTTGACATTGCCGCATCCGGGGGTGAAACTGCAATCTGAACCTGCATCATCGCGGACTATTTTGAAAATTTCTCCGTCGGCATAATCGAGAATGTATATTTCTCCGTCGGCGTCTTCTCCGAATCCGGCGATATTGTCGATCTCGGCGGATCCCGGAGGATTCAATTCCGTGGTTCGTTCGGTGAAATCGGTCACGGTTGAGCCGTTATAGCGCAAGGACCAGATTCGTCCGTTGCAATAATCGGCGAAGAAATAGGTCCCCTGCAGCGTGGTGCTGGCACAGCCGCGATACACGTACCCTCCGGTAATGGAACAACCGTCGCTATGGGAATAAACATGGAAGGGAAAAACATAATCGGTCGAGCCGATATCGCACTGGCTGGTATTATACGCGACATTGCCCTCATAACAGCGCCAACCGTAGTTTTCGCCGCCCCCCGATGATGCCGCCTGAAAGTCAAGCTCTTCCCAGTTCTGCTGGCCGACATCGGCTATGTATAAATCACCCGTTCCCCGGTCGAACGAAAAGCGCCAGGGGTTACGCAGCCCCAACGCCCAAATTTCGCTGGAGGTATCCGGTTCGTTTACGAAGGGATTGCTCGGAGGTATGGCATAGGGAACACCGATCGGAGTATCGATATCGAGCCGCAGCATTTTGCCGAGAAGATTGAGGGGGCTTTGGGCGCGGTTCCCGGGATCTCCCCCCGATCCCCCGTCTCCCATTCCGATATAGAGGTATCCGTCGGGGCCAAAGGCCACCATCCCGCCGTTGTGGTTGGAAAAGGGCTGGCCGATGGTGAATATCAATTTACCGCTGTTGGGATTGGCGATATCCGGGTCGGAAGAAACGGTATAGCGCATTACAAAGGTGGCTCCGTCGGTCCCGGTGTAATTGATAAAAAAGTAGCCGTTCGAGGCGTAATCGGGATGAAAAGCCAGGCTGAACAATCCCTGTTCATTCTGGGTGCTGACGATATCCCCGCTGACATCCAGAAACGGGGTGGCCAGAACGGTTCCGTTTTTGATTATCTTTATAAGACCCGATTTCAGTTCAACGACAAACAGCCTTTCGGTGTCTCCGGGAGGGGAAACCAGATGAACCGGGACATCGAACCCGTCGGCGACCAGTTCCGTGGCCAGGGTTTGCAGCCGGGCTTCTTCGGGGAAGGCGACTATTGCCACTACGATTAAGATTATTAGATTCAATAAGCAGACTGGTATGTTTTTCAAAACAAACCTCCATCATGGATTGGTTTCCGCAGAATGACGCCGGCACGCCATATTACCGGCTTTTGCCGTATTTCCGGGGAAGCTAATGCGGACTATTTTAGTTCATTATTGATACGTCCGGAAAGGCAGTTTTCCGGGCGAAAATACCAGGTTTCCGCCTGTTTAACGCATTTTGAAACGAAAGCAAATACCAATCAAGGAATTGCGAAATTCCGCTGAAATCAGGATTGATATTGGGAAAAATCCCGGCACTTATGGAGTGGCACAGCCGGGAAGCGGCCCGGGACCTTCTTTGAATTTGTAATTGACCAGGTAAATGATATCGAGAATATTTATTATGCAATCGCCGTCGGCGTCACCGCTATAGAACGGAATCGGGGCCGGACCCTCTTTGAATTTATAGTTCACAAGGCGTACAATATCGACAATATTGGCGAACCAGTCGGCGTTGACATCCCCCAAACGCCAGGTCCGGAAATTCTGGATATTTTCGGTAAACGTGAACATCCCTCCGGTATCGTAAGCCTGGACTTTCCACCAGTACTCCGTTCCGAAATTAAGGCTGTCGGTCAGGGTATAGGCGGTATCATGGATGCTGTCGGTAACATTGGTGAAGGTAAAATTCTCGTCGAGCGACAGGATCAAATTATAGCATACGGTATCGCCGGGATCGGCATCCGATGACGGAGACCAGATGAAGGTCGGAAGCAATTCGTACAAAATCCCCATTATGGTATCGGTAGGAGCGATAGCCGAGAAAAGCTGAGGAGCCTCGTTCTCATAGTTCACCCAGAACGACGCCGAATCGGTCCAGGGAGAAAATTCGAATCCGTCGAACGCCCGCACTTCCCAGGAATAGCGCCAGTTATCGTTCAAGGGCGTTATCGCCGATTGTATCACGGTGTCGTTCACGGCCGGAATCCCGGTTATCAGGGTCGTGTCGGCAGTCCCGAAATAGGCGTCGTTCACATACAGAATATCATACCATAATTCATCCCCTTCGAAATCGAGGGAACCGGCCGCATAAAACAGCGGAGACTGCTCCGCCAGGACCGTATCGTTTTCCGGCTGCACAATCACGGGGATAGTCGGAATGGAATTCATCCGAAATGAGGTCTCATACCATTCGGACAAAGAAGTGCCATTGTCGACCTGAAGTCGCACGTAGTATGTCTGCCCGTCATCGAGCGGCAGGCCATCGAAGGCGATAAATGTATCGGATACGGTGAATATTTCCGGAGCCCAGAGTTCTGCAACGGCCCAGTCGTTATCGGAACCGATTTCGATATCGAACGAAATCTGCGGTCGATCTCCCTCATCGTAATAATCCCAGTCGAATTGCGGAATATGATTGATCAGGTTCTGATAAACTGCACTCCCCTCAATGTAAAATTCCGTGACAGCAGGGAGAACCGAGTTGACGGTAATTTCGACATCTTCGAAAACGGTGTCTCCGACGCTGGACGCGAAGAATGTCACCGGGAATACCCCGATTGTATTGTACTCTATACTCCACGAAAATAATCCGGTACCGTCGAGGTTATCGGTGAAGCTCGCACCGGTCGGGAGTTCCGAAGTAAACAATTCCGGGATTGTCCCGTTGGAGTCGGCGGCATACACCGTGAATTCCAACAATGCCCCTTCAAAAGTCTCCATCGGGCCGATCGGCTCCAGAGCCGGAGGGAACTCCTGGTAATAGTACAGCGCCCCGATATCATTGCGGGTGTTATCGGGATCGTTATAAACCGCCGAGGTATCTCCGGCATCAATGCATGGAGAACCGCTCTGCAGATTGAAATCTCTTCCGGCAGTATCGACGAAAAGAGGATCGAAAGCGATATTCCCTTCGCCGGTAAAATCCCCTTCGATATTGCTGTACGACGCTATGATATCTGCACCAAGAATATTATCGGGAGTATTCCAGTAGATAATATTATTCAAGATGATTCCGCTGTCGGCCTGGAGTCCCCCACCCGACCCGGCATAAGCGGAATTATTCACGATGGTATTATTGATTAGAGTCGGCCGGGCCTCATCCCGAAAATACAACGCTCCGCCGAATCCGGCACTGCAATCGGTAATGATATTATGTTTTAAAGTAACTCTGACCGGAGGGGTCCCGTGCCCCCAGACCGCTCCGCCGCCGCTGAATTCATCGGCGACGCAGTTGCGGATAGTAAACCCCTCGATAACGGTCGTTGAATCTTCGCCGTTTTCGAAAATGAATCCCCGCTGAGGATCTTCAGGACTCCCCTGGCCGTCGATGATAGTACTTTGAGGGCCGTTCAGTGATTGCACGATGATACTTTTCCCCAAAGGATTAATTTCCCGATTGCCGTCGCCGGTGTATACTCCATCGGTTACAATCACGGTATCGCCGTTATCCGAGGCATCGACAGCTGTCTGGATAGTGGCAAACGGGTTTTCTTCGGAACCGTCTCCGGATTCATCGGAACCATCAGTTGCCACCCACCAGACCGGTCCGCAATAGGTCGGACCGGGACAGCTGGCGTCGTAGGCTCCGATTTGCACCATGCATGCATTATTCGCAGGAGCGCAGGGGGAGCAGGGTTTGACAGTATAATCCGCCACGGCCGTATCGCAGAACATCGGGTCAGCCGAAATATTGCCGCTCATCCCCGTGGGATCGGGTAATCCTTCATAATTTCCGGTCCCGTTTTCGTAAAAATCGTTGCAGGTCACGGATAGTATGGGTTTACCGATAGTGGTGTCGGATACCAGTCCGTACCCGGTATTTCCAGAAATGATAGTATTCGCTATCCTTACATCCGTGGTCGAAAGCGCCTCAATTTCGATTCCCGAGCCGACGTTGCCGGCGACGGTGCAGTTTTCGATATCGAGCGTCCGGACCAGCCGAACGTTGTCGGATCTTCCTCCGGAAACAACGGAGAACGCGGAGGCACTGCCCGAAGCGAACAGGGAATTGGTAACCTGGGCCCGAGCGTGTTCGCGGTAGAATTTAAGTCCATCATTCCCGATGTAACGGGTGCTGTCGATAAATACATTGCCGTCAAGAACCGGAACCGACGAGTTATTGTGGACTTCGCAAGAATTCAGCCGGACCGTGGTGAAATCGTCCTGTTCGAAAAAGGTCCCTATAATCAATTCCCCGGGGTTGTTGCTAACGGTGGTGTTATTGAGAATAGTCATCTCACCGGCATGAATCACGGTATCGGAATTGTTGTCCAGCAGACAATCGTTCAGGGTAATCTGGTCATAATAAACAAAAGGATCGTACCGCCCGAATACTCCGACGTTGTTGTTGATTATCTGAAGATCGTTCCCGGTGAAAGGGCCTTTCAGGGCGGTGTCGTTGCTGTGAAAAACCGCGCCGTCAATAGTCACATGAGAAGAAAAGGCCGCGGCGGATAAAAGCCCCAACCCGTTACCGGCAAAAGTGCAGCTGTCCAAATAAGCATAAGAGCCGACATCGGAATTGGCGAAAATCGCTATCCCGGTATCGTTGGCATTGAATACACAATTTTTGATATGCAAAGTATCGTAAACTTCTGACCGGCTTTTCGATACTTTCCCGCGTTTCTTATTCAGCTCTTCGTTTCTGATGCCATTAACATTGCCGGAGAAAATACAGCTGTCAACCCGGACCGCTCCGAAACTCACTCCCAGCGGGAAAGTCCTGATGCCGTACCGTCCGTTTTGGATGGTCAACCCGGAAAAAACCACAGAATCGAGCGCCAACTCAAAATCAAACTGGATATTGAAGCCATCGGTCGATGAAGTAAGATCGATAATAGTGCCGGAAGGGCCGTCCGCCCCAATTATCACCAGGGATTTTTCGGCGATCTGGATGCTTTCGTTGCCGGTTCCGCTATAGGTTCCCGCCGCAATCAGGATGGTATCGCCGTCCAGAGCGGCATCGACTGCGGCCTGGATGGTGGTCTGGTCGGCCGGGACATGGATAACCGCCGCCGGCAAAAGGGCCGGAAAAAACCATAGCAGAAAGGGCCAGGCCAGCCATCCCCTTTTCAATGACAAAACTTACCTCCGGTGAACTACTTATAAATACGAAAAAAAACCGGATAGATGCCCCGGAAATATATGGTTTTTGAAATCTATATCAACAGTTTTCGCCCGGATCGGGAAAAACCGTTACCTCAGGCTGTAGGCGAAGCTGACCCCGTATAGATCGCGGTCCTCAAGGAAGTTATTTTCTTTTTCGGACGCTCTGGCATAATCAAATCGGATATCGGTGCGCAAGAGAAACTCGGGGCCACTATCCAACAAATCGAACAGAGGGGCGCCTAAATTTAATCCGATTCCGAAAGTATTATACTTATTGGGAATATAGTCGTTTTCGGATTTGCCGAACCGGACATACAGGATTTCCATGGCTCCGATTTCAACACCGTTCTTATCGTTTTTATCTGCTCGATTGATAAGAGATTTTTCCTTTTCCCACATCGCTCGCGCCGAAACCACGGCCCGCCCGCCATGGGTCAGCGCTCCGTACATGGCATAGCCGAAATTATCAAAATTGGGCTGATCGTACGAATTTGACTCGACCTGGAATTTCTTCCCGCTGGCATTGTATTCGGCGTATCCGATCGACGGGGTTATATCGAATCCGAAACCGGATGAATACCTATCGGATTCCGGCTGCCAGAAAGAACTGAGCGGCAATTCGGCGTAAATGCCGTAATCGTACGTATTGAAATTCAGTTCAGAATTAGTGAGTTCCTCGTTGATGTGCTTTAGCGAAAAGCCGGCTCCGATTCTGACAAAATACTGGAAGCCTGCCGAGACTGAGTATATATAGGCGTGGTCGGCAAGATCTACGGTATATCCATTTGGATCTTCATAATAATAATAATTGCTGACTTGTATATTATCTGCACCTAACTTGAAAACGGAATACGATACCCCCAGCCCGAACTTCAAACGGTCGGAATTTTCCAGATTCAAAAAATCGCTGGTTACCCCTAATCCGAAACTGAACGGCATTAGATAGACATCGTCAGTGAAGTATCCGAATTTCAGCGGCAAATTGCCATAGACATTCCGGTCCAGAATAAAAATCCCGGCCGCTCCGGGATTATAAATCGGCGAGTAGTTATCGACATTGGTGACCACACAAAAGCCGGTTCCGGCCCCGGTTGGCGAGGCGTTAAGCCTTAAGAAGGTCGAAGATTCCGTCCCGACCTTGCTTTGACCGAACACCGGAATATTGATTAATATACAGGAAATTACCGTTAATAGAATAATCGCTATCGAATTCATTTCCCCTCCCCCGGGTTTAAATGATTAGTTATTCGAAATATACTATCCGAGAGACGATTCGGCAACAGACTTTGTAGAAAGGGTGGGTGATACTGGTTATCTGATTGCACATCGGTTCAATAGCCCTTAGCTGCTTATTCCCGGCAGTACCGATTTTATACTCATCGAAAAATCATACATAGGTACTTTATAATGGACTTGACGGCATAAACTATTTGTATATATTGGCTTAAGTCGTGTAAGGTGTGCTTCATATTTCACGCTGTAACCTTTTTGGGATGGACATATGAAATCAATATCACTGATCGTATCAACTCTTATCTTGTGCCTAATTCTCTCAGTGGCTAACGGGCAACAGCCGCAGGAAAACAGCATATCCGCATTTGGAGCCGCCAAGACAAAAATCGAACCTGGAGCCCTCCGGAGAGTGGAATTATCTACATTGCATGATATTGAAATGGAAAGTCTCCTGAAAAAATTACAGGCGACGGAACCGATCGTGATATCGGGCGGAGACGATATCGAACTCCTGAGCGATATTTCTCCGAAATACAGCTGCGATGTCCAGTACTATTATGATGATACAGCGACGACAGTCGGAATTTTTTATACTCCCGACGGCAACCAATCAACTCATTATGCCATGCGCTTTTCGGTGGAATCTTACAAAGTGGCCTGCACCTTACAGGTATCGTCGATTTGGATGCACGGCGGTTATATTTTAGGGAATCCGGATATGCGGGTTTACCTCTGGGCTGATGATGGAACTGGGCTCCCGGGCAATATCCTCGATTCTCTGGACATTCCGAATTCCGAAATGCCGGAATCGGGATACAAATGGGTGGAAGCCGACTGGGCCGGATATGATAAAGAATGGGTATTCCCGGCCGGAACCGATTACCACGTCGGATGGACGATTCTTCCCAATGCTCCCGGAGATTGCCTCGGCTGCGTGGGAGATCGTGCTTCGGGACCCCACGCCGGAGAACTGCGCTCCAGTATAAAATACAGCGGAATCGCCTACTGGCTACAAATGGTCGACTCCCCTTATAATAAAGACTACGGACTTTTTATACGAAATGAACGGTGTTGCACTGGAATCGATTGCGCCGTGGAGTGCCCTGCCGGGGCGGATCAGGAAGGTGAGCCGACCGGCTGCGATAACCCGGATATTACAAACTCGGGATGCCTCAATGACCCGCCGATTTTTACATCGATTTCATGCGGTGATACCGTTTGCGGAACGGCCGGGACCTTTATCGTCGATGAAACCATCTATCACCGGGATACCGACTGGTACGAAGTGATCCTCGAAGATACCTTGACGGTGATCTGGAAAGTTACCGCCGAATTCCGGATTCTAACCGGGCTAATCGAAGCGGAATCTCCGGGCTCGGGCGATTGTGACGATATTACCGGCTATGTATCCCCTTACGTGGTTGACTCGGCATGTAATCCGGTACAGGTTCGGCTGGTTCTTCCTCCGGGAACCCACTGGTTTTTCGTGGCCCCGGCATCTTTTTATGATACAGTCTCCTGCGATGCCGCTTACATGGCATCACTCGAGTGCCTGGACTGCTTCATGGACTACGATTGCGATGACCATCAGAATCCCTGGGATAATTGCCCGATAGTTTATAATCCGGGTCAGGAAGATTACGATGGGGACGGTTTCGGGAATGCCTGCGATGGCCTTACGCCGCGATTTACCGCTTCGCCGCGGTATGGCGCGAATCCATTGACGGTCCATTTTACCGACCAATCAACGGGTATGTCGTCCATATCGACATGGTTCTGGGAATTTGGCGATGGAACACAAAGTTACCAGTCGAATCCTATCCATCAATATACATTGTCCGGTATATTCGATGTAACTTTAACAATAACGAGTGCGGATGGCTCCGATACGGCCAATTATAAAGATTTCGTTTATGTCTCCGACGGCATCGAACCGCTGGAATTTACGTCTTCAATGTCATTTGCCGCAGATGAAATCAGAATAATGAAATCTGCCGATGTGGATTTTGATAACAATGTTGACCTGATTCTTTGTGATATGCGGGCTACATATTTGAGTATTTCTTACGGAAATGGGGACGGGACATTCGCGGCACCGGAAACACTGCTGACTTCTTTCGGTTATTTCAATCTGGCGTTCGTAAATAATGATTCCCTGATTGATATCGTTGCCGCCAGTTATACTCAGATCGCTGTATTACTTAACCAGGGTAATAGACAGTTTTCAGTAGTTACTACTCCCAGGGTTTACTATGATACCTGGTCGCCGGTGGCGTTCGGTTATTTTAACAACGATGTTTACGCCGACATATTCGTCGGCATGAATCGGGTTTACTATGGCGATGGCACGGGGCATTTTCCGGTCAGCGTTACGGTTGGAACCGAAATGTGCGACCACGCCATGTCGGCCGATGTGGCTGATTTTAATTACGACGGATATGACGATCTGGTCCTCGGCATGGGGTGCGATTCCGCAAAAATATTTCTTAGTACCGGAAGTTACGGATTTGTCCAGTCGGCAGTTTTCATTGTCAAAGAATATTCCGCCGATATCAGCACTGGCAATGCCATGGCCGATTTCAACCGGGACGGTAATTGCGATTTAGCCATAGTCGATCCCGGTAATTATATCAGCAATATTTATATCGGTTACGGAAATGGCTCCGGAGGTTTGACGGCAATCGACACCATATTTGTCTATGGCAGGACATATACTGTCGCCGCCATCGATATCAACCGGGATTTATACCTTGATATCGTGACCACCAACAACAGCGATAAGACCGTAGAAATCTTTCTTGGCAATGAACTTGGGACATTTACCGGACCTATAATCGTTCCCATTGCCGGTTCCTTTAGTTACCAGGCGGTCATGACATCCGGAGATTTCGATCGCGACGGCAACCCCGATCTCGCGATCGGATCGTCGTATGGGGAATACGATGTCCTGATCCTGACCAGCAATCTTCCCGATGCACCGGTGATTTCATCCGAGATGGTTACCACGGGATACGACAATGTCAGTCTCAACGTTTTCAATCCGGAATCGTTCGTGATATCGCGGACTTACACCTCCGTGGCGGGGTCCGATTACCGGCGGCTGGATATCGATAATAATTCCGATCTGGACGAAATATCGCTTGATTACAATGTGCAGTACGGCGAATACCGTCTGGTGATTACCCCGAACCCCAATCTCCCGCCTGACCCGGTATTCAGTATCGGGATACGAATCGACGGCACCGAAAACGCCACCATCTTTTATCAGTACGCCGTGCCGAATATCATCAAATCGCGCGATGTCTCGGACAGTATCGTCTTCTATTACACCGTCGAGCCGATATCCTCCATCGAACCGGGTAACGGGATACCGATTACGGCCAATCCTCCGACCTTCGACTGGAGCCGGGCGGTGACCGGTATTGCCGCCGACAGCTTCAATTTCCAGCTCGACCGATATTATGATTTTTCATCGCCCATTTTGATGTACAATATCGGCGGCCTGACTTCTCCGGAATATTCTCTTCCGGCTCCACTGGGAAACGATTCCGTCTATTACTGGCATTATCGATATTGTACTTCGGGAATATGGTCGGATTTTTCCCGGACTTTCGCGGCATACATGACCGCAGATTATATTTGCGGAGATATCAATTCCGACAACAGGATCGATATTCTTGATATTATTTTCCTGGTGAATTACAAATTCAAGGGAGGGGCCGCGCCTGATCCGATGGAGACAGCCAATGTCAACGGTACCGGAGCGGTTGATATTCTCGATATCGTTTACCTGATTAATTTCAAGTTTAAAGGTGGTCTGGCACCGGCCTGCCAATAACCGCCGCGACGACGTCCATCCCGAGCGAACGGGCAAGGGGAAATTGTGGAAAGGGAGGGTTAATTGCGGATGAATGCCCAGTGAATGAAGTTTACCTCGACACCGTCAAATAGGATTTCTTGGGCAATAATTTCTCCGTGATTTAGACGCGCAATAATTAATTGATTTTCCGTTCGGCATAATATGCTGTCATTCTCGACCCATAAAACCTCGGAAAATTTTCCCAGATCCCAGTAATACACTTCGAACGTCATGGGATCGATTACGACCGAACTATCACTGCAAACCGATTTAAAACTTGACCCTTTGCTACTAGTATGGGCAACTACTCCTGCCAGAAAACCGTTGATATTCTTGAGATCGGTCTCATTGCCATTGACAAGTATGGATTTACATTTGCCCGTTAGCTTGTTATTTAAAATAAGCTCACGCGTATCCCGGCCGTCATTTTTCGGGACGGACAGAAAAGCAACATAGTCTTTTTCATCGGCAATAACTATCCACTTCGTTTCGGAATCAAACTGCCTGATACTGTCGGGAATGTTCGGTCCGGTATAAATGAATCCGGAATTCCGATACTCCTTACCGTTCACCGGCCAGCTATCGAACGAGAGCGCGCTTTTGCCAAGACTATAGTAGGGGCTCCCGAGCCCCTGTACCCGTAATTCTCCGGGCGGATGTTTATCTTCATTCGTATTACTGCGAGTAATATCGTCAGCCCATAGATTGAGGTATTTCGATGTTCCAGATCGGTCATTGTAGCCAAGGACTATTTCGCCCCCTATATCCTGTTGACAATACCCGATGGTGAAATTTCGTGAATTATTTTCGAGCGGGATGGATTTGGCTGTTAGAGTACTATCGATGATTAACTGATACAAAACGCGGCTGGAATCTTTCGCACCGATTACAAGAAATAGGCCCTGCCGATCAAAAATGGAAATATTTTCGGGTTGATAATCCCCCATAGTCCACACTTTATCTAGAGATTTGCTCTTATCAACGTACTTATACAGTATGACTTCATGCGGTGCAGCCGGATTCCCCATGACTGTCGGGCCGGTGTGGAGTAAATACAATTCATTGCAGTCTGCTTCAAATGCAAGAAGTAGCAGAATTAACAAAAAATATATTAGACGTTTTGACATAATCCCATCAGCAGGAGTCTGCGTCGCTGACGCCCCTGACTTCTGCCCTCGACTGAATTCCTCAGCGCTTTCTGCCAACGAAAACATCCGTGGTTAAACCGTCAAATTCGCCGTGCGCGCATGGTACTGCCCGTGCCATAAATCCGCTGTCAGTCATCAATTTGATCCAAACCTCTCGTCCGAACAATCCCGAAATATGTCGATCGTGGACACAGCTGACGACGCCCTGTTCATCCCGCATCAGATATACCATCTCGGTTATATAAGTCGAATCACCGGGATCGGGATCCGGCATCCAGCTCAAATACCTCAGCGATCGCTGTCCCAGGTCATGACCGCCATGAGACGTCATACTCCGGAATGTTTCACGGGTAAAATCGGGAGCAAGCAGGACGACTCCATCCGGTCGACAGTGCTCATAGGCGGTCGAGATAGCTTTGCCGAGATCGGTCTGTGTTGCCATATAATTGATTGCATCATGAATGAAAACCGCATCGAATTGACGCCCGAGTCGAACCTCGCGCATATCGCCGAGAACATGCTCGCATTCAGGATTGAGACACCTGCTTACATCCAGCATCCCGGGTGACATGTCCAGGAGAGTCATATCGAAGTGCTTTTTCAAATGCGAAGCGCTATTCCCGCCGCCGCAGCCCAATTCCAGCAGAGTCCTGGGCGGGATAGTTGCCTCGGACATAATAACGCTACGATAAAACTCGGCTTCTTCGGCATAGTCCTCCGGTGCCGAAAGGACCGGCCACCAGTCGGCCAAATCGCGATAAAGCTTGGGATTATTTTCAGAATCTGTCATGAGTCAATCTCCATCCGGAATCCGGTAGTATCACTTGTCGGGTTTCTCGGTCGTTCGCGTTATGCCCTCCTCGGAATGCGGCCTGCTGTACTACCCACTACTGAATTAAATCGCAACGCTTCTTCCAGTTCACATAAAAATCGGATTTTTGTACCCTATCGGCGGTTGCATGACTATACTTCTCTATGGTGAGAGCTTTATGAAAGCTGAATCCAAAAAAGATCGTTTCGCAGACATAACATACTATTCTAAGCCTGAAGATGGGAATCCCGAAGAGATACTCATAAAAAAACTCATTTCCTCCGCAAATAGGGCAGCATTGTATCATTTCATCCTCGCGGATTCCATGGTTTTTGTTCATAACCTCTCCGCAATCTTCACATATAAATTCTTCGCCCATACCTGGTTTCCAATCATTTCCGGTATAACAATAAGGGCAGTTTATTCTAATCAATGGATTCTTGTTCATCTTTATTCTCGTGTCGACAGACTTTCATCCGGCATGCCGCAGCCTGCTTTGGGTCTTTTGTCTCCGTCAATAATTTATGGCTCATGCATTAACGGCAATGACGATGTTTGTCTTGACTATTGAGCGACACTTTCTAATGTAAAATCCGCTTCTGTAAGGAAATCACTAAGTTCCATTTCCATTGTTTTTTGGATCATTTGACAATAATCCGGGTCCACCTCAACACCAATACTATTTCTGCCCAATTTCATAGCCGCCAACATTGTAGTCCCGGAGCCGCAGAAAGGGTCTAATACGATATCTCCTTCAAATGAGAACATTTGCACGAGCCTCAATGCCATTTCTAACGGGAATGGTGCCGGATGCTTTTTGGTAGAAGCTCCGGGAATATCCCAAATCTGTCGAAACCAGAGATTAAAATCATTCTTGTCGATTTTGCTATTATGTCTTTGTTCCAATGTCGGTGTTCTGTACCCGCCAGGCTTTCGCTGCATCAGAATAAACTCAATATCATTCTTAATAATCGCATTCGGTTCGTATGGCTTTCCCAAAAATTTCGAACCGTTATTTATTTCATAAGTTGCATTGGCGATCTTATGCCATACAATGGGGTTTAGATTATCAAAACCCAATTTTCTACAAATAACGCATATATCCGCGTGCAATGGAAAAACCAGGTGCCGTCCATAATTCTTCCTGGAAACACAGACGTCACCCGTTATACATACAAGGCGTCCGCCGGGCACAAGGATTCGAAAAACATGTCCCCAGACTCTTCTGAGTTCATTAAGAAATTCTTCATAATCTTGAATATGCCCGAGCTGGTTAGGGTGATCATTGTATTTTTTCAGATTCCAATACGGTGGGGATGTAATCACTAAATGAACTGATTCGTTTTCCAAGAAAGACATATCTCTCGAATCGGCATGATATAGAATGTGTTTCGTATGTACCATATCTATTTAAATAAATACGGACATGTGCGCCGTAAGAGTTTTAATAAATCGTTCAATGGATAGGTCAGTCGCTGGAGTATTATATATTCCCTTCAAACCATCTATCTTGGTCGAAACAATATATGAGGCAGCAGTATAGTGACGTTCTAGCACGAGTTTGCGACAAAACAATTCATATCGCCGTAAATAGGATGCGCTTTTGAATTCCGGGAGGACTTTAAAATGGGGTTCCTTTACCGAAACGGGACGATTCGACGCCTCGCAATCCTCAAGCATAAAAAAATACCCAAGAAAAGGTTGTGGACTTTCTAAAAATGTATGTTCTCGAAAAGCAGTCCAAATATCAATGGCGCTTCCCATAGCTTCTTCGGTCCGATTATTGAAATTATTCCCAAATGACGGACCGACTTGCGATTTCGCTTCCAAAACGACAATAAGCTTACCGTCCTTAACAACAACCAAATCCCATTCCTTGGTTGGTCTAAAGAAACCCGGTAATTCCAACTTTCTTTTTCTAAATATATTTTCTTCGGGAATCCCGGTCTGCGAAATTACTGAGCAAAACAAATCTATAAAGCCGTCCATCTGAGCTCCGCCTGTAACTGCACTTCTCGATCCATGATCAGTTTTACCGCCTTTTTCCTGTTTGGCTTTCTGTAATGCCCTTGTATTCCAATAATAGGACACGGCGGCCTTAATTTTCATTTCAACTTCGGCTGAGTTTTCTACCATAATTATTTCGAGTTAAATTCCGTTTTGGCGATGTAAATCAAACAAGCGGCCCTAATTCGGATTTTATTCATTGAAGTTAACTTACAATTGATTTGAGGCAATTGTCAAGGATACAATATACTCAGAGGAAATAAGCGACTTTCCATCAGTTAATTGTATTTGCTGGCAGAGATTTGATTAAATCTCGAATCTCGATTTTCGATTCGCTTTTTATGGCGGAGAGGCAGGGATTCTCCAACCGTAATTTACACAAGTAATTGTATTTCAGCGCATTACGCTGACACTCAAAATCTTAAGTCAAAATTATCTTTTTGTATTCTTTTATATGGTTTTGCCTGATTTCAGCTCTTTTTGCCACCGATGGACACAGAATGGGCACAAAAATATAAATCTGCACATTTAATTAATTTTCCTAATTAATATTTTTCGCAAGGACCGACTTTTTAAGGAATCCACTTAACGTCGTCTATAAAAAATTCTATTTTATCACCCTTTCCCGTAATCATGAACGGGCTGAAAATACTGCTCATATCTACATTCCTGAATGAACTTCCCGGAATACGAATCCTTTGCCAGGAATCGGGCAAATTGCTTCGCCAGCCGAAATCGCTGATAAGGCACGGAGTCGACGTATTTCCGTTTTCGTCCCCCTGTTTTAATTCCACCTTTAAATTATTGGACGTTTTTGCATAAAATTCAAGATTCCCATACGCCGTTAAATCAAAAGTGTTCGCCTTAATCAGATTATGGTCCATGAATCTCCCCGGGAAAACACCCCAACCGATATAATTACCCGGTCCCTGACCACCCATAACGACGAAACATTCGGTTCCTTCTGGGGCATCCGGTTCCTCATAGCTGCCATTCACTAGAAGAGGGGAACCGAATCCGTTATCCTCACCGCTCCATACCCAAACGTCTCCGCCGGCAATACCGATATCGTTATAGACCATGAAGTTGTCGTGCACCGGTGCCGCCGCTCCCACCGGCGCAATTGCGGCCCGGGAGGGCTTGACCGTCATTAAATATTTGCAGCTGTGTTCCTTTCCGTCAGCACCCATTCCTTTAATTAAAACCGGATAATCGCCCGCCGGGAGTTCGGAGCCGACCGCGATGGTCAATACCGAACTGTACCCCGGATGCGTATATCCGAAAGAAGGAGCGAATGTAACCTTGACGTCGGATGGCTGTTCGTCCGAAATAAGTCCAACCTGATGATCATATCCGAACAGCCCGGCGACATTAATCTTCGTCTGCAGAACCCCGCTCTGAGGAACAGTTCCCTGCATGGGATCGACTGAAAGAGTGAAATCCGGTTCGGGGCCGGGATCCATGTCCAGGATGTGTCCCCAGGTCGAACCGATAACCGCCGCCAGAATCGCAACAATTGCAGTCGCCAGGACGTAGCGGTTCTTATTTGCCTGCGTCATTTTGATTCGTGCCATTTTCCTATCCTCCTGTTTAGATAATTATTCTGGGATTCGAATTCTTGTAGTTTTCGGACGGGGTAAGGTCAAGTCCCACTCGTTCCAGCCGATTGGAGGATCCTGATCCGTTATTGTCATTTGGCGCTGTCGGGGGAGCGAAATACTGCGAATCGAAACGGCTGTCGATATTTTTCAGGATTGTCCGTACCTGAACCGAGAATCGTAATTCCGCGGTTGACTGCCCGGTCCGGCGTAATTCCTGTTGATCCTCAACGATGGAATTCCAGTAATTTTCGATCATGGCCAGGCGTTTTCCCCGTTTCTTCCGGAGTCTTCCGAGCGAAACGGAAAGATATACTTTGCGTATATTGCCGACCCCCAATACGAAGACTTCGATTAAGGCAAAACCGGTCAGGATTTCCACTATAACGGCAGCGATCGGTACCATGCTCCGGTACCCGGCCTGACCCGGTATTAAGCCGGTTAGAATCTCCAGCCCAATACGTTGAGATGTTGCTAACCACATCATGAAAACCAGGGCAGCGGAAAGAATAAAACCGGCCGCACTATATACCCATTTGGTTTTGGATCGATTCGCCAGTTGCGCGCCGGACTGCCCCTGCGGTCGTGCGGAGCGCCCGGTCAATATCGGCGAATACGGTTCGAATAACAGAACCGAACTTAAAATAGCCAGAGCTACCCTGGCGGCCGCAACGACACCGCCTCCGATATCCGAATCCATGATATCGACCCAAAGTACGAAGCTCTGGTTGGCATCAATAATAGCGGAAAACACATAGGCGGCGAAGGCCACAAGCAAAAGGAATATCTGCGCCGCGCTTTTCGCAAAAATCTCCCTGTACGAATTGCGCAATTTGATGAGCGATCTTAAGGTCTTCCGACTCCGATGCTCCAGAGAGATGACCTGCATGGACAATTGGACCACGATGTCCCGTAAACTTACAATATTGTCTCTGATTCGATTTGAACTATAGGTTTCCATTATTTCCCTGCCTTTATTTACTGTTCATTAATTGGAATACCGGAACGCATGCCTCCAGCGAGTCGAAGGACGATTTTATGTTCTCGGGTATGGCTACATGCGATTCCAGGCAAATCGCATTCCTGAATTGTTTATGTACGTCCTTATAGGTCGCCCCGGCGACCAGAATCTGAGCGGCCGGTTCTACGGAGGGACCGAATTCATTGGTATTCTTAACATCACTAATAAATACCGCTACGTGATTCCAGCCCCGATAGGCCGGTTCCCCGTGAAATCGAGCCGCGCGTTCAATCGCCGAGGTTAGGTCCGTGGAATTCGAAGTCGGAGTTGCCTTGATCAACTCCAGACACTTCCGGATATATTCGCATTTCCGTGCATTATATTCCTGCGTGACCGAATCATTCCAGGCTTTAGCCAGAATACGTTCGGATAAATGAAGATTGGTCAAATCGATTTGTATCAGCCTGAAGGTTTGGCGGATAAACCGCCGATCGGCGTTGTTGACGATGAGCTGGAACCCCACATGAGATATGGGAACGGTCACGGCGTCGATCATTTGATCGAACCATTGCGAATCAGGCATGCATTGCGAATTCGAAAACGAGCCGGTTTTGTCTAGCGAAATGGACAGGCAAACGTTTTGCGCGGACAGGCTGTCCGGTAGGCCGGCTTGAGTTCCGGCCACAGGGATCAGGATTAGCAGTATTATGATTGATAATACCGCATTGAAAGAGATTTTCATACTCACCTCCTATGGTTATCAGTCTACTCTTAGTTGCAAGAAGGCTTATTTGAAATTGCTGCTGAAATTGGGGCTGGCGATATCGGCTCGTGTCTGCTAATACCATATTCCACAAACATTTGGGAAACAGTAAAAATTTGAGCAATGATAGGCGTTGCTGAAAGCTGCTGAAATGCTGCTGAAAATTTTTCAGCAGATAAAGGGGAATTGCTTCTTGACTACGTCAGAGAGGATCTATTGGTTTTTGGTATTTTTCTTCCTGGCTATATTGCCTTCGGCATCATCGGTGGAACCGAATTTAGACGCCTCGTCACCGGTGGTCGCAAATGCCTTCTTTATTCGCTGCGGAATAGAATCTCCGGAACTGCTGTCTTTAAATTCGACAAACTCGCTATTCAACAAATAGCCCCTGGCATCGGATTTCTTTTGCGATTTCGGCTCCGGCAAAGCTTCTACCTTCACCAATCGTGAACTATTAAATAGATTTATGTTTTCGGATTCCTTTTCTGCCCTTTGGTTCATACGTCTTCGGAAAGAAGTCATATATTTATGTACCTCTTTTACAATTTTATCTTCCTTATGTTCACGCACTGAAGCGTTAATCCCCAACTGGCTATCGTTCGGCTTTTCAACACATACATCATATATCGTTCGATAACTTACAGGGATCTTGTACTTGGCCGCCAAAACTAAGAGATCGATAAGCCTGTTATCCTGGTCATCCTCGATTTTGAATTTATGCTTGGATCCGTCTTCTGCGGTATATTTGACGAAATTTCCGCTTTTTCCTTTAATGATAGTAATACTTCGGATTTTTCCATCCGACGCCTTACCGGGTATTTTGAAATTTCTCTTTCCTTTGAATTCTATTGTCCCGGCTTCCGGCAGATACACCGGATCCAGATCCGAAGGGATATAGCTTGAATTGCCGATCGAACTGCAATAAATCTGGGCGCCTGTTTTTATCCCCAGAGCTTCTCTTGCTTTTTTTGCTTCTTCTACGGCTTTTTCCTCTGCTTTTTCTCTTGCCTTTCTTGCTGCTTTTGTTTCTCCTGCGACGGCGTTTTTCACCCTTTTCGGATTAAACAAACCCCAAAGATATTCATTGATAGCATTTAAATCCGTGGCCTCGGCGAACAGAATGATCGACCCGCCGTTTCCGGTCCCGATCGATTTTGTGAAACACACCACAGTTCCCTGATTTCCCGATACATTCTTCTGGATGGCTTTGCGCAAATTCCCGTCGAAAGAACGTAAGGGATCTTTGAGGATACCGTAAGTTAAAAGCATTCTTCTGTTGTCAACAATGAGATCCTTAAAACGGTCGGCGTTGTGCCCCTTGGTTAAAATAGCGTCGATCATATTGCACGTTATGGTGCCCAGTGCGGCGCAAAAGGCCGAATGCGGCCAATAATTGGATTTATTTTGTTCGCTTGTACGTCCCGAGGCCATGTTCTGCAAAAGATAATTCAAAGGAAAGGCCAGCATCCGGTCGAAACTGGCGGGGCCTTTCAGCTTGAGCTCCTCCATCAGATTTTTTGAAAATTCACCGGAGGCGAACTTGTGCCAGTCGGCCATAAGACCGGTGGTGTGATCAGGAATACTGCGAGCCCCGCAATATACAATTGTCATTCCATACGTTTTCTCCAGCCACTGGCGCATTTTCAATTTCGCGCCGTACCACCGTAATTCCTGCAACCGCGTTATATACATGGTATGATCCGTCAATGGCTCGCGAATGGCGGTTGTGTCTTTAACCTCCCGTTCCTGAATGAAATATACTATTATTTGCCTGGACTTATCAGTTCTTACCAAAGAAGCGAACGTCGCCGCGCCGCTGCTCGAATAGTTGGACATCGTATCATGGAGCCAGCGACTGAGAGCGAAAACTCGTTCAAATGCGGGATTCTTGCGTAATAAACCGGGGTACTCCTCCCTGCTGAATATCCTCAGTATCGAGTTAAGTTTCATCGGATTTAGATCGGGAGTTTCGAGATAATAAAACAGTATCGCCATACAAGCGCTGATTGCACCCATGGTCCCCATACCGGTGGCGCATGGCACATCCGACCATATCTTCAGATCAAAATGAGGCACATTTTTCGTCTTCGAGCGCCACTTCCGGATGGCGTCCCCGAGGGCGTCTAGGCTCGTCTGCAATTGGGATCCAAGTTTGCTGTTGGGCTTGTAGTAATCGGAAATATTATCGATCTCTTCCGATTTGAACAACGGTGCCGAAGGATCGATTTCCAGCATTTCTATATCGGTATCCCCACCGTGCTTCGGTTTTAATCCGATGTAAACCCAGAAATCAGTGACCAATAAAAGCGCCGGCTGCCCGATTTCAACACTGAATTCCCCGCTGAGGAAAAAACTACCGGGCGCTCTGACGACTAAATTGCAGTCGGAAAAATATTTGATACGGGATTCTTCTATTTCGATCCCCAAGCCTGTCATTTACAACTCCTCCCTCTGTGCAAATGATTCATGATGTTAAAAAAGATAATAAAGCGCATTCCCCTTGTCAATATAAATGCTTCTCAATATCACCGGTTTGGTTAATAATTGCGGAAGCTTTACGATCATAGAAATGTAATAAAGGATATTGTATTACATGGCCCATTGGCAATTTCCAAAGGTGTGGAAGAAGTACCTTTCAAAAACAATTAGTGATGCGCCCACCGAAACTGCTTATCTAAAAACATCTATAAATTCAATTACTTATGGCAAAAATTCCACATTCAAGAGAAACAAAATATCGCCATTTGGATAGTTTTAAAAACTGGGGAGCATCCTCCCCATGTGACTTTACGAATCTGAAAATGCAAATCGAATAAAATCCCCTTCCCAGTGAGTGAGGGTATGCCTGGGGTAGAAATTAGATTCGCCAATTCGGAATAATCCAGCAATAGGAATTGTTCGATTTGGTTATATCACAATGGAATAATGACTAATAGGAATGTAATTAATTATAATTATTCCCCGCTTTCTCATAAATAAGAGGTAAACCCAATATTACATGGCTGTTAACCAATTCTGTCGAAGGACCAGAGCGCAGGTTTCTTGGCCACCATTGACTTGTATAATATCGTTATAATAGTCTATTATTCGCGTTTTCAATTGTATAGGCAATTGCCTATACAATTCAATTGACAATGAAAATGGGTAATGGTATCTTTAATCCATAAAGAGCACTCTCCCGGTCTGGGAGTTATTACTTGCATTGAATAGCTTATAATTGAGATGTGTCGGTTTAGAAATATCGCTGGGGTTTTGTTCACAATTTCCAATTGTAAATACATTGAATTAGGATTTAGCTGGTCTAATAACAAACTTCCAATATACTACCCACCAAAGGAGGGGTTATGAAAAAGGCTTCCTTCTGTTTGCTCCTTATCCTGTCATTCATCTCCATTGCGTCTCTTAGTGCGGAAGAAAAATCAAGGCAAAATCAAACCAATAAACGCGGTCTACCGGCCTGCAAGATTATGGATGGAAGTGAGGGTGGAGAATTCAATCCCTCCGATACTATGCCTCGACATTTTGACGTTGAGAATCATCTTTTGTACCTCCAACGACAGGACAAGACTGGTGTGGTCTTGCCGGGTGCTCACGTGGGTTTATCGATGGGCTATACTACCTATGATAATCAAAGTAATGGAAGAATGAATCGGCAAATTGACTGGCGAGGAGACCATCGTATCCATTTTGTATGGATGAAACAAAAGAACAATATTCTCTATCAACCCCAAGCCGAGAGGCTCACAGCTTATCAATTATGGCAGTCTGATCTTGTGCCGGGCCAATTTAAATGGCCTACTATTTCATTATTGGGAGGAAAAGAAATACATCCGAACACCCAAAGATCCGGATATTGCGGTGTCGATGTTGTGCCTGGAGGGGAATGGGATTTGGGTAGAGCGGTAGTATACAATCATTACGACTCAACTGGCTATGCGATGTATGTCCCCACCTTATTTCCCGACTCTATGCCAGGTTTTGGAAACTTCTCTGCATATAAACAGGCCCTGCCAAATGTACTTGTAGAATGGCAAAACCCCGAAAATATTTATATATGGCCCCAAGTGGAATGCCAGGTATATTCGGGTGATACTATTATCCATATTATTGCAGCGAATAAGGACCTTTCACATGATAATCGGGATATACGCTATTTCCGCCGTGTTGGTTCAATTGATCCGGACCAAGCAGACTGGGATTATCCACCGGTCACAATAGACACAACACCAGTTATAGCGCATTGTGTAACAGCGTCAAGAATTTCCGGCAAAGTCGCTATTGTATGGGCTGCACATTGGCCTAATATTCCGGGTGACCAGGAATCATCAACTCAAAACCAATTATCAGCAGTAGAAGAACAAAGTGCGAATGATATATTCTGCAAGATCTCATATGACGGCGGGTTGACTTGGGGACCCAAAATTAATATTACCAAAGTCGATAGTTCAAA